>Ga0164241_10006106_pt1 | contig 11055 bp, 10 predicted proteins | sample OricomyardsoilBY_FD_108780 | JGI IMG/M metagenome (GOLD analysis project Ga0164241, IMG submission 108780) | Backyard soil microbial communities from Emeryville, California, USA - Original compost - Back yard soil (BY) | ecosystem: Environmental > Terrestrial > Soil > Unclassified | place: USA... | reverse complement strand
CGACCGCGACCGCGACCGCGAGCGCGACACCACCTGCTCCGGCCGCGACGGCGACCGGAAAGCCGAGGGAGCCGCTCGGCGACTGCAGCGAGCCCGGCGCACCCGCTCGGCTCGAGGTTCGACCGGCACGAAAACTCCTGCGACCGGGAGAGTCCTTCACGCTCGCGGCGTCCGTAACCGACGCGAAAGGCTGCAAGCTCGGGGTCGAGCCGGACATCCGCGCGAAGCCGGGTAGCGCGCTCGACGGCAAGCTGCAGCTCCAGGGCGCGGTCGTGACCGCGGCGACCGACGCGCCCGAAGGCATCGTCGAGCTGGCTGTCTCGGTCGCGGGGAAGTCCGTGAGCGTGACCGTCGAGATCGCCTCGCCCGACAAGTACGCCGGCCTCTTGAAGGAGCGCGGCCTGAACGACGTCGGCGAGGACGACCACGCAGCCACGGCCGAGATCGCGTCGAGCCTCGGTGGCAGCGCGACGGTCGCCGAAGATGGCGCCAAGGGGCGAAAGCTCACGTTCGTCGCGGTCGTCATCGGCATCGCCTCCGCGCTCGGGTTCGTCGGCTTTTTCCTTCTGAGGAGAGGCAAACGGGCGGGCGAGCGCGTCCCCGTGGAGAGAGAGAGCGTCGTCGCGCCGCCGCCGAACGTGGCGTTGTTCGAGGCGGCACCCTCGGCGCCCATGGAATGCCCCGAATGCGGCTCGACCTTTCCTCCCGGAACTGCGTTCTGCCACGACGACGGGACGCCACTCGTGCCTCTCACGGGCGCAGGCGCCCACAGAGACAGCCTCCCCGCGCCCAGCGAAGACCCGTCGAGCGGGCCTCCGATCTCTGCAGCGCCGCGCTCGAAGAAGGGCCCGCCGAAGATCTGCCCGACGTGCGGCGACATGTTCCCGGACGACGCGACCTTCTGCGGCAAGGACGGCACGCAGCTCGTACCGGTCAATTGAGTTGCGAACGGACTTGGTCACGCATGGCGGGGCATTTGACCGCAAATCAGGGGACGTGTAATCGAGCCGAAGGGAAGATCCATGCGCACCTCGATTCGCTCGCGCCTCGTCTCCGTTGCTTCGTTCGCACTAGCTCTCGGTGCAGGCGCTTTCGTCCTCGCGGCGGATCCGTCCGAGGCTCTCGCTCAGGCCACGAGCGACACGCTCACAGGCGGCGCTTCCGGTGCGGACACGCATCTCTTCCGACCGCCCGTCGACTCGAAGGGCTTCCTCACCGTCAACGGCGCGGACATCGTCGGCCACCTGGATTTCAGCCTCGGTCTGTTCATGGACTACGGCTACGGCATCATGCCGGTGAAGGAGAACCAACACGGCCAGGGCAGCTATCTGCTCGACCACTCCTTCCAGGGCACGCTGCAGTTCGACCTCGGCCTCGGGAACTTCATGGTCGTCGGCTTGAGCGCGCCGGTCGTTCTCGCGGGGCACCAAAGCCTCACCGACATCGGACCCGGCGGCACCGCGAACTACGACGTCGACTCGGGCTTCGCGCAGGGTCTCGAGTACATCGCGGCGCACGTGAAGTTCCGCATCATCCGGCCGGAAGATCGACCGAGCGTGGGCCTCGCGGCGATCGTGCAAGGCGGCGTCGGTGTCTCGGGCTCGAACGATCTCGTCGCAGAGCCCGGCGGCTTCATTTGGCCTCAGATCGTCTTCGAGGGTCGCGCGGCTCCGGAGGGCATCTTCCGCATCGGCTTGAACGGCGGCTTCCGTGCAGAGCTCGGCGGCACCGAAGCGACGTATGGCACCGGACAGAGCGGCGAGCCCGTCCTCGACCACGGCAACTTCGAATACGGTCAGCTCGCCACGGGGAGCCTCGGTCTCAGCATCCGCGTCGTCGATCCGCTCGAGCTCATCGCAGAGACGTACTCGTCGTTCCTCGTGACCGGCGACAGCGACAGCGAAGAACGCATCAGCGCGGAAGCGATCGGTGGCCTCAAGCTCTACATCGACGGCAAGAGCTTCCTCATGCTCGGCGGCGGCGCGGGCTACGCGCCCGGCTTCCAGACGGCCAAGGCCCGCGCGACGCTGGGCTTCGTGTTCGAGCCGTCGATCGGCGATCGCGACGGCGACGGGTTCAAGGACGACGAGGACGATTGCCCGGACCAGCCCGAGGACAAGGACGGTTTCGAGGACACGCGCGAAGATTCACCGCCGGGTCAGCTCGGCTGCCCCGATCCCGACAACGACAAGGACGGCATCCCCGACGTCGATGACGCCTGCCCGAACAACCCGGAAGACATGGACGGCGACGAGGACACCGACGGCTGTCCCGAGAGCCGCGACGGCGACCGCGACGGCGACGGTATCCTCGACTCGCGCGACAAATGCCCCGACCAGCCCGAAGACAAGGATGGCTTCGAGGACAAGGACGGCTGCCCCGATCCGGACAACGACAAGGACGGCATCCCCGACGTCAGCGACACATGCCCGAACGATCCGGAAGACATGGACGGCGACGAGGACACCGACGGTTGTCCCGAGCCGGACAAGCCGAAGGGCCCGGTCATCATTCAGGGCAACGACATCCTCATCCTCGAGAAGGTGCAGTTCGCCACCGGCAGCGCGAAGATCCTTCCGCAGAGCAACAACGTGCTCGACGCGGTCGCGAACACGCTGAAGGAGCACGCCGAGTTCACGATGGTCGAAATCCAGGGCCACGCGGACGAGCGCTCGGACGACAACTACAACCTGCGTCTCACGAAGGACCGCGCGAAGTCGGTCATGGTGGCGCTCAAGCAGCGCGGCGTCGCGACGAACCGTCTGCGCTCGCAGGGCTACGGCGAATACTGCCCGCTCGATCCCGAGCACAACGAGGTCGCGTACGAGAAGAACCGTCGCGTCGAGTTCAAGATCGTGAGGACCGCCGACGGTCCGACCGGTGTCGACCTCGGATGTGACGCGGCCGCGGCCAAGGGCGTGAAGCCCCTGCCGCCGTGAGCCTGGTCGCGATGAACAGCGCGCTCCGAAGGAACGTCCTGCGACTCGCGGCGCTCTGCGTCGCGAGCGCCGCGGCGCTCGCGTCGGGTTGCATCAACACCGACACGGCGATCTTCGTCGACGCAGACATCGACTCACCGAGCCTCGGCGTCGCGCAAGGTCCGCTCGGCTCCTCTCTCAGCGGCGCGTTCTCGCTTTCACTCCACCTCGGCGCGCGCGCCGCGGGGCCAAGCGACGTGACGCTGGGCACGTTCAACATCGAGACCGCCGATCGCAGCTCGGTCATCATCGACTCGCTTCCTGTGACCGCTGACCAGGCGTCGCCGATCACGGTCGAGCCCGACACGACGGTCGACGTCGCCTTCGTCATCGACACGGGGAGCGACCCGCTGCCCAAGTCGACGATCGATCAAATCTGCGCGGGAAACATCGTGATAAGCGGCGTCGTCGACGACTCGCTCGCGGCGAGCTCGACTCCCGTCGTCTCGGACGCGTTCAGCGCGCTCGGCTGCGCGGGCAACTGAGAGCACGCGCGCCGCGCCACGTCAGCGCAGCGCGTCGAGAGCCTCGGTGATGTCCGAGACGCTCGGACGATCGGTCACCGACTCGCCGACCTTCTCGTAGACGATGCGTTTGTCGGCCGTCACGATGAACGTCGCCGGCACCGCGATCTCGTCGCCGTCCATCGCAACGCCATACGCGAGCGCGGTCTTCAGTCCGACATCCGAGAGGAGCGGAAATGAAATGCCGAGCTTGCCCGCCAAGCTGACGGAGTCCTCTTTCGGGTCGACGCTGATCGCGACGAGGGGGACGTTCCTCTTCTGGAACTCGGAGATCGACTCTGCCAGCTCACCGAGCTGGGCACGGCAAAACGTTCACCAAAAGCCGCGGTAGAAGACGATGACGGCGGGCCCGTTCGCGACGAGCGAGTCGAGCGACACGTGGCGCCCGTCGTAGCTCTCGAGGTCGAAATCCGGGGCCTTTGCGCCCTTTGGAACCGTCGGCCCGCGCGTCGACAAGCAGCCTGAGGCCGTGGTCAACAAGGGGAGCACACCGAGCAACGTCCGCCGGAGCATCTCTCTTCGTTACCGCCGGCGCTCCGCTCTGTCCATCGTCCCCGCGCGTGCGCTTTGACCGAGCGGACCGCGACCGCTACCTTCTTCGCCGTGGGAATGAACGCGCCTGGTGGAGGGTGGCCGCCTCCGGATCCGTATGGCCAGCAGCCGCCCGGCTATGGTCCGCCTCCTGGCTATGGTTCGCCACCTGGCTACGGCTATGGCGCGCCGCCGCCGCCGCCTGGTTACGGCCCGGGTTACTACCCGCAGGGCGGTAGCGGGCATTCGAACAACGCGGTCATCGCGCTCGTTCTGGCGATCGCGAGCTGGGTGGCGTGCGGGTGCTTGACGAGCATCCCTGCCATCTTCGTCGCGCGCGCAGAGCTCGACGCGATCGCGCGTGGGACGTCTCCGCCCGGCGGAAAGAGCCTGGCGCAAGCCGCGTTCTGGATCTCGGTCGTGAACGCCGTGCTCTACGTCGGCATCGTCCTGCTCTACGTCGTCATGGGCGTCGCCGCCGCTGCGAGCCATCCATGAGCGACGCCGGCGCGGTGCCCGAAGTCGGCGGGGCTGTGGCCGAGCCCGACGTCGAGCCCGCCGAGCCCCACGTGGCGAGCGATGATTCCCGGCCCGAGGACGCGCTCGTCGCAGACGATCGACGCTCGAGCGACCCCCACGACGACGCAGAACCAGCAGAGGACTCGGAGTCGGTAGACGACGCGTCCGCCGACGACGCCAACGAAGGCGAACGCGCGAGCGGCGACGACCCCGCCGCTGAAGATTCGGGTACTGAAGATTCGGACGCTGAAGATTCGGAGCCCGTGTCCGGCGGCAAGAAGAAGAAGCCGACCCGCGCGCGAAGTCTCTTCAGAGACGCGCTCTCGCTCGCGGCGTTCCTGGCGACGGCGCTCATCGCGAGGGCGTCGCTCGCCGATCACTACGTCGTCCCGACCGGCTCGATGATCCCGACGGTGCACGAGGGCGATCGCGTGGTCGTCGCCAAGGCCGCCTACGGTCTGCGCTTCCCGATGTCGCAAACGTGGCTCGTCCGTTGGTCCGAGCCGAAACGCGGCGACGTGGTGGTCCTCGATTCGCCCGACGAGGACCAGGTCCTCTTGAAGCGCGTCGTCGCCCTGCCCGGCGACGTCGTCGAGGTGCAAAGCGGCAAGCTCATCTTGAATGGCGTGCGCGTCGAGGCCACCGATCACGACGAGACGCTCGGAGGCAAACACCACGAGCTGTCGTTCGCGTCGGGCGGTGGCCCGGACTTCGGACCGAGCAAGGTCCCCGCCGGCAAGGTGCTCGTGATGGGCGACAACCGCGGCAACAGCCGCGATGGTCGGTACTTCGGCTACGTCGACGAGGCGACCGTCCTCGGCCACGCCGTCGCGATCTACGTCCGCAACGGCTCGTTCGTCTGGGACAAGCTGTAGAGCACGACGCCGTCTGCTGAGCGCTGCTTCGCGATCCGCTTGTCCGGACGGTATCCGTCGGTGAGCGGAAGATCGGCGACGCGTACGACGCGCCGCGGGCGCTCCGCGTCGGGCAGGCTCGCGAGCGCATGCGCGATGCGCTCGACGCTCGGCGCGGGATCGCGGACGACGACGGTGGCGACGACGCCGTCTCCGCCATCGAACGCGGCAGCGAGCTCGATCTCCGGCAAGACGTAGAGAGCATCTTCGACCCGACGCGTGCTCACCGCGACGCCGTCCTGGGCGACGAAGCCGGCGAGCGCGTCGATGAACCAGAGATCGCCGTCCGCGTCGCGTCGCACGACGTCGCCCGTCATGAACCAGCGATCGCCGGGCGCGAACGCGCCTTCGACCGTCGCCGGATCGTCGGGCTCGCTCGCCTCGGCGAGGAGGATGCCCGGCTCTTCCGGCTCAGGGTGCTCGAGACGTCCGTCGCTCGATCGCACGACGTCGCGCGTCACGAGATCGAGGCGCGCCGACGTCGTGTCCACCGACCCGGGCAAGCGCTTCCCGAGCGAGCCGATCTTCTCTCCGGAGGCGTTCGCCATGATCACGCGCTGCGTGGTCGACGCGTAGAACTCCATGACGCCGGCTCCGAAGCGCTCGTGGAGCTTCGCCCAGAGATCGGGTCGCATGCCGCTCCCGGAGAAGAGTCGAATCGAATGCGAGCGATCGCCGCGGCTCGGCGGCAAGCGCAGCAGCGGGCGGAGCATCTCGCCGGCGTAGAAGACGACGGTCGCGCCGACGCGACGCGCCTCTGGAAAGAACGACTCGACGTCGAACCGCTCGGCCAGCGCGAGGCGCGAGCCGCCGACCAACGCCGCGCCGACGCTGACGAGAACGCCGGCCGGATGGTGGAGCGGCAGCGGCGCATAGACGGTGTCGTCTGGCTTCAAGGTGCACGCCGCCGCGGCGCCGAGCGCCGACAGTGCCCAACGATGGTTCGTGACGGGCGCAGCGCGGAGAGCGCCCGACTCGGTCGGGCGGAGCAGGACGATCGCGAGATCTCGCGCGCGCCCCGCGTCGAGCGCGAGGTCCGTGGGGAGCTCGACGGCGTCCGGATCGATCGCCTCCATGTCCGTCACGCCCTCGAGCGAGCGCGCCTTGCGACCGCCACCGAGCAACAGCACGGGCGCGACAGCGATCTCGCGGCACACCGGGACGCGCGGCGGATCCGCGACGACCGCGCTGAGATCTTGGGAGAGGAGCGCGTCGCGAAGAGCGCCGGCGCTGGCCTGGGGCGGCGCGACGACCGCGACGGCGCCGAGACGTCCGATCGCGGTCACGACGGAGAGGAAGCTCGGGCGCGAGCCCATGACGACGCCGACCCGATCTCCCGGACGCACGCCGCACGCGTAGAGACCGCGGACGACGTTCGTCACGCGGACGTCGGCGACTCGGTACGTGAACGCGCGGCCTTGCCAGAGAAAGAACGTCGCGTCGGGCGTCTTCGCGGCGCGCTTCGAGAGCGCGAGCCCGGCGCTCGTCACCGTGTCCGGCGTCATCGACGAGAGCCTTCGAAGGCGCGGCTCTTGGTAGCGGACACCGTCGAGAGCGTCGGTCGCGCTCGACGTGAAGTCTCCGATGCGTCGCCAAGCCTGCTTCGTGGCGCCCGTGATCGCGTCGACGAAGAGCTCGAGATCGATGTCGACGTCGAAGCCCGCGCCTTCCGGCTCGTCCGACAAATCGCGCTGCTTCTTCGGCGATTTTTCGCGAATCGCGGCCGGAGCCTCGCCGTGTCCTTCGCGCCAGTGGATCCAATCGGCGACCGTCGGCCAGGTGTGCTCGCGCGCGCGCGAGCCGACGACGATGCCGAAATGCCCCGCATCGATCGGGACGAAGGACACCGCCGCCTGCGGCGCGGCCTCTGTGATCGCGCGGACGGTCGCGCCACGCGCGAGCTCGTCACGACGTCCGTAGAACGCGAGGATCGGACAGGTGATGTCCGCGAGCGTCGCGGTTCTTCCATTCAGGACGAACCCGCCGGAGAGCATGCGGTTGTGGAGGATGAACTGGTCGACGAACGCGCGAAACGCGGGGCCAGGCCACGCGACGAAGCCCTCTCCGCCCAGGAATTTTCGTCTCGCCTCGCGGCGAACCAAGGCTCCGCGATCGTGGAGCTTGCGGAGAAAGTCCAGGCGCTGCTCGATCTCCTTCTTCGTGCTGAGGAGCTTGAACCCGGTGCTCGTGAGCGCGCCCGGCAGCCCCTCGATGTGCTCGATCGCCCTCGTGACGATCGGATCGAGGATGCGCAGGAGCGCGGCCGCAGCGTCACTCGAGACCGCCGGGAGCCCGCGCGTCATGTCGACGGGGCTGCCGAACGTGATGACCGACGCGATGCCCTCGGAGCGGACGAACGCCGCGGTCTGGTACGCGAACATGCCCCCCTGCGAGTAGCCGAGCAGATGAACGTCGCGCCCGGTCGACTCGCGGACCCGCGCGAGCGCGTCGGCCACGGCGAGGACGTGATCGTCGAGCGTGCGGTCCATGCCCTCTCGCTCACGCTCGGGCGCGCCGAAGTCGACGACGAAGGGTCGAACGCCTCGCCGACCGAGCGCGGCGACCGCGGAGTTGTCCGCCTCGATGTCGTAGACCTCGCTCGTCACCATGAGCGGCGGGATCAGCAGCGCCGGCGGCGCGTTCGCGTCTCGACACGTCGCATAGGCGCGTAGCTTGTGGTGCTTTCCGACGTCTACGATCTCGTACGGGGCGCCATACGGCTGCCCGAGTCGGCCCATGCGAGCGAGCTCGAGGACGTTCTTGGTCGAGAGGGCCGCGCGCCGAACGAACCGGGGAAGGATCGCCATGAACGGCGAAGCTTACTACCGACGACAGCGCAGCTCTTCGTGCACCCGGAAGGTCAAACGGCGCGAGAGAGCTCGAGCAGGGTGATCTCCGGCGGAGCGCCCACTCGCATCGGCGGACCCCAGTACCCGGTGCCGGAGCTCGTGTAGAGCAAGAGGTCGTCGACTCTGTCGAGGCCGGCGACGAAGTGCTGATCGAGTCGGACGAAGAATCCCCACGGGAAAATCTGCCCGCCGTGCGTGTGGCCCGAGAGCTGGAGGCCGACGCCCTTCTTCGCGGCCTCGAGGGCTGCCTTCGGTTGGTGGGCGAGGAGCACCAGCTCGCGCTCGGGATCGCGTCCTGCGATCGCGCGATCGAGGTCCGCTCCGTGTCCGTTGCCAAGTCCTTCGCGCGAAAGTCGTCGATGCCGGCGAGATCGAACGTGTCGTCGCCTTCGCCGATGGATACGCGCTCGTTTCGAAGGACGCGCACGCCGAGCTCCCCGAGACGGGTGATCCACGCGTCGACGCCGGAGTAGTACTCGTGGTTCCCGGTCACGAAGAAGACGCCGTGCGTGGCGCGGAGCTCGGCGAGCGGCGCGACGTGCTCGGAGAGATCGGCCACCGACCCATCGACGAGGTCGCCCGTGATCGCGACGATGTCGGGCTCGAGCGCGTTCGTCTGCTGGACGACGTCGGTCAGCCATTCGCGCCCGAGCGTCGGGCCGATGTGCAGATCCGACAGCTGCGCGATCTTGAAGCCACCGAGACTCTCGGGGAGCCGCGCGAGCTTGATGTCGACCCGCTTCACGCCGACTTTTCCGCGCGCCGAGAGGTAGCCGGTCACGCCGAACCCCGCGCCCAAGACGCCCACCGCACCCGCGAGCACGCGAGACAAGAAGACGCGTCTGTCCGGATCGAGCGTGAGGACGTTCAACGCGGCGAGGAGGTTCGCGCCGAGACGAATGAGCTCGGAGCCGAGCGTCAGGAAGAAGAGCAGGATGACGAGGCCCATCCACACGTAGGAAATCGTCGCGACGACGCTCGCGATGGACCTGGGAAGGGTCCGCGACGCGATCACCCCGAGCGGCAAGAGGATCGCCCCGGCGAGGAAGACGATCGCGCCGACACGCTGCCACGCCTCGAGCCCGGGCGCGCGCGCGAGCCTGGCGTAGAGGTAGTAGTGAACCCCGCCGATGATCGTGCTGACGATGGCGAAGAAGACCGCAAACGAGTACCAGGACCGCATCGACTGCGCTCGAGGGTAAGGGCAAGCCGCCGGTTGTCGAGCGCTCCATCCGGCGCGCCAACAGAACTTCACAACCGTCCACGCGGCTGACAGGCCTCGGAACCCGCGCGGGTTCGCGCCTAACTTCACGGGGCGACGGTGGAATGCTAACCCGTTCGGGGATGGCGGGCGTCGAAGCAGCCGAGACACCGCCCGAGTCCGCGCTCCGAGCGAGTGTGCGCGAATTCGTGACGGTCCTCGCCCGCGAACGCCGGGCGAGTCGGCACACTGTTGCCGCGTACTCGCGCGATCTCTTCCAGCTCACGCAGTTCGTCGAGCAGAAGCGCCCGAATCTCCGCGGACCCGAGGCGGTCGACGTCCTCCTCTTGCGCGGCTGGCTCGGTCAGCTCGCCACGAAGCTCGAGCCGGCGTCCATCGCCCGGAAGATGGCCGCGGCGCGAGCGTTCTTCCGCCATCAGATCGTGCGCGGAAAGATGAAGGACAACCCCGCCGGCGCGCTGGCCCTGCCGAAGGTGCGCAGAAAGCTTCCGCGAGTCCTCAACGTCGACGCGGCGAAGGAGACGGTCGAAGCGCCCGACGACGGCGACGACGGCGGCCTCCGCGATCGGGCGATCATGGAGCTTCTGTATTCGAGCGGGCTTCGCGTCTCGGAGCTGGTGGGTCTCGACCTCGATCGCCTCGTCCTCGAGCAAGACCGCGCCGAGGCGCGCGTCATCGGCAAGGGCGACAAGGAGCGACGCGTCCCGATCGGCGAGCCGGCGCGGCTCGCGCTCACCCGATACCTGGATGAGCGCAAGGTCGAAGTCTCCCAAGCGACCGGCGCGGTCTTCCTCTCGAAGCGCGGTCGGCGCCTCTCGGTGCGCGCGGTTCAGTCGCTCGTGAAGAAGTACGGCGCCCTCGGAGCCGGGCGAGGAGACCTGCACCCGCACGCGATGCGCCACACCTGCGCGACGCACATGCTCGACGGCGGCGCCGATCTGCGCGCCATCCAAGAGCTACTCGGGCACTCGAGCCTCGCGACGACGCAGCGATACACCCACGTCTCTGTCGAGCAGTTGATGCGCGTCTACGACAGCGCGCACCCGCTCGCGCGCCGACCGACGGCGCCCCCAAAGGACACCGAGGTCGACCGATGATCCGCACCGCCGAGGTCGCGCGTCGCGTGGTCCTCGCGCTCGTGGGCGGAATGCTCGCGACGCTCGCCACGTCGGCGCTCGACGCGACCTGGGCCGAGAGCGCCGCCGGCGCGAGCCGCCCGCCGTACACGGACGCGCTGCTCACCTGCTTCGGCGTCGTCGCGCCCATCGGCATCTTCGTCGCGATCGCCGTCGCCCTCGCCTTCACGTGGCTCTCGCCGACAGAGCCACCGAGCCTGACCGCCTGGGTGAGCTCGCTTCGGCGCTTCGGCGAGAAGCGTCAAGCGGACGTGGCCGCGTTCGCGCCGCTCGTCGTCCTCGGCGCGTTCCTCTGGACGACCGCGTCCGCGCACGTCGCGCGCGTCATCCTGTCCCTCGCCGTCTCCCCACGCTTCGCCGGCCTCGCGTTGATGATGTGCGT
>Ga0164241_10006105_pt1 | contig 11056 bp, 7 predicted proteins | sample OricomyardsoilBY_FD_108780 | JGI IMG/M metagenome (GOLD analysis project Ga0164241, IMG submission 108780) | Backyard soil microbial communities from Emeryville, California, USA - Original compost - Back yard soil (BY) | ecosystem: Environmental > Terrestrial > Soil > Unclassified | place: USA... | reverse complement strand
CTGCTCGCGCTCGATCGCGCGCCCTCAACCTGGTCGCTGAAGTCGGCGATCTACCAGGGGCGCGATGTTTCACAAGCGGCGTTCGACGTCACCACCAGTGATGCCTCCGGCGTCGTCGTGACGTTGACCGATCGCCCGGCCATTCTCTCCGGACGCGTGATCGACGCGACCGCGACCGCCAACATCGTGGTGTTTGTGTTCCCCAAGGATCCGCAGCAATGGGTGGACTTCGGACCGTCCGGCCGGGGATTCCGTGCGGTCGACGCGCGCGCGCAGCGCTTTGACATCCGCGACCTTGCGCCGGGTGACTACATCGCGATCGCGATCGACACCGACATCGCCTTCCCATGGAAGACGCCGGATTTTCTGGCGTCTGCCGCTCGAACCGGCACGCCGTTTCAGCTCACCGAGGGCGGCATGCGCCAACTGGACCTGACGGTGTCCTCAATCAAATGACGGCCGCAGTCCTTGCGGCGCTCCTGGTGCTGTCGGCTCCGCAACAGCCGCGCGATATCGGGCGCGCCGGTGGCGCGTCCATCAGCGGCGCCGTCGTCACCGACGACGCGACGCCGAGACCGATTCGACACGCGCGCGTGGAGCTCACCGGCGAGCGCACGCTTTCGGTGGTCACGGGCGACGACGGCGCGTTTGATTTCACGGGCCTGCCGGCCGGCCGATATCGACTGTCGGCGTCGACACTCGCCATGGGCCCGCGCGGCTACCGCGCGAATCCGCATGCGCCCGCCCCTACGGTGATCGTCCTGGCCGCGAGTCAACAATTCCGCGGGCTGCCGTTTGTCTTTCGCGCCGGCGGCGTGATTTCCGGACGCGTCAAGGATTCAACCGGGGCACCGATCGACCGCGCGATCATCTCGGCGATCGTTCCCGCCAGCGCCGCGTCAGCGGTTGCCCGCGTCGCAGCCGAAGCGGAATCCGACGACGAGGGCAACTACCGGTTGTTTGGGCTGGCACCGGGCAGCTACATCCTGGCGGTCTCGCCGGGGTCCGTGGCGTCGCCGGAGGCGGGCACTTCAACATTCAGCGCGACGTACTTCCCCGGTGTCGAATCGCCGGAGCACGCGCAGCTTATTGACGTGGCGCCGCGGGAAGAACGCGCCGGGCAAGACTTCATCATGCGACGTGTCAACGCCGGCGTGATCGCCGGGCGATTATCTGACGCCACCGGCGAGACGGTCGACGCCACGCTGCAGCTCTCGCGCGTCGGTCCACTCGACGATGGCCGTTCCATCTCGACGCGCGGCGGGACATTTGCCCTGACCGTGTCGCCGGGCACGTACACGCTTCGCGCGTCGCGCACGCGGACCGACGCCTCCGGCGACACGCCCCGAACCGTTTCCGACACCGCGGTCGAGACGGTGGTGGTGGCCGAAGGCGGTCGCGTCGACGTGCCGCTGACGCTCCACGGTCCGGTCACGGTGAGCGGGCAGCTCACGACGAGTGGACCGGCGAGCACGGGACCGGAGTTGTCACTCACGCGTGACGATGAGGTCATCAGCGCGACGATTCGCGAGGATGGCCGCTTCGTGTTCGCGGGGCTTGAACCCGGCACATACCAGTTGCGGCCCACCGCCGGACCCGCCTGGCTGCTCGAATCGGCGCAACTCGGTGGACGCGACGCGCTGCGGGCGCCGATAGACGTCGGCGCGTTGCCGCTCACCGGCATGGCGGTCGCCGTGAGCAGCCGGGCCGGCCGATTGCAAGGACGCCTCTCACATGCGAACGGCGCCGGTGCGCCAGAGCTGGCGGTCGTCATCGTCAATGCGAACCGCGCCATGTGGGCCGCGGTGCATGGGCAGCCGATCGTGGTGTGGCCCGACACGAACGGCGACTGGTCGGCGCCGACGCTCGCCGAGGGGGAGTATCGCGTTGCGGCGTTGTCAGACATCTCGGCGGCGGATCTGGCGCGCGTCGACTTTCTCGAGTCGATTGTCGCGGCCGGGGCGGCCACACAGATCACGGCGGGCCACACCGCGACGCTGGACCTTCGGATCCAGTAGCCGGTCCCAACTGGACTGTACGATCATTCGACCGTCGCGTCTGCGCAGTCGCTTCAGCCGGCGCTGTTGCGGATCTACTCGGCGGGCGTGGTGCACAACCGCTACACGGAAGAGACGATCTTCACCGTCGAAGACGTCCTGTTGCGTCTTCGGCAGATCGAGTCGGGGTACAGCTATGGCGTGGGCTTCGGCGTGAACTACTCCTGGTAGAGCGCGCCGCCGATCAACCCGCTGAACACGAAGTTGGCGGTCGAGAGCACGCTGGCCTTCGCCCAGAGGTCCCATCCGAAAAATCCTGACGCGGCGAAATAGCCGGCGAGGACGTTGCAGGAGAGCCCGATCAGCAGTGCGGCGATCACGGCCGTTTTCGGCCCGGGGCCGAACCGCGGCCGGATCGCGGCGTAAGTCAGGACGATCAGGAAGGCCATCGCAAAGTCCAGCAACACCATCGTCGCGATGGTGTTGCCGGCCATGCGGAGTTCCGGTGGAATATTGCGCGCGAGGCTGACGGCGGCGAAGTCAGCCTTCAGCACGATGCCGTTGATGACGTAGTCGATGACGTTCATCACCGCGCCGGCGGCGACGCCGCCGACGATGACTTTGCCGAGGTTGATCTTCCCCATCAGTCGCCTCCCTTTTTAATCGTCTCCGCTTTCTTCCTGGCGTCTTCGCGAGCCTTCAGCCGGTCCGTGATGTCGTCCGACATCTTCAGCCGCGGAATGCCATTCTCGAGCCATGCCGGCGCGGGTTTGTCCATCAGGTAGTGGTCGAAGTATTCCTTCATGCGGATCATGTAGTCCTGCATGTTGGGCTGGCGAGCGAGGCCGTGGTTCTCGCCCGGGTATTCGACCATCACGACGGGCTTGCCGAGGCGACGCAGCGTGTTGAAGTACTCCACACCCTGCGTGAAATCCACGGCGCCGTCCGTGTCGTTGTGCAGCATCAAGAGCGGCGTGGTGACGTTCTTCGCATAGCGGATGGGCGAGTTGCGGGTGTAGGCCTCCCAGTTGTCCCACGGACCTGTGGTGAAGCGACCCTGGCTGGCTTCGAAGATCGCGCCGTTGGTGCCGCCGGAGTTCTTGTAGATCAGCGCGTACATGCTGATCATGTCGGTCAGCGGCGCGCCGGCGGCCGCCGCCTTGAAGATGTTGGTCTGCGTGATCGTGAAGGCTGTCTGATAGCCGCCCCAGGAATGGCCGTGCAGCGCCACGCGCGCGGGATCGACGACGCCCGTGGCGATCGCCGCTTTCACGGCCGGCACCAGCGCCCACACCGCCGACATGCCCGGATCGTTGATGTAGTACTTGATGTCCGGCTCGAGCACCGCGTAGCCATTGCTCAGGTAGAACGCGCGATTGAAGCCCGTGCCCGGCACACTCGGGCGGCTGAAGTTGTTCAGCGAATCGGTCAGCCGCTCGTAGATGTAGACGATCGTCGGATAGGTCTTGCCCTTCTCGTAGTTGGCCGGCAAGTACAACGCGGCCTGCAGATGTTCGCCCTTCGGCTGCGCCTTCGTCTTCTTGTCGTTGTAGTAGTCGATCAACTGGCGGCCGCTCGACCAGGTGTAGGGCGCGATCTCCGTGGCCGCGTGCGTCAACTGCCGCGGCATGCTGAGCGTCGAGGTGCTGACGAACATCTCGGGCGGCGTCATCTCGGTCTCTTTGCTGAAGATCCAGACATCCGCGTTCTTCGCCTTCGTCAAACGCGCAAACGACGCGTCGCCGGACGCCAGCGGTTCAACACCCCGGCCGCCGGGCGTGAGCACGCCGATGCCCTGTGCCTTGGTCCACTCGTGCAGGAAGTTGATGTACTGCACCTGTGTGAGGTCGATCCCCTTTTCGTCGGGGTCCACGCGCAACCGCTGCCGATACCGGATCTGATCCTTCTTGCCGTTGACCGTCAGGTTCACGGCCGGCACCGACCCGTCGACCGCAATCTTCCACATGTCCCATCCGTCGGTGAGGAGCAGGAACTTGCTGTCCGACGTCCAGCCGATCGATCCGCTCGGCGGATCGACGACGTTGTGGTCGTCGTCGACATCGACGAACGTTGTCGGCACACCGGCGGTGATGTTCTTCGCGGTGCCCGTCGCCAGATCGGCCACGAAGTAGTGCTGGCCTTCGTAGAAGTACCACTTCGTGCCGTCGGGCGACGGCGTGTAGCCGTACGTCAGCGCCTTCTTCAGCAACACGCGCGCGCCGGTGGCCATGTTGACGGCATAGACGTCCCGCAGGCTGCGACCGTCGAGGTTGGTCTGCAGTTCGTAGTCGCGGTTGTCGTTACCGATAGCAAACAGCTCGTTCGCGGCGGGCGTGACGGACCGCAGCGTGTCGTCGGCGAGGCGGACGAACTTGTTGTCGGCGACGCGGTAGACCGACAGATACGTGTAGTTACGATCCGCGGCTTCCTGCACCTGCTGCGCGCTCTGCAGACGCGGGTCCTTGTAGTGCCACAGCACGAGGTTGGGTCGCTCGGTGGCGTCCGGTGCCGCCGAGGGTGCGGGCGGCTGGCCGGCCGGCGCGTCGGCGCTGTCGCCAGCCCCGGCGGCGCCCGCCGCACGGCCGCGCCCCGATGGCGGGTCGGCTTTGTCGATGGCCGCGATGCCGAACAGAATCGCGTCGCGCTTCTCGGTCCACGACGGCGTGCGATTCGGGCTGATGCTCATGCCTTTCGGAAACGACGCGTCCTTCGCGGGATCGTAGGTCACTTTCTTTGCCGCGGCGCTGCCGCGATCAAAGCCCGTCCAGCCCACCACCGAAAACAACCGATCCTTCCAGGTCGCGATCTCGTCATGGCCTTTCAGTACCAGCAACGCGTCGCCGTCATCGGTGAACGACAGCCGCTGATAAAACGCCTTGTCCGTATCGAGTGGCGTCACGACGCCCGTCGCCGTGTCGCGGAGCTGCACGCCGTTGCCGGCCTGATCGGCCGCGTCGATGATCATGGCGAGCGTCTTGCCCGACTTGTTGAAGGCGAATTCGCTGACGTTGCCGATGTTGATGTCGGCGCCCGTGGCCAACTCATGCAGCACGAGGTCGGAGCCCTTCGCGCGCGTATCGCCTGCCGTGCCGCGAGCCGGGCCGGTACCAGCGCGACCGGGGCCGGCACCGGCGGGGGCCTCGGCGCCGAACCGATGCATCGCCAGCCATCCGGGCGTCTCGCCGCTGAAGGCGAAGCGGCGGATCTTCGGGATGTCTTTCTTCTCGCCCGTCGCCAGATTGACGAGCGTCATGCCACCCTGTGCGGCCGGACGGCTCGCGCGCCGCGCCGCATCCGCTTCGCGTTTGGTCGCGGCCGTGGCGACCGCAAACCATTTTGCGTCCTCCGAAAACGCCATCGCGCCGCTGGTCCCCTGACCGACCGGCAGCGTGATCTCTTTATCGCTGGTGGTGTTGCGCAGAATGACGTCGGCATCGCCCTGCGTCGGTGACATCCGGTACGCCAGCCACGCGCCGTCGGGCGACAGTGTCGTGGCGCCCATGCCGCGATAGGCAATGACGTCTTCGACGTCCATCGGGTGTTTCGGCGCCGACTGCGCGCCGAGGCGGGACACCAGCGGCAAGGAAAACGTGAGCGCGAGGACGAGCGCCAACAGGCACGAACGGCGGGCAAACTTCATCGGAACATCCCTCCAGGATTCCGGCGATGTTAGCAGAGGTGGCTGCCCGACCTTTCGAAGACGAACACAGCGATATACTTGGGCCTCCCGTGAGCTCACCGAACCAGATGGCCCCTGCCAACGCGGCCCTCATCGACGAGTTGGATCGGATCGCGCCGCTGCTGCGTCCGACGCCTCTGGTCCCCGTGAACGTCCCCGGCGTCCACTTGTTCGCCAAACTTGAATACGCGAATCCGGTCGGCAGCGTCAAAGATCGCACGGCCTACTGGATCCTGCGCCGCGCGGCCGAGCGCGGCGACATCGACGAACGCTCGACGATCATCGAGTCATCGTCGGGCAACTTCGCGTGCGCGCTGGCGGTGTACGCCAAGCTGCTGGGCTTGCCGTTCATCCCGGTCGTCGACCCGAACATCCTGCCGACGTACGAATCCTTTCTGCGGCGGCTGTGCGCCACCGTCGTCAAGGTGGATGTCCCCGATGAAAGCGGCGGCTATCTGAAGACGCGGCTGCGCGTGGTCAAAGAGCTCTGCGACACCACGCCGCACGCGTTCTGGACCAATCAATACGGCAACCTCGACGGCCCCGACGCGCACTATCGTACGACCGCCGAGGAGATCTGCCGGGACCTGCCCCACCTCGACTACGCGTTCATTGGCGTCAGCAGCGGCGGCACGATTGCCGGGATGTCTCGCCGGCTGAAAGAACACTTTCCCGAGATCAAGATCATCGCGGTGGATGCGGTGGGCTCGGCGATCTTTGGCGGCGCACCGCGAACGCGCCACATCCCCGGCCTCGGCGCCGGTATCGTCTCGCCGCTCGTCAGCCAGGCGCACATCGACGACGTGGTGATGATTTCCGAGCGGGCGACCGCGCAGGCGTGCCGCGATCTGTTGTGGCAGCACGGGCTCCTCGTGGGTGGATCCTCGGGCACGGCCTTCGCGGCGGCGATGCAGTACACCGCGGCACGGCCCGTCTCGCCGACACCCACCGCGGTGTTTCTCTGCAGCGACCGCGGCACCCCTTACCTGGACACCGTCTTCAACGACGAGTGGATCACGCGACTGGAGTAGTACGTGGCGTTCGACGTGTCGATTATCAACGGCCAGACCGTGTACGACCTGGTGCACGCGGACGTCAATGCGTGCGTGGATGTGGTCAAAGCGGCCTACCTCGCGCATGATGCCGGCCACACCGTCAACCCGGACAGCTACTTCCTGCGTTTTCCGGACAACCCCGGCGCGCGCATCATCGCGCTGCCCGCATCGCTCGGCACCGCATCGGGCGTCGCCGGCATCAAGTGGATCGCGAGCTTTCCCGAAAATGTGCCGCGCGGATTTCCGCGGGCATCCGCCGTGCTGATCCTCAACGACGTCACCACCGGCTACCCGTTCGCGATTCTCGAATCGTCGGTCATCTCGGCGGCGCGTACCGCCGGCTCGGCCATCCTCGCGGCGGAGTTGATGAACCACGGCACGCGACGGACCCACACGCTCGGCATCGTCGGCACCGGGTTGATCGCGCGGTATGTGTATCGATTTCTGATGGCGGCCGGCTGGTCGATCGACCACGTGCGCCTGTTCGATCGGACACCCGGCGAGGCGGAGACGTTCCGCGATCGCGTCATCGATCGCGAGCAGCACCAGTCGGTCGACGTCGCCGCCGACCTGCCATCGCTCCTGCGCGAGTCCAGCCTCGTGACGCTCACCACGACGGCGGGCACGCCGTACATCCTCGACACGACGCTGTTCGCACATCAGCCGATCGTGTTGCACCTGTCGCTGCGCGACTTGTCCGCCGACATCCTGCTCGGCGCGTACAACATCGTGGATGATGTCGAGCACGTGATGAAGGCGAACACGTCGCCGCATCTGGTCGAGCAACAGGTCGGGCACCGGCGCTTCGTCACCGGCACGTTGGCGGAGCTGATGACCGGACGATGCGCGGTCGACCACACGCGGCCGATCATCTTTTCGCCGTTCGGCCTCGGCGTGCTGGATCTGGCCGTGGGCCAATGGATCTATCAACAGGCATCCGCCGCCGGCCGTGACCTGCGGCTGACTGACTTCTTCTACGACATGACGCGATAGCGCGACTGCCCACCGGCTGGGTGCTACAATCGCCGCGGACGCCCATGGCCAAGTCTGCCAAGCGCAAACCTTCATTCGATCCGCCGCCGGCGGCCACATCGACGCCCGGCTCCGGCTGGGTGTACCGATCCGACGCCGACCAGCCCAAACCGGACGACGCGCCACCGACCGCCACGCCGCCACCGACCGCCGCGATGCCACCACCGGCCGCCGCGGCGCCGCCATCGGCCGTGAAGACGACGGCCGTGTCGGGCGACCTGTCGCAGGTCGCCGAACGGCTGGTGGACCGCTACGCGAACTACTCCGCGGCCGCCGGCCTGGTGCCGGTGCCGATCGTGGACGCGGCCGCCATCGGCGCGGTGCAGTTGTCGATGCTGGGCGCCTTATCCGACCACTACGGGCTGCCGTTCACGAAGGCGCGCGGCCAGGCCATCATCGCGTCGATGCTGGGCGGTGTGATGCCGGCGCTGGCCGGCCATCAGATCTTGAAGGTGTTTGGTCCACTGGCCGGCATGCTCACCGTGTCCGGCTTTGCCGTCGCGGCGACGCGCGCGGTCGGCCGGGTGTTCATTGCGCATTTCAGCGCGGGCGGCACGCTCGCCGACATCGATCTCGACGAGTCGCGCCGCCGCGTCACGGCCGAGCTCAGCCGAGCGTAAGTTCTTTCTTCCCAAACAGATTTTCCGCGTCGATTCCGTGCTCGGCGCAGTACGCCAGCAGCGTGTTGGTCTGCGACACGGCCTTCGACTCCTCTTCCAGCTCGTTGTCCAGGATGTGGCTGAGCCACGGCTCCTGCCCCATCGCGTACACGTAGACGCCCGAAAAGCCCATCCGCTCGATGAGCGCCACGGCTTCTTCGTAATTCGATCCGCGCGCGCGACGCGACTGGTCGACCTCACGCGTCAGCGGCTTTGTGAACATCGGGCCGTAGATCCACGACGCCGGCGCGCCCTCGCACTCCATGCCGAGGAAGAGCAGGTCAGACTTCCCGTAAAGCCGGACGACTTCGTCAAACAGCCGCGGATCGAGGATGCCCGAGTCCGCGATGGCGAGGAGGGAGCGGCCGCCGGCCTCGACGCGATAGATGGAACGGCTCTGCACGTTGAGGTCGTGGTGCTCGCCGAGAAACGGCAACGGCACGATTCGGCCGCCGGGAAACGCGATCTCGTCCAGATCACGCACTTCGATGAGATTCGTGAACCCGGTGTGCTTGAGCGCCAGGACCAGCGACGGGTCCTGCGGGAACCCATCGAAGTTTCGCGGCACGACGATGTGTTTGACGAGGTGGCGGATCTGCAGCAGCGTCTCGAAATGCACATGGTCGTGATGGCTGTGCGTGAGCAGGACGTAGTCAATCGACTCGGGCAGATCGTCGAACGTGAATCGCTCGGGCGCCGCGCCGTAGTTGTAGCTGATGATCGGGTCGGTCAGGATCGCGACGTCCTTCGTCTCGATCAGCAGGGTCGCGTGGCCGAAGTACCGCACGCGCATGCCGTCGCCGGTGTAGCGCGGCGGGCGCGGCGGCGCCGTTTCCGTGAAGAGCGGCCGCAGTTGGTCGGGCGTGGCGAGCCCGTCAAAGGCGCCTGCGATCGTGTCGAACGGCTGGGGCGTGCGCTTCATGCGGAACAGCTGGTCGAGCCGCGGGTCGGCGAACGGGATCGGCAACATGACCGTGGACGCGTCGGCCAGCCGCGGGGTGCTCAGCATGAACGGGCGCTTGCGATCCTCGACAATTTCCGACAACGCGATGCTCTGGCAGTTCTCGGCGTAGTACCCGCTGCGATACAGCAGCGCCTCGTGGACGCGAAAGAACGGGTTGTTCGCCATGTCGTAGCAGAGTTCCACGTAGCCCTGGAGCGGCTCGGGGATCTCGGCATAGAGCGTCTCCATCGCCATGCCTTTGGCTTTGTCCTGCAGGAGGCGCGTGAGCTGCGTCATCGCCTTTGCGAATTCGATGAGTTTGCCGCACCGCGCCTGCGTGTCGGCGAGCAGTTGCTTGACCTCCGGTGCCCGCGACGGATCGAGGTCGATGAACATGCCGCCGCGCATCTTGCGGTTCTTGAGTGCCGCGGCGTGCATCGCCGGCGCGTTGACGAACGACGTCATCATCTTGATGTGCCGTTCGAGCGTGTTGATCGCGGCGGTCACCGGCGGCACGAGCAGATTCCACGCGTACCACTGATTAAAGAGCGGGTCGACTTGCACATTCGGTTTCAAATACACGTTCATCGGTGTCACGTCTCCAGTTCAGCGCAGGGAGTCTAGTTTTTTCAGCAGCAGCGCCTCGGCGTCCTCGTCGGACAGCGCATCGAGCTTATCGTGATCGTGCTGCCCCGATGCCGGCGCGAGTGCGGCGGCCGCGAGGTCGGTGACGCCGCCGCCAGCCGCGACGTCACTGCCGTTCGTCATCTGCGTCAGCACGAAGCGCGCGATCGCGTCGATGCTCGGGTAGTCGAACACCAGCGTCGCGGGCAACGCGCGCGACGCAATCGTCTGCAGACGCGTCCGCAGTTCGAGCGCCATGAGCGAATCCATGCCCATCTCAAACAGCCCTTGCTGCGGGTCCGCCTCGAGCGGGCCCGACAGTGCCAGGACTTCAACGACTTCGCGCTGCACGATCTCAGTGAGCTGGCGCAGCGCGCCGGCCTCGCCGGCGTCCCGCAACGCACGAATGAGCGGCGACTCTGCGTGGCCGGCAGGACCATCGGCGAGTCCGATACGCTCCAGGAGACGACGATGACCGCGCGCCTCGTACGAGCCTTTGAACAACGCCCAGTCGATATCGGCCACGACGATCTGCGGCGGCGCGTCCGTCGCCAGCGCCGCGAGTGCCGCAAGCGCCGCGGGCGTCGCGAGCGGCCGAATGCCGACGCGGGCCAGCAACGTCGCCGCCTCGGGCGACGTCATGCCGCCATCGGCCCACGGCCCCCAGTTGATCGCGACGCCGGGCATCCCGGACGAACGGCGCACATGCGCGACGGCATCGACATACGCGTTCCCGGCGGCGTAGTGCGCTTGCCCGCGCGATCCCCATGCCGCCGCGATGGATGAGAAGCCGGCGAAGAACTCGAGCGGCTGGTCGCGCGTGAGATCGTGCAGCAGCCAGGTGCCGGCGACTTTTGGCCGAAGCACGTCCGCCAGTTCGTCGGCGGTCATGTGCACGAGGTCGGTGTAGCCCGGCACACCGGCCGCATGCACGATGCCCGCAATGGGCCGCTCGGCGGTGAGGCCGCTGATTAACGCCGTCATCGCTTCGCGATCGGCCACGTCGACGGTCGCAACCTGCACCTGCGCGCCGCTCGACGCGATCGCGGCGATGGCGGATCGCTGCG
>Ga0164241_10006104_pt1 | contig 11057 bp, 8 predicted proteins | sample OricomyardsoilBY_FD_108780 | JGI IMG/M metagenome (GOLD analysis project Ga0164241, IMG submission 108780) | Backyard soil microbial communities from Emeryville, California, USA - Original compost - Back yard soil (BY) | ecosystem: Environmental > Terrestrial > Soil > Unclassified | place: USA... | reverse complement strand
GTCCATGGAAGCCGACCGCATGGTCAATGCGCGCGTGGCGAAGGAGAAACTGGCCACCGAGATGACGGTGGTGCGCAACGAATACGAGCGTGGCGAGAACTCGCCCACCAGTGTGCTGATCAAGCGCCTGCAGAGCATTGCCTACGACTGGCACAACTACGGCAATTCGACCATCGGCAACCGCTCGGACATCGAGAACGTCGACATCACCCATCTGCAGGCCTTGTATCGCCAGTACTACCAGCCGGACAACGCCGTGCTGCTGGTCGCCGGCAAGTTCGATCCCGCCAAGGCCCTGTCGCTGGTGAGCAAGTATTTCGGCGTCATCCCCAAGCCCACCCGTGTGCTGCCCAAGCTGTGGACCGTTGAACCCGTGCAGGATGGCGAGCGCAGCGTCGTCGTGCGCCGCGTAGGGGATCTGCAGGTGGTGGCGCTGGCCTACAAGGCGCCATCCGCGCTGAGCCCGGACGTCGATGCGCTCGACTACGTGGCCTTTGCATTGACCGATACCCCCTCCGGCCGACTGCACAAGGCTCTGGTGGAAACGGGCAAGGCCGCGCAAGTGGGCTACACGCGCCTGAATGGCCTGGACGGCTCATTGCAGATCTTCATCGCCATCGTGAAGAAGGGCGAACCCATCGATGGGGTGCAGGCCGAGATGATCCGGCAGGTTGAAGGGCTGCGCGACAACCCGCTCACGAGCGAGGAAATGGAACGCGCCCGCGCCAATTTCGCCAATGACTACGAACGGGTGCTGAACGATCACGAGGACATCGGACTGGAACTGTCCGAATACATCGCGCTGGGCGACTGGCGCATGTTCTTCCTGTCGCGCGACCGCGCCGCGCAGATGACCCTGGCGCAGGTGCAGGAGGCCGCCGGCAAATACCTCCGGCGCGACAACCGCACAGTGGGCGTGTTCCTGCACGAGGAGCAGCCACAGCGCGCCGAGATGCCGGTGGTGGCCAGCGCCGCGCAGATGCTCAAGGACTACAAGCCCAAGGCCGCGGCCGCGGCCGCCGAAGCCTTTGATCCCAGTCCCGACAACATCGATCGGCGCACCCGGAAGCTGACGCTCAACGGCATCAAGGTGGCGCTGCTGCAGAAGAAGAACCGCGGCGAGACCGTGTTTGTGTCGCTGGCCCTGCCAGCCGGTGACGAGAAGTCACTGTTCGGCAAGCGTGCGGTGTCGCAGCTGACCGCACAGATGATGATGCGCGGCACCACGCGCTACACGCGTGAGCAATTGCAGGACGAGTTCACCAAGCTGAAGATGAATGGCGGGGTCAACGGCGCTGGCGCCGGTTTCGAAACCACGCGCCCCAATGTGGCCGATGCCATCCGGCTTGCTGGCCACGTGCTGCGCGAGCCCGCGTTTCCCGCGGCGGAGTTCGAGCAGCTGAAGAAGCTGGCGATCACCTCGATCGAATCGCAGATGAGTGAGCCGCAGGCGCAGGGCCCGGTGGCGCTGGCGCAGATCTTCAACACCTATCCGAAGGGCGATGTCCGCTATTCGCCCACGCTGCAGGAACAGCTCGAGGACCTCAAGGCGGTGACGCTGGAAGATGTGAAGAGCTACTACAAGAGCTTTTACGGCGCCGATCGGGCCATGATCGCCATCGTCGGGGATTTCGACGAAGCCCAGGTCACGCGCGCCATCACGGATTCGCTGGGTGGCTGGCGCAGCGGCGCGCCATGGACGCGCGTCACGCGGCAATTCCAGCAGATCGCGCCGCAGAAGAAGGTCATCGAGACGCCGGACAAGGAAAACGCGGTGTTTCTTGCCCGGCTGAACCTGGACCTCAACGAGGAAGATGCGGACTATCCGGCTATCTACACGGCCAACTACATACTCGGGGGTGGCGCAGGTTTCGACTCGCGTCTGGTGGCGCGCATCCGCGTCAAGGACGGGCTGAGTTACGGTGCCGGCTCGGGCGTTTCCGCCGGCCGTTTCGATCGCGCCGGCGCCTGGACGGCCAATGCCATCGCCGCGCCGCAGAACATCGATCGGGTGGAAGCGGCGTTCCGCGAAGAGGTTGCGCGTTTCCTGAAAGACGGCGTGACAGCGCAAGAGCTGGCCCAGGCCAAGTCCGGCATCGCGCAGCGCGAGCTGCAGGGCCGGGCGCAGGACCAGAGCGTCGTGGGCGAGCTGCTCTCCGATCTGGATACGGGTCGCAGCTTCGCCTGGGACAAGCAGCTGGAAAGCCGCATCCAGGCGCTGACGCCGGAGCAGCTACTGGCCGCGGCCCGCAAGTACATCGACCCGGCGAAGATCACCGTGGTCGAGGCCGGCGACTTTGCCAAGGCGAAGGCGAAGTAGCGCGTCCTAGCGGATGATCTGCGGCTGGTCCGAAATGCCCTGCTCGTAGGTGCTCCAGCCGGAACTGGTGCCGTAGGCGGCGCGGTGGAACACCGCTTCGATGCGCCGGATCCTGCCGTCCTGCACTTTGAACAGCTCGGCCAGCTGCCAGGTCCAGTTGATGTTCTCGTGGTCGAAGAAGGCGAAGGAGAACACGATGCCGCGTTCGCGATCGACGGCCACGAAGCGGCGATCGCGCACCCGTGACACCACATTCTTCAGCGCCACCTCGAACTGCCGCTTGCAGTTGAGCACCTCGGTCTTGCCGGTGACGGGATTGCGCGCCGGCACATTGGTGGCGTGGTTGCCGTTCTCGTAACGATCGCAATCGTCGCTGAACGGGTAGTAGCCCTTGCCGTCATTGCGCTGCAGCCCGGCAAAGTAGTAATTGGCAGTCTTGATCATCTCTTCACGCGAGGGACGACTGGCCTCAGGGAGAACCTCTGCGAACACCGGGTGCGGTGCGCCCATCTTCTCGACGCGCTCGCCGGTGGACACCGGCCGACTGGCCGGCCGCTCACCGCTGCTGGTGAGGGTGCCTTCGGGGCGGATGGCCAGCTGTTCCACTTCGGTGATCCTGCCTTCCACGATCTTCAGACGCAGCGCAATGGCCACCGTCAGGTTCTCATTGCGTTCGCTCTCGCGTACGGTGCCGATGAAGGCAACCTGCTGCGTCTCGACGTCCGGAACATAGAACCGGTAGGTGCCCTTGCCGGACATGCGAAACCACAGTCCCTCGCCGCCCAGCGGCAGGCGCACGCCGTTCTCCGTGAACTTCACTTCACGCGCGAACAGTTCATCGCTGACCTTGTGGGCCAGCATGGCATCCAGATAGCGATCCACGTATTTCTCAAGGCAGCTTCTGTCGCAGGCCGGCGCTGCCTGCTGTGCGTACAGGGGCAGGGCCATGGTGCTGGCCAGCAGGCCGGCGGCAAGACGCAATTTCATCGGGTTCTCCTGCGGTATCTAACGGATGCGCAAAGCGCGAAATGCATGCGCGGGTACATCGAAACGGGCGGTGCCGGATTCGCTGGCCGGCTGGCCGTTGCGGGCTGGCGTGCGTCGGGCGCTGATGGCGATGAGCTCGCCGGAACGCATATCGACCAGCGATTCGCGCCGCCGGGGCAATACGGCCGTCACGCTGGCGGCTTCGTCGCGGAAGTTGTGCACGATGAAGGTATCGTTGTCATACGCGAACAGCGCCACCTTCGACGGGGCTTCGATGCGTACCGGCAGGTGCGGGGTCAGCACGCGGCGGATTTCGTTCAGCGGCTGGGCCGGATACTGATAGAAGTCGGCAAAGTTCTCGGGCACCGTCAGCACGAACAGATGTCCGCCGCCATAGTCGGCGTCATGCAGCAGCGGCCAGCCATTGTCACCGGCGATCGCCGAGACCAGCTCCCACGAATCATTGGTGCGATAGGCCAGCTGCGGGATCAGCACCGGCTGCGCGGATTCGGCCACCTGCTGGCCCGTCAGAAACTGCGAGAACTGCGCCACGCGACCGGTATGCTCGATTTCGGCGATGCGGCCGATGCCGCGCGGCTGCAGCTGGCGCAGCAGTCCGGAAGTAATGACCACGGACCGGCCACTGCGCACATGCCGCTCGATCTTGCGCACGATGTCGCGATCAGCCGCCGCGCTCTGCGTCAGCAGCACCACCGGCGCATCGGTGGGAAACCGCGGCTCAATTTCCATGGGCAGGCCGATCATGCCCAGGAAGCTCTGCAGGTGATCCTCGCCCACCGCATGGAAGGGACGGTAGCTCTTGAGCGCCACGGGCCGGCCCAGGGCACCGATCACCTCATCGACGGAGTCGAACGCGCGTGCCGCGGCCTGCAGGGCCGTGAGCGGGTCCGCGCCGCCGGCGGCCAGCGGCTGGCCGATGCTGCGCCAGTCGAACAAGGTGATCTGCCGCCCCGACCTGGCGAACAGCGTCATCCACAGTTGTTCGGCATAGCGCGCATAGCCGCGCGAGGCGAAGGGATCCACCCAGCCGCCGCCATTGCGTCCCGGCGCAAGGTTCTCGAAGTAGCGCATGATGGAATAGCCGTGATAGGGCTGCAGATGCTGTGCGCTGCGCGCCGCATCGCGCGTCTCGGTGCCGGTGTAGATGCCATCGAAGAGGCGCGGGCCGGTCTCCAGATTGAATCCCAGCGCCTGGAAGTGCTCGTACCAGTTGGGGTATTTGATGATGACCCGGACTCGCGGGTTGACCTTCTTCGCGGGCCCCACCACCAGATCGCGCCCGGCGTCGGACATCAGCTTCAGGCGAAAGTCCGTCCAGCTCTGCTTGCCGCGCGCGGCGATATCCAGCGCCGATTTCGCGCTCGTGAAGAAGAAGTCATCGAGGATGACCTCATCGAAATTCCTCGCCGCATATTCGGCGATGGCGCGCGCCCTGGCGCGATGCGCGGGGTTGCTGTAAGAGAAAGTCTCGAAGCGATTGGGCTCACTGATCGTATAAGTGATGCCGCCAGCGGTGCGGATGCCGCGCGCGGCAAAAAAGGCCTTGGCAGCCGTCAGCGTGGCCTGGTCCGGCATCACGCCGTCGCGGTGCACCTCCAGGTACACCTTGTCCACATGAACGGCGCCGGCGATGCGGTTCCACTCGCGTTCCAGCCAGGCCGGGTCCGCCATCTGCGCCACTTCCTGCGCGCGGCAATACACGGCCACCTCGAAGTTCTGGTAGGCCCATGCCGCCCCCGCGCCCAGCAGGGTGCACAGGGCGAGCAGCAGGCGGGCCATGGTGTGCTTGCGCAAGGCGAATCCGGGGCGGCAAAGGGGACCGGAAAGATCGCCGCAGGAGCCACTTTAAGTCAATCGCCGCGACTGGCCGCAAGCCCCGGGCAGGATTACACTCGACGGCGAAGAAACCATGCGGTAATTGGCGGGGGCGAGATGAGTTTCAAGACCAGACTGGCGTCGCTCGAGTCGTATGACAAAGGCACGATCGAGCTCAATGACGATCTCAGGCATTACGCCTTTTCCAATATTTTCGAGGTCTGCAGCAAGTCCAGGCCCTATGAACGGGTCATGGTGGCCTCGAATCTCGAATATGCCGCCGAAGCGGTGCGTGCCGAAGGCCTCTCGCCCTGGTACACCGCGCCGCACGACGAGTTCGCCATCGTCATGGACGGCGAGATCGAATTCACTTTCTTCCAGCTGACCGACGCCGAGAAGCCCACGCACAAGGCCGGCGCGACCCGCCTGAAGGCCGCGCCCGCGGGCAAGCGCATGGGACGGGTGATCGCCCGTCGCGGACATGAAGTGCTGCTGCCCAAGGGCTCCGCCTATCAACTGAAGGCGGCCAAGCCTTCGGTGACGCTGATCCAGACCTCGGCAGGTCCGGAAAGCGTCGAGAAATGGTCTGAAATCTGCGTGCAGAAATAGCACCGCACCGACATCAGCGAGGATAAACATCATGAACGCTGTGCGTATCGAGAAAGTCCAGGTCATCGCCTCCGAGCCCGATCCGGTGCTGGGCTATCGCAAGTATCAGTTCGGCAGTTTCACCTTCGAGCGCGATGCTTACTTTGTGCACATCCGCTGGCCCAAGGGCATGCACACCATCGAAGTGGACCGCTTCCTGCGCGCCATGGTGCGCGACATCGGCTGGGGCTTCTTCTACGGCTGGATCTTCTTCGATGATGTCTTCGGCACGCAGAACCACTACGGCACCGTCGATATCTTCGCCGGCACCTACAGCAAGGGGCATCGCGATACCAAGGTCGATTTCCTCGAGACCTTCAACACCCCGGATGTGCGCGAGGCCTTCGAGACCATTTCGGTCAACTGGATCAATGAGGGTTACGACCCGCTGCGCGCGCCCATGGAGACCGGCTCGCCGCTGGGCCACAAAACGCGGGAAGCGAAGGGACCCCTTATCCGCGGTTTCGATCCTGCGCGTCGCATGATGGGGCTGCCCGGAGACGTGACGCCGCGTTCCGACGCCAGCGGACACCCGATCAACCGGGCTTTCGCCGACGTGACCTATGACAAGCCGGTCATCGAGCCGGAGCCCGGGTTCGAAGGCCAGATCCACGCCTTCAATCTCTATGATCATATCGCCCGCGCCGACATCACCTGGAACCCCTCGTTCACGTCGATCACCGGCGCCTGCATCTGCTGCGTGACCAGCGAGGAGCACATGCTGCCGGTGATCCACGGCAACGACCGCAACGAGTGGTTCATCCAGCTCTCTGATGAGATCCACTGGAACATCCAGGACAAGAACACGGGCAACCCGCGTGGTCGCATCGTCATGAAGTCCGGCGATGTCTGCGCCATGCCCGCCGACATCCGCCACCAGGGCTTCGCGCCCAAGCGCTCGATGCTGATGGTGTTCGAGAACGGCACGCCGGGTCTGGAACAGCGCTACGCCAAGGGCGAGCTCGAGCCTTTCCCGATCACGGCCAGTCGCTGGAAATAGACGGGTTTCCCGCGCAACCGATGACAGGCAAGGGCATGAATGCGCAGCAGTTGAACCTGCTGCATGAAGTGGTGCGCGAGGATATCCGTGCCGGGCTGTATCACGGCGCCGTGATCAAGGTGGGACGCGGTGGCGAAACCGTGTTCGAGGCCGCAATCGGCGCGGCCGATGCCGAACAGAAGCAGCCGCTGCGGCTGGATTCAGTGTTCAGCATCTTCTCCGTCACCAAGGCCTTCACCAATCTGCTGGTGCTGCGCGCGGTGGAGCAGGGGCGCTTCACGCTGACCACGTCCATCAGCGAGCTGATCCCGGAATTCAGTGGCCACGGCCGTGAAAAGATCCTGATGTGGCATCTGCTGTCGCACCAGGCCGGCTTTCCCATCATCTTCGAGGTGAAACCGGGCTGGTACATCGACAACTTCGCGGAGGTTGCAGCCACCGTCATCGCGGAAGTGAAGCCGGGGGACGAGCCCTGCGCCAAGGTCTCGTATTCGCCGCTGGTCAATCATGTACTCATGGCCGAGGCCCTGCTGCGCACCGATCCGCGCAAGCGCGGTTACCGACAGCTGGTGCAGCAGGAGATCCTCGATCCGCTGCAGATGCGCGATTCCGCCGTGGGACTGCGCGCGGATCTCAAGCCGCGCAAGATCGTGCCCGACTTTCGCGGCAACTATCCCATCGGCCACAAGAGCCACAATGTGCCGGGCCCGAACGGCGCCTTCGAGGACGAACAGGCCGAAATGCCCTGGGTGGGCGTGGTTTGCACCGTGCCGGACCTGTTCCGCTTCGCGGACATGTTCCGCAGTGGCGGAAGCTGGAACGGCGTACGCATGCTCTCGCCGGCCATGATCGACCTGGCCGCGCGCAACCACACCGGCGACAAGGTGAACGAGCTATACGCCGCGCGCGGACGCGCCGAAGGCCTGGTGCCGGCCCCGGCCTACATCGGCCTCGGGTTCTCGCTGCGCGGCGAGGCGTTGTGCCATCACATGTTCGGCACGCTGGCCTCGCCGGGCACGTTCGGCAACTACGGCGCGGGCACCTCGCTGTTCTGGATCGATCCGGTGCGCGACATCACCTTCACCTGTCTGTCTGCCGGAGTGATGGAGCACAACGCCAACATGCGCCGGTTCCAGAAGATGGCGGACATCATTCACGCCGCGGCGCTTTAGGCCAGACGCACCCTGACCGGCAGCTTGATCGGCCCGTGGCCGATGGTGGTCATCCACGGCTCAGGCTCGCCGGCCGGCTCGAAGGCGGCGATCTGCTCGACGATGGCGCCAAGCAGCGCTTCGGCTTCCAGCAGCGCCAGCACGCGGCCCACGCAGGCATGTACGCCATGGCCAAATCCCAGGCTGCCAACGGTATTGCGCCGCACGTCAAATTCGAGTGGATCTTCCCAGCGGCGCGGATCGCGATTGGCCGCCGCGAACATCAGGCCGCAGCGCTCACCCTTGGGAATGACATAGCCATCGATTTCCACATCCGTCATCGCGATGCGGCCGGCCATGCGCGAGGGTGAATCCCAGCGCAGGCTTTCTTCGAATGCCGCCTTCACCAGCGACGGATTGGCACGCACCATCTGGTATTGCTCCGGATACTGGCTGAAGGCGCGGATGGTGTTGGCCAGCGTCAGCACTGTGGTATCGGCGGCAGCTGAAAGCAGGATGCCTACGAGCAGGTTGGCCTCCTGCGGCGTGACCTCGCCGCGATCGGCCGCTTCATACATGGCCATGCCCAGGCTGCCCGCAGAAAGATTTTCGCGGTTGCAGCACTTGCCGGCCCATTCGAGCACGGCGCCGCCCGTGTCGTTCATGGCTTCGTGGAACAGTTCGTTCATCGGACCCATGGTGGCCCACACCATGTTGCCGAAGGCGTACATGTGCTCGCGGCCCTGCTGCGGCAGCCCGATGAGATCGGGCAATACCTTGTAGACGAAGGGCTGCGTGATTTCGGCCACGGCGTCGATGGGCGCGGCGGCGCGATCGCGCAGGCCATCGACGATGGAACGCGCGTCGCGCCGGAAATTCTCCGCCATGTGATTCAGCGCCTTGGGCGTCAGTGTGTTGGCGACCACGGCCCGCACGCGTGTGTGCTTGGGCGGATCATCGGTCAGCAGCAGCTCGGGACGTACGGAATTGGGGTCGTGCCAGGGGCGCGAGGTGGAGGAAAAGCTCTTCCAGTCCTTCAGGCCGGCAGCCACGTGTTCGTAGCGCGCCAGCATGGTGATGTTTTCTTTCGGCAGTCGCACCACCGGCGCCAGTTCGCGCAGCCGGTCGTCCACGGCATTGGCATTGCGCACGGATTCGCGCGAGAAAGGATCGGTATCGAACTGCGGAATTGGCTTGCCCATGTTCTTGCCTTCAGCCCGCGGCGGCGATGCCGCCGTCCACGTGCAGGATCTCGCCATTGATGAATGAGGCCGCGTCGCTGAGCAGGAAGGCACAGGCCTCGGCATTGTCTTCCTCGCGCCCCAGCCGCCGCAGCGGAATGGTGCGCGTGCGGCGCTCGTACTCGGCCTTGTCGTTGAGGCCCAGGGCGCCCGGTGTGGGCACGGAGCCGGGCGACAATGCATTCACCCGCACATTGCGCGGTCCCAGCTCTGCGGCCAGCACCTTGGTCAGCGTGACAATGGCGCCCTTCACCAGGCTGTAGGCCGCCGTGTTCGCAAAGCCCTTCTCGGCCACCGGCGAGGCCATGTTGATCAGCGCGCCGCCGCGCGCCGCATCGTAGTGGGCCAGCAACGCCTGCGCACCCCACATGCTGCCGTTGATGCCAATGGCCGTCATGCGCGTCAGGGTCTCTTCGGAAATCTGTTCCACCGGTTCGTAGCGCAGCAGCATGGCGTTGTTGATCACGGCGTCGATGCGGCCGCACTGCGCCGCGAACATGGCGGCGCCCGCCATGAACAGCCGGCGCACGGCCACATCCACCGCGAAGGCATGCGCCTTGCCACCCGTCGCGCGGATCTGCTCGGCCACGGCCTCGCAATCAATCAGGTGCAGATCCGTGATGGCAACCGTGGCGCCGCAGGCGGCGAGCGTTTCGGCCATGGTGCGTCCCAGTCCGCGGGCCGCGCCGGTGATGAACACATTGCGGCCGGAAAGATCGGGATGTCTGGTCATGAGCCTTGCACCTGGAGCTTCCACGCCGTGCCATCGGGCACGATGTGGCCGGCGGTGGGTTCGGCGAAGTGGCTGCCGATCACCAGCGTGCCGGTGTTGTTGAAACGTTCCACGAACTCGCGGCGTGTCCGGGCGGCCTGCGCCTTGTCCATGTCGAAGCGCGCCTCGCGCCCGGGCACGGCGATCTGGATGGGGTTGTGCATCATGTCGCCGGTGATCACCGCGCTGTGACCCTTCGAGCGGATCAGCACACTGACATGCCCCGGCGTGTGTCCCGGTGTGGGAAGCAGTGTGACCTCATCCGTCAGCCGGAAATCCGGATCGATGAATTCCACCAGTCCGGCTTCCAGCACCGGCACCACGGCATCGTCCATGTGGTGCAGGTCATGGTATCCATTCGTGTCGTGCAGATGCTTCCAGTGCTGGTATTCGCGGCGACCGAACAGGTAGCGCGCCTGCGCAAACGTCGGCACCCATTTGCCATCGACCAGACGGGTATTCCAGCCCACATGGTCGAAGTGCAGGTGCGTGCACAGCACGTCGGTGACTTCCTGGTGCGGGAATCCGGCAGTGGCCAGATCCTCGAGAAAAGTGGTCTGCATGCCGGTGAACACCGGAAACTCGCGCTGCCGGTCGTTGCCGATGCAGGTGTCGATCATGGCCGTGCGGCCCTGGGAGCGCAGCACGAAACACTGGAAGGAGATGATCATCCTGCCATCGGCCGTGGCGAAATATGGTTTCAGCCATCCGAATTTCTGCACGAAGGCCGCATCCGCGTCCTCCAGCAGCATGGTGATGTCGTCCTCCCAGCCATAGACCTCGACGATGCGCGCAATCTCGACATCGCCGACCTTCCAGTGCCTGATGTGCTCTGCCGCCATGCCATCCCCTTCAGTTTCGCTCGCGGATCAGGTCGGCGGCGCGTTCGGCCACCATGACCACCGGTGCGTTGGTATTGCCGCCGACGATACTAGGAAAAATCGAGGCGTCCACCACCCTTAATCCGGCCACGCCGCGCACGCGCAGTTGCGGATCGACCACGGACAATTCGTCCACCCCCATGCGGCAGGTGCCCACGGGATGGTGCGCGGTGCCGGCGGCGCGCCGCAGATAGGCGATGAGGGAGGCGTCATCCAGCACG
>Ga0164241_10006103_pt1 | contig 11061 bp, 7 predicted proteins | sample OricomyardsoilBY_FD_108780 | JGI IMG/M metagenome (GOLD analysis project Ga0164241, IMG submission 108780) | Backyard soil microbial communities from Emeryville, California, USA - Original compost - Back yard soil (BY) | ecosystem: Environmental > Terrestrial > Soil > Unclassified | place: USA... | reverse complement strand
TCGCCGACCTCGAGGTGCTGGTGCACGACGACGCCTCGTCCGACGACACCGTGGAGCGGCTGACGGCCTTCCTGGCTGATCGCCCGTGGCTGGCGGCCCGCGTCACCACCGCGGCGGTCAACGCGGGCCTGCCCCACACCCGTAACCGGCTGGCGGCCGCGGCCCGCGGCGAGCTGCTGCTGATCCTCGACGCCGACAACGCGCTGTGGCCGACGGCGATCGGCCGCCTCGTCGACGCGCTCGACGGCGATCCGGCCGCCACGTTCGCCTACCCGATCCTGCAGATGCACCGCGACGGGGTCCCGCAGGGCCTGCTCTCCTACAGCGCCTGGGATCCGGCGCTCCTGGCCCGGCGCAACCCGATCGACGCCCTCGCGCTGATCCGCCGCGACCGGCTGCTCGCCGCCGGCGGCTACACGGAGGACCCACGGATGCTCGGCTGGGAGGACTACGACCTGTGGTGCCGCCTGGCCGCGGACTCCCAGCACGGCGTCCAGGTGCCGGAGATCCTGGCGCGCTACCGGGTGGGCGGGAGCTCCATGCTCAGCCTCACCGACATCGACGTCTCCACGATGCGGGCGCTGCTGCGCGAGCGGTACCCGACCGTGATGGGACCCGACCCGTACCCTTGACGCATATGCCCCAGGCTGTCCCCGCCGTCCTCGTCGACGACGTCTCGAAGTCCTTCGAGCTCCCACGTGAGCAGGTCCACACGCTGAAGGAGCGCGCGCTGCACCCGTTCCGCCGCACGGGGTCGGACACGCTGAACGCGCTGCGCGGCGTCTCGTTCTCCGTCGCGCCGGGCGAGTTCTTCGGCATCGTGGGCCGCAACGGCTCCGGCAAGTCGACGATGCTCAAGTGCCTGGCGGGGATCTACGGCGCCGACACCGGCCGGATCTTCATCAACGGCCGCCTCTCGTCGTTCATCGAGCTGGGCGTCGGCTTCAACCCCGACCTCCCCGCCCGCGACAACGTCGGGATCAACGCGACGATGCTCGGCCTCTCCCCCAAGGAGGGGCGCAAGCGGTTCGACGCGATCATCGACTTCGCGGAGCTGCACGACTTCGTCGACCTGAAGCTCAAGAACTACTCGTCCGGCATGCTCGTCCGGCTCGCGTTCGCCGTGATGATCCAGGTCGACGCCGACATCCTGCTCATCGACGAGGTCCTGGCCGTCGGCGACCTCTCGTTCCAGCAGAAGTGCTTCGACGAGTTCGAGACGATCCGGCGCAGCGGCAAGACGGTGCTGCTGGTCACGCACGACATGGCGGCCGTCCAGCGCTTCTGCGACCGCGCCCTGCTCCTGGAGCACGGCCGCGTCACCGAGGAGGGCGATCCGGCCCGCGTCGGCAACCGCTATCAGGAGCTCAACTTCTCCGAGGAGGCCCGTGTCGACGCGGCGGCGGGCACCAGCGCGATCGAGCCGGCGGCAGGCACCAACGTGCCGCGGCCGGAGGGCGTGTCGGAGGACACGATCATCGTCCCCGACTTCGGCGGCAGCCGCTACGGCAACCAGAACGCCGAGATCATCGACGCCGGCTTCGAGGACAAGACGGGCAAGCGGCGCGAGACGCTGCCGGTGGGCGAGCCGTGCGCGATGGTCTTCCGCGCGCTGTTCCACGAGCGCGTCGAGGACCCCAACTTCGAGCTGCAGCTGCTCAACAGCCACGGCGACATCATGTTCCTCAGCTCCTCGGGGCCCACCTCCGGCGTGTTCGACGTCGGGGACGAGGCCCACTTCCGCATCTACTTCGAGAACGTGCTCGCTCCCGACCGCTACCACCTGTCGCCGGCGGTGCGCCGCGCGCCCGGCGGCGAGTGGCTCGACTACCGCGAGCGGTTCTGCAGCGTGGTCGTCACCGGCCTGGGCCTCTCCGGCGGCCTCGTCTCGCTCCGGCACGAGCAGGCGATGTTCCGCGTGGAGCCCGACGGCCAGACGCACGTGCTGAAGACGACCGAGATCGCCGACAACGTCGAGGAGGGCCTCCGCGACCGCGACCGCGCGCGAGACCGAGACCGAGACGGCGATCCAGACGGCGACCGCGACGGCGCCGAGCAGCGCGTGGAGCCGACCGCATGAGCACGATCGAGGCCCCGCCGGTGCGGGAGGCGCCGGACGTGACCGGCCTGGGCGACCCGATCAAGGGCCCCACGGCGCTGGGCTCCGATCCCGTGCGCTTCTGGCACCTCACGCGGGCCCTGGCCGTCACCGACTTCAAGCTCAAGTTCTTCGGCTCGGTGCTGGGCTACGCCTGGCAGCTCATGCGGCCGCTGCTGCTGTTCGGCGTCCTCTACGTGGTGTTCACGGAGATCGTCAGCCTCGGCAAGGACGTCCCGTTCTACGGCGTGATGCTGCTGATGGGCATCGTCCTCTTCTCGTTCTTCAGCGAGGCGACGGGTGGCGCGGTGACCTCGCTGTCGGACCGCGAGAACCTCGTGCGCCGCATCGAGTTCCCCCGGTTGGCCGTTCCCCTCTCGGTGATCCTCACCGCGCTGATGAACCTGGGGCTCAACCTGATCGTCGTGATCATCTTCCTGATGGTCTCCGGTGGCTCGGTGATGCTCACGTGGCTGGAGATCCCGCTGCTGGTCATCCTGCTCGTGTTCTTCTGCACCGGCCTCGGGATGCTGCTCTCGGTCGGGTACGTCCGCTACCGCGACGTGCGGCCGATCTGGGACGTGGTCCTGCAGATCATGTTCTACGCGACGCCGATCTTCTACACGATCACCACGGTGTCGGAGTCCAACGCGACCCTCGCCAAGATCATCATGTACAACCCGTTCGCGGCCGTCCTGCAGCAGATGCGCCACGCCGTGGTCGACCCGTCGCAGCCGTCCGCCGCCGCCGCGATCGGCGGCACGGTCTACCTCCTGATCCCGCTGGGGATCATGGTCGTGCTGTTCTTCGTCGGGTACCGCACGTTCCGGCGTGAGGCCCCGAAGATCGCGGAGATCCTCTAGGCCCGCCGATCGGCGCCGTCGCGGCGCCGCCGCGGGCCATCGTGGCGTCGCCGACAAGGTGTTTTCGGATAGCGTGGGCGCCGCGGTCCAGCAGGTGACGCCGCAGCCGTCCTCCACCGATCATGAGCGCCTCCTCCCACACACCCGGATCCGGCGCCCTGTCGGCTGACCGATCGGCCGAACCGGCCCCGGGCAAGGCGCAGGCGGTGTGGCTGGGCCTGCGCCGATGGGTCCGTACCCATCACCTGGAGACCGCGTTCATCGCGCTCGGCCTGCTCGTCCGCCTCGTGTTCTGGCAGGTGACGCACCGCCGGTTCGAGGACGGCCTGATCACCGTCACCCACGCGCGCAGCGTGCTCGGCGGCTTCGGGCTGACGCACCACCCGTTCGAGCCGGTGACGCACGGCTTCACCTCGGCGATCTCGGTGCTCGTCCCCCTGAGCGGAGAGGTGGTCGGAGAGGTCGTCCCGCTCATGGACGGCTTCATGGCGTTGCGGCTCAGCTCGCTCGTGGCGTTCGTGGCGACGATCGTGGCCGCCGGCGTGATCGCCAAGCGCCTGGGGCTCGGCACGTGGCCGCGGGTGTTCGCGTACGGGATCCTGACGCTGAGCTTCAACCAGATCTACTACGCGATGAGCGGCATGGAGACGCAGGTCGCGGTGGCGATCCTCCTGTGGGCGATCGTCGCGGGCATGGAGCGCCGGCCGGTGGCCAGCGGCGTGCTCTACGGCCTGTGCATCCTCGTCCGGCCGGACTTCGTGATCTTCGTGGGCCTCGCCCTGGCCTGGTGGCTCTGGCAGGACCGGCGGGCGGCGCTCCGCGTCGCGCTCATCGCGGGGGCGGTGCTCCTGCCGTGGGTCGCGTTCACGACCTTGTACTACGGGTCGCCCATCCCCAACACGATCCCGGCGAAGGCCCTGCGGTACCCGATCGACTACCCGCACTCGCTGTCCCCGAGCGCCTGGTGGCACTTCATCACCACCCAGGTCGATCAGCGGGAGGGATGGCTGTGGCGCACGTTCTCGCCGTTCTACGAGCACGTGTTCGTCAACAAGGCGCCGTTCCTGCCGGTCCTCGCCACGTGGTTCTCCGGCGCGATCCTGCTGCTGGGCGTCGTCGGGATGGCGATCTCCCGCCAGGTGGTCGGCTGGAAGCCCGTCATCGGCTTCGTCGTCATCTACTTCGCGTACCGCATGCTCGCGCTGCCGGCCACGTACTACGACTGGTACTACCCGCCGCTGACCGCGCTCCTCGCGCTCAACGGGGCGGTGGCGCTGCAGCGCCTGTCGACGATCGCGCCCCGCACCGCCGCGATCCCCGCGGTGCTCGTCGTCGCTGCGTTCGCGTGGGCGCTGCCGGCGCTCTTCGTCCTCGAGCATCGCTACCAGGCCGACGTCGAGGACCAGGTCCGTCAGCCGCTGGGCATCTGGCTGCGCGACAACGTGCCGGCGGGCTCGACCGTCACCTCGGAGTCGGCGGGCTACGTCGGGTACTACAGCGGCGGCAACATCCGGCTGTGGGACTACCCCGGCCTGACGTCCAAGGAGGCCTTCGCCATCATGAAGGCGCTCGGCTCGGAGCGGAGCAACCTGCAGTGGCTCGTGCACGCGGCACGGCCCGACTACGCCATCTGGCGGCCCGACGAGCTGGCCGCGTTCAACGCGCAGTTCCCGGCCACGGCGGCGCTCTACGAGCAGGTGGCGGCGTTCTCCACCCCGACGAACCCCGCCGACCTGCGGTGGAGCGGCGTGGAGTTCGCGGAGCCGGACAAGGAGTTCGTCGTCATGAAGCGCGTCCGGGGCACGCTGGGCGGCGTGGAACGGGCCCGGGAGCTCGTGGCCGCCGAGCGCGCCGCCGCCGGCTGAGGTCGTCGCCGCTCAGCGCGCCCCGGGATGGCCGGCGCGCCAGCGCCCCGGGGACGGCGGGTCGCCGTCCGCGCGGCGGTAGTCGCCCCGGCTCAGGTGGTGCTCGAAGAACACGTAGAGCACGATGAAGAGGTAGCGGCTGCCCATCTCCTTCAGCCGCAGCTTGGACTCGCCGCTCGTGCGGTTGGTCCAGCTGATCGGGGTGATCGCGTAGGAGTGCCCGCGCACGATCGCCTTGAGGGGGATCTCCACCGTGAGGTTGAAGTGGTGGGAGAGCAGCGGCTGGATGCTGTCGATGACCTCGCGCCGGTACGCCTTGAACGCGTTGGTCGTGTCGTTGTAGCCGTGGCCGAACAGCAGGCGGATGCCCGCGTTGACGACCCGGTTGAGCACCAGCTTGTAGCGCGGGTAGTCGTGGACCCGGGCGCCCGGCATGAAGCGCGAGCCGAACGCGCAGTCGTAGCCGGCCTGCAGCAGCCGGTAGTAGGAGATGAGGTCCTCCGGCGCGTCGGAGCCGTCGGCCATCATGATCGCGACGGCGTCGCCCTCGAAGGCGTCCAGGCCGGCGCGGACCGCGAAGCCGAAGCCGTTGCGGTACGGGGAGGTGATGCAGCGGACGCCGTTGTCCTCGGTCGCGATCTCCGCGACGATGGCCGCGGTGCGGTCGCTGCTGGCGTCGTCCACCACCACGATCTCGTAGGGGATCTCCTCGGCGGCCAGCCGGCCGCGGACGGCGTCGACCGTCTCGCGGACCGAGCCCTCCTCGTTGTGCGCCGGGATGACGACCGAGAGCCTCACGCGATCGCGGCTTCCCACTGGTCGACGTTGCGCGCGTGGATGTCGCGCAGCACGTCTTCGATCCCGAAGGTGAGCCGCCAGTCGGGGTGATCGGCCTTGAACGCGTCCAGGTCGCTCACCCACCAGCGGTGGTCGCCGATGCGCGCCTGGTCCGACAGCGTCCACTGGAGCTCGCGGCCGGCGATCTCCTGGCACTGCACGATCGCCTCGCGCATCGACACGTTGCTGTCCCGGCCCCCGCCCAGGTTGTAGACGGCCGCGGGCTTCGGGTTCCGGTGGAACGCGTGGAAGGCGCGCACGACGTCGTGGGCGTGGATGTTGTCGCGCACCTGCTTGCCGTCGTAGCCGAACACGGTGTACGGCGTGCCGGTCACCGTGCACTTCATGAGGTACGCCAGGAACCCGTGCAGCTGGGCCCCCGCGTGCTGGGGACCGGTGAGGCACCCGCCGCGGAAGCACACGGTCGGCATGTCGAAGTAGCGCCCGTACTCCTGCACCGCCAGGTCCGCCGCCACCTTGCTCACGCCGAACAGGGAGTGGGTGCAGTGGTCGATCGACATCGAGGTGGGGATGCCGCCGAAGTAGGCGTGGTCCGCCGGCAGCTCCAGGCGCAGCTCCTGCTCCTGCAGCGGCAGGAAGTTGGGCGTGTCGCCGTAGACCTTGTTGGTCGAGGTGAACACGAACGTCGCGTCGGGCGTGTGCGTGCGGGCCGCCTGCAGCAGGTTGAGGGTGCCGTTGGCGTTGACCGTGAAGTCGGTCTGCGGGTCCGAGGCGGCCCAGTCGTGCGAGGGCTGGGCGGCGGTGTGGACGATCAGCTCGATCGACGCCTTGTGCTGCTCGAACAGCCGCAGGATCCCGTCGGCGTCCCGGATGTCCATCGCGACGGGGGTGAAGCCGTCCAGCTCGGCGGCGAGCTGGGCCGAGACGTGGGCGGTCGACGCCTCGGGCCCGAAGAACCGGGCCCGCATGTCGTTCTCGATCCCGATCACCTGGTAGCCCTGGTCGGTGAAGTATCGGGCGGATTCAGAGCCGATGAGGCCCCCGGAGCCGGTGACGATGGCGATGGGCATGGCGCGAAGGCTAGAGCTTCGCCGGGGTCGATGACCTCGGGGGTGGCTCAGCCCAGGGCGGAGCGGACCAGCGCCTCGTTCTGCGACGCCCAGTCGCGGATGTCCCGCAGCACATCCTCTGCGCTCCGCCGGGGCCGCCAGTCCGTGTGCGCGAACAGCGCCGCGCAGTCGGACAGGTAGATGGGCACGTCCCCGGCGCGGGTGACCGGATCGGCGCCGACGGCCAGGCGCTGACCCGTGAGCTCGCCGCACAGGTCCGTCAGCTCGCGGAGGCTGAGGCTCACGGCGCGGCCCCCGCCGACGTTGAACGTCCGTCCCGCCCAGTGATCGGGGCGCTCGAGCTGGTCGTCCAGCAGCTCCACGAGGGCGTCGACGTGCAGGAGGTCGCGCACCTGCTTGCCCGTCCCGCCGAAGCCGATGTAGGACAGGTCGCGGCCGAACAGGTGGCTGAGCATCCAGAACGTGAACACGCCCTGGTCGACCTTGCCCATCTGCCAGGGGCCGGCGATGACGCCGCAGCGGTTGACCACGGTGGGGATGCCGTGCGTCTCGGCGTACTCCTCGACCAGCAGCTCGCCGGCGAGCTTCGTGGCGCCGTAGAGCGTCCGCGCGCCGGTGAGCGGGAAGGCCTCGGTGAGGCCGGCCGGGGAGATGCCGGGCCGCGACTGGTCCTCGGCGAGCTCCAGCCGCGTGGCGGTCTCGACCTTCGCGACCTCCTCCAGCGCCCGGACCGGGTAGACGCGGCTGGTGGAGACGAAGACGAACTGGGCGCCGTGGCGGGCCGCCAGCTCCAGGCAGTGGTAGGCGCCCAGGAGGTTGGTGCGCACCACGAGGTCCGCGCCGCCCTGGACGGCGGCCATCACGGACGGCTCGGCCGAGCACTCGACCAGCGCGTCGATCGCGCCGATCTTGGCGAGGTCGTCCGGCTCGCGCACGTCGGCGTGGGCGAACGTCACCCCGGCGGCGCGCAGGCGGGGCAGGGCCAGCTCGGAGCCGCGCCGGTACAGGTTGTCGGCGGCCACGATCTCCCAGTCGGGATGCCGGCCGGCCAGGGCGATGCAGAGGTTGGACCCGACGAAGCCCGCTCCGCCGGTGACCAGGACGCGCTTGACGCTCACGGCTGCACCGTACCCGGGCCGGAGACCGGCATGACGCGCAGCTTCACGGTGAGCTCGCCGCCGGACTGCCGGACGTCCTCGCCCCGGGTGAAGGAGATCGTCGCGGGGTTGGGGGCCAGCGTGAACGGCTGCGGGTAGTCGTTGCGCGGCGGGACCTGGAGGAGCAGGCCGTCCCCCGCGGTCTCGGTCGTGAGCCGGACCCGGGCGTCGTCCAGGTTGACGTAGCGCGGCTCGGGCCGCCAGGCCAGCGACTGGATGGTCTCCAGGCCGCTCACCTGCAGGCCGTCGACGTCGGCCAGGAGGAGGTGGCCCGGGGGGACGGTCGGGAGCGTGATCCGCTCGCCCCAGTGCACGTGGAACGTGGCGAGGGGCCGGTCGCCGGTCCCGCAGCGCGGGGCCGCGATGCGACCCAGGACCTGCCAGGGGGCCTCCGCGCGCAGGGAGACGTAGTGGCAGAGCATCGCCAGCGTCTGGTGGGGCGTGTCGAACGAGGTGCTGCGCCCCTCGATGTCGAGGTTCGTCGGGGTGCGCAGGATGCGCTCGGGCGCGTCGGCGGCGCGCAGCGCGTCGGCGTTGAGCTGGTCGAGCTTCGGCGTGTACGCGGAGTAGCTCTGGAAGATCGGCAGCGGCCGCCAGTTGAACCGGTAGGCGTAGACGGCCTGGGTCTCCCACGGCAGCGCGGTCACCGTGTGGGGCCCGATCGCCGCGATGAGCTCCGGCGAGAGCTTGTACACCTCGTTCTGCAGCTTGATCTGGGCCGCGTCGATCTCGGCGTTGCGCTTCTCGCCCTGCGCGGCCAGCCGGACCTGCGACCAGAGCTGCTGGGGGCGGGTGACGGGGTGGACGAGGTCGATCGGGTCGATGGTCGTCACGCCGAACACCGCGATGGCGAGGGCCGCGATCGACACCACGGCGGGGCGCCGGTGGAAGCGCTCCCACGGGAGCCCGACCGCGATCACCAGCATCGTCGAGAAGTAGGCCCAGGCGTGGCCGGGGTCGTGGCGGACGAAGCCCTCCTTGAACCCGGTGTAGACGACCAGGGCGAGGATCAGCAGCACGCCCACGCGGCGGTGGAGCGTCACGGTGCGGGTGCTGCACAGGCCGCCCCACAGGACGATCAGCGCGACGAGCAGCGCGGCCCAGTACTGCCACAGCGAGCCGGGGGTCTCCGTGCTCATCGCCCCCGAGTAGCCGGTGACGATCGGGATGCTGTTGATCCCGTAGTCCCAGATCGCGCCGAGCGACTGCCCCGCGGCCAGCCAGGAGAGGACGAAGGCGACCGCCGCGGTGCCGAGGTAGATCAGCAGCGGCTCGCGGCGCCGGCCGTCCCGGCACAGGATCGCGATGAGGAAGACGGCGAAGACGATGATCCCCACGCTGACCTTGCCCAGCGCCTCGAAGCCGACGACGGCGCCGGCCAGCGGGGCGAACCAGCGGCCGGGATCGATGCCCCGGTCGCCGAGGACCGCGATGGCGCCCAGGGTCGCCAGCGGGATCATCGGGTCCTCCATGAGGAAGCACGCCGCGAGCAGGGCCAGGAGGAAGCCGCCGACCGCACCGAACGTCCGCCGGGCGCACCAGAACAGCACCACCGCGAACGCGAAGTGCATCGCCAGCTGGTAGACCAGCGCGAGCCGGTAGGTCTCGGTGTAGTACAGGTTGAGGCCCTTGAGGAACCCCAGCGGCCCGTACGTGAAGACGATCTCCTGACCGAACTGCAGGCGGTCCATGCGGGCCATGGCCAGCCCGGCGTGCCACGAGGGGTCCAGCCCCTCGATCAGGTCCGCGGGATGGAAGTCGGGCCAGCTGACGACGAAGATCAGGAAGGCCGGGACCAGGAACGCGAGGGCGGCCCGGGGGGAGGGCCACCGGCGCGGAGCCGGGTGGGGAGACGGCACGGTGGCGTCGCTCATCGGCAGGGACCCTAACCGCCACGGGCTGAACACAACGTCCGCCCTTAGTATGCCGCCGGTGATCTCCTCCTCGCGCGCCCTGTGGGACCGTTCGCTCGCGTGCCGCGTCGTCGTGATCGGCGTCGCGCTGCTCGCGCTGTCGGTGTGGGCGACCTGGCCGCTCGTCCCCCACTTCGACCAGTTCGTCAACGAGGACGATCCGTTCATCTCGGCGTGGAGCCTGTGGTGGGTCGCCCACGCGATCACCACGTTCGACAACCCCTGGTACACGCACAGCATCCTCGCCCCGGACGGCTCCTACCTCTCGTTCCACGCCCTGTTCCCGGCGCTGGGGGCGCTCGTCTCGCCGCTGACGCTCACGCTCGGCGCCGGGCTCACGTACAACGTCCTCAAGCTCGTGCTCGGGCCGCTGGCGGCCGCCACGGCGTACGCGCTGGGCCGCACGCTCGGCCTGCCGAGGACGGCCTCGTGGATCGTCGGCTGCCTGTGGGGCTTCTCGATCATCACGCTGTGGCGCACGAACCTGCACCTGAACTTCGGCGCCGGGATGGTCGCCCTCCCGGTGGTGATGGCGTTCGCGGTGCGCTACGAGCGGGACGGCCTCCGGCGCGACGCGCTCCTGCTCGGCGCGGCGCTGGGCGTCACCGCGCTGATCGACCCGACGATGGCCCTCTTCGGGGCGATGGCGGTCGGCACGTGGATCCTGGTCAGCGGGGTGTCCGGGAGCGGCTGGCGGCGCTGGGGGATCGGAGTGCTCCAGGCCGGGGTCGTCGCGGTGGTCGTCGCGAGCCCGCAGCTGGTCATGATGAAGAACGCCTCCGACGCGGGCGGGTACACGCCGAACCTGGACGTCCTGGCATCGACCTGGGTGGGCACCGACACCAACGTGCACACGATGCTCAGCCCCGGCAACGTGCGCGAGTGGTTCCCGGGCGGGCTGGAGCACGAGGCCTACCGGTACCCGTGGGGCGAGGCGACCCCCGCCTACGGCTGGGCGGCGCTCGGCCTCGGCCTGGCGGGCGTCCTCTTCCTCCTCGGGTCGTGGGGGCGGGGCGTGGTGGTGCGCCGGCGCGCCGGGACGGCCGCCGCCGACGCCGCGCCGCGGGACGAGCCCGATGTCGCGCTGGTGCCCCGCGCCGCACTGGGTCGCCGCGCGGTGGTGTGGGGCGCGCTCGTCTTCCTCGTCGGCTCGATCTTCGCGCTGGGGCCGGAGCTGACGTTCCGCGGGTTCCCCCACGTCCCCTTCCCGATCGAGGAGCACGGTCAGCGGCTCTCGGCGGTGATGCCGTACACCTGGCTCGTGCAGCTGCCCCTGTTCGAGGACGTGCGCGTGCCG
>Ga0164241_10006102_pt1 | contig 11061 bp, 10 predicted proteins | sample OricomyardsoilBY_FD_108780 | JGI IMG/M metagenome (GOLD analysis project Ga0164241, IMG submission 108780) | Backyard soil microbial communities from Emeryville, California, USA - Original compost - Back yard soil (BY) | ecosystem: Environmental > Terrestrial > Soil > Unclassified | place: USA... | reverse complement strand
CCATAAGGGTTAGAATTGTTGGCGCTAAGTCACCGAGCTTACCATTTTTTAACTCTCCTTTATAGGTTTCGTCGACAAGAATACATGGAACTAAATTGGTCGTATGAGCAGTATTAGGGCTACCGTCTTCATTGATCATCATATCTGCATTACCGTGATCAGCAATGATGATGGTGGAATAGCCATTTTTTAGGGCAGCTTCTGTTACTTTTTGCGCGCAGGTATCGACAGTCTCAACAGCTTTTATCGCGGCTTCAAAAACACCGGTGTGGCCCACCATGTCTGGATTGGCAAAATTTAGACAAATAAAATCAACCTCTTTTTTATCTAACTCTGGTATGATTTTATCTTTTATATCATGTGCACTCATTTCAGGTTTGAGGTCGTACGTGGCAACTTTCGGCGAAGGACACAACAGGCGCGATTCACCCGGAAATGGTTCTTCTCTTCCACCAGAGAAAAAGAATGTAACGTGAGGATACTTCTCTGTTTCAGCTATACGAATTTGTTTTTTGCCAGCTGATGACACTACCTCACCAAGCGTTTTTTCTAAATTATCTTTGTCAAAAAGAAGTTTTACATCTTTAAATGTATCGTCATAGTTAGTCAATGTAATATAGTAAAGCGGCAAAGCCTTCATACCAAACTCAGGAAAATCTTGTTGGGTAAGTACCTGGGTTATCTCACGCCCGCGGTCGGTTCTGAAATTAAAACACAAAACAACATCACCTTCTTTTATGGTAGCTACAGGAGTTTGAGTTTCGTCAACAACAACAATAGGCTTTATAAATTCATCTGTCACGTTATTGTCGTATGATTGCTGTAATGATTTGATAGGATCGGAAGTTTTTTCTCCAACACCGTTTACCAAAACATCATACGCCAGCTTTACTCTTTCCCAACGCTTGTCACGATCCATCGCGTAGTAGCGTCCCACTACACTTGCTAGCTTCCCGGTAGTTTTATTAAGATGATTTAACAGGTCCTTTAAATACCCCATACCACCCTTGGGGTCTGTATCACGCCCGTCTGTGAATGCATGAACAAACAAATTACCTACGCCATTGTTATGGGCAATTGTAATAAGGCCCTTTAGATGCTCGGTATGAGAGTGAACACCACCATCGGAAAGTAGGCCTATTAAATGAACATTTTTATTGTTTTTCTTAGCGTATACAAAAGCATTAAGCAATACAACATTACCATCCAGCTCTTTCTCTTCAACAGCTTTATTAATTCTAACAAGATCCTGGTAAACGATTCGGCCAGCGCCAATATTCATATGGCCAACTTCTGAATTTCCCATTTGCCCAGCGGGGAGCCCCACCGCCAAACCAGATGCTTCGAGCTTACTATGTGGATACTTATGGTACAATGAATTTATGAACGGAGTATTGGCCTTATCAACCGCAGAGACGTCTTTATTTTTAGCGATACCCCACCCATCCAATATCATGAGCAATACTTTTTTGTTCATACGTAGTTAAATTTTGTGTTAGAAGCTATTCGTGGCGGCCGCAAATATAATTAGATCAATTGATTAAAGGATTTTAAATGCTAATAATGCTTGTGTACCATAGTAATCGATTGCATTAACGCACAGCCCAATAAATTTCGTTATCTTACAACAATGGCATAATTTTGGCCAATACATTCTGTGATATGAAGAAAAACGATTCTTTGAAATTATTAGTTTTCTTTCTGTTTCTGTTGCACACTTTGAGTGCGGTGGCTCAGAATGACGCAATTGCGCAGATAAAGGAGACTATTAAGGCAGGTAGCGCCAAGGAGCTTTCAAAATACCTGAATCAGACCGTGGATGTCACTATTGAAGGTAATGTACAGTCCTACAGTAAGGCACAGGCTGAATTTGTTTTTCGAGACTTCTTTAAACAACATTCTCCCCTGGAGTTTAATATCATACACCAAGGTTCCTCAAAAGGGGGCCAACCCTTTGCAATTGGTCAGTATAAGACGGGTTCGGATGTATATCGCGTATTCATGAAAATTAAGACAGTAGGCGGCCAACAACTTGTTCATGAAATCAGTTTTGTTAAGGAATAACCAAGGCAGAATTAAGCTTAAAATTTCTCATTAAAAAATTGATTTGATACGCTAATCTCCCGTCTGCGGTCTATTTTTGCAGCGTGAAACCACCTTACGTAACTGATTATTCATTATCCCAATTTATCGCCTCCGCTTTGGCAGAAGATGTCGGCGACGGCGATCACTCCACATTGGCATCCATTCCGAAGAAGGCGGTAAGCAAAGCAAGACTCTTGGTAAAGGAAGATGGAATATTAGCGGGTATAGAGCTGGCCCAAAGCATCTTTCATTATTTCGATCCGTCTCTTCGTTTTGAAACAATTCTTACGGACGGAACTTCTGTAAAAAAAGGCGAAGTGGCCTTTACCGTGCACGGTTCTGCGCGTTCAATTTTAACAACCGAGCGCTTGGTATTGAATTGTATGCAGCGTATGAGTGCTATTGCTACAAAAACACGAACGTTAACATCGTTTTTGGAGGGCACAAATACACGACTGCTTGATACGCGGAAAACGACTCCAAACGCCAGGTTAATTGAAAAGTGGGCTGTTTTTATAGGTGGAGGACAAAATCACAGGATTGGCTTGTATGATATGATCATGTTAAAAGATAATCACATCGATATGGCCGGTGGAATTGAGCAGGCAATCAATCGAACAAAAGATTATCTTCGCGCCAGCAAAAAAAATCTTCGGATAGAAATAGAGACCCGCAGTCTTGCCGAGGTGCAAGAAGTGATAAAAATTGGCGGTGTCGATATTGTTATGTTGGATAATATGCTCGCTCACGAAATGAGCAAGGCGGTTTTCCTGATTAACAAGAAATTTCAAACCGAAGCAAGTGGTGGGATTACACAAGAAAACATAGCGGAAGTGGCTAAGTGCGGGGTTGACTTTATTTCTGTAGGGGCACTTACAAACGGCGTGAAGAGTATGGACTTAAGCTTAAAAGCATTTTAAAATAAAGAGTGTTATAGTATGATCGTAAAAACAAAAAATTACAAGCTTGACAAAAAGACGTATGTATCACTTGCGTTAAAGAATATTTTGCTGAAGCAGGGATGGATAGCTGCTGTGGTAGCCGTTGCGTTGTGCTTGTGTTACTTTATACCTGGAGCTTCAACCATCTGGTGGTTTATCGGGGCGTTTGTTGGTCTTGGTCTTTACCTGCTTTTTTGGTGGATACAATTCTACGGCGTTACACAATTAGAGCAAGGAAAAATGCTCTTCGAAAAATTTTCATATGAAATAAATAGTCAGCAGATTTTAATGAAGATTAATCCGCGTGAAGGCATGCCCATTAAATGGGAACAGATAAAAACAGCCTCTGTTGGCAAAGATTATTTCTTATTAATCATTAATAAAGCGCAAATGATTCATCTTCCCTTTAAAATATTCAACACAGAAAATGAACGAAAGTTTTTGATTAGTGTGTTGAGAGCAAAGGGTCTGTTGAAATAAATTCAGGATTTAAATTCGTTATAAACCCCGGTTATTATCTGACCGGGGTTTTGTATTTTGTTTAATGAAGACCTCACTAGTTGAAAACTAAAAATTACACACCTACACAAGCACGTGAAAAAATACGGCATTACTGTGCGTATCAAGAACGTTCGCATAAGGAAGTGATTAATAAGCTTTACTCATATGGACTACACTCATCTGACGTTGATGAAATTTTGATCGAAGTAATTGCTGAAGGTTTCTTAAATGAAGAACGTTACGCCAAAGCATTTGCTGGTGGAAAATTCCGTATCAAAAAATGGGGCAGGACAAAAATAAAGCATGAATTGGAAGCCAACGGCCTAACAAAAAACTGTATCAAGGCTGGGTTGACGGAGATTGATGAAAAAGATTACCAGGTAACGTTAACCAACTTGCTAAAGAAAAAACTCGATCAATTAGAAGGGAATGATTTTTTTAAAAGAGATAAGGCTGCCAAATATGCGATACGAAAAGGTTTTGAGGCAGAGTTTGTTTGGGAGATTCTGAAAAATTTGCATTTAAAATAGATTTTCAATCAGATTTAAAATGTCGGGATTTTATCCGAAAATTTTAAGTTTTTAATTAAATTTCATTTGGTCGATAAAAATGCCTTTTCAACCGAGTGGTAAAAAACATATTATCACTGGTCCTTTAATCCGCTATATTTGTGTTATAGACGAAATATGAATCTCAACAAGGCTTGCTCGAATATATTAGCACAACTATCTGATTTTGTAGAACAGCTTTCGGAAACCGATTTCTCCAAGCCTTCTCAGACATTAAGCGCCGCTACAATAGGTCAGCACTTGCGCCATACGCTAGAATTTTTTATTTGTTTTGAACGCGGCTACTCCACTGGCGTCATCAACTATGATAAACGTGCGCATGATGTGTTAATAGAGACTGATAAATTTATTGCTTTGTCAACAATCAATCGTATTGATGCCTTCATAAAAAACCTTGTTGACGAAAAGGAACTCAAGCTTGAAGTTGGTTACGACTTAGACAAAGATGAATTTATAGCCATTAAAACAACGGCACATCGGGAATTGGCATACAATATCGAACACGCCATCCATCACATGGCCATAATGAAGATTGGAATACAGGAAGTAGCACCGTATGTGAGACTTTCGCCAAACTTCGGAATGGCAGCCTCTACAATTCGTTATAAGGAAAACATACCTCAGGCATACCAATAGAATTATCGTAAGGTAAATGGTTTGGCGAAAGTTTTTAAGAAGCAACTTTATTATCAAGCTTAGACATTGGGAGTTTTGGCCGTTTGGCATCGTTCAGTTCCCTGCCATGCTATATTTTTTATGGTTGTCCGTTCGTGCCCGATCTTTTATTTTCTTTTCGGCCTCTAATCCGGGAATCACCATGGGTGGGATGTTCGGTGAATCAAAATACGATATTCTAAAAAAAATACCACAACAGTATACCGCGCGGTCACTTCGCATCAACCGCATGGCAAAAGCAGAACTTGTGGAGCAAGCATTAACTGAACACGGGTTACAATTACCAATGATCTTTAAACCTGATTTAGGCGAACGCGGATTCATGGTGAAGAAAATCCAAAGAATTACAGAAATAAATTCTTACCTGAGCAAAGTAAAAGTTGATTTCATTGCGCAGGAGTTAATAACCTGGCCGAAAGAATTTGGCGTATTTTATACACGTTTTCCAAATGAAGACCGAGGCAAAGTGACATCTATTGTGATGAAAGAAATGCTGACCGTAGAAGGCGATGGACACTCAACACTTCAAGAACTAATATTGAAAAAGGATCGGGCAAAACTCCAGTGGCAAAAATTAAAAATTGCCCACCAAGATCACCTCCAATCGGTCGTGACCGAAGGCAACTTAGTAGAATTGGTTTCAATTGGAAACCATTGCCTGGGTACCAAATTTCTTAATGCCAACTACCTCATCACAGAAGCGCTCTCTGAAACCTTTGATACCATAAGCAAACAAATTGAAGGATTCTATTTTGGACGATTTGACTTGCGGTGTAAAAACATTGATGATCTATATACCGGGAACTTTAAAATCATGGAACTTAATGGATGCGGCGCGGAACCAGCGCACATTTATCAGCCGGGTTATTCACTTTTTAAAGCCATGGCTGTACTCCTCTCGCATTGGCGAAATATCTATGAGATTGCAAAACAAAATCATGCAAGGGGCGTAAATTATACAACTATCAAGCAAGCCTATTTTCATTATAAAACCTTTAAAGCAGCCTTGGCCTGATGGCAATTATAATAACGTTCTTGCTTGCGTTCTTCTTCAGCTTCATTGGTTCTATCCCACCGGCTACAATTAATCTAAGCATTATTCAGTTGGGTTTGGAAAAAAAGATGGCAATTGCTTGGCGATTTGGACTGGCTGCTGCTTTAGTAGAATATCCGTATGCGTGGTTAGCTATCAAATTTCAAAGTCTGATCACATCGTCGCCAGTTGTGGTAGCGAACTTTAAGCTAATCACAGCTGCAGTTATGATTGCGTTAGGTGTGATTAATTTAGTATCGGCTAACCGGCCATCAAACTTTTCAAGAAGATTTAATGATAGTGGTTTTAGAAAAGGTTTGATTTTGGGATTACTAAACCCGTTAGCAATACCTTTTTGGATTGGTGTTACAGCTTATCTCAACAGCCAGCAATGGATTACACTGTCAAGTTTATTAGGATTGCACGCGTATTTGTTAGGGGTATCGATGGGAGCATTTTTTCTGCTTATACTGTTGGCCACTATAGCAAAAAAGATCGTATCCAATTTTGAGCACAATGCACTTTTAAAACGCATTCCTGGCTATGTAATGCTGGCCTTGGGCTTGTATGCATTAGCTGTTTATCTCATTTAGATTGAAATTTGCTAATCAAATTTTAATGAAACCTGCTGCAACCCCACATCGAAAAATGCGTGACCACCGCATATCCAAGCTAAGTTTGGATTCTCATGTCCGGTAGGGAAACCAAAACCAACAGGAAAATTATATTCCTTCACAGCATTATTCACTATTGAGATAACACTCTCGCCAAAACCAAGTTCCGAATTAGTAATGTCTGTGAAATGACCAATCGCCAAGCCAGCCAATTGCTTCAGCTTTCCTGCCCTTTTCAAATGCGTAAACATCCGATCGACCTTATAATAGTATTCATCAATTTCTTCAATAATTAGAATTTTGCCGCGTGTATCTAATTCGTTTGATGTGCCAAGAGAGTCTACAAGTAAAGATAAATTACCACCTACAACAGTACCGGAACATTGCCCATGTCGATTAGCACTATCGATTGGTGCCACTAGCGTACAGTCCTCCCCGAATAAGACGTCCCGGAGACTCTTTACTGAAAGCTCTGATTCTTGTTTGGAAAAAAGGACGGGCATTGTTCCGTGTATACTTTGCACGCCTGTGTTAAAGACCTTTAAATGAATAGCAGTGACATCACTAAATCCAACGATCCATTTTGGATTTATTTGAAGTTGTGAGAAATCCAGATTATCTAAAATTCGAGTTGATCCATATCCACCCCGCACACAAATAATTGCTTTTACGCTGGTGTTGTCAAGGGCGGATTGGAAGTCAGTAATTCGCTCTTCATCTGTTCCAGCCAGATAAGCATGCTGATCACTAAAAAGATTCGCCGATAGCATTACCTCAAGTCCCCATGATTTGATAATGTGGGCTGCATGGTCTACTAATTCACGTTTTATTTTTCTTCCCGGCGCAACTAATGCCACTGTGTCGCCAGATTTTAAAAAATTAGGTTTTATCATATTGTAAAACTGAATAAAAAAAAGCCCTGGTTAAATCAGGGCTTCATTTCTTATGTAAACAACGCTAATCTCTATTTAGGTTTTGCTGGTGTTGTTGTGGCCGGTGTTGTTTCAACAGGTTTTGGTGTTACGCCAAGTTTTTTGAGAACGAGATCAGAAACATCTGATTTCTCTTCACCGTAAAGAACTACATCTAAACCGCCAACCTGATTACTTAATACAAGGTTGTAACCATTTTCTTTCGCAACTTCTTCTATGCCCTTCCCAATTTTCTGATATACCGGTTGCATCAATTGGTTGTGCTTATTCTGCACAGTTGTTTGTGCATCTTGTTGGAGTTTTTCAAGGTTAGTCTGAAGTTGTTGTAACTCTCGCTCAGTATTTTCACGAACTGGCGCTAACATGGTATTGAGATTATCCTGATAATCTTTTAGCTTTTTTTGAAATTCGGCGACTTTACCATCGATTTGCGTCTTCAGCTGGTTTTGAAGAGATTTCAAATCAGCTTCAATTTGTTTTGATTCTGGCAGCTGAGTTAAAATGTAATCAGGATCTGCATAGCCGATTTTAGTAGCTGTTTGTGCGTATGTAGTTGCTGCTACGAAGCCGAGTACAAAAAGTAAAACAAGTTTTTTCATTACAGTTATTCAATTTAGTTTTTAATCTTATCATTTGGATCACCAAGCCCTAACTCTTCCAGCACAAAATCTGTATAGTCATACCGGGGATCTGTATAAATCATAACAAGCTCGCCGGCCTTATCGAAAATTATAGCCAGGTTATTTTGCTTGGCAACCTTATCGGCAGCATCCCAAACTTTGTCTTGCACGGGTTTGATCAATTCTTGTTTCTTCAAAAAGAAAAGGCCTCCAAATCCGAAAACCTTTTTTTGATATTCTTTTAGTTCAGCTTCTCTCTTCTGAATGGCGTCCAACCTTTCTTTTTTCATCTCGTCGGTCAAGAGAACCTGTTCAGCCTGTAAAGAACTATACATGGTCGCAATTTTTTTTGCCATGTCCTGTATTTCTTTCTCCCATCCTTCCGACAGTTGATTAATCTCATCTTGTGCCTTTTTATAATCAGGCATTTTATTGAGAATGAAATCGGTGTCCACGTATCCAAACCGCTGAGCAGATACAATATTCAGGCCGAAAGTGAAAAAAAATATTCCGAATAACCAAATCCTCATAAACTATCTGATTTGTGTACCAATAGTAAAATGGAACTGTGAACCGCTTATTTTACCTCCGGTGCCAGGTAAGGAATCAAATCCGTATGCCCAATTTAAGCCAATTAATCCAAAAGCCGGCATAAATATTCTAGCACCTAACCCGGCAGATTTCATCATAACAAAAGGGTTGAAATCGGTGTAGGTAGCCCAGTTGTTACCGGCCTCGGTAAACGCAAAACCATAAATTGTTGCGGCATTTCCTGTCGAAACCGGATATCTTAATTCTAAGCCAATTTTGTCATAGACTATACCTCCTTGTAACTTTCCTTGTGTGTTACCATAGTTTGGCGTCACTTGGTTGTCTTCATAGCCACGTAAGCCAATAATGTCTTGTCCCAATAGGAACGAATTAAATCCTCCCGCTAAGCCGGCTCCACCCAAGAAGAATCTTTCAAACGGCCCGATGCCTGCTTTGCTGGTATAAGAACCGATGAGCCCAAAGTGTGCCTTAGCCTCAATAACCAACTTCTTTTTCTTATCGAGCGGCATATAATATTTAGCGTCGAACATCCATTTATGAAATTCAATCCACTTAAATTTCTCTTCGTTTGTTGCCTTAGTATAATCAAGATTTCGCCATAATGAATACGGAGGTGTGAGTGTTGCACTTAAGGAAATGAGTGAACCCTGTGTAGGATACATGGGATTATCTATGCTGTTTCGCGAAAGTGTAGTGTTGAATGTAATGTTATTAGAATTTCCATTCGCAAAGCCCAATCCCGCCGATCCATAATTTTTCAATGTATACTGTATATATGATATGGAATTGGTTAACGTGAAATAGTTGTCAGGCCACTCTAACAAGCGACCCAAACCGACAGAAATACTATTTGATTTGAGTGTGGGGGTTGAACTACCAACATCGAATGTTCGCCCGTAACCACCTAATAGACGCTGAATTGAACTATTAAGACTTACGCTAAGCGAGTGAGGCTTTCTCCCACCCAACCAAGGTTCTGTAAATGAAATACTGTAGCTTTGATAAGACCGTCCATTGGCCTGCGCACGCAGGTTAAGCTTCTGTCCGTCGCCACCTGGCAGTGGGCTCCATTCTCTTAAGTGAGGAATTTTTCGCAACGAAAAGTTATTAAAAGCTAAACCAAGCGTTCCGACAAACCCGTAATAACCACCCCAACCACCTGACAGTTCAATTTGGTCATTTGATTGTTCTTCTACCTGCCAGTTTATATCAACTGTTCCGTTGGCAGGATTAGGAGCAAGGTTTTGCCCTATGTTTTGCGGATTGAAATATCCAAGTTGACCCAGTTTTTGTTGTGTACGAATAATATCAGAACGTCGGAATTTTTGGCCCGGAACAGTACTTAGTTCTCTTCGAATTACGTGATCACTCGTCTTCTCATTACCGCTGATAGTCACTTCGTTAATGGTGGCCTGTTCCCCCTCTGATATTCGCATCTCTACGTCTATCGAATCGCCGGCAACAGCTACTTCTACCGGGTTAATGTGAAAGAATAGATAGCCGTCATCCATATATAGCCCGCTGATGTCAAGACCTTTTGGGTTAAATTGAAGCTTCTTTTGAATATTGTCATTATTATAGATATCACCCTTTTTAATACCTAAGACAGCATTCAATGTTTTATCAGTATAAACGTAGTTACCGGTCCAGGTAATGTTTCTAAAATAATATTTAGGACCTTCAGAAATTTTAAAGTCGATGTTTATTGAATTGTCATTGAAGTTATAAATACTGTCAGATAAAATTTCAGCGTCACGATAACCTTTTGAGTTATACAAGGCAATGATGCTTTTTTTGTCTTCGTCATACTCAGACCGAATGAATTTTGAGCTTGCAAAAAGATTTGGTTTTACGCTTTCGTTCAGATACTCTACAACTTGTTTCCAGCTTACATCTTTCGAAGTAGTAAAGAACTGTTTCGGTTTAAGTGTTAGGAGTTCACCCATGAGGGCTCTGTGCAAGGCGAATCGCGGGCGTTCCTTTGTTTTTTTTAATTTTTTCTTCAGGGCGCCATCAGATAAAGCTTCGTTTCCTTCAAAAGAGATCTTATTGATTTTAACTTTTGATTTTGGATTTACGGCAATTCTCAATCGTAATCCGTCGCGATTAAGTGTATCTCTTTCTTGTATAATTTTTACTTCGGTATTTAGAAAACCTTTTTTTACAAAGTATTTTTTAACTGCCAGCTCTGTATTTCGAACCATTGCATCATTAACGATCTTACCCCGTATTAATTTAAGGTCATCTTTCAGGCCGGTTTCCTGTGATTTGCTAATGCCCGCAAAATAAAAGGAAGTTAAGCGAGGTCGTTCAGAAAGAACGATGTTCAGATAAACGTTTTGTCCCTCTATTTTATCGACTTTGATTGTTACATCACCTACCAAGCCGTGTTTCCACATTTTCCGTATGGCACCAGTAATTCCATCGCCAGGTATTTTTACTTTATCGCCAACGCGCAACCCCGTTAGCGAGACCATGGCATTTTTATCGAGTACGTTAAGCCCTGACACTTCGATTCCTGCAATAGTATATTCAGCTG
>Ga0164241_10006101_pt1 | contig 11063 bp, 14 predicted proteins | sample OricomyardsoilBY_FD_108780 | JGI IMG/M metagenome (GOLD analysis project Ga0164241, IMG submission 108780) | Backyard soil microbial communities from Emeryville, California, USA - Original compost - Back yard soil (BY) | ecosystem: Environmental > Terrestrial > Soil > Unclassified | place: USA... | reverse complement strand
GACGTGACGCTCCAGCAATATCTGGAAGCGTCGGTCCAGCGTCCCGAGGGCGAGCCGGAACTGCATTTCCAGCCGGATCCGAACGCGCGCTACGAAGTCGTCGATCACGTCCTGGCGATCATCAAACGCGCCAACGTGACCAAGCTCGGCTTCGTCGGCAACGAGCAGTATCGCGGCGCTTTCTAAGCACCGCCTGATCTCGGAAGCATCAAAGAGGCGGCCTTCGGGTCGCCTCTTTTTTTTGCGCGCGCGACCGGGCGAACCAATCGCGCGGGGAAATATTACATTTGTATTACAGTAAGCGAACCGCCACAGGAGAGTCATCAAAGAGTCACGAAACTGACCTCGTGACGTAACATCGTGGGAGAGTTGCCATGCGTGCCGTTCTTGCCGGTCTTGTCTTCGTCGCGCCGCTGGCGTTCGCGACTCCCGCTCTGGCTCAGGATGGCGACCGCACGGCGAGCACCGCGATCGAGCAGGGCGACTTCGCCGGCGCCGAACAGACGCTGACCCAGGAACTGCGCATCCATCCGGACCGCCCGGAACTGCTGCTCAACCTTGCGACGGTCTATGCCCGCACTGGCCGCAAGGGCGAGGCGCGGACGCTGTACCGCCAGGTGCTGGCGCAGGACGATGTGCTGATGGACCTCTCGGCCGATCGTACTGCCGGATCGCATGCCGTCGCGGTGGCGGGTCTGCGCCGGATCGATGACGTCCGGACTGCCAGCAACCGCTAGGCGACTGGCTTAGCGGGGCGCGACTCCCCGAATCAGCAGCGCTGCTCCGGCGATCGATGCCCCGCACATTGCCGGGTAAGCCGGATAGCCGGAAGCCGCCCTAAAGCCGGGGCAAAGTCACGCCGCGCTGGCCCATATATTTCCCCGCGCGGTCGGCATAGCTCGTCTCGCAGGGCTCATTGCCCTGGAGAAACAGGAACTGGCACGCGCCTTCGTTGGCGTAGATCTTCGCGGGCAGCGGCGTGGTGTTCGAGAATTCGAGCGTCACATGCCCCTCCCATTCGGGCTCGAGCGGAGTCACGTTCACGATGATCCCGCACCGCGCATAAGTCGATTTGCCGAGGCAGATGACGAGCACGTCGCGCGGCACCCGGAAATATTCGACGGTGCGGGCCAGCGCGAAGCTGTTGGGCGGGATGATGCAGCAATCGGTCTTGCGATCGACGAAGCTGGTCGAGGAGAAATCCTTGGGATCCACCACCGCGCTGTCGATGTTGGTGAAGATCTTGAACTCGTCGGCGACGCGCGCATCATAGCCGTAGGATGACAGGCCATAGCTGATGCAGCCCTCGCGGCGCTGCGCCTCGACGAACGGCTCAATCATGCCCCGGGTCTGGGCCTGTTCGCGAATCCAGCGGTCGGATAAGATCATGGCCGAAGCTTTCGCGAGAAATGGCGGGGCTGGCAAGCGGGGAGGACGGCAATGCAACGATTGGTACCGGCGGTGGCGGCTTTGATGCTGACGGGCGCGAGCAAGCAGGCGGCGTCCAAAGCCTATATGATCGCCGAACTGACCATCACCGACGCCGCGGCGTTCCAGTAATACGCACCGTGCCCGCCGCGCTGACCCGGTTCGGCGGGCATTATCTGGCGCGCGGGCAGGCTCGCCTGCCTATCAGGCGGTCGCCCCGCCGCGCCACGCGGCGGCGCATGGCCCAGCCTTCATCGTGGAGGTGTGGCCCCTGAGAGTCCGATGCGGTTGATTGTATCTGTTCCCCGGCGAAGGCCCGGGTCGGTATTGACGAAGCTGCGGCGGCATCCCGCCAATCCCGATCCGCTCCAAACTGGGCCCCGGCCTTCGTCGGGGAACGGGCCGCAATTCAGCTGGATCAGACCCCGGGCTGCGTCGGGGGAGAGCCCTCCGCCTATTCCAGCTTCTGCTCGAACGGCGACACCGGCAACCCGTCCTTGGTGTAGAGGTTGCACAACGGGCTATCGCCCCAGCAATAGCGCACGCGGGCAATGGGGCCGTCATCCGTTTGCACCGTGACGACGCCATTCTCGATCGTCGCGGTCGTGAAGCGGCAGCTGCCGCGTTGCGGGCCGCACAGTTCGAAGCCGAGGATTTGCGATCCGCTATAGGCGACCAAATGATCCCCGTCGCCCAAGCTGGTGAAATAATATTCGAACTTCCGGCGTCCCAGTCGTCCTTCGCGCACGGTCGGCCCTCGCCGCAGGCCGGGCGCGCCATAGGCGACAATCTCGGCGGCGCGTGCGAGGCGGTGGCCGACGGCCTGCTTGTTCTCGGGATGGAGGTTCACGACATCGCCCACGTCGATGGTGACGACCAGCCCGGCGTAATTGTCATTGTCCGTCGCCAGCAATTGCTGGTTGCGGATATCCGCGAAACCGCTTTCGGAAGGCGCGGTCACGCGCGCCCCCCAATTGGGAAGCTGGACGATCAGAAAGGGTAATTTGTCGTTGTCGAACTGGCCGCGCCAGGCGCCCATCATCGATCTCAGCTTGAGAGCATAGGTTTCGGCCATGCCGGCGTCGCTTTCGCCTTGATACCAGGCGACGCCCTTCAACCCGTAATTGCCGAGCGGCGCGATCATTCCGTTGTAGATGCTGCCCAGGCCCGCGGCGCTTTCCCACGGCGCGTGGGGCGGTTCGCCGATGCCGGGAGCGGTGCGATACTGCCACCGCGCCGCTTCGGGGAGCGCCATGGTGGTACCGTCGTCGAACTTGAGGATGCGCTGTTCGGGCGTGCCCGCCATGCCGCCGGGGCCCCAGCTGTCGAACGCGGCGACGGTGATGCGGTTGACCCCGGGTTTGAGCACGCCGGGCGCGAGGCGATAACCGCGGACCACGTCCCAGCTCGAGGTCGCGCCGACGCCGATGCCATTGACGTAACTCACGTCGAGATCGTCGATGACGCCGAGGCTGAGCGTCGCGCCCTTCTTCGCCTGTTCGGCGGTGAGGGTGATCTCGGTGCGATACCAGACCAGCCCATTATACTCGGCGAGCGCGGGGACGCCCCATTGCTCCCAATAGGTCAACGCCGGGACGGGCTTCCAGTCGCCGCCGGCGTTCGGCTGCCACGCCTCGGGGCCGAGGCCCTTGGCGCGCCACCATGCGTCCCATGACTGACCCCAGCGCGCGGCGGCCCGGGCCGGATCGGTGCGGCTGAGTGCGAGCAGTTCGAGCGAATCGGCGAGCGCGGGTTCGCCCTTCATCGATGCTTCGGGCCGCCAGGCGTTGATCGCGGTGCCGCCCCAACTCGCGTCGATCAGCCCGAGCGGCACGTTCTGCGACTTGCGCAGATCGCGCGCCATGAACCAGCAGGCGGCGGAGAAATCGCCGATGCTTTGCGGGGTGACCGGTTGCCACGCGACGGGCCGGAGGAAGTCGCGCTGGGGCGAAGTGGCGGTATCGTGCTGGATGCTGAGGATGCGCGTCCGCGGATCATCGGCGTTGGCGATCTCGGTCGGGCCGTTGAGCGAGCCCGAAACCGCCATTTCCATGTTCGACTGGCCCGAGCAGAGCCAGACATCGCCGATCAGCACGTCGCTGACGGCCTGTGTGGTGGCGCCGCGCGTGGCGGTGAGCGTGTAGGGGCCGCCGGCGGCCAACGGGGGGAGGGTGGCGCGCCAGATGCCATCCTTGCCTGCTTTCGCTTCGGCGCTGTTGCCGGCGAGCGTGACGCGGACGGTCTCGCCGGGGGCGGCGGGCCCCCAGACCGCGATCGGCCGGTCGCGCTGGAGGACGCCGTGATCCTGGAATATGCTGGCGAACAGCGGCTGCGTTTGCGCGGTGGCGGGCAGGGCGGCGAACAGAATGGCGGCGGCGGCCATGCGCGCGATCAGCTTGGACATCGGCTCTCCCCAGGGCTTTGCCTTACAAGAGCGGATGCTGACAGCGTTGGCAAGCGCCTAGAGCGCGCCCAGATCCCTCGGCCCGAACGCATCCGGCAACAGCTCGGACACCGCATAGGTCGCGATCGCATCGCCCTCCGCCGCGCCGCAATGGACCGGGAAATCGCGGTCGCCGACTTGCGCGGCTTCGTTGATCACCTGGCGGCAGCGGCCGCAGGGGCTGACGGGCTTGTAGCCGGTCGGGCCATTGGGACCGATCGGGCCGCCGATCACGCCGATCGCGACGACATCGGCGAAGCGGCCCTGGGCGTTGACCGTGGCGAGCGCGACGGTCTCAGCACAGAGTGACAGGCCGTAGCTGGCGTTTTCGAAGTTCGCGCCGGTGACGACGCTGCCGTCGTTCAGCAGCACCGCGGCGCCGACGCCGAAATGCGAATAGGGTGCATAGGCGTGGCGGGCCGCTTCGCGCGCGGCGGTTATCAGGTCTTGGGGACTGCTCATTTGACCATTACGTTCCAGTTCACCGGGCCGCTGATCCCTGAAAAGCGGCGGAACGGGGAAGCTTGCCACATCGTCCAGCGCTTGTCGAAATAGGCGGGCGGGAAGAAAGCCTGGACGCTCCACAGCTTGCGCGGGATCGCCCGGCTGACATGGTATCGGGCCTCGAATGCGGGGGTGACGCGCAGGATGACGGGCTTGGCGGTGGCGCCTTCGACTCCCTTGATGAAGCGGCTGATCTCACTGAGCACGACATCGCGTTCGGGATGCGCGGCGCATCCGGGCTGGAAGGCGAGATCGAGCGCGACGGGAAGCTGATCGGGCGAGGGCGGCACCGTCGCGACGAGGTTGCCCGCCTGGTCGGCGGCGAGCTGGCAGAGCGAGAAGACATGGATCGCGCCGCGGCGGATGCCGGCCTGCTCCAGCCCCGCCCAATGCATCGGGAACAGCGTGTCGCGGCCCGTCGCGCCCATCGAGGCGCGGACATAGACGAACTGGACCTCGTGCCCCTGCTTGACCGCGAACCAGTCGACCGGCGGATTGGCCTGGCTGATATCGACCCCCTGCACCGGGAACGCACGGCGGTCGGGCTGCCAGTTGATCGCGAACAGCCATGCGGTCAGTGCGACCAGCGCCAGCGCCAGTGCGATCCCGCCAGTCAGGCGACCGCGCCGCCGCCAGATCCGCGCCGAGGCCATCAGCCCTTGATGTGGAGGACGCAGATCAGCGTGAAGAGGCGGCGGGCGGTGTCGAAATCCACGTCGATCTTCCCCTCCAGCCGTTCCTTCAGCAGCTCGGCCGCCTCGTTATGGATGCCGCGCCGCGCCATATCGACGGTTTCGATCTGGGCGGGCGTCGCATTCCGGATGGCCGCATAGTAACTGTCACAGATCGCAAAGTAATCCCGGATCGGGCGGCGGAATCTGGCCAGGCCGAGCACAAGCGTTTCGAGATGGGAATCATCAGCCCGATGGATTTCGAGTGCGAGCCGGCCCTCCTCGACGCGCAGGTGAAGCTTGTAGGGCCCCGAATAGCTGTCGGCATGCTTGTGCGGGGCGAAGTGATTGTCCTCGAGCAAGTCGAAGATCGCGATGCGGCGCTCCTGCTCGATATCGGCCGAGCGCCACAATATCGTGCGCTCATCAAGCGAGACATGGATGATGCGCTGATCGGCCATTACAAACGGCGTCCTATCGCAATCCCCATGATCCACAAGCGCAAGGCGGTTGTCGCGGAGGCATAGTTCGGCGAAACCGCATGCGTGCCCGAACCGATTCCCTTTCCCGCTCCCGGCGCTCCCGATGGCGGCGTGACGCTTCCCCAGAATGTGGAGGCCGAAGCCGCGCTGCTAGGCGCGATGATGATCGACAATCGCATCGCGGAAGATGTGCTCAACCGGCTGCGGCCGGAGCATTTCTTCGAGCCGCTGCACGGGCGCATCTATGAGCAGATCGCATTCCTGGTCGGCGAGAACCGGCTGGCGAACCCGGTGACGCTGCGCCCGCTGTTCGTGGCGGATGCGGCGATGAAGGAGCTGGGCGGGCCGGCCTATCTCGCGCAGCTCACCGGCAATCCCGCCAGCCTGATCGGCGCGCGTGCCTTTGCCGAGCAGGTGTACGATCTCGCGATGCTGCGCGCGCTGGTGACAGTGGGCCGCGACATGGTCGACGAGGCGCTGGATACCAGCAAGGAGATCAATCCTTCGGCGCAGATCGAAGTCGCCGAAATGAAGCTCTATGAAGTCGCCGAAAAGGGCGGGGCCGAGGGCGGGGCGAAGAGCTTTACCCGCGCCGCCGCGCTCGCGGTCAAACAGGCCGAGCGGGCGATGAATTCGGGCGGCTCGGTGTCGGGTATCACCACCGGCATGGCGGACCTGAACGCGATGACGGGCGGCATGAACCGTTCGGACCTGATCATCCTCGCCGGACGCCCGGGCATGGGCAAGACCTCGCTCGCGACCAACATCGCGTTCAACGCCGCGCGGCGCTGGATCGACGACAAGGAAGCGGGCATCCCCGAGGACAAGTCGATCGGTGCGCCGGTGGCGTTCTTCAGCCTCGAAATGTCGGCGGACCAGCTGGCGATGCGTATCCTGTCCGAACAGTCGGAGATCGTGTCGGAAAAGCTGCGCACCGGCGATATCAGCCCGTCCAACTTCCAGAAATTCGCGCGCGCCGCCGCCGATCTCGAGCAGCTGCCGCTGTTCATCGACGATACCCCCGCGCTGACCATCGCGGCATTGCGCACGCGCGCGCGGCGGCTCAAGCGCCAGCACAAGATCGGGATGGTCGTCGTCGATTATCTTCAGCTGCTTCAGGGCAGCGCGCGGGCATCGGGCGATGGGCGCGTGCAGGAAATCTCGGAGATCTCGCGCGGGCTCAAGACGCTGGCGAAGGAATTGCACGTTCCGGTGATCGCGCTGTCGCAGCTCAGCCGCGCGGTCGAGCAGCGCGAGGACAAGCGCCCCCAGCTCTCCGACCTTCGTGAATCGGGATCGATCGAGCAGGACGCGGATATCGTGCTGTTCGTCTATCGCGACGAATATTATCACGATTTCAAGGCGCCCAAGGCGCCCGACGCGAATACCTCCGCCGACGATCTGGCGAAATACCAGACCTGGCAGGAGGAGCAGCTGCGCGTGGCGGGCAAGGCGACGGTGATCATCGCGAAGCAGCGCCACGGCGCCACCGGATCGGTGGACCTGCGCTTCGACCGCCAGTTCACCAAGTTCAGCGACTTGATGCCGGGGCAGTAAGCCCCGGCCTTGGGTTCAGAGCGCCGCGATGGTGCGGCAGGCGGCCATGGTGCGGATCGCATAACCCAGCGTGACGACCAGCGCGGTGGCGACCGCCGCCATCGCGACGGGGTTGGCGATGCCGATCGGCGCGAATGCCCAGATCGCCGCATAAGCAAGACCGCCAAGCACCATCGACCAGCCGCTGACCCGCAACAGGCCTTGCTTCAGCGCTTCGGCGCGCGGCGAGCCGGGGCGGCCGATCTGCTTTGGCGTGAAATTCGAATAAGCGGCGAGACCGAGGCCGATCAGCACCATGACCGCGCGCTTGGCGGTCTCGTCGCTGAGCATGTCGATGCTCGCCGCGTAGCGAAGACCCCAGGCCAGCGCGAGGAAGGCGGCGGAGAGGATGAGCGCGGAGACGATCTGCTTCATTGGGATTTTCCTTCCTGGAGTTCGGTTTTCTCGGATGGCGCGGCGCCGATCCCGAAGACCTGCGCGAAACCGAGCAGCGCGTCCTCGAGCACCGAGAGCTTGAGCCGATAAGTGATAGTCGCGCCTTGTTTCGCGGCGTCGATCAGCCCGGCTTCGCGGAGCACCGCGAAATGGGCGGACATGGTGGGCTTGGACACCGCGAAATGATCGCTCAGCTCGCCCGCGCTCATCGGCCGCTGGCGGAGCAGTTCGAGCACTTTGCGGCGAGTCGGATCGGCCAGCGCTTTGAAGACGGTGTTCATGGAAATGATATTTAGCTAAACATCGAAATGAGTCAAGCGGCAGTAAATTGGCCGGATGGGACCGGGTTTGAACGGGCAGGGCAAGGGTGTTACCGGCACGCGATGCAACCCCGTGCGATCAAACAGGCCAGCGAGCGTTTTGCGAGCGCAAGCGCCGCTCTCGCAGAAATCGAGCGGGCGGAGTCGCTCCCGGCCATGGAGGCGTCGTGGCACGATCTGCTTGCCGCTGCCGGGACGATTTATTCGAAGCTGGAGCAGGGCGCCAAACGATCCGGCCCGAGCGAGGCCTGGTTCGCCAGGCGCAAAGCCGAGCGGAAGCAAGACCCGCTATTGCAATATGCGCATCAGGCCAGGAATTCGGCCGAGCATTCGATCGAGGATGTCGCTCATGGGGCGGAGATCATGGTGTCGATCCGGGCGGGCGACCTGGAGCCGGGTCAGGCGTTCGGGTTCCAGCAAATGCCGGATGGGCGTCTCGTCCCGGCGACGACCGGGGATCCGGGCAAGCTTCAGATGCGGGGCCGCCACATCAAACTCGTCGCCATCCGAAACCGCGGAGTCACTTACGAACCGCCCGAAACGCATCTTGGAGCAGCCGTGGTGCCCGAAGCCGATGAGGTCGGCCGCCATCTGCTTCGCTATCTGGAAGGCATGATCGAAGACGCTGAAACCCTGCCGGTTTCGGCCAATCCCTGAGCGTGAAGCGCGCGGGCGATCCGGGCCTTTCGACAGGCCCAGGGTTACTGCAGTTTGCCCGTCATCGCGTCCTGCATGTCCTGCGCGGTGCCGACAGGAGCGGCGGGCTTGTCGCAGGAGGGAAAGACCGAATCGAGCCGCTTGCGTAGCGTGGTCTCGAACTCGTCGTGCCCGTGCTTGCCGCCCCGGCGCGAGACGCTGATGTCCTTCTGGATCGCTGTCTTGATCCGCTCGACCGCGGCATCGTCAAGCACGCCGGCGTTGACCAGTTCAGCGCAGAGCTGGAGCAATCCCACCGACGTCGCCTGCGCGCGCAGGCCGATGAAATCGAGGCATTCGTGCAGGCGGATCGCCTGCTCCTTCTCGGTGCGGTCCATCCACTACTCTCCAACTGCGCGTCGGCGTTACGCGACCGGCGGCTGAGGAAGAGGCTAGGTCGAAAAGCGAGCAGGTCAATACGCGCTGCAGCATCAGAAGACGGGCAGGTTCGGGTCGTTATCGTCCACGGGGGCGTGGATGCCGCACTCGGTCTTTTCCCAGCCGCGCCAGCGTCCCGCGCGGGGGTCTTCGCCCGGCTTGACCACGCTGGTGCAGGGAGCGCAGCCGATCGAGAGATAGCCTTGCGCCTCGAGCGGGTGGTGGGGCAGGTCGTGCGCCTCGAAATAGGCGTCGAGATCGGCCTTGGTCCAGCTCGCCAGCGGGTTGACCTTGAGCCGGCCGAGCGCGTCCGACGTGTCGATTTCGAACCTCGGCAGCCCGCCGCGCGTGCTCGCCTGGAACGCCTTGCGCCCGGTGATCGTCGCGTCAAAACCGACCAGCGCGCGTTCGAGCGGCTGGACCTTGCGGATCTCGCAGCAACCATCGGGGTCGTAGGACCAGCGCAACTCGGTCGCATCCTTCTTCGCCAGCAGCTCGGCATCGGATGTAAGGACGCGGAGGTTCGTGAGCCCGAGCAGTTCGGCGAGCTGATCGCGATAGGCGAGGGTTTCGGGGAAGTGCTTGAACGTGTCGATGAACAGCACCGGCACGGTCGGGTCCACTGAAGCGACGAGATGGAGCAGCGCGGCTGACTCCGCACCGAACGACGAGACGATGCCGACTTCACCGAGCATATCATCGCCCAGGACCGCGCGAAGCATCTCCTGCGTGTCGGCGCCGCGGAACAGATTGTTGAGGCGCACGGCGTCGGCCTCGGTGAAACGGGGCGCGACGTCGATAATGTCGATCTTGCGCACCCCGGCATCAGCCATGGCGCAGTTTCCAGACGGGGACGGCGGCGTCGGCGGCGGGCTGATAGACGAAGTCGTAGCGCTTCAGCGTGGCTTCGAGCACCTCGCCGTCGATCGGGGCATAGGGCGCGAAGCTATCGAAGCCGCAGCGGCGCATGAACAGCATCTGATCGACCAGCACGTCACCCGACGCGCGGAGCTCGCCCTTGTACCCGGCTTCGCGCAGGATGCGGGCCGACGAATAGCCCCGGCCGTCGCGGAAGCGGGGGAAATCGACTTCGATGAGTTGCACGCGGCCGAGATGCGGGATCAGCAGCCGCGCGTCCTCGCCCGCTTCGATGCGCACCGCGGTGGCTTCGTTCTGGTCGAGAAAGGCGTCGAGGCTGACCGCCGGCTCCTCATGCGCGGCATCGTCGCGGAAGCGCAGCAGCTCCGGGTTGGCGGGTGCGTTACCCATAGATCGCCTCCTTGAACGGTTCCATGCCGACGCGGCGATAGGTGTCGAGGAAGCGCTCGCCATCCCAGCGCTCGCGCAGATAGACGTCGGTCGCCTTCTCCACCGCGTCGACGATGCCATCCTCGTCAAAGCCGGGGCCGGTGATCTTGCCGAGGCTGGCATCCTCCGCGCCCGATCCGCCGAGCAGCAGCTGGTAATTCTCGGTGCCTTTCCGATCGACGCCGAGGATGCCGATATGGCCGGCATGGTGGTGGCCGCAGGCGTTGATGCAGCCGCTGATCTTGAGCTTGAGCTCGCCAAGGTCGCGCTGGCGGTCCTGATCGGCGAAGCGCGTCGCGATCTTCTGCGCGACCGGGATCGAGCGCGCATTGGCGAGGCTGCAATAATCGAGGCCGGGGCAGGCGATGATGTCGCTGATCAGATCGAGGTTCGATGCGGCGAGCCCGGCCGCGCCGAGCTGCTGCCAGATCGCGTGGAGATCGGCCTTGCGGACATGCGGCAGGACGATGTTCTGCGCATGCGTGACGCGCGCCTCGTCGAAGCTGTAGCGTTCGGCGAGATCGGCCATCAGGTCGATCTGGTCGGCGCTGGCGTCGCCGGGGATGCCGCCGATCGGCTTCAGGCTGATGTTGACGATCGCGTAGCCCGGCGCCTTGTGCGCGAGCACCTGCGTATCGAGCCACTGCGCGAAGGCCGGATCGCTGCGGTCGATGTCCTCGCTCAGGCCCGTCTCGAATGGCGGGGGCGTGAAATAGGCGGCGATCCGATCGAACTCGGCCATCGGCACGTCGGACTTGTTGGGCAGGATTTCCTGCCATTCGGCCTCGACCTGGCGCGTGAATTCCTCGGCGCCGAATTCGTGGACGAGGATCTTGATGCG
>Ga0164241_10006100_pt1 | contig 11064 bp, 7 predicted proteins | sample OricomyardsoilBY_FD_108780 | JGI IMG/M metagenome (GOLD analysis project Ga0164241, IMG submission 108780) | Backyard soil microbial communities from Emeryville, California, USA - Original compost - Back yard soil (BY) | ecosystem: Environmental > Terrestrial > Soil > Unclassified | place: USA... | reverse complement strand
TCAACAACAACGGGCAGTCCTGCATCGCCGGCAAGCGTTTCATCGTGGCGAAGTCGATTCTGCCCGAATTCCGCAAAAGATTCGTGGCGGCCATGGCGGCTGTCATCCCCGGCGATCCCCTCGATGACGCGACCGTGCTCGGTCCGCTGGCCCGCGAGGATTTGCGGGAGGAACTGCACAATCAGGTCCGGGCCTCGGTGCGCGCAGGGGCCACACTTCTGCTCGGCGGCGGGATTCCCGCCGGTCCGGGTTGGTTTTATCCCGCGACTGTGCTGGGAGGAGTCCGGTCGGAAACTCCCGCCTATCGCGAAGAGCTGTTCGGTCCGGTCGCCAGCCTGATCGAGGCCGCCGATGAGCGGGATGCCATCCGCATCGCCAACGATTCGTCCTTCGGTCTCGGCGGCGGTGTCTTTTCCGAAGATCGCGACCGCGCGGTCGCTGTCGCGCGCCAGATCGAAACCGGCGCCGTTTTTATCAACGATTTTGTCCGCTCTCATCCGGCCCTCCCGTTCGGCGGGATCAAGGATTCGGGATTTGGCCGCGAACTGGGCCTCCCGGGAATCCGCGCCTTCGTGAATGGCCAGACCATCTCGGTTTCCTGAATCTGTTTTCCAATCTGCCCCACACTTTAAATCCATGAACACCCCCCTGCCCAACCTTCGCCTGCATTGGATCGATGGGACGATCATCATCGCCTACCTGCTCGTGTTGCTGGGAGTCGGTTTTTATCACGCGCGCCGGTCCCGGGGACAGCGGGATTTCTTTCTCGCGGGGAGGGAAATCAAGTGGCTGGCCATCGGCTTCTCCCTGATGGCCGCACTGAACAGCGGTATCGATTACCTCATGCAGCCGGCCGCCATGATCAAGTTCGGGGTTTACACCATGGTCGGATCGCTGAGCTGGCTCGTGATCTATCCGTATGTCTTTCATATCGCCCTCCCGCTCTACCGGAGGCTCAACTCCATTTCCGTTTACGAATACCTGGAGAATCGTTTCGACGGACGCGTGCGTGCGCTGGCCGCTTCCATTTTCGTGTTGTGGCGTTTCGGCTGGATGGCCACGGCGTTGTATGTGCCCTCTCTCGCCATCAGTGTCGCGACCGGCGGTCGGATCTCCGTCACCGTGATGGCCGTCACCCTCGGCACGGTGGTGACTCTCTACACAATGATGGGCGGAATCCGCGCGGTGGTCTGGAATGATGTTTTCCAATTCTGCCTCATGTTCGTCGGTCTGGCCGTCACGCTCGTCATCGGTCTGCGCGAGATCGACGGCGGCTTCGGCACGATCATCCGACAGTTTTCCCAGGTGGGCGAGGCCGTGCAAAACAAGGTGCCGTCCGGCGTCAGCGGCCCCTTTTCCTTTCTCTATGTCCCGATGACCCTGATCGGCATGTTGATCTCCGTGATCGTCGCCCGCATCGGCACCTACACCAGCGATCAGGTCATGGTGCAACGTTTCCAGACCGCCCGCACCATCGCCGACGCCAAACGAGGCTTCCTCATCAATGCGATCAGCGACACGGTCTGGATGCTGGCCCTCGCTTTCATGGGTTTGGTGTTGTTCGCGTTTTTTCATGCCAGATTTGGCGGCCTGCCCGGCTGGGCTTCGGACCATCCCGACCAGCTTTTCCCCTACTTCATTTCCTCTGTCTTTCCGATCGGGCTGGTCGGGCTGGTCATCGCCGCGATCCTCGCCGCCTCCGTGTCCAGCATTGACTCCGCGATGAACGCGCTCACCTCCGTGCTGACGGTGGATTTCGTCGAGGGTTTTCGCAGGAAGCGTGGAGGGGTGGGAGCCAGCCAGTCGTCGCAATCGATGGTGCTCCCGCGGCTCATCAATTTGGGCGTGGGCGCGATCGGGATTCTCCTGGCGGTCAACGTCAGCCGGCTCGGCTCGCTCCTCGAAATCGCCAACAAGCTGATCAATTCCTTCACCGGTCCCATTCTCGGCATCTTTCTCCTGGGAATATTTTTCCGTCGCGCCCACTCCGCCGCCGCCCTGATCGGAGGAATCGGCGGCACGCTGGTCTCGATGTATGTGGCCTTCCAGTCCCAGATAAACGGCATTCTCAATCATTGGTTCAACGCGGGCCTCGACGAGCACGCCGTGATCAGCTTCCTCTGGCCCTCGACCTTCGGCCTGGCCGCCACCCTCCTCCTCGGCATGGTGGCCGGCCGGTTGCGCCGCACGCGCGACTCCGCCTCCACGCTCGAATGGACGTGGCGCCGCGTGACCCAAAGGGAATTGATCGAGCACTGAAATTGCCTGAACAATGTTTCACCCATGAAGATCCTCCCCGCCAAAATCCGCGTCATCCTGGGCGCACTGCTGTTGCTCCCGCCGGCGCTTTCCGCCAAAACCATCGATCTCGCGACCGCGACGATTCCCGAGCTGCAACACGCCTATGACGACGGGCTCGCCTCTGAGCAGGTGGTCAAGGTTTACCTGCAGCGCATCGCCGCCTACGACAAGGTCGGCCCCAAACTCAACGCCATCCTCCAGCTCAATCCCCACGCGCTCGACGAGGCGCGCGCGCTTGACGCCGAACGCCGCCTGCACGGTCCCCGCTCGCCTCTGCACGGCGTGCCGATTTTGATCAAGGACAACATCGACACTGCGGACGTGACCACCACCGGCGGCGCGCGCGCCTTCGCCGGCACCGCGCCCCCCGCCGATGCGTTCGTCATCGCCCGTCTCCGCGCAGCGGGCGTCATCATCCTCGCCAAGACCAATCTCGACGAGTTCGCCTTTGGCGCCACCGGCACCAGCTCGCTCGGTGGCCAGACGCTCAACCCTTACAATCTTGAAAAAATCCCCGGCGGTTCCTCCGCCGGTTCCGCCGTCGGCGTGGCCGCGCTCTTCGGCTGGGCCGCTCTCGGCACCGAAACGGGTTCCTCCATCCGCAATCCCTCCGCCAAGGCCGACCTCGTCGGTTTCTGTCCCAGTGCCGGCCTCGTTTCACGTCGCGGGGTCATCCCTTGTTCGATCGTTTACGATCGCGTCGGTCCCATCGCCCGCAATGTGACCGACGCCGCCCTGTTCATGAGCGTCATGGCCGGATTCGATCCCGGCGATCTCCTCTCATTGCAAAGCCTGGGCCACCCGGTCGGCGACTCCTATTCCGCGGCGCTGAACAACGCCAGCCTCAAGGGCGCGCGCATCGGCGTGCTGCGCCAGCTCTTCGGACAACGGGAGGAAGACCCGCCGGCCATCACCCTGATCGACGCCGCCATCGCCACCATGCGCGCGCAAGGCGCCACCGTCATTGACCCCCTGCCAACCGACATCGACCTGTGGAAGGTCACACAGGACGTATCGGGCGGACACGGCGACGACACCCGCGATGCCTTTGATTATTATCTTTCCACCCGCGGCCCCGGTTTCCCCTATAAAACGATGGCCGCGCTTGCTGAGTCCGGCGGCATTCTCGAGCGGACAAAATCGAAATTCCTAAACTACCTCAAGGCCCCCTCGTTGGACGCCAACGGGGAATACGCGGCGAATTACCGCGACCGCGTGGCGTTGCGCCAGGCCATCACCGCCCTGATGGACCAGCACCATCTCGACGCGCTCATTTCCCCTTTCCAAACCAAGGTCGCCCGCACGCTTGCCGTCGAAGTGCCCGATGGCATCGCCACCGGTGGCGTGCCGGACAACCGCGGCGTGGGCCGCAACAACCACCTCAGCACCGCCACCGGCCTGCCGACCATCGTGATGCCGGTGGGTTTCAATCACGACGGCGTCAACGTGGGTCTCGAATTCCTCGGCCGGCAGTTCGACGAAGCCACGCTCATCCGCATCACCCACGCCTTCGAGCAAGCCGCTCCCCACCGCCAGCTCCCGCCCACGACGCCACTCCTGGGCATTGAACAGCTTCACTACTGAACGGTCTTTGCCCGGGCAACGACGCGTTCATTCTCCAAACCCTCAGCTCCGAAAATATGAAATACCGCCCAATGAACTTTGCCCTTACTTCCTGTGCCTTTGCTGCGTTGTGGGGGATCTGCGTGGCCGTAACGCAGGTCCGGGCCTCACAAGCCTATGATGACGCGCCCATCGGCGAGCCCTACAAACTGGAGGGCAACCGGCTGGTGTTCACCAACTGGATTTATGTCCGCCCCGGCGATGTCGGCTGGTTCGATGCCGAGGGCCGATCCGTCTATGCGGATACGACCCGGCCGCTCGATCATTCGGCCGCGCAGTGGCGGGCGCAGGATCACATGCCGTGGGGCATTCATCTCCAGACTTATAAACCGGCGGAGGTGCGTCCCTATGTCGTGCCGGTCGAATTTCCCTGGGAGGAGGGCGGCGTGATCACCATCGCCACGCTCGTCTGGGATCAGGATCGCTACAAGGCCTGGGGCAAGTGCGCAGCCGGCGATTGCTATTTCGAATCCACCGATGGCCTCAAGTGGGAGCGACCGAAGCTCGGTCTGGTTGAGTTTCGCGGCAGCCGGGCAAACAATCTGATTCCATCCGGGCCGCTGGGGGAAGTCTTCGTCGATCCTTCCTCCAAGGACGAACGTTTCAAGTGCATGTTCACGCTGGACCAGAAGGTCCCGTACGAGAAATTTCAGGAATACCTCAAAAAGCGTCCCGACACCTGGGGCCGGCAGGCCTTGCGGCAGGTGGATGGACAGCCCAGGATCGTGGCCGTTGGCGGAGCGGTGTCTGCGGACGGCTTCCATTGGCAACAGCTGCCTGAACCGGTTTCGCTGGAACATTCCGACAACGACTGCATCGGGTACTACGATCCGGTGACCGCCCGGTATGTGGCGTACCTGCGCCGTTGGAATGCACTGAAGCGCGCGCCCGGACTGGGATTGCCCGACGAAGTCCGGGACACCTGGTTTCCGGGCAGCCGGCGGGGAGTCTCCATTTCCGAGACCGATGATTTCCGAAACTTTCCGCTGTCCAAGCCGGCCTTCGAGCCCGGCCCCGAACTTCCGCCGACCGACGACATTTATCTCAGTTGCTTCACGTGGATTCCGCGCGCTCCCGGCATCAAGCTGATGTTTCCCAGCATCTGGCACCGCCTTAACGACACGACGACGCTGGCGCTGGCCGTGAGCCCCGAGGGGAAGACATGGCATTGGGCTCCCGAAGGCAGGGAATTGGCGGAGACCGGGCCCGACGGCTCGTGGAACGGCGGTTACATGTTTGCCAGTCCGCCCCTGATGGAACTCGGCAACGGAGACTTCGCGCTGCGGTTTTCCGCGTACGACGTGCCGCACAAATACCCGCGGAAATTCGCCCACCGGGTCATGGGCATCGCGACGTGGCCGCATGGCCGGATCATGGCGATTGCGGCGCCCGAAAAAGGTGAATTCGCCACCGTCGCCCTGGTGACGCCGGGAACGAAGGTTTACATCAATGCGCGCACGAAGCGCGCCGGCTCCATTCGCGTTGCCGTCAAAACCGGGATGCGTCGCCAAGGTTTCACGATGGAACACAACTGGGGAAAAATCATGGGCGAGATGATTCCGGGCCACGGTTTCGAGGATTCCATTCCGATCATCGGCGACCACCCGCGAACCCTCGTCCGGTGGAAGAATGCCGACGACCTGGGGATCAAGTCCGGCGAGCCGGTGGTGCTGCTTTTCAAGCTGGAACAGGCCGAAGTGTTCGCGCTCGAATTTGAATAGCCCGGTTCCGGGAGCGGATCAGGTCCGACTGCGGCATGGGCAAAATGGTTGCCCAAGGGTTGGAAACGACCAGCATGGCAGGACGATGAGACGACGCGATTTTCTCAGGAATTGCTCGGCCGCCGCCGTGATTGGCCTGTTTGACCACCGCAGACTTTGGGCCGGTGAGGCGACCGCGGGGGGTGTTTTCAAATCCCTGCGCGGCGGAATCGGCACCTTCTACACGGGGAAGGGCGGATCGTCCGCCTGGATGGTCAACGACACGGGCATTGCCGTGGTGGACAGCCAGTATCCGGACTGGGCGCCGCGTTTGCTCGCCGGCATTCCCGGGCGTGGCACGCGCCGCGTGGACCTGTTGATCAACACGCATCATCATTCGGACCACACCGGGGGCAATTCCGTCTTCAAGCCGGTCGCCAATGCGATCGTCGCCCAGAGCAGGGTGCCCGAACTCCAGCGGGGAGCGGCGGTGCGCAGCGACAAGCTCGATATCCAAACTTACGCATCCACCACCTTCCAGACATCGTGGAAAGGGGAGATCGGGGGAGAGCCCGTCACCGTGAGGCATTTTGGTCCGGGCCACACCGGCGGCGACGGCATCGTCCACTTCGAGCGCGCGAATGTCGTGCATCTGGGTGACGTCGCCTACAACCGCGCGTATCCCGGGACCGACCGCCCCGGCGGTTGCGACATCCGGAACTGGATCCGGGTCGTCGAGCGGGTGGTCGCGACCTATCCGGCGGATGCGATCTATGTTTTCGGCCACGCCCGGCCGGGGTCTGACATTACCGGCGGGCACAAGGAGATGCTCCGTTTTCGCGATTACCTCTCGGCGCTGCTCGAGCATGTGGGCCGCGGGATTGCCGCCGGGCGGAGCAAGGAGGAGATCGTCGCGCTCGACAATTTCCCGGGCTTCGACGACTTCCACGTGCCTCTGCCAAACCGTATGGAGCGCAACCTCGCCGCCGCCTACGAGGAACTGACCGGATCGTGAGAACGGCGAGGGTTCAGGACGCGAATCTCTTTCCCGGGCGAAAGCACCCCCTGACACTGCTGCGTTAGGTTTTCTATAGGCGGGGTGCCCTCACCCCGCCTGCAAATACATTTCCGTGCAGAGGAGAATTCGGAGGCCTAACGCAGCAGTGCTTATGTGCAGGTTTATCCCCGACACGTCTGGCGTAAGACCCGACCTGCAAAATCGGCTCCGGAATTATTGAATCTGCCGGAGGAGGCCGGCGGATTTTAGCGCCTCAATCGTGGCCTCTGGCGTCTTGTGCTGGATGACCTGCCAGCCACGCCGGGCTCCGGTCTCAATGTTTTCGGCCATGTCATCCAGATAAAGCACCTCCTGCCCCCGGTGACCCGTGGCATCTTCCACCACCTGATACAAGCTGTCGTCGGGCTTCATCGCGCCGTGTTCGTAAGAGAGGACGTAGCCGTCGAAATGGTTGAAAAACGGGTAACGATCCCGGACATGGGTGGCGGCAAGCTCGTTGGTATTTGAAAAAATGAAAACAGGAACACCCTGCGCCCGGATGGCGGCGGGCAGTCCGATCATCGCCGGAATCGGGGTGAAGATGTCCGCGAACATTTCCTGAAACCCGGCAAGAGAGCCGCGATAGCCCGTGGCCGTTTTAAATTCGGCAAAGAATTGCGCGGAGGTCAGGAACCCTCGTTCATAGCGGCCGAGCAGGGAGGCCTGTTGGAAGAGGCGGGCGATTTCGTCCGCCGGGAGATTTGAGTGTTCGGCCAGCTTTTTTTCTAATTTTCGATAATCAAAATCGAGCAGCACCCGGCCCAGATCGAAGACAACAACTTTTGGATTCGGCATTGGCAATACGTTGCCTGAATTCAGGGTTGAATCGAGGCAGAATTGCGCGCGCGGGTAATTTCTGAGCGCAAAAAAATCGTGGTCGCAAGCGCGCCCGGCGACAACCGCTTCGTGAACCGGCGACCGGGGGCATTCCGCACGGAACGGACAGCGTGGCTATTCCCTACCGGGTTGAAATGAGGACGATGCTTCTGGAATGCGGGTTGAAATCATGGGGTCGGAGCGATTTCTGCGCTCAGCCCCTGGACGTAGTGGATCAACTCGCCGATGTGGTTGGTTTCAACGGGATCAAGAGCGGGCGCGGGCAAGCGGACGCGGGTGGTGGAAAAAATCCCACCGGCGTGCAGCAATGCTTTGGTGAACCGCCATTGGATTTTTTGATGGGTGGCCATAAAGGCCAGGCAGGGCAGGAACCGGCGATAAAAGGTCGTGGCTTCCTCCCGCTGGCCGGAACGATACAACGACCATATCCGGTGATAGATATCGGTGGCGTTGGTGACCATGTAGGAATCGATGCCGCGATCCAGCAGCTCAAGGAGATCAGGCCCGGCCGAGCCGACATGCAGCGTGCCGCCCGTGGCTTGGCGAATCTCGGTGAGCTTGCGGCAGCGGTCGCCGGTTTCGAGCTTGATCCAGGTGAAGCATGGCACCTCGCGATGCAGCCGGGCGATGAGCGGAACGGGCAGCGGGCCAACGCCGGAATCGAGATCCTGGATCATGAGAAAAGGAGGATTCAGTTCGCCCACTGCGCGGACCGCAGCGAGATAAGTCGCGTCATCCTCGTATCGGATATGGGCCACGATTCCGTGACAGCCGAGTTGGATGAACCGTTGCGCGTGGGCCAAACGTTTTGCGGGATCCGGATCGCTTATCCCGCCGATCACGATCGCACGCCCTTTTACTTCCGAGAGTAGCGTGGTGACAATCAACTCGCGTTCGGCCTGCGAGAGGGTCTCGACCTCGCCGGCCACCGCCGGGGCAAGAAATCCCACGGCTCCTTGAGCTAGGGCATTTTGGGCGTAGCGACGGAGTGACGCGACATCCACCAGGTTGTCGTCGGTGAAGGGCGTTGCCGGCACCGCGATGATACCGTCGAATCCGGAGGGAGAGGGCTGGTGATCCATGACCGGAATATTGTTCAGTTTGCGACCAGGTAGGTCGACTGTTTATCTTCGGCCGGTTTGCTGTCGCACCGCGTAGGGCGCACGATGACATCTTCTTCCATCGCTTGTGATGGGTCCGACGCCCGGAGCGTTTGGCCGGAAGCTTTATCGAATGGCGACGGGGGTACTACGGCGTACGGCAACCCGTGCATTCGCACCGTGTGGGAAATTCGTCCTGAAAATCCCCGACCGAGGCTGGTGACTGCCCATCCGTTGGACTGAGTACGACGCAGTTCGTTGTCGCGCTTTCGCCATGCGCTGATGAGCGAAGCGAAAGAGCTGAGGTCTCGAACAGATGGGAATACGCTATCGGGAATCTCTGGCTGACCGCCAGACTGGTCACGATGTCCACACCGAAGGACGGCCAGGCTTTGGTGCGCTGACGGCTGTCGAATCTGCGCTCCGGTTCCGGAGTGTTCATTGTGGTTTCCGGTGCGGTGAAGCGGCCATCAGACTGGCTTGTACCACCGACTCGATTACGGCAGACCGCTGGTCGCGCGGGATTGGCGGTCTGCGGCATGGCCGCAAAGTGCGTGTCATCGAAGTCGGCGACGGTCACAGGCGGGACAGGATCACGGACTGACCCAGTGCGCTGGCGGCGGCCAGATCGGCAGGGGAAACGGTGATCACGACGACGTCTGGGAGAAATTCGTTCAAGGCCATGGAATACTGCCGGGCCAGTTGTTCGCCTGCGGCCAGCACGATTTGTCCGGTGGAGACTCCCGCCAGAGCGGCCACCTCGGCTCCGATCAGCACTCCACTGAGAAACGCGCGACTTTGCTGCGCGGTCAAGTGGCCGAGCACGACGCGGGCACGGGTTTGAAAAAGCGCGGCGCTCAGGCCGTGGCTTCGAGCGGCTTGTGCTCCGGCAACAAACGCCTCGGCATCGAAGGCGGCATCCTCCGGAATCGCCAGGGTGCTGTTCTGGCAGAGCAGGCCGTAAAGTTCACCCGTGAGGTAAGTGGTGAAACTCACGATCTCGCCGGCTCGCAACTGCACATGCTTGGAATGGGTGCCGGGCAATACCACGAGGCAGTGTTGGGCCAAAGCGCGCCGCGCGGGGTTTGAGAAAAGTCCGACCAGTTCCGTTTCCTCTCCGCGCATCACATCGCTGGCTGACCGCAAACCGGAAACCAGCCGCACGCGGCGGCCGGCATGGAGAAGATCAGCGAAGCGCAGGGTGCTGCCATCGATCGGAGCCGGCAGGCTGGCGTAGGGGAGCGATTGCCAACCCAGAGTGGACGAGGCCATGCCCGAGATCACGACGGGCAGATCGGTCTGGCTGCCGACGCCCAGTGCGACGATGCCTTTTTCGAGCTCGGATCCGAGAAACGCGGCCCGCCCTTCCTTGGCGGGATGGATTTCCGCCAGTTTGAGGATTCCCTCGTCGGTGATATGTTCAGCCGTTATGCGGTGTTGCTCCCGGTCAACCAGCCGGAGGCGCAGGCGCGAGGTGCCCCAGTCACATGAAATGAAACAATTCATGGCATCGGGACGTTCACCACTCAGCGAAGCCGCCGTCTTCCGCAGCGAAACGGGGATTGTCCCAGATGCCGTCAAACCGTTCGGCGGTGAGTTTGGTTTCATCCAGTTCGATGCCGAGCCCCGGGCGCTCCGGCACCTTGATGTGGCCCGCCTCGACGGCGAAAGGTTCCGTGAGCAGGGTTTCACCGAGCGTCACATGTTCCTGGATGAAAAAATTCGGACAGGCGGCATCGATTTGCAGGCAGGCGGCGAGAGCCACCGGGCTCAGCGGACAATGAGGCGCGAGCAGGACGTCGCGCGATTCCGCCATGGCCGCGATGCGGCGGACCTCGGAAATGCCGCCCGCGTGAGCCAGGTCGGGCTGCACGATCCGGACGGCGCGCTTGTCCAGCAGTTTCTGGAATTCCCACCGGGTAAAGAGACGCTCGCCGGCCGCAATCGGGATGCTGGTCGATTCGGCGATCTCCCTCAGATCGTCCGCGCTGCCGGGGAGGACCGGTTCCTCGATGAACATAGGGTGGTGCGGTTCCAGCAGCCTGACCAACCGCTTGGCGTCGGGGAAGGTCAGTCGGCCGTGGAAGTCCGCGGCAATGTCCACCTCGGTGCCGGCGATTTTCCGCAAGGCGGCGAGACGATCGACCGCGGCCTGCAACGCGGCCGGAGTGGAGAGCGGCCGCATCATGCCCGTGGCGTTGTATTTGAACGCGGTCAGGCCGCGTCTGTCACGAAGGTCCCGCACGGAATTGACGTAATCGTCCGCCGTGCCGGTGTCGGTCCACGCATAGATCCGGATGCGATCCCGCACGCGGCCGCCGAGCAGCTGGTGCACCGGCACGCCGAGATGTTTGCCGAGGATGTCCCAAAGGGCCATGTCGATTCCGGACAGCGCCGAGCAGTGGACCGGGCCACCCCGGTAGAATCCGCCCCGATAAAGATGTTG
>Ga0164241_10006099_pt1 | contig 11067 bp, 8 predicted proteins | sample OricomyardsoilBY_FD_108780 | JGI IMG/M metagenome (GOLD analysis project Ga0164241, IMG submission 108780) | Backyard soil microbial communities from Emeryville, California, USA - Original compost - Back yard soil (BY) | ecosystem: Environmental > Terrestrial > Soil > Unclassified | place: USA... | reverse complement strand
TGGCGGCGCGTGCTGCACGCGCCGTCGGTCACCGCTGGCGTATGGCTGCTCACGCTCGCTGTCGCGGCGCCGCTGGCCGTGGTCGTCGGGGACCAGATCGAGGCGCACCTCGGGTCGAGCCTGGAGGCCGAGCGGATGCTGACCGCCTGGCCGGCGCGGTGGGAGGGCGAGTTCACCGCGACCGCCCAGGGCGTCGGACAGACTCTCACGCACGAGATCCTGGGCTTCGGCGGCACCCTCGCCACCTGGAGCCGGTTCGCGGACGCCGCCCCGATTCCTCCGGCGCTTGCAGGCGCCGTATGCCTTTATCTGCTGTTGTGGATGTTCCTCTCCGGCGGCATCCTCGATCGGATGGCACGCGGCCGTCGTGTGCGCGTGTCGGCGTTCTTCGCCGCGTGCGGCGTCTACTTCTTCAGGTTCGCGCGGCTCGGGATCGTCGTCGGCGCCGCGTACTGGGCGCTGTTCCGGTGGCTGCATCCGCTGCTGTTCGGCGCCGTCTACGACCGGATCACACAGGACATCGCCACCGAGCACCAGGCCGTCGTCTATCGCGCTGGTCTGTATGCGGTGTTCTTTGCGTGTCTGATCCTGGTCAGCACGATCGCCGACTTCGCGAAAGTCCGCGCGGTGGTCGAGGATCGCCACAGCGCGCTCGCCGGGCTCGCCGCATCAATCCGGTTCGTGCGCCGGCGCCCCTTGCGGGTGCTCGGGCTGTACCTGCTGAACGTGGTCGTTTTCCTGATCATCGCGCGCCTGTGGCTCCAGCTGGCGCCTACGGCAGCGACGTCGACGTGGGCTGCGCTGCTGACCGCGCAGATCTTCCTGCTGGCCCGCGTCTGGGCGAAGCTCGCGTTCATGGCCTCGGAAGTGGTGTTCTTTCAGGGCGAACTCGCTCACGCAACCTACACGGCCGCTCCCGAACCGGCGTGGCCGGACTCTCCCGCGGCGGAAGCGATTCGAAGAAGCCAGTAGGAGCAGTTTAAAGTTCCCAGTTCCGAGTTAACAAGGCTGCGTTCTTCAGCAGCCTTCCAGGGCGCCGGATGTCCGGAGCCATTGCCAAGAACACCCGGTGTCCTAGACAATGAACAATTCCCTCCCCGCTCTTTCCGGTGGGAGGGCTTGTTCCCATGATTTCAGTGCAAGGCGTCTCCATGCGGTACGGCTCGAAGATCCTCTTCGAGGACGTCACCACCACGTTTTCGGCGGGCCGCCGCTACGGGCTGACAGGTCCCAACGGCGCCGGCAAGTCGACGTTCATGAAGCTCCTCACCGGCGAACTGCCGCCTCAGAAGGGCACCGTGGCGCGCCCCGCCAAGCTTGGCGTCCTGCGCCAGGACCAGTTCGCCTTCGACCAGTTCCGCGTCATCGACACGGTCGTCATGGGGAACCAGCGCCTGTGGCAGGCCCTGCAGGCGCGCGAGGAGCTGTACGCCAAGACGGACATGACCGACGAGGACGGCATGCGTCTCGGCGAGCTCGAGGGCATCGTCGGCGAGGAGGACGGCTACGCGGCGGAAAGTGACGCGGCCATTCTGCTCCAGGGGCTCGACATCCCGAATGCGCTGCACGAGCGCACCATGGGTGAACTGCAGGGCGGACAAAAAGTACGAATCCTGCTGGCGCAGGCGCTCTTCGGTCATCCCGAAGCGCTGCTGCTCGACGAGCCCACCAACCATCTGGACCTCGACTCGATCCACTGGCTGCGGGAGTTCCTGAACCGCTATGACGGGACGCTGATCGTCATCTCGCACGACCGGCACTTTCTGAACGGGGTCTGCACGCACACGGCGGATATCGACTACCAGACGATCATCACCTACGCGGGCGGCTACGACGACATGGTGCTCGCCAAGATGCAGATCAGGTCGACGGTCGAGTCACAGAACGCGCAGCGTGAAAAGAAGATTGCGCAGTTGAATGACTTCATCGCGCGATTCTCAGCCGGCACGCGATCGAGCCAGGTCCAGTCGCGCCGGAAGGAAGTGGAACGCCTTCAGACCACCGAGCTGGCACGCTCGAACATCCAGCGTCCGTACATCCGGTTCACGATGAACCGCCCCTCCGGCAGACTGGCCCTCGAGGCGGCCGGTGTGTCGAAAGCGTATGCCAGCGTCAGCGTGATCTCGGGGTTCGACGCCATCGTCAATCGAGGCGAAAAGGTCGTGCTCGTGGGCCGCAACGGCGTCGGCAAGACGACCCTGCTCAAGGCCCTGCTGCACGACGCGCCGGGCCGGGCCACCTCCCGAGGCGACCTCGATGAGGGATCCGTCCGGTGGGGCCACGAGGTCTCGGTCGGCTACTTCCCGCAGGATCACACCGGCGAGATCGAAAAGGGCATGACCGCCGTCGATTGGCTGCACCAGTTCGATCCCGCGGCGTCGCGGCAGGAGCTCCACGGACTGCTCGGCCAGATGCTCTTCAGTGGCGAAGAAGGGCACAAACCCACCGAGGCGCTCTCCGGTGGAGAGACCGCACGGCTGCTCTTCTGCCGCATGATGCTGCAGAAACCCAACGTCCTCGTTCTGGACGAGCCGACGAACCACCTCGATCTGGAATCCATCAACGCTCTGAACATCGCGCTGCAGAAGTACGAAGGCACCGTCTTTCTCGTGACGCACGATCAGGACCTGCTGGAAGAGGTGGGCACGCGCGTGTGGCACTTCGAATCCGGCCAGGTCGTGGACTTCAAGGGACCGTACGAAGAGTTCGCGGCGGCGGCGGCGTCATGACGTCCGACGCACCCGTACGCGTGACCGTATCCCGCACCGACACCACCGACGTGGGTCAGCGGCAGGTGATCGTGTCGGTCGATGACGGTCCCGCCACGAAGCTGTCGTTCGGCGAGACGGTCACGATCGACGTGGCACCGGGAGCGCATCAGCTCAAGGCGAACAACACGCTCGTCTGGAAGAAGATCGCGTTCACGGCCGTTGCGGGCGACCAGGTGGAATTCAGCGTCGCCAATCGCTCCAGTCGCTTTACGCTCGGATTTCTCGCGCTCATGGGCGTGGCCCCGCTGGGCATGACCGTCGAACGGAAGAAATGAAGACCCGGCGCGCGAGGGGCGACGAGCCACGGGCGGCCAGCCCGGGCCGGAGCACTCAGCGGCCGTAGCGCTCGCGGGACCGTTCCCGCGCTTTCTCCGCCTCGATCTCCCGATTGCGCGGCGGCGCAGCGGTGACCAGCGACGCGATGAGACGCGTGGCCGCGCCGGTGACCTCCTCCACAGCACGATTGAACGCCGCCTCGTTCGCTCGCGATGGCCGCGCCGCTCCGCTCAGTTTTCGAACGAACTGCAGCGCCGACGCGTGAATCTCGTCAGCAGTCGCCGGGGGATCGAAATTGGCAAGTGTCCGGATGTTGCGGCACATGTCGTGATTGTATCCACGCGTCCGACATCCGGTCAGAGGTCCCGCAATGCGCCGATCGGATCGATGCGCGCTGCGCGTCGCGCGGGCACGTAACAGGCAATGCCCGTCGCGAGGAGGAGCGGAATCGCGGCGATCGCGATCGCGACGCCATCGAAGAGCCCAAGCCCGTTCTCGAGCACCGAAGCCAACGCCGCACGGACGCCCAGGGCGAGGACCAGCCCGAGAAACAGTCCCATCACGACCGGTTTCACGGCATCCTTCATGACGAGTCGAATGATGGAGATCCGATCGGCGCCGAGCGCCAGCCGGATGCCCATTTCCCGTCTGCGGCTGAAGACGACCTGCGACGTGACGCCGTACAGTCCGATGGCTGACAGCAGCAGTCCCATCGCCGCCAGGCCCGTCAGCAGCATCGCCACCACGCGAAATGCCTCCGCCGCCGAGTTCACGAGGACATCGGCTCGACCGGCGAACCGAATGGGAAGGTCGGGATCCACGCGACGGACCACGGACGCCAGCGTGCCCGCCGAGGCCTGCGCGTCGCGGCCGGCAGACCGGCCGAGGAGCCAGACTGGCGATGCCGCCGGCCTGGTGTCACGCATCGACAGGTACGGCAGATAGACCTGGGCAAGGCCCTGATGGGTGGTGCCGTTGCGACCGACATCACCGACGACGCCGACGATCGTGATCCGGATCATCCCGCCGGCGGCCGTTTCCGAGGGGATCACCATCTTCTCGCCCACCACGTCCGTTCGGCCGAACGCGCCGCGGGCCGCACTTTCGCTGACGACGGCGGCGCCGCCGCCTTCGCCATCGACGAACACACGGCCGCTTCGAAGCGGTAGGCCAAGTACACGGAAAATGCCGCTGCTCGCCCTCGTAAGCGACAGCATTCTGTCTCCGTTTCGCTCGATCGCCGGAAGTCCGGTCGCAATCGCGGACGCTTCCAGCGCGCCCGTCCGGCCCGCGGCGGTCAGAATGCGCGTGGCGGTGTCGATCGCCCGGGCATCGTCGTGCGTCCGCAGGCCGAAATCTGCCGTCACGACGGCGACCCGCGCGAGGTCGATGTCGAGGTCGCTGCGGTTTGCCATGGCGACAACCTGGCGGAGGCACATACCCGCGACCAGCAGCAGGCCGAGTGAGGCAGCAACCTGAAACGCGAGCACCTGTCGCTGCACGCGCCAGCGCGATGAGAGCCCGGGCGCGAGTTCGCCGAGCGGGCGTCCCTCCACGCGCCGGCGGGTCAGGGCGAGCGCCGGGAAAAATGCGGTCACGATCGCGGCCAGTCCTGTTGCCGCCAGCGCCACCAGGAGCGCAGCCGCGTCCAGGCGCGGCTCCAGCTGCACGGTCTGGGGAATCGCGCCGAATGCCGCCATCCCCCACGCCATGACGCTCGTGACCAGAAACTTGGCGACCAGCACGCCGGCGAATCCGCCGGCAGCGCAGAGCAGGCCGTGCTCCACGAGTTCGGCGCGGATCAGACTCCATCGCGACGCGCCGAGTGCGCGGCGGACCAGCAGTTCGTTCCAGCGGTTTGCCCCGCGCGACAGCACCAGATTCGACAGGTTCGTGCAGGCCACGAGCAGGACGAGGAGGGGCAGCGCCACGAGCAGCGCACCGATTCCCCACTCCCCCGCACGCGACGCCATCCCGGTGAGGGCGGCAGTGACCCAGAGCCGTCGAGCCGGCCGGCCGTCCCGATCGATGACGGGCAGAGTCGCGTCCAGCCGGCGGCCGATCTCTCGCACATCGGCATCCAGATGCGCGCGGTCGACGCCTGCCTTCATCCGGCCCACGGCATGGAGATAGGGCCGGTCGCGTCGCGATGGATCGCGAAACGCGGCCAGGCCGGCGTCGAACATCGGCGGGTGCGCTATCGGCGCCCAGAACGCGGGTCGTACCAGGGGATTACCCATGGCCGCGCCGCGGAATGCGCGTGGCGCGATCCCGACAACCGCGTACATGACACCGCCAACGGAAACTGTCTGGCCGACGATGCGGGGATCCGATCCGAAGTGAAGCCTCCACACGGGTTCGGCGAGCACAACGGCGGGGACGGCATCGGGCTCGTTGTCGAAGGGCGCCAGCAGGCGCCCGATCAGCGGCTTCGCACCGAGCGTTTGAAAATATCCGCTGGTGACGAGCACGCCCGGCACGACCAATGGCCCCGTCCCGGTTCTCAGGGACGCGGCGAAGCTGCATTCGGCCTCAATCGCGTCCAGGGTCGTCGTCGCTGCACGCAAATCCTGGAAGTCCGGCCAGGAGAGGCCGGTGCCAACGGCGGGCGGGTACGGCCCGATGAGCGCCAGCTGTTCTCCCGCATCGAATCCTCCCGGATGGGAAAACATGATCGCGACCATCGAGTACGCGGCCGTGGTCGCGCCGGTCCCCAGCGCCAGAGTGCCGATTGCAAAGAGCGCGAACGCGGGTGCGCGCCGGAGCCGCCGCAGTCCGACGCGGACATCCCGCCACACGGAGGACGGGTTCGGACTGAAACCGTCGAACCAGCGCTCGTCATTCCCGCGCGCAGCGCGAACGGTCCGTCCGCTTGGTGGACGCGCGGATTTCATCCCCGGCATTAGACACCGGGTTCTGGCGCGCAGTTTGGTCTTCCGGATAATCGATTTCGGGAAGCCGTCGGCAACCGGTCGCGCAGTCCGCTGCGGCCGGGTTCACGCCGAACGCATATGCGCGGTGAGTGCGGAGGCGGCCACGTTCACGTCAATTTCCGCCACGACAGGCAGATGATCCGATGCCTGGCGCGCCAGCCGGGAGCGGTGCACGGCGATGCGCTTCAGGCTCTGCAGTGGGCGCACCCAGATGCGGTCGAGGGCCATCACCGGCCAGCGCGCGGGAAACGACACCGGCTGCGGCGGACGTCCGAGCTGCTCGTCCATTACATGCGCGGCAGATCGTCCAGGCAACCAGTCGTTGAAGTCACCGAGGACGATGACGAAGTCGTTCTGCACGGATTCCAGGTACTCGACAATCTGGCGCACCTGGAAGCGGCGCTCGCCGGGACGCAGCCCGAGATGGGCCACGAGCACGTGCAGCAGGCGGCCGCCGCCGAGATCGACGGTTGCCGCCAGCGCGCCGCGCGGCTCACGCCGCGCCATGGACAGGTCGATCCGATAGAGATCGACGAGCGGATACCGCGTCAGGAGCGCATTCCCGAAGCATTCCGTCACGGTCGCCCGCGCCCGCTCGTGGGTGGGACCGAGCACGCATTCGTACCTGTCCAGGGTCGTGAGCACGACCGGCGCCCGCGTCTCGAGCGCGACGCTGGCGGGATAGGTGAATTCCTGCAGCGCGACGAGGTCCGCGTCGAGTTCCGTGATGACGCGTGCAACCCGCTCCGGATCGTGCCGGCCATCGGCGCCGATGCACGAGTGAACGTTGTACGTCGCCACGCGCATCAACCGAACTCCGCGCCCTTGCGGTGCCTGGACACGATCCGCGCGGCGGTTCGGCTGTTCCGCCAGGCCTGGAGCGCGCCAACGCCCACAGCTGCGAGCGCCAGCATCCTGCCGGCACGCATCAGACGGCGGCGGCTCGCCGAATCGCGGGACGCCTGCCATGCCGCAGCCGCGACGCCGACCGCGGTGCCCACAACGCCGATGGCGGCAATCATGCGCGCCGGATGATCGTGCGCGAACGCCGCCGGCCCCGCGATCGCCGCCTCGACGGCCGTCTCGACAGGAATCGGCGCCCGGGGATCGGCCGCCGCCACCAGAGCCTCAGACGGCATCTCGGTCGTTTCCGGCACGGGCAATCGGACCAGCGTCCGATCCGCTGCCGACCGCGCATCGATGACGCCCCGTATCGAGCCGCGCGCCGCCATCTCGCGCGCGACATCTTCGGCGGACATCCCGAGGTGCTCGCCGATGAGGCGATTGCGCATGCGCAGGACGCCGGCGGCGGCGCTCGCATCGCCCGTCGCGTCGACCGCCACATCGCACTCGCTGTCGACCCCCATGGAACGCTTCGAGAGATTCGCGGACCCGATCCGCGCCAGCCGGTCGTCCACGAACATGACTTTGGAGTGGACGAAGATCGGCACCTTGCGCGCCTGCGACGCCGACGGATACACAATCCGCAGGCGGCCGTGCACATCTGCGGCGATCAGCTGGCGCGCCACCTCGTCCCGCAGCGCCCCCATCGTCGCCTGCTCCACCCAGCCCTCGCAGCATTGGGGCATGACCACGATGATCTCGGGGCCGTCCGGCTCGGCCAGACGGGCCGCGAGCGCGCGCGCAATGCGGTCGTCGGTGAAGTACTGGCTCTCGATGTAAATCGACTCGCGCGCGGCGGCGATGGAGTCCAGGTACAGCGCTTCGCACTCGCTGACCGCAGCCTGCGGAGCCAGCGGCGGCAGCGTCCGCGCGATGGCCACGACGGCATTGCGGACATCGGCAGGAACGTCCGACGGCCAGGGATCGGCGCTTGACGGCCGCAGCGCCGGCAAAGGGATGCCGGCGGCCGCATGCCATCGGTCGCGCGCCATCTCGCCGAGCGCGGCCGCGACGGGACCGGAGACCATCGCCCCGACCTCGTGATACGGCTGGTAGAGGTCGCCGTCGAGCGACACGCGACGCGGTTCCTCGATCCGATGCTCCGCTGTGTCCCAGCGGTGGCCGGTGAGATCGATCCCGCCCGTGAACGCCAGCCGATCGTCGACGACCACGACCTTCTGATGGTGGCAGCCCCCAAGCGCGTGGTGGTCATCGAACGCGAAGGTGACGTTGGACGGCATCCTCCAACCGAGCCGCCATCGCGTGAGCGGATCCCGCTCGAACAGGTGCAGAAGCCCGTAGTCCCACGTCAGCACATAGCAGCGGAGTTCGGGACGCCGGCGCGCGATCCAGGCGAGGAGGTGGTCGAGCCGAGCGGGCGCGTCCGGCGGCGTCTCACCGGGCAGCAGCTCCGTGTGTGCGCTGGTGTCCCAGCCGAGCGTGAAGATCGTGTGTTCCGCGCTGAGCATGGCGCGTCGCACGAGCCGGAAGTACTCGGCGGCATCCTGAATGCAGCGCATCCGATCCGCCCGTTCGACGCGCCAGCAGTTGCGGCCAGGGCGGGCGATGAGCGAACTGGCCGCGTCGGCTCTGGGCAATGCGGACTGGCTGCGCGGGCTCATGCGGCGGACCTCGGCCGGACCAGCAGGTTGATGACCACGGCCGCGACGAGCGACAGCGCGAGAATCAGCAGGGCACGCACGAACGTGTCCGTCGAGGGCTGCCGGAACAGCTGACCGATCTGCGATCCGAATCCCGCCAGGGCAATCACGCCGCCGGACATGGCGAGCGCCGTCCCCAGAATGAAGTCGCGGAAAGACACCGCCGAGGCGCCAATGGCGATATTGACCAGCGTGAATGGCGCCGGCACCTTGCGGACGACGAACACGGTGAGCGTGCCGTTGCGCGTCAGTCGTCGCGCAACGCGCGCGAGGCGTTCCCCCATCAGCCGTTCCACGCGATGCCGGCCGAGCCAACGTCCGATTGCGAAGCCGGCCGCACCGCAGGCCAGCGATCCCGCCATGGCATAGAGCGGACCGAGAATGGGCCCGAATGCGATCCCGGTCGCGGCGATCAGGAGCAGAACGGGAACCAGCAGCAAACCGAGCAGAACGAATGCCGCCAGGACGAACAGCAGCGCGTACCACTCACGGCGGTAGGGCGCGGCGACTTCCGCCAGGGCGGCCGGCGTGACGGGCATCTCCAGACGCCACCACAACATCACCATCAGACTGACGGCAATGAGCACCGCCACGACATACATTCGAACCACGCGGCCAAATGTGCAACCCGTATGCCGCCCCGGACGGCCGCACCCGCGCACAGCCGGCAACGGGGCGCCATGAGCGTGGAAGCCGAATCAGGCTGGGCTCGGGGAAGCGCGGCGGCATGCGCGGCCGGATCGCTTGCCCGTCACAATGCGTCAGCGAGCAGAGTCCGGACGTCCCCGGCGGTCGCTGGCCTCGGGTTGGGATAACTGCCCGCAGCCACCAGATCTGCTGGGCGGTCGAGGTCCTCCCGCCGGAGTCCAAGCTCAGCGAGCGACATCGTCAATCCCAGCCGGCGATTGAGTGATCGAAGCCCATCCGCTGCATCGGCGACGCCGAGCGCGTCCGCGATGCGCGCCGCCGCCGCAGGGGCGCTCGCCGCGTTGAACGCCACGACGGACGGCAGCACCGCCGCGTGCGTCGCGGCATGTGGAAGTCCGAAGGCGCCGCCAAGGACGTGGCAGATCTTGTGATGCAGCCCCATGGACGAGTGCTGCAGCGCCACGCCCGCCAGATGAGCGCCACGGAGTGCGACTTCGCGGGCGTCGATGTTCCCGGGATCGACGACAACGGCCGGCAGCGAACGACCAAGCGATCGGATGGCCTGGTCGGCCGCGGCCACGGCCAGATGACTGGCGTCCACGGCATAGAGGGCTTCGACCGCGTGCGCCATCGCGTTCATTCCGCTCGCGGCGCTCGCGGCGGGCGCGAGCGACCGCGTGAGCTCGGCGTCGTAGGCGACAAGCATGGGCGCCACGCGCGGGTCGCGCCCCGTGCGCTTCGTCTGTTCGCCGGTCATCCCCCAGATTGATGTCATCTCGGATCCCGAGTACGTGGTCGGCACGGCCACGATGGGTAACGACCGCTCGAGCGCAACGGCCTTCGCCACGCCGATTGCCGACCCTCCGCCGAAAGCCAGAATCACGTCCGGGCCGAGACGATCCACATCGTCGAGTGCCGCGCTGACGCAATCGGTGGGCACGTGAAGCCTCCCCGTTTCGGACGTCCCCACGAGCCTGTCATCGAGATGCAGAAAGCCGCGCACGTCTCTGCTCGTGCGCGCGCGCCCCGGCGTCGTCACGACCAGCACACGACCTAACGATCGAGTGTCGAGCTCATCAGGCAGTCTGGCGACCGAGCCGCGGCCGAACAGAACCGTCACTCGTGCCACTTCGTCCAGAACCACGCGCGCGGCGGCAATCTCATCGTCGCTGACTGTGTGCGGCCGGTCCGGGTACACACGCATCGTGACTGCCGCACCGGCGGTCGCCAGCAGCGTCGCCGTTTCCTGCACACGCGAGACGGGCACGTGACTGTCTGGATTCCCCGTGCCGAGAAAGACCGGCGTTCCCTCGAACGCGCCGGCGGGTCGCCAGACCGTTCCTGCCGGTCCGATGACGCCGCCAGTCAGGAGGATGAGGCCGCCAAATCGCGACGCATGTCTCACTGCGAACTCCGCCGCGAGACACGCGCCCTGCGAGAAGCCGAGTATGACGATGCGCGACCGCGAGACGCCGGAAGCTTCAACGCGCCGCACCAGCATCTCGAGCGCGCCGAGCGCCGACGTCAGGTACGGCTCGTTCGCGGCGATCTCCGCCATGAAACTCCGCGGATACCAGGTACGGCCGGCTGCCGCCGGTGCGAGATACGTGAATGCCGGCCGCGCCAGGCTCGGGACGAGATCGAGAATGTTCGACGGCCCGGCATTGCGCCCGTGAATCATGATCACCACGGGCGCGCGACCCAGCGGGGCACCGGCTTCGACGACGGGCTGGTTCGCGTGCGGATCCATCAGCGGTACTCGACGGCGGGAAGGTGCGTCTCAATCGACGAACGATCCGGTTCCTCCCAGGGCGGGAGCTGCAGACCGCGCCCGAGCGCCTCCAGCGGCTCGTCAATCGTGAATCCGGGGGCGAC
>Ga0164241_10006098_pt1 | contig 11070 bp, 12 predicted proteins | sample OricomyardsoilBY_FD_108780 | JGI IMG/M metagenome (GOLD analysis project Ga0164241, IMG submission 108780) | Backyard soil microbial communities from Emeryville, California, USA - Original compost - Back yard soil (BY) | ecosystem: Environmental > Terrestrial > Soil > Unclassified | place: USA... | reverse complement strand
TACCCACCGCGGCGGACACGAAGTTCTGCACCGCCAGGCCGGCCGCCTGCACGAGGTAGCCCATCGTCGACTCGCCCGAATAGGACTGCCAGTTGGTGTTGGTGACGAAGCTGACCGCCGTGTGCCATGCCTGATCGGGCGACACGGCGGCGAACCCGAGCGAGAGCCACAGGTGTTCCTGCAGCCGCTGGAGCCCGTAGAGCAACAGCACCGAGACCACGGAAAAGGCCAGCACGCTGCGCGCGTAGACCCCCCACGACTGCTCACCTTGGGGGTCGACGCCGACCAGGCGGTAAACCCCCCGCTCCACGCGGCTGTGCCGGGTCGGGGTCAGCACGCCGACCAGGTAGTCGCCCAACGGCCGGTAGGCAAGGGCAAGGGCAAGGATCAGTGAGGCGATGAACACCACGCCCGCTGCGGTTTCGCCCATGTCAGAACCGCTCGGGCAGGATCAGGGCCACCACCAGATAGCCGACCAGCACCACGGCGAGCGCGGCACCGACCAGATTCACCCAGCTCACCGGGCGGCCCTCCGATGGCGATCTCGCAAGCTCGATCGGCATCGGGACGGACGCCCGCCGTACCCATGGTTCGCTCGCCAAGGCTCGCTCACAGCCGTTCCACCCCCTTCACCACGAGGGTCAGGACCACGAACAGCGCCACCGTCAGCAGCACGAACACCAGATCGGACACACCGAACCCCTTGAAGCGATCCCGGCCGCACCTCGGCCGCCTGCCAGTCAAGACCCGAATTGACGGCCCAGCATGGATTTTCACGAAATCTATACGGTCGACCGACCGATTTTCACGTTTCCGATACGCCCATTCCCCGGATTTGAGGTTTGGATGAAGGTGTGCGCGTCGACCCGATCCTGCAAGCCCACCGCGGCTGGGTGATCGCCGCGGCCGCCACCCTCCCGCTACTGGCCTGTTGGCTGCTCTCACTGGCCCGCGACACGGTCGCGAACACCACCGCGGCCCTGGTGCTGGTGCTGCTGGTGGTCGCGGCCGCCGCGACCGGCATCCGCCTCGCCGGGATCGCCGCGGCGCTGGCCGCGGCCGCCGGCTTCGACTTCTTTCTCACCGCGCCGTACCACACCTTCACCATCGCGGACCCGGACGACGTCGAGACCGCCGTGCTGCTACTGCTCGTCGGCGCCGCGGTCGGCGAGATCGCCCTCTGGGGACGGCGGCAGGCCGCCCACGTCAGCCGGGAGCAGGGCTACCTCGACGGCGTCATCGGCACCGCCGCGACGGTGGCCGCGGGCCGGGCCTCCACGGCCCAGCTCATCGACCAGGTCGCCCATCAGATCGCCGACGTCCTGCAGATCGACAACGCCCGGTTCGACCCCGCCACCGGCTACGGCGGGCCGACACTCGGCGGCGACGGCACCCTCACCCGGGGCGGTCACACCATCGACATCGCCCGCCGTGGCTTGCCCACCGACGCCAGGACCGCCCTGCCGGTCCGCAGCGGCGGCGCCGTCTACGGCCACTACCTGCTCACCTCATCGACCAGGGTCGCCCGGCCATCGCGCAACCAGCTGCGGGTCACCGTCATGTTGGCCGACCAGGTCGGGGCCACCCTGGCCGCGCGATCGGTCCAGCCGCCGCACAACAGCAGCTGAGCCCGCCCGAGACCTACCGGGAACGGGACCGGCCGGTCCCCCCGACAGCGCCCGGCGCCGGCGCGGTTGCACGCACCCGGTCACCCCGTACCCTTGGCCACACCCGGCGGGACCGCCCGACCCCGCGGTCGCCCCGAACCCGAGGGAGCAGCCATGTCCGCACTGGTCGTCGGAGTGCCGGCCGAGATCAAGGACAACGAGAACCGGGTGGCGATGCAGCCGGACGGGGTCTATGAGCTGACGCACACCGGCCACACCGTGCTGGTGCAGGCGGGGGCCGGGGCCGGTTCCAGATTCGCCGACGCCGAGTTCGTCGACGCGGGCGCGACCATCGTGCCGACCGCGGACGACGTGTTCGCCGGCGCCGATCTGATCGTCAAGGTCAAGGAGCCGATCCCCGCCGAATACCACCGGTTCCGCGAGGGTCAGCAGCTGTTCACCTACCTGCACCTGGCCGCGGACCGTGGTCTCACCGAGTTCCTGCTGGAGCGGCGGATCGACAGCATTGCCTATGAGACCGTGCAGACTCAGGACGGCCGGCTGCCGCTGTTGACGCCGATGAGCGAGGTGGCCGGGCGGCTGGCGGTGCAGGCCGCGGCCCATCACCTGGAGAGCCCGGCCGGCGGCGCCGGGATCCTGATCGGTGGGGTCCCCGGCACGCCGGCGGCCAAGATCACCATCATCGGCGGCGGGGTGGCCGGCACTGAGGCGACCAAGATCGCCATCGGAATGCGAGGCATCGTCAGGGTTTTCGACACCAACCCGAGCCGGTTGGCGTACCTGTCGGACATCTTCGGCGGCCGGGTCGACCTGGTCACCCCCAACCGGGCCCGGATGGCCGCCTATATCGCCGACTCCGACGTGCTGATCGGCGCGGTGCTGGTGCCCGGGGCCAAGGCGCCGAAGCTGGTGTCCCGGGCGATGATCGCCAGCATGCGGCCCGGCAGCGTCGCCGTGGACATCGCCATCGACCAGGGTGGCTGCTTCGAGACCAGCCGTCCGACAACCCATTCCGATCCCACCTACCTCGAGGAAGGGGTCATCCACTACTGCGTCGCCAACATTCCCGGGGCGGTGGCCCGCACGTCGACGCTGGCCCTGACCTCGGCCACCCTGCCCTACCTGGTCAAGGTCGCCGAGCTCGGTGTGCGGGGCGCGGCGGCGGCCGATCCGGCGCTGACCCGGGGGCTGAGCACGCTGTCCGGCGAACTGACCAACGCGCCGGTGGCCGCCGCGCACGCGCTTGCGTTCACCGACCCGGCCCGGGTGGTGCCGTCACCCACCCGGGGCTGACCAGGGCTTGACAATCTCGCGCAGGGTGACGACAGTCGGCGTCGTGTCGGGTAACTTGAGCGCGTCGAGCCGTCGCGGCCGCGTGCTCGTCCGGCGTCGGGCGGTCGACCACATGCGGGTCTGCACCGCCATCTGTCCGGGTCGCTGAACCCCGTCGCCCCCGTTCCCCCACGCCCGCCCCGGGCGCGCCGGTCCGCGTTCCGCTCACCCACCGAAAGGCCCACCCATGTCCGTCACGGACGAACTGCTCGACAACTCGCGGCGCTACGCCGAGACCTTCGACAAGGGCGACCTGCCCTTGCCGCCCGGACGCGGGGTCGCCGTCGTCGCCTGCATGGACGCCCGGCTCAACGTCTACGGGCTGCTAGGCCTGGCCGAGGGCGACGCGCACGTGATCCGCAACGCCGGCGGCGTGGTCACCCAGGACGAACTGCGCTCGCTCGCCATCAGCCAGCGGCTGCTCGGCACCAAGGAGATCATCCTGATCCACCACACCGACTGCGGCATGCTGACCTTCACCGACGACGAGTTCCGCCGCGGGATCGAGAAGGAGACCGGTGTCAAACCGGCCTGGGCGGCCGAGGCCTTCACCGATCTCGACGAGGATGTCCGGCAGAACATCGGCCGGATCCGGGCCGACACCTCCATCCCGATCAAGGATTCGGTCCGCGGATTCGTCTACGACGTCAAGGACGGGTCGCTGCGCGAGGTCGGCTGACCCGCCGGGCCGGGGTGAGCCCGATCACGAACTGGAAGTGGTGCGCCCGACCCGGTGTTGAGCACATCAGAAACGACGGAAGGTCAGCACGGATGGCGAACTCAGTGCCGGAGTTGTTCCGGTTCCCGAATCCGGTGAACGAGAAGGTCGCCCGGACGGTGGGTGGTCTGGTCGTGCTGCTGACCGTGGCGACCCTGGCGGTCCGATCGCCCTGGTTGCTCTGGGCCCTGGCGATCGGCTTCGTGCTCAGGGTCGCGTTCGGGCCGCGGGTCTCGCCGTTCGCGGTGATCGCCTCAAGGGTGATCGCACCCCGACTGGGCCCGGCCAAACTGGTGCCGGGCCCACCGAAGCGGTTCGCGCAGGCCATCGGCGCGGTGCTTTCGGTGTCGGCGCTGGTCACCTACTATTTGGGCGCGCCGACGGCATCCTGGGTGCTCGTCGCGATGATCACCGTCGCCGCGTTCCTGGAGTCAGTCTTCGCGATCTGCCTCGGCTGCATCATCTTCGGCCGGCTGCAGGCGATCGGCGTCATCCCGGCGTCGGTGTGCGAGGCCTGCAACGACATCCGGCTGCGGACCCGGCCGCTCACCGCGAACGGTGGCGCCGGTCGCTGATCGGCCGCCGGGATCGAGGTGTCAGGTACCGGTACCTTCGCTCGATCCGGCTCGGGTCGGGCCGGGAACTGCGTCGGACCCGGGGGACGGTAGGCCCGGGTCGGCGGGGGTGATGGTGGACGGGGCGTGCTTGGGGTGCAGCTCGCGTAGCTCCGCGAGGCCCGGCAGGGACTGCAACTCGGCGAGTTGCCGCCGGAGCTCGGCGATCTCCGGGCCGAGCTGGCCGACGGTGTCGGCCTGGGCCCCGGCGGCGAACGTTCGGATCCTGCCCAGGGTGGTGACGGCGCCGGCAATGACGGTGGGGATCCGCTCCGGCCCCAGCACAAAGACGCCGATCAGGACGATGATGCCGATCTGGCCCCACGAGAGCCCGAACATGGTGCGTCCTCCATTCTCATGAGACTGGCCTTGGTTCAGCCGGGTGTGCCGACGGTTTCGGACGTGCGGGTGACGGCGGGGTCGTCCGGTTCGCCCACGACGCTCGATCGATCGCTGTCCGCCGGGCGTTTCGCGGCTCGGCGGTCGCGAAGTCGGGTCACCTGGACGGCGAACTCGAAGAGCAGGATCAGGGCGATGGCCAGCGCCAGCATGGTGATCGGGTCATTCCCGGGCACGATGAGGCCGGCGAAGACGACGAGACCGAAGACCGCGTAACGCCGGGCACGCGCGAGCCGCGCCCCGGTGACGACGCCGGCCACATTGAGCATGATCAGCAGCAACGGCAGCTCGAACGACACCCCGAAGATGATCAGCATGGCGATCAGGAACGAGAAGTAGCTCTCGGGCGATAGCGCCGCGATGGTGGCGTCGCCGCCGAAGCCGAGCAGCACGGTCAGGCCCTCCCGCACCACCAGGTAGGCCAGCGCGGCTCCCGCGCTGAACAGCAACCCTCCGGCGAGACCGAAGGTGATCGCGTACTTGCGTTCCCTGGCGTGCAGGCCGGGCGTGACGAACCCCCACACCTGGTGGAGCCAGACCGGGGCGCTGACCACACTCCCGACGATAAGCGCCGACTTGAGCTGCAGCTCCACCGCGGAAAACGGGCCGGTGGCCAACAGCCGGCAGCTCGCGTCGTCGCCGAAGGAGACCCGGCTCTCGGCGGGGACGGAGCAGTACGGAGCCGTGAGAACGTCGCCCAGGCTGGGCAGGCCGAAAGCCGGCAGCCCGTGCCCGAACCACAGGAAGCCGATGGCGGTGCCGGCCAGCACGGCCAGGGTGGCCACGAACAACCGCCGTCGCAGCTCGTGCAGGTGGTCGAGCACGGTCATCGGTCCACCGTCCGGGGGTGGCGGTCGTCGGCGGCGTCCGGGTAGCCGGGGCCGGGTGGGGCGCAGTGGCATGGCGGGTCTGAGCCTTTCCGGGACCGGGGCCCGATTCGGTGGATCGGCAGCGGCGCGGAATCCCACCGCCGGTCGACTTGTTCGAGCGTCAGCTGTGCTGGGCCACCGCGGGTTTGTCCGTGGTGGACGCCTCGGCGTCCGAGCCGGCCGCCCGGCTGGGTCGGGCGGGCTCGGGCGCGATCGGATCCTCCTTCATGGCCGCGACCTCGGTCTTCAGGATCCGCAGGGACTGGCCGACTCCGCGGGCCATGTCGGGGAGCTTCTTCGCGCCGAAGAGCAGGATGAAGGCTCCGCCGATGACGAGCCAGTGCCACCAGGACAGTCCGCCCATGATGTTCCTCCAGGATTGTGTGCAGGATTGTGTGCAGGTTGTGTGTCGGCGCGGCCTCGGCAGCGCCGTGTTGGTCTGGACCTGGTGCCGGTCAAGGCCGGTCCGGGTCGGGGGTGCAGTGCCGCCCGCGGGCGGCGGGCGTCACCCCGCCGACGTGGTCGGAGCCGCAGCAGACGGCGGTGCGCCCATGCCGCCCGACGGCGGGGTACCCATGCCACCGGACGGCGGAGTCCCGCCGCCGCCGGGCCCGCCGCCGCTGTCACCTCCACCTCCGGACGTGCCGACGTTCTGCTCGGTGCTGGCGTCGACGCCGAAGCTCAGCGCCACCACATAGCCACTGGTCACGTCGCCGGTGACGGTGGCCGTCTGGCTCTCGCCGCCGGTGTCGCCGAAGATGTTGTCGTCGGTGATGCTGGTGAACTCGCCGAAGGTCTTGATCGATGCCTCGTAGCCCGCGGTCGCATAGACCGTGTCGCAGACATCCTCGGGCAGGGCCAGTTGCGACGTGGAGATGCTCAGATCGTGGTCGGTGATGCTGGCCTCGTCCGGGTAGACCTCGAAGTGCACGTGCGGCCAGCGGCCCTGATAGCAGGCCGGAAAGATGCTGGAGTACTCGACGACACCGTCAGCGTCGGCGATCTGCACTCCGCGCAGGTAGTTCTCGTTCTCGATTCCCTCGGAGTACATGGAATACCGGCCATCCCGGTCACAGTGCCAGACGTAGACGGCAGCCCCCGAATAGGGCACCTGCTGCCCGCCCTCGATGTTGTAGACCGTCAGCCGCAGCGTCATCGGTACGCCTTCGGCCGTCGTCGTGGAAGTGCCGAAGCTGGAGCGGATGTCGCTGCGGACGATGCCGCTTTCCGCCAGGACGTCGGGGCCGTTGGTGCCGTCCCCCGGGTGGGGTCCGTTGGTCTCGTCCGGAATCTCGGTCAGCGTCCCGGCCGCCGTCGAGCCGCTGGTCGACGAACCGGCGGCCGCGGACGAGGTGCCCGACGAGGCGGAGTTCACGCCGCAGGCGGCCAGGCCGACGGTGACGGCGCCCAGCCCGATGGCCTGCAACATCCGGCGTCGGCTCAGCAGGGTGGTGACGTCGAACGAGAGGCCCTGGTCGACCAGTTCCTCGTGCGGACGGGCGAGTGGGCGCCCCTCGTAGGTCGGACGGCTCGGCGAAGACATGGCTCTCCTCAAAGTCTGGATCCGCCGAGAATCGGCGGAGTGGGCGAACCGGGTCGCCCCATTCGGCGGGTCGATCCGGTTCGCTGCCTACTCTGGTCGAGCGACCGAGTTGCAGGCTGTTCGTAGACTTTGAGTTTCCTGTGTTCGGGGGGGCAATTTGCCTGCCCGGGTGATCGCAGGCGCGGCGCGGCCTCCTGCCGGGATCCACGCTCGTGCCGGCGGATCAGTCGGGGGTGGTGACCGACCGGAACTCGGTCAGCCGCCGCAGCCGGAAGCCCAGGTGCAGGTACAGGCCGACGGCCGGGTTGGTGGCCAGGGCGTGCAGCAGCGCCCGGTCCCCGCGCTCGGCGATGCCGGCGCCGACCGCGGACACCAGCCGGGAGGCCAGACCCCGGCCGCGGTGGGCCGGGTCGGTGCACACCGCGCTGATCTCGGTCCAGCCCTGCGGGTGCAGCCGCTCACCGGCGAGCGCGACCAGCCGCCCGCGGTGCCTGATGCCGAGGTAGGTGCCCAGTTCGATGGTGCGGGGCCGGAACGGTCCGGGTTCGGTCCGGGCGACCAGATCCAGGATCTCGGGCACGTCGTCCGGACCCAGCCGCACCGCGTCCGGATCGGGCCGCTTGACCAGGCCGACGTCGACCAGTTGCACGCCCTGGCCGACCACGGTCGTCGCCCAGCCGGCCGGCGGCGTCACGCCGGAGCCGGAGATGGCGAACGGCGCACCCCGGCCGACCAGGGTGGCGGCGTCTTCCCAGCCCCGCGGGTCGGCCGGGTCGGCGAGTGCGACGAACGGGGCGACGTCCGGGTGGTACCGGGCCGCGGACCCGTGACGCTGGACCAGGTGCCGGTGGTGCGACCCGGTGAGCGAGGCCCACACCACCTCGTCCAGGATCGGATCACCCACCGTCGGGTCGGGCACCGGCAGCTCGAGCGCCAGCGTCATGACGCGACCAGTCGGCCGTCGGTCGCCCGGCATGGCCGGGCCTGCGGGACGGCCAGCCCGAGGTGGTCGCGCAGAGTGGTGCCGGCGTACTCGGTGCGGAACACCCCGCGTTCCTGCAGGATCGGCACCACCTTGTCGGCGAAGTCGGCGAGCCCGTCCGGGGTGATGTGCGGGACCAGGATGAAGCCGTCACTGGCGTCGGCCTGCACGTAGCGATCGATGTCGTCGGCGACCGATTCCGCCGTGCCGACGAAGATCTGTCGTGCGGTCACCTCGATCACCACGTCGCGCAGCGAGAGCCCCTTGGCCGCAGCCAGTTCCCGCCACTGCCGGGTGACGGCCAGCGGGTCGCGGAAGTGCCGGACGGAAGCCCGGCCCCGCGAGACGGTGTGCTCGCCGAGGACCGGATCGACGTCGGGCAACGGGCCGTCCGGGTCGTAGCCGGACAGGTCCCGGTTCCAGAGCTGCTCGGCGAAGGCGATCGCCGTGGCCCCGCTGACCTGCTGGCGGCGCACCTGCTCGGCCCGTTCCCGGGCGTCCTGGGGTGTGTCGCCGAGCACGAAGGTGGCGGCGGGCAGCACCAGCAGGTCCGCCGGCCGCCGACCGTACCTGCCGAGCCGGCCCTTCACATCGGCGTAGAACGCCTGGCCGGCCTCCAGCGTGCCGTGCATGGAGAAGATCGCGTCGGCCGCGGCGGCGGCGAACTCCCGGCCCGCATCCGAGTCGCCGGCCTGGAAGACGACCGGTCGCCCCTGCGGGCCGGTCGGCACATTGAAGTGCCCCTCGATGTCGAAGTGGTCGTCCCGCACCGCGAATGCCCCGGGCACCCCGCTCGGGTCCAGTCCGGTCAGAAAGGTGCCGGCCGCCTTGTCGGCCTCGACCCGGATGCCGTCCCAGGAGTCGAAGAGGCCCGTCGCCGCGTCCAGGAACGAGCTGGCCCGATCGTACCGCCGCTCCTGCGGCAGGAACCCGCCGCGGCGGAAGTTCTCGCCGGTGAACGCGTCCCAGGACGTCACCACATTCCACGCGGCCCGGCCGTCGGACAGGTGGTCCAGGGTGGCGAACTGCCGGGCCACCTCGTACGGCTCGTTGAACGTGGAGTTGATGGTGCCGGTCAGGCCCAGCCGGTCGGTGACGCCGGCCAACGCGGCCAGCACGGTGAACGTGTCGGGACGGCCGACGACGTCCAGGTCGTAGATCTGCCCGCCCTGCTCGCGCAGCCGCAGACCCTCGGCCAGGAAGAGGAAGTCGAACTTGGCCCGTTCCGCGATCTGCGCGAAGCGCACGAACGAGTCGAACTCGATGTGGCTGCCCGACCGGGGGTCGCTCCACACGGTGGTGTTGTTGACCCCGGGGAAATGGGCGGCCAGGTGGATCTGCTTGCGCGGGCGGTCGACGCTCATACCAGTGCTCCCTGGGTGGTGGCGGCGTAACGATTCTCGGGTCGGGCCAGGCCGAGCAGCCCGCGCAGGGTGTCCGCCTCGTAGCTTCGGCGCCGCAGCCCGCGGGCCTGCAACTCGGGCACCAGACTGTCCACGATCAGGTTCAGGTCGTCGGGTAGCGCACCCGGTCGCAGCCGGAAGCCGGAGAGTCCGGTTCGCTGCCAGTCGGCGAGCAGGTCGGCCAATGCGGCCACCGAACCGGCGAACACGTACGCATCGCTGCCGAACTCGTTGCCGTCCAGGGCGTCCAGCCGGGCCCTGCGTTCGGCTCCGGTTTCCCCGGGCCGGTCCAGGAACGTCACGATGTCGGCGAACACGTGTGCGGCCGGGCCGGCCCGGTGGACGGCACCGACCAGATCCACCGCGTCCGCCCGGTCGTAGGGGGTGACGAGGACGAGGTCGGCGTGGCCGGCGGCGAAGCGGATCGGCCGATTCCGCAGGCCCGGCGCGGCGTGCGCGAGCGCGGCCACCACCGGCTGCCCCTGCGGTGGCCGGGGGGTGATCGACGGGCCCTTCACCGACAGGTGCCGACCGTGGAAGTCGATATGGTGCAGCCGGTTCCGGTCGACGAACCGGCCGGTGGCGGCGTCCCGGATCTCCGCGCCGTCCTCCCAGCTGTCCCACAGTCGTCGGATCACCTCGACGTACTCACCGGCCTCGTCGAAGAGTTCGTCGACCACCTCGACCACCTCGGGGGTGGGCGGTTCCGCCGGGTCGAAGTCCGGGATGTACCGGCGCCCGACGTGGTCGCCGTCCACCGCGCGTGGCGAGATCTGCGTGCGCACGCCGGCCCGGCCCCGGCTGACGTAGTCCAGGGTGGCGATCGCCTTGGACACGTGGAACGGCTCGGTGTGGGTGACCAGTGCGGTCGGCACCAGCCCGATGTGGTGGGTGGCCGGCGCGACCCGGGCCGCGATCTGCACGGCGTCCAGCCGTCCGCGCACGTGATCGTTGTGCCCGTCCGGACCGCGGAAGTCGGTGGACTGCAGGCCGAACGAGTCCTCGATGGTGATCAGGTCGGCCAGGCCGCGCTCGGCGCTGCGGGCCAGGTCGACCCAGTAGCCGGCGGTGAACAGCTCGTCCGGACGGGCGGACGGTTCCCGCCAGGCCGCCGGATGCCAGCCGGCGCCGTCCAGGGCGACGGCCAGATGCAGGTGGGTCACGGGTTGTCCTTCAGCGCGCAGAGAGGGTCGGGGACAGGAGAGCGGCGGCGGTCGCGCCGAGGACGGCCGCGTACCGGTCGGCGTAGGCGTCGACGACGGCCGGCAGGTCCGGCAGGTCCGACTCCTCGAGCAGCAGGCTGGGTGCCGGCAGGACGGCGCCCAGTTCGCCGAGCACGGGACGCAGCTGCAGGTCGGCCAGGTGCCGATGCGCCGGGCCGCCGGCCACGGTGAGCGGCACGACCACGGTGCCGGCCAGCGACCCGGCCGCCAGGGTGTCCAGGAACAGCTTGAGCAGGCCGGTGAAGCTGGCCTTGTAGGTGGGTGTGGCCAGGATGAGAAGCCGGGCCGAGCGGGCACTCTCGGACGCCGCGGCGGCGGCGGGGGAGAGCCGCCAGGGGGCGAGCAGGCCCTCGGCGAGC
>Ga0164241_10006097_pt1 | contig 11070 bp, 9 predicted proteins | sample OricomyardsoilBY_FD_108780 | JGI IMG/M metagenome (GOLD analysis project Ga0164241, IMG submission 108780) | Backyard soil microbial communities from Emeryville, California, USA - Original compost - Back yard soil (BY) | ecosystem: Environmental > Terrestrial > Soil > Unclassified | place: USA... | reverse complement strand
TCCGCGCGCTCGGGCGACTGGTCGTCAGCGCGAGGCTGGTGGCGGGGGTGGGTGAACGGGCGCCGCAGGTACGAGCAGATCACGTCCAGCACGTCCTGTGTGTACTCCGGCCTGCTGCGGGCCAGCCCGGCCAGCGCGTGCAACGCCCCGACCCGCACCTGGTCCGCGTCGCTCCCGAGCAGCTCGACCGCCCGCAGGAACCGCTCGTCCGCCGCGCGCTCACGGTCGTGCTCGGCCCGCTGGCTCTCCAGTTTCTGGCGCTGCTCCTCGAGGTCCTGCCGTTCCTCGTCCACGCGCCGCCGCCGGTCGTTGAGCCACAAGGCGTACAGCGCGACCACCGAGCCGGCCGCGAGGCCGCCGGTCTTCAGCGCCTCGTTGCGGTCGGTGTCCGAACCGGTCAGCAACCACCCGGTGACGACCGCGAACATCCCGGCCGCGAACAGCACCGTGCCGACGAGCCGCCGGTTGCCCACGCGCCGGGCGCTGAAATGCCAGACGACCCAGATGGCGGTGCCGCCGGCCAGTGCGAGCGCACCGAGAACGAGGAACACCACGTTCACGAGCGGCCCCTGACCGGCGGCACCGGACAGATCAGAACGCGTAGAAGGTGAAGATGCACCAGTTGCCGTCCTCGAGGAACGCGCTGGTGCGGGCCGCCGAGGTCGGCGCGCCCTTGAGGGTGCCCTTCAGGTCCACGCCGATGTACTGCTCCTGGGCTTCCTTGTTGGACGCGTCCATCTGCAGGTTCACCTTGCCGGCCACGGCGTCGTCGATGTCGCCCTCGCTCGTGCTGTCCTTGCACAGCTTGCCCTTCGCGCCCGCGGCGTCACCGCCGTTCAGCGCGTCGAGGAAGCCCTGCACGAACGCCTCGCCCTCGGCGGCACCGCCGCCGCCACCACCGCTGCCGCCACCCGTCGGCGGCGTGGCGGTCCCGGTGTCCGTCGGCTCGGACGGGCCGGTCGGCAGGCCGCCGCCGCCACCACCGCTGGCCTCGATGTCCTTCCAGCACCAGTCCTTGCCGTCCTTGACGACCGTCGCCTCGAAGGGAGCGGCGTCGTTGTCGACGGTGATGTCGAGGACCGCGGTGACCTCCGTGTCGGAGACCTCCTTGGTGTCCTTGAGCTTGGCGCCGCCGATGTCGTCGATGTCCTTGATCGCCTGGTCGACGTTGTCGGTGGCGTCCTTGCAGGACATCTCGTTCAGCGCGGACGTGTCCTTGGCGTCGGCCGCCTTGACGAGCTCGTCGATGAAGTCGTCCGCGGCGGCGCCGTTGTCGGCCGACGTCGTGGTGCCGCTGCCGCCCGCGTTGTTGCTCTTGTCGCTGAGGAAGAAGCCGGGCGCGACGAACCCGGTGATCCCGAGCCCGCCGAGCAGCAGCACGACGATCGCGACGACGGCGACGATCACGCCGGTGTTCTTCTTCGGCGGGGGCGGCGGCGGACCGTAACCGCCGTACTGGCCGCCGGGGAAGCCGCCGTACTGGGCGGTCTGGTACTGCGGGTTCGGGTACTGCGCAGTCGGGTCGTAGCCCGGGTAACCCTGCTGCGGCTGGCCGCCGGTCTGCGGGTAGCCCTGCTGGGGCTGGCCGCCGGTCTGCGGATAGCCGCCGCCGTACTGACCGGGTTGCTGGCCCTGCCCGTACGGGTCGGGCTGCTGGCCGTACGGCTGCTGTGGGTACGTCATTGGTGCGCTTCCCTCCCCGAGGAACCCTGCCTTGACCGCGAGTCCGACGTGCACGCGGTGGGCTTCGTTCCCAATCCACGCGGGAGCTTATAAGGCACGAAGGGGACCCTCGCGCCGCTGGGCGGCGGAAGGCCCCCTTCGCGGGGTCGATCGTTATCAGTCGTGGTTGGTGGCGAACGCGACCAGCCGGCTCATGTCACCGTTGAACGTGTTCTGGTCGATCGGCGACGAGCTGTACTGCCACACCGTGTAGAAGCCCCAGTTGTTCGGCAGGGTGCCCGGCGCGGACGCGTACCGCGCCACCCACAGCGGGTTGGTGCTGCTGAAGTCGCCGCTGACGCACTGGCTCCACCAGCTGGTCGACGTGTAGATCGCCGGGTACTTGTTCCACCTGGCCTTGTAGGTGTTGCTGAAGTCCAGGATCCAGTTGGTCATCGCGGCCGGGGACAGCCCGTAGCAGGTCGCCCCGTACGGGTTGTACTCCATGTCCAGCGCGCCGGGCAGCGTCTTGCCGTCGGCCGACCAGCCGCCGCCGTGGGAGCTGAAGTAGTTCGCCTGCGCCGCCCCGCTCGAGGTGTTCGGGGTGGCGAAGTGGTACGCGCCGCGGATGAAGCCCTGGTTGTAGGACCCGCCGTACTGCTGGTTGAAGTACGGGTTCGTGTAGTTGGTGTTCTCCGTCGCCTTCACCCAGACGAAGCGCTTCCCCGCGTTCCACTGGGCTGGCCAGTCCACGTTGCCCTGCCAGCCGCTGACGTCGATGCCGGCCACGGAGGCCAGCACGCCGACGTCGGCCGGGTTGACGGAGCGGGGCATCTGGGCGACGCCCTCGTGCTTGCGGATCTGCGACCCCATCGGGTGGTCGTACTTCTGGACCATCGCGTCGACCGAGTTCTGACCGCCGGCAGGGGAGGCGGTCTGTTCGGCCATCGCCGGGGCGGCTACCCCGGCGAGCGCCAGCGCGGCGGCAATGCCTGTCGCCGCGATCAGTCCGCGACGTCGGTCGCGGAAGATACGGATCATCTGAAAACGCCTTTCCGAATCGCCCTCGCGTACGGCAGCTCACGGGCTGGAGCTGCCAAGACTCCGATTGTGGTCGCCACCTACCGATTTGTCACTACGTCCGGTGAATAAGTAACGGCGAGTTCGATAACGTTTTGAGCGGCTGGTCGTTGTGTCAGAGAGGCACCTTAAGCTCGGCAACGGGGTGACCAGGCTGTCCGACGGAACAGTGCCGGAAGGTGTGACGGTGGCAGGCGCGACAGGGTCCGGCCGCGAGGAATTCACCGCGGCGTGGGCCAGTGCGCTCTCGGAGACGGCATTCGTGGCCACCGAGCGGCCGGCATTGCTCGAACGGGTGGGTGAGCTCGCCGACGTCCTGATCCGTGCCGCGAACGCTCCCGAGTGGGATCCCGGGCCCGTGCGGCGGGTCGGCGACGAGATCGTGCGGCAGCGGTTCATCGCCCCGGAGGCCCTCAGCGCGACCATGCGGCTGGTGGCGGAGCGGCTCGCGGGCTCCGACCGGCTGGTCGACGTCCTGGCCGAGCTGGCCGCCGGGTTCACCCACACCTCGCACGAGCGGATCTTCGCCGAGCAGGAGTCGCTGCGCCGCTCCGCGCTCGAGGCGAAGGACAGCGCGGAGGCGGCCAAGCGCGCCAGCGAGGCCCGGTTCCACGCGATGTTCTCCGACGCGGCGATCGGCATCGGCATCACCGACACGTCCGGGCGGCTGCTCGAGGTCAACACGGCGATGGCGGCGATGCTGGGGCTGCGGCGCGAGCAGATGAACGACCACCAGCTCGCCGAGTTCTTCCACCCCGACGACCCGCCGGAGCTGCGCCACTTCTTCGACGAGACGGTGGCGGGCCGGCGCGACCACTACCGGATCGAGCGGCGCTTCCGCAAGAGCGACGGCACTCCACTGTGGACGAACGTGACGGTCTCGCTGGTCCGCGACGAGCACGGCGCGCCGCAGCTGCTTGTCGGCATGGTGGAGGACAACACCGAGCGGCATGTGCTGTCGGAGAAGCTGCGCCACCAGGCCAACCACGACCCGCTGACCGGCCTGGGCAACCGGGCCCTGTTCACCGAGCGGCTCAACGCCGCGTTCGCCGCGGCCGACGGGCAGCGGGTCGGCCTGTGCTACCTCGACCTCGACGGCTTCAAGGCGATCAACGACACGCTCGGCCACGTCATCGGCGACCAGCTGCTCGTGCAGGTCGCCGAGCGGTTGCACCGGCTGGTGGACGGGCCGGGGCGGCTGATCGCCAGGATGGGCGGCGACGAGTTCGTCGTGCTCGTCGAGCGGACCCACGACATCGCCGAGCTGACCGCGCTGGCCGAACGGATCCTCGCCGCGGTGGCCGAGCCCGCGCAGGTCGGCGGGCACCGGCTGACCGTGTCGGCCAGCGTCGGCATCGTGGAGCGCCCGGTGGCGACGTCCACACCCGCCGACGCGATGCGGGACGTCGACGTCACGCTGCACTGGGCGAAGGTCGACGGCAAGAACCGGTGGGCCTGCTTCGACCCGGAGCGCAACGCCCGCGAGATCGCCCGGATCACGCTGTCCTCCGCGATGCCCGCCGCCCTTGCACGCGACGAGTTCTACGTCGACTACCAGCCGATCGTGCGCCTGTCCGACGGCCACCTGCTGGGCGTCGAGGCGCTGGTGCGCTGGGCGCACCCGGAGTTCGGCAGGCTCGGACCGGACCGGTTCATCGGGCTCGCCGAGGAGACCGGGCTGATCGTGCCGCTGGGCCTGTGGGTGCTCGAGCAGTCGTGCCGCCAGGCCGTCGAGTGGGCCCGGCTGGGCGGCATCGAGCCGATGGTGAGCGTGAACCTCGCCGCCCGCCAGGTCGACGAGCCGGGGGTGGTCGAGGACATCGCCGCGGTCGTGCGCGCGGCCGGCCTGCCGCCCACGAGCCTGCAGCTGGAGCTCACCGAGAGCGCGATCATGGGCACCACCGGCGAGCCGCTCGCCGCGCTGCGCAAGCTCGTGGACCTGGGCATCCGCATCGCCATCGACGACTTCGGCACCGGCTACTCGAACCTGTCCTACCTGCGCCACCTGCCCGTGCACGCGCTGAAGATCGCCGGCTCGTTCGTCGAGGGGCTGCGCGCGGAGGAGGCGGACTCGGTGGACGCCCAGATCGTGACCGCCCTCGTGTCCCTGGCGCACACGTTGAAGCTGGACGTGATCGCCGAGGGCGTCGAGACCCGCGACCAGGCCGACCGGCTGCACGAGATCGGCGCCGACTCGGCGCAGGGCTGGCTCTATGCCAAGCCGGGACCGCCGGAGGAGATCAACCGCTGGCTTGCGTGAGCGCCACGGCGGGCACCGTGGCCGTGATCGGCCCGGCCGGGTTGATCACCAGCGGGTACCCGTTCAGCAGCGGCACCAGCTCGCGGCCGGTGATCTGACGCCAGCCCGGCCACGCGGTCGGCACGCACGCCACCGACGTGCAGGCCGGCACCGCGACCGTGCCGTCGCGACCGGGGAAGCCGGTGACCGAGCGGTCCTCGGGCGAGGTCGCGTACAGCAGCAGCGGCGCGCGCAGCACGGCGGCGGGCAGTTCCTCCCGGGCGACGTGCCCCGAGCTGATCAGCTGCAGCGTCCGCTCCAGGTCGCTCGCCGGCTCCGGCATCCGCAGCGCGGCAGGCGACGGGCGGTAGGCCGTGTTGCGCCGGAACGTCCCGGTGATCTCGCCGTTCGCGTCGACGGGGTAGGCGCCGACCACGCCCCACGGCGGGACGTCCGCCTCCGCGTCGAGGGCCGGGTCGACCACGTACAGCCAGGTGTTCGGGTGCGCCCGGGCGCTGGCTCTCATCGCCGCCGTGACAGCAGGCGGGTTCGACTGCTCCGTCATGGCCACATCGTAGGTCCGTTCGGCCCAATCGGTAGGTTGGCCGACCATGCGTATCCCCCTGCGGATTCTGTGTCTCGCGCTCGCGTCCCTGCTGCTCGTCGCGGGTTGCACCACCAGAGAAGGCGGGGCGCCGACGGCCGGCGGAACTTCCACGGCCACAACGGATGCAACGGACGAACCGGTCGAAACCACCTCAGAAACCCAGCCGTCGCGGCAAAGTCCGAAGCGGCCGCAGAACATCGACCTCGCGTCCGTCGACATCTGCGGGGTGCTGAAAAAGGTGCCCGTGCGCACGTACGGGCTCGACGGCCGGGCGCCGGTCGGCGGCACGTCGACCCTGTTCCCGGGCAACCGGGACTGCTTCTCCGGTGGTATCGATCACAACCTGTCGCTCACTATGGTCGCGGTGCGCGACCAGGACGCCGGCGAGTTCACCGAGACCGCGAACGCGCAGGTCACGGAGTTCGACGCCGAGGGTTACCCCTTGTACGTGCTGCGCAACGAGTCGACCTGGAGCTGCTTCGGCGTGCTGGACGTGCACGACGGCCAGTTCGTGTGGATCGGCTACGGCATGGGCAACCCCGCCGATCGGCCGGTCACGCCCCTGGCCAAGCTCTGTAAGACTGTTCCCCTGATCGCTGCGTCGACGGTCTCTGCCCTGCGCTGACGTCATGGTCGAGTCCCGCTTGCGTCTCAGGAGAAAGTTTTCGATGTCGGGTGCTTTGTCGTGGGAACCACAACACGGCGCGCCGCATCAGAGATACAGTCGTCGCAATTGCACAGACTGAGGAGACGAGTCGTGTTCGTTTCAGACGGTGGTGGCGGGGCAGCGCCGGCGGGACCGACATTCACGGGTACGCAGCGCCTGAGCATCGAGCCATCCTCGATTCCCCAGGCCCTCACGGCGTTCCGTGAGGCGCACGACCGGATCACCCGGAAGGTCTCGGAGCTCGGTGGGCTCCCGATCAACAACTGGGCGGGGGACCCGGTCAGCGGTGAGACGGCCAAGCAGTTCACCGAGCGCACCAATGGCGCCGGCGCCGACTCGGCGATGGCTGCCCTGACGGGGTACCAGAAGCAGCTCGAGGCGGCCATCGACTCGCTCGAGAAGTCGAACGCGGAGTACCTCGCCATCGAGGGCACGAACACCGCCCGCTGGGGAAAGTACGAGTAGGCCCACCACCGAGTCGCACGCGAAGGATCGATCTCCATGGCTAACCGTTGGCGGGGCTACGGGCACCCGGAGCTTTACAACATGATCAACAGCGGCCCGGGTCCGGCCGCTTCGGAGCCGCAGACGGCGTACTGGCAGAGCTTGACCAACGAGCTCACCCAGGTCGACGAGGATCTCAACACCAAGCTGACCAACATGGGCGCGTCCTGGGAAGGCCAGGCCGCGGAGAGCGCGCAGGCCGGCCTCACCCCGCTCGCCGAGTGGGCCAGTGACGCCGAGACCGGCTCCTCGGTCATGCGGACCTCCTCGGAGCTGCAGGCCGACTACATCTCCGACGCCCGGGCGAACATGCCCGAGCCGGTGAAGGTCACCACGCCTGCCCCGTCCGGCTGGCAGATGGCCACCGCGGGCGTGAGCATGCTGACCGGCAACCCGGGCCCGGCCGCGGCCGTCGCTCTGCAGGCCGCGGACCACGAGGCGCAGGAGAACGCGCAGAACGAGGCCGAGCAGAAGGCCGTCCAGACCATGCAGAACTACGAGAGCAGTTCGACGTGGAACCGGGACACGCTCGGCACCTTCGTCGCGCCGCCTGACGTGGTCGTCTCCTCGCCGCCGCCGCAGGGTGGCACCGCGGGGCACGTCGAGTCCGCGCAGTCGCAGGTCGGCGGGAACGCGCAGGGCAGCACGCAGCCGACGAGCAGCGCGCACGCCACGATCCCGACGGGCGGCGGCCACGCAGGCACCGGCGGCGGTCTGGTTCCGTCCGGCGGCACCTCGACGCCGCCCTCGACGGTGCCGGTGGGCACCGGCGCGGGTGTCTCGCAGATCCCGGCCGCGACCACGCCGTCCGGCCTCGCACCGACGCTGCCCGGCCAGCCGCCGCTCGGCCCGTCGGTCCAGCCCGGCCCGAGCGTGCCCAACCTGCCGGTCGGCACGTCCAACCCGGCGCTGACCAACCCGGTCCTTCCTGGCTTCGGCAACACGGGCACCGTCCCGCCCGGCGGCGCCGCGGGCCAGCCGATCACCAACCCGGGCAACCGCGGCCCGATCGTCGGCCGCGGCCCGCTGCCCGGCGGTGCGAACCCGACGGGCAACCCTGGCGTGCCGGTCAACGCGGGCGATGCCGCCCGGCGTCCACTGCCGCTGCGCGGTGGCCTGCCGGCCGGTGGCGCGGGCGCGCTCGAGCCGGATGTCGTGCGGCAGGGCTCGGCCTACGGCCGCGGCGGTGTCGGCAACGGTGCGGTGCCGGGGCAGAGCGCGGCGCGCAGCGGTCCGGGTGCGGCGTCGGCGGCCGGTGGCCGCGGCGCGGCGGCCGGCCGTGGTCCCGCGTCCGGTGGCCGTGGCGTCAGCGGCCCGGGGACCCGCGCCGGCATGAACGGCCAGGTGGGTGCCGGTGGCCGGCGCCACGAGGGCGAGGACGACGAGGAGCGCTACGCGCCGGACTACCTGCTGGAGACCGAGGACGTCTTCGGCGACGACCGCCGGGTGGTGCCCGGTGTGATCGGGGCGGAGCCGCAGGAGTAACAGCTTTTCAACTTCTCGGGCGGGGCGTCGCGCAAGCGGCGCCCCGTTTCCGTTGCGCTGAGTAGGGTTGAGCTGTGACCAGCACGTTCTCGATCGGCGACCGGGAGACGGAACCGATCACGCTGTCCGCGCTCGAGTTCGACGTGCTGTGGGAGCACTTGCGACTCGGCGCGCTGCCGCTCGTGGTGAAGGTGCCGTCGCCGGGCAAGACGACCGAGGAACGGGCGCGGCTAGAGGAGCAGGCGTGGGCCGCCCTCGAGGGCCGTGGGCTCGGCCGGCCGGTGGAGCTGAACCCGGACATCGAGGACATCCTGTCGGTGCTGGCCAAGGCGGACCGTGAGGTGGACGCGCGCGCCTATGCGGGCGGCACGCACATGCGCGTGCTGGCCGCGGCGACCGGCGAGCAGGCCGGGGTGGCGGAGCTGTGCGACGGTTCGGTGCGGCTGCGCCACGCGTCCGCGACGGCGCTGCCCGCCGCGGCGCTCGCCGCCCTGCCGGCGCTGGCGGCGGGCCCTGGCCGGTCGGTCACACTGCGCACGGCGGACTTCGAGGCCGCGGCCCGCGGCGCGGCGGGCATACGCGAGGGCTTCCACAAGTCGTTGCTGGAACAAGGAATCCGCGCGGACGACGCCTCGGCGCTGACCGAGATGATCAAGGACGTCGGCGCCACGGGGAACTTCGGCGCGGCGGCCCGCGACAAGTTCGGCAGGCGGCGTCGCGCCGACCGAGTGGTGTCGTTCTTCGATACGGAGGACGGCCGCTACGTGCAGATCCGCCGCCCGGCCCCCGACGGGACACAGTGGACGACGATCTCGCCGGCGGACCCGCGCAACCTGACCCATCATGTGGACGAGCTGCTGGCCGAGATCGTCCGGGAGGCCACGCCCTGACCGCGAAACCCGTCGACCCGCACGAACTCCGCGACGCCGTCCTGGCGGTGCACCCGTGGCTGACCGGCGGCGCCGCGCCGCCGCGCCCGGCCCTCGCCGCGGCGGTCCGCCTGAGCCTGCGCACGCTGGCGCAGACTGCGCCGGGTCACAGCGTCGAGGTGCGGGTGCCGCCGTTCGCGGCTGTGCAGTGCATCGAGGGCCCGCGCCACACCCGCGGCACACCACCGAACGTGGTGGAGACCGACCCTTTTACGTGGCTCTCGCTGGCCACGGGCTCCCTGTCCTGGCCTGACGCTGTGGCGGCGGGAAAGATCACGGCATCGGGCAACCGCGCGGACATCTCGGCGCACCTCCCGATCGTCCGCGTGTGAGTTGTCCACAACCCGCCCAGCTGTCCACAAGTTGATCTTGTGTGCCCTTTTCGTCATGGGCCGCCGGTAGACTGGCGCTGAGGGGTGCCCCCGGGACAGGGTGGGGGCTACGTTTCTTGGGTTCTGCACGCGCGTGTGCGCGGGGGTAGTTCGGGATTCGTCAGAACAGGCGGCCCAGGGTGTTCTCGTATAGGTCTCTGCCCACTTCTGCCACGTCGCCCACCGTGCCCACCACGATGTCGCCCGCGTCGTTGAGCAGTTCGCCGCCCGTGGCCTTCAACTCGTCCCACGCCGCGTCCCAGTCGCCGTGTACGGCGTCCGTCGCCGCGTCCCACAGGCCGCCGCCCACGTCCTCGACGATGTCGACCGTCTCCTTGCCGATGTTGGCCGCCGCGTCGATCGCCGGGCCCACGACCGGGAGGTCCGACCCCGGCAGTGACGGCGGCAGCGGCGAGTCCTGCCAGCGCGGGTCGGTCACCGCGTCGTACTGGCCCGTCGCGATGTTTCCCAGGTTCTGCAGGCTCTCCGAACCGGATTGGTAGTACGTGCTGTGCGCGCCCAGCAGGTTCTCCCCGCTGGACGCACCGAACACGTGCGCGCCGAACGCGTCGTCATACGGCGTCGTCGACGAGCCGTCCGCGGTGAACCAGTCGCCGCTCGTCACCTCGACGATCGGGTCGTGCTCGGCCATGCCCGCCCACACGTGGCCCGCGCCCGGCGAGAGCTGGTCCACCGACGACGCCCCCACGCCCGGCGAACCGAGGAACGCGACATCGTCCGCGGCCAGGCCGTGCATCGCCGCGTAGCCGACCGCCGTGCTGCCGTACGAGTGGCCCAGCACCGTCACATGGGGATCGTGACCCGCCGCCTCCGCCGCCGCGTGGTAACCGTCCACATCGGACACCAGGAAGCCGCCGCCCTCCTGGGCGTTGTCCGCCGACACCACCGACAGGTCCCACGACGGCGCGTCGTAGCCCAGCCACGACACCGTCGCGTTGTGCGAGCCGGGCGCGGCCGCGTCCATCTGCGCCCGCAGCTCCGACGCCTGCCCGTTGGGGAACCCGTGCTCCAGCGTCGTGCCCACGCCCGGCACCGTGACCGCCACGTTGTCCGCCGTGTCCGGGTTGCCGAACGCCACCGCCAGCGTGCCCTCCTGCCGCCCCGGGCCGACCGGGTCGTAGGACAGCACGTACACCTGGTCCGGCGACATCCCCGCCGCCTCGGCCACCCTGGCCTGCGCCGCCGCCGCGTTGTCCAGCTGCCGCTGCGCGTCCAGCCGCTGGTCCAGCAGGTCCGCGAGCTCCGGGTCGCCGCGCAGCGCACCCTCGTCTGCCGGGTCCAGGCCCGCCGCCGACGCGCGCTGCGTGATCTGGTCGTCCAGCGACGACACCGAACCGCGCAGCCGCTCCTGGTCGGATTCGATGCGCCGCCGGTTCGCCGCGTCCAGCACCTCCGCGGGCAGCCCGCGCAGCCGGCCCAGCTCGTCGAACCGCGACGCCAGCAGCGCGTCGCGCTCCGCCTGCGACAGGCCCTGCCACCACTGCGCGACCGCGCGCGGGTCCGAG
>Ga0164241_10006096_pt1 | contig 11071 bp, 9 predicted proteins | sample OricomyardsoilBY_FD_108780 | JGI IMG/M metagenome (GOLD analysis project Ga0164241, IMG submission 108780) | Backyard soil microbial communities from Emeryville, California, USA - Original compost - Back yard soil (BY) | ecosystem: Environmental > Terrestrial > Soil > Unclassified | place: USA... | reverse complement strand
TCCATGGCGGGCACGACGACGTAGTCGGCCCCATCGGGATGCGCCGCGTCGAACGCGGCGATGGTGATATCGGGATCGGCCGCCGCAAGTGCGGGATAGAGCTTGATGCGCTCATCGCGTTCGGCGACGACGAGAACGTCGGCGACACCGGAACTCTTCAGCACGCCGTAGAGGCTAAGGAAGTCGGACACTTCGGTGCCGTCGTTGCGTGCCATGATTGCAATAAGCGGACGTTCGCGCGTGTCGGGCTGCAGGGCGGCAATGATCGCCGCCTGCTCATCGGCCGGGACGGGAGGTGGTGCTGCCGCCGCAGCCAGCGGTGGACCGGGAATCAGCACCAACGGCGTCGCGATTGCGGCGACGAGGATGATGCCGCCGATAGTGAAAAGAACAGTCCTGAGGCGCATGGCGTCCTCCTCAAATAAGGTGATGATGGATCGAGAGGTCAACGCATCGAGAGGTAACCGGATGCGAGCCTTATGGCCCCGGCAGAGGCCGGATAAATCGTTCCATGCCGATCGACTTTGGCGCCGTGGGGCTGAAGCCGAACTGGCCGTAGAGCCTGTGAGCCTCGCCGTCGGCGATAAGGCTCACATAGGCGCCGTCGGGAAGGGTCTCGAGGAACTCGGCAATCCTGCCGACGATCGCCTTGCCGATGCCCCGACCCTGATGTGACGGATCGACCGCGATATCGGTGACCTGCAGCATGAGGCCGCCATCGCCGATGACGCGTCCCATTCCAACGGCATGCCCCGAGTGGCGGACCACGACGCCGAAGATCGTGCGCGGCAGGCCGATCGCCGCTCCCTCTGCGCTTTTGGGGCTGAGCCCGGTGACGATGCGCAGCCGCAGATAATCCTCGGCGGCCGGCGTTTCCTCGCTGAGTTGATAGGTGCCGTCCATCCCAGTGTCTCCTTCACCGCGCCGCGTCACGAGCGGCGATGCTGCGCGAGGCGCGGCGGTCGGCCAGAAGCGGGCCGGCCGGCGGCGGTGCCGCCATTGCCTCGAGCACATCATCGGCGCTGATGCCGAGATCTGCCAGACGCGCCGGATCCATGTGCAGCAACTCGCCCAGCGCCAGGCGCTGGGCGCGACGTGCGGCTCGTGCCTTCAATGTAACGCTCATTGCGCGGACCACCGCGCTGAACAGGTTCGTTTCGACTGTCGCTTCGGTAACAAGGGTCATTTGATCCTCCCATCGCTTCGATGGATGAGGCATGAACCTTCCCATCATGGGAGGGTCAACAGCATAATTGAAAAATAGTGGCCGTTGACCTTTCCATAATGGGAAGTTCAGGCTGTGCGGCTCCGGCGGGGCGTGGGGCTCCACGCTCAGAGGATCGGCAGCCCCAGTCCTTTGGCGAAGTCGCGGAAAGCTGGATTGCTCCGGATCGGCCGGAACGCGGGGTCAATATTGAGACCCATGACATGTTCCTCGCCGGCATCGATCGAGGCACGGAGACTTGCGAGGGAGGCGTCGGCATCGCCCGCCAGCGCTTCGAGCCGCGCGACGTTGTAGAAGAGGCTGCGACCAGCCCGGACCTCACGCCGCTCCTCGTTGAGCATTGCGGTGATCATCCCCTCGCGCCCGCCCTCGGCGTATCCTTGGCGTCCTGCTTTCGCGACTGCCTGGCGCGATGCGTCCTCGCGCAGCGCACCCATTATTTCGAGATCGTCGAGATAGGCCGCGTAGGCGCCCTGAGCGAGGTTGAGGTAGGCAAGATAGGCATGGGGAGACAGAAAGTCCGGCTCGAGCCTCGCCATCTCCTCAAGCAGCGTGCGCGCTTCGACAATGCGTCCGGCGCAAAAAAGTGCGAGGCCCTTACTGGCGCGGATCGAGCGTGACGTTGGATCGAGGCGCTGCGCTTCGTCGAGCTGCTTCAGTGCGTCGTCGAAGCGGCCAAGGTGAAGCAGAGCGTTGCCAAGCCAATGATGCCCCTTGGCCGAACCTGGATCGAGGGCCAAAGCCGCTTCGAAACGCTTCAGGCCCTCATCGATGAGGCGAAGCCCGTAGAACTCGGAGAAGGCGAGCGCACTCATCGCGTCGGCGTCGGTGGCATCGAGCGCAACAGCCTTGCGTCCGGCTTCGACTGCGGCCGCGTATGCGCCCGCTGCTGGCATAGCGCTGTACTCGCGCAGCAAGTTGTAGGTGTTGGCGAGCCCGGCAAAGGCCTGCGCATAGTTGGGATCGATTTCCGTTGCGCGACGGAAAAGTCCCTCGGCCTCACGGAGACTCTCGGCCGTGCGCTTCTCCCAGAGATAGACGGCTTCAAGGTAGAACTCGCGCGCTTCAGGAATGGGACTGTAAGTCTCGTGATCGACAGAGCTGCGCTCGGTCCATACTGCTGGAAGGAACGTGCTGGCGGCGAGCCCCAGAAGGAAGACGACCAACGCAAGCAGCGCCAGGAACGGCAGCGGCAGGGTCCGGGCCCGCGCGATACCGCCGTCCGATGGCGCGAGCGTTGCGCCCGCCGTCGTGAGGCTCAACGCGGCATCCGCATGAACGGCGCTGCCACTCAGCCATTGCTCAAGCTCTCGCACATAGGCGAAGACCGACGTGCGCGTGCCGCCTGGCACCCGTCGCACCGGCAGGCCGCGCGCGACTTCCCAACGCTTAACGGTTCGCTCATCCTTGCCGAAGAACGCGGCGATCTCTTTCCAGCTGTTGAGACGCCGGTCCGATCGTTGGTGGCTTGAAGTATCCGTCATGTCCCGTATTGCCCCCAAGGAGTCACGAAGAGCCGGCTACTGTCGTTCCCACAGTAAACTAGTGTCGTTGCCGAAAGCGAAGTCAACTCAAGACTGAGCAAACAGGGTGGTTTACGGGGCGCCGGGGCATGCGGCGTGCCGAGGTGTAAGGTTGTCTCTTCAGCGGGGTTCTTTGCTGAAGAGTGTGGCTGCGGGACGCTGAAAGCTCCCGGCATCGCTCACCTTCTGAACGGGGGGCGACGATGATCAAGGTGAGCGCACGTCGAGGGCGCAAATGGCTGGTGACGATGGCCGGCGCTTTGGGGCTAATGGCCCCTCCAGCGATCGCCGATGACGTCAATATCACGACGAACCAAACATCCGGGCTCGACCTGAATACTCAGGTCGGGACTACCGCGCGCGTCTTTCCCGGCGTGACGCTCACCAACAACGGCACACTCATTGGCACCAGCATCACCGGCGTGCGCGCCTCGACTGCCGTATGGCAGTTGACGAACCAGGGCACCGTCAGCGCGCCACTGGGCAATGCCATCACCTTCGGGCTGGGCGGGACGGTCATCAATGAGGGGCAGATCACCACCGGGTACAACGCCGTCTTCATGACGGGGACGGGCCGTGTCGAAAACGCCGCGGGCGCGACGATTACCGCCGGGACGGGTGCCATATGGTTCGGCAATGCCGGATCGGTCGGAACGGTGATCAACTCCGGTACCATCACCGGCAACGCGACGACGGTCGTTCTCGAATCCGGCGGATCGGTCACCAACAACGCCACCGGGATCATTCAGAACACGAACGGCGCCAACGCCCTGAGCATCCGCGACGGCACGAGCCGCGAAGTCATCAACCACGGGATCATCAGAGCGTCCGGAGATTTCTACGATGCGGGCATCGCAGGCGGCGGCGTGATCACGAACAGCGCAACGGGCCTGATCAGCGGTACTTACAACGCTATCTGGTCGATCACGGCGGGCGGAGCCTCGACCATCACGAACGCCGGCACGCTGCGGGCGACGAACATGACGACCGGCGGTGGCGCGATCGAGATGCAGGTCGGTGGGTCCATCGACAATAGCGGCATCATGGAAGGCACGCTCGGCGTCGACGTGACCGGCGGCACTGCCAGTGTCATCAACTCGGGCACGATCACCGGTGGTGGCGGCATCGCCATCCGATTTGCGGGAGGCAACGACAGCCTGACATTGCGGCCGGGTTCGGCCATCACCGGCTCGATCAATGGCGCCGGTGGCACCGACACGTTCACGCTCGACGGCGCGACCGGGACCAGCGCGACATTCAACGTCGCGACCAACGTCGTCACCAATTTCGAGCAGGCGACCAAGACCGGTGCCGGCACATGGACGCTGGCGGGCAACAGCGGCGCGTTCATTCCGGCGATCAACGTTCAACAGGGGCGACTCAATATCAATGGCGGGCTGACCGCGCTCGACCTCAACGTGCAGTCCGGCGCGATCATCGGTGGCACCGGAACTGCGGATATTCTCAATGCACTCGCCGGAAGCACGGTCGCCCCCGGCAATTCGATCGGCACGCTGACCGTCGCGACCGCGACTTTCGCCTCGGGATCGGCGCTTGAAGTCGAACTCAACCCGATGATTTCGGATCTGCTAGAGGTGACGTGCACTGCAACGATCAACGCGGGAGCGCTGGTGCACGTCATCCCGGAGGCGGGGACATATACGCTCGGCAAGGAGTATCTGATCCTGCGTGCCGGCACCCGCACCGGCCAGTTCACCGGCATCACGGATACATCGGCCTTTCTCGAGTTCGCGCTCGATCACGCCAAGGATCCTGACGAGGTCTGGTTGAGAGTGACGCAGGTGGTCAATTTCCCCGCGGTGGCCCAGACACCGAACCAGATCGCAACGGCTCAGGCTCTGCAAAATCTTGGAGCCGCGAGCACCTTGGGTGCCGCGGTCGCCCCGCTGAGTGTCGCAAGTGCACTTGTGGCATTCGAACAGCTCACCGGCGAGATCCATGCCTCCGTAGCGCGCACGTTGATTGAGGATAGCCGTATCCCGCGCGAAGCCGCACTGGACCGAGTCGGAGCGGCGTTCGCCGCGATCGATGAGATGCAGGTCGGTTGGGGACGCAATGTGTGGGCACGATCCATCGGGAGCGGCGGCGTGGTCCGGACGGACGGAAATGCCGCCGCACTGGGGACAGGGACGGGCGGCTTCGTCGTCGGCGCAGATGGGATGGCAGGCGACGACCTCTTCCTTGGCCTTGAAGCTGGGGTGACCACACACGCCGTTTCCGCGTCAGACCGCAGTTCGACCGCTTCGGCTATGGGCGGGCATCTCGGGCTTTACGGCGGCCAGGCTTTCGACTCCGTGCTACTGAAGTTTGGCGCAAGTCTTTCGGGCTATGGCATCCAGACCGTCCGCACGCCGACCTTCGCCGGCTTCACCGACACAGCCCGGGCGGGATACGCCGCGGCGACCCTCCAAGCCTTCACCGAACTGAGCTATGTCTTCGAGCTCGAACAGGGCAGCGTCGAACCCTTCGTCCGGCTTGCCGTCCTCGGTCATGCGGGTCATGGCTATGCCGAGACCGGTGGTGCCTCCGCTCTTAGCGGCAACATCACCTCGAGCCTGTCGGCTCTCGTGACCCTCGGGCTCAATGCCTCGACCGATATCGCACTCGGCGACGAAGGAGTGGTCGAGATCAAGGGGACTATCGGCTGGGAACAGCATGTTGGTGCCACGCCGACGGCAACCCATGCGTTTGTGAGTGGCACGCCCTTCACCGTCAGCGCCACCGGGTATGGCTCGGGTCTGGTGGCAGAAGGCTCGGCGACGTTTGCGATCTCGGAAACCACCTCCCTGTCGTTCGGACTCAAGGGCGGACTTCGGTCGAGCGGCGGTTTCGCATCGGCACTCGCGACGTTTAGAGGCTCGTTCTAGCGTACATCTGCGTCTGTCCCAGATTTCGGTCTCAAACCTCGGCACGTCCGAGTTGTGCCCTGAGAATCGCGACAACGGCTCCCACCGGCGTGCTCGATCGGACCGGTGTTTTGCAGTTCGAAATGAATGCGATACGCTCGGGTCGCCGCTGATCGCAAGGAGCCCGCGAATGGCCAAGCTCGTATTTGGAATGAACCAGTCGCTGGATGGCTATGTCGACTACACGGCCTTTGCCCCGAGCCCGGTGTTGTTCCGTCACTTCATCGATCAGACGCGCAGCCAGGCGGGCAGCCTCTACGGGCGGCGGCTCTACGAGATCATGGCGTATTGGGACGAGGACCATGACGGCTGGGGCGATGACGACCGCGAGTTCGCGGATGCCTGGCGGAAGGCGCACAAATGGGTGGTCTCGCGCACTCTGAAGTCGGTCGGGCCAAACGCCACGCTGCTCGACTTCACCGACCTCACGGCTTCGGTCGGGGAGCTCAAATCCAAAGTCCAAGGCGTGATCGATGTCGGCGGACCGGGTCTGGCGCGCAGCCTGACCGATTTCGGCCTCATCGACGAGTACCGTATCTATCTACACCCCGTCGTGCTCGGGACGGGCACGCCGTTCTTCGCAGCAGCCCGGCCGCCGCTCCGCCTCATCGCCAGCGAGCGGCTGGACGACAGCACGATCACCCTGACCTACGTCCCCGCTTGAGCACGATACTGAGCACCCCAGCTACGGCCGGATCGCGTCCAAGAGCGGCAGGCTGATCACGGCGGCGCAGCCGATAAGGGCGAAGCAAATCCAGCGGAAGGTCGATTCCGGGGCGAAGCCGAAGAGGCGTGACCCGAGGAAGATGCCGAGGCCGTAGGCCGGGCCGGCGGCCAGGGCGATCAACAGGACCTGCACGCTCAGGAGGCCGGCCGCGATGAGGGCAATCGCCGAAATCACAGTCGAAACGGCAAAGTAAAGTACGAGGTTGGCGCGGACGGTCTGGGCAGGAAAGGCGCCTCCGAGCCAATAGGCGACGACAGGCGGCCCGGACAGCTGGGCTGCGCCGCCGAAGAGGCCCGCAAGCCCCCCAACGGCAACCGTCAGCCAGGCCTTCGGCGTGCCGTGATAGCGCCAGCCCGAAATGAGGAAGGCGAGCAGGACCACCACGATGCCGCAGATCATCCATCGCACGCCAATCGAAGGTGTGAGGGTGAGAACGGCGACCCCCGCTGGAACGCCGACGAGCGCGCCCGCCGCCATGGTGAAGACCTCCCGCCGGTTGGCACGGTGCCACGCGGCGGGAATCATGCCCAAAGTCATGAGGCCGTCGATGACGAGCAGCAGAGGCGTGGCGACTTTCGGGCCGATGATGGCGCTGGCCAGCGGCACGAAGATAAGGGCGCCACCGAAGCCGGAGAAGCCGCGGGCCGTGCCGGCGACCACCGCTGCCAGGCAAATGAGAAGCAGATCGATGAGGGAAAGGCCCAACAGCGCCGTGACGACCGATGCGAAGTCCATGTGGCGAGACACCCTGCTGCTTGATCGAACCCATCGGCGTAGCTAGACGGGTGGCGTCGAGTATTCAACAGCGGCGAACAGCCTGGCGTCTGGCTTAAATTGCGGCTTCCCACTGCCACCAGCGGACGCTTAATGAAATCCGGTTCTAACGCCTAGTCCGAGAAAAGATCGGAATGCGCTTGCACCAGACGCGGCAAAGACACCAGGATTTCGGCCATATGCGCCCGCATCCGGTCCTCAGCCAGTTGCGGCGACCGGTCCGCTATGGCGTCGATGATGGCGCTGTGCTCGGCCACAATAGCCGATGCCGATGTGACCTCGTCAATCGCGAGGAACCGAACGCGATCGAGCTGTGATTTCAGGCCCTCGAGGATGTGCCAAGCGTGGCCTGTTCCGCCGCTACGCGCGACGGCCTCGTGAAAGGCTTCGTCGAGCTGCATGAACTTCGCATGATCCTTGGTCGGGACGGTCGACAGCTTCGCAACAAGCTCGCGTAGTTCGCTGATCGCTGCCTCGTCTGCCTTCAGCGCAGCCTTTCGCACGGCAGCAACTTCGATCGCTTCGCGCACGAAATGCGCATTCTCCACATCCTGCTTCGAGATGAAGCGAACGAGCGTGCCGCGTTGCGGCCGAACGGAAAGCAGCCGCGCCTGGGCCAATTTGATGAAGGCCTCGCGGACTGGCTGTCGCGATACCCCGAATTGCCGGGCGATCTCGGCTTCGCTGAGCTGGTCGCCCGGCCTCAGCCGGAGTTCGACGATAGCCCGCCGCATCTCGGCAAGCACAAAATCGCCCCGAGTCTTTCGGGCCCTGTCGGTATCGAAGAAAGGGAACTCGCGGCCTTCAATCATCTTGACCACACCCTACTACCATACTAGCCTGTTAGCAATCGGTGGAATAGCCGATCTGGCAAAAGCCAGTCAGTTTGAGGGAGCAAACCATGAGCAAGTCGTCTGAACCGAAGTTCCGCATCAGCCGTCGCCTGTTCGTCGCAGGCGGTACCGCGTCGCTGGCCATCCCGGCCCTGATGCGCAGTGCCTATGGGCAAGACAAATTCACGATGAAGATCGCCCATACCGAGGGCATCGGCACCCCGATTACCAACGCGTTCGACGCATGGGTAAAGGTGCTCAACGAGCAGAGCGGCGGCCGCATCGACGCGCAGCATTTCCCGGCAGCGCAGCTTGGCGGCCTCGCCGAAGCGCTGGAGGGCAGTCGCATCGGCACCATCCAGGCGACCACCGCCGGCCCCGACTCTGAAGAAGCCATCGCCCCGGAAATCGCCGCTCTCGGCGGTGCCCCGGGCTTCATCTACAAGAACGAAGCGCATGTCGACGCGGTCCTCCAGGGCGAGCTCGGCAACAAGGCTTCGGACATCGCCCGGGCCAAGACCGGCGTCGAGTTCGTCGCCTATGGCGAGACCGGCTTCCGTCACATCCTGTCGAAGGCTCCCGTGACGTCGCTCGCGACGCTCAAGGGCGTGAAGATCCGCGTGCCGCAGCTCAACATCTGGGTTAGCTTCTGGAACCTGCTGGGCGCCGCGCCGACGCCACTGCCCTACGACCAGCAGTATGAAGCGCTGTCGACCGGCCTGATCGACGCCATCGATTCCGATGTGTTCTCGGTCAAGGGCTTCAAGTTCTACGAGCAGGCGACCAACCTAACACTTACCGGCCACTGGTTCCTGCCCAAAGCCATCCGCGTCAACGCGGCCTGGCTCGACAGCCTGCCCCAGGATCTGCAGGATCTGGTGCGCAACTCGGCCAAGGATGTCTTCGCCGAGCAGCGTACGGTCAACCGCGCGAATGCGGCGGCCGTGCTCGAGGAACTAAAGGGTCTGGGTGTGTCGGTGACGCAGCTTCCAGCCGACGAACTGGCGAAGATGGAGGCGATCACCGCTCCCCTGTTCGACGAGTTCGGCAGCAAGAGCGCCGAAACTGCCGAAATGATCGCCGCTATCCGCGCTCTCGGCTGAGGTATCGGTCGAATGGGAGTCCATGCTGAGGTCGCCGCTCCGGAAGGGGCGGCGGCTGATACGGTTCAAACAGGCTTTGCTGGCGTCGTCGATCGGATCGTGGAAACGATCTGCGTCCTCCTGATGCTCGCTGCGCTCGCTGTCGCCTGTACGCAGGTCGTCCTCCGCTACGTCTTCCATGCTGGCCTCCCATGGTCGGAAGAGGTCGCGGTGTGGTGTTTCTGCTGGGCCGTGTTCCTCGGCATGGGCCTCGCCACCGGCCGCGACGCGCATATTGCCATCGACACGATTCCCAACATGCTGCCGCCACGGGGCAAAGCCGCGCTGAGTTTTTTCAACCGAGCGGTGGTGGCTGCATCGAGCTTCATGCTCATCATCCACGGCTTTGAATATGTGACCAAGGCAATCGCCGCCTCGCCGGCCCTGATGATGCCGATGCGCTATTACTTCCTCGCCGTGCCGGTGGGTGGTGCGCTCAACCTCTTCTTCCTCACCTGGCCGCGCAAGGACCGCGGCCTCGTGCAGGGTCTCTCGTTGCTCACCGCCGGCTTCGCGCTCTATCTCGCGATCCGCTATGGCGCGGGCTACGTCTACGGCGAGAGCAGCAGCGCGTTCGTTCTTAATATTGTCGGCCTCGCGCTGATCATTACGGGTGCGCCGATCGCGTTCGCCATGGCATTCGGCGCGTTCGCCGCCTTCGCCCCCTTCGCACAGATCCTGCTGGTGACGATCTCGTCCAACATGGCGGCATCACTCGGCTCGTTCACTCTGCTCGCCATTCCGTTCTTCATCCTCGCCGCGGCGATCATGAATGCGGGCGGCATCACGCCGCGCCTCGTCGATCTCGCGGTCAAGCTGGTGGGACATTTCCGCGGCGGCCTCGGACAGGCCAACGTGATCACCAATACGCTGCTCGCGGGCATCTCCGGATCGTCGACGGCGGACGCCTCGACGGTAGGCAAGTTGCTGATCCCCGAAATGGCCAAGCGCGGCTATGACCGGCCGTTCAGCGCCGCGCTGACGGCGTCGTCGGCGACGCTCGCCAACATGATCCCGCCGAGCCTCGGGCTCATCGTCTACGGTGCGCTCGCATCGGTGTCGGTCGGCGCGCTGTTTGTCGCGACCATCATCCCCGGCTTGATGATCGCTGCGGCGCTGATGCTGACCGTCTATTTCATGTCGCGCAAACGTGGCTATGGCGGCGACGTCCCCAAGGCGTCGGCCCGCGAGCGTCTGACCTCGCTCGGCATGGCAATTCCGGCGCTCGTCCTACCCCTGATCATCGTCATGGGCGTGCGTTTCGGTGCCTTCACGGCGACCGAGGCCGGAGCCATCGCCTTCGTCTACGCCATCCTCTGCGGCGGTCTGCTCTACCGCAGGCTCACGGTATCGAACTTTATCGCCGCTCTCCGCGAGTCGATGTTCGACACGGTACTGATCGTCGTCATCATCGCAGCGGCGGCCCCGTTCGCCTGGGTGCTCGCCTATGAGCAGGTACCGCAGAAGATCGCACAATCGATGTCGGTGCTGGTCGACAATCCGTGGCTGCTGATGCTGGAGCTCAACATCTTCCTGTTGGGTGTCGGTCTCTTCATGGAGATGATCGCATCCCTGGTGATCCTCGTGCCGATCCTCGTGCCGCTGGTGATCGCGGCGGGAATCGATCCGATCCACTTCGGCATCATCATCGTGCTCAACATGGTGATCGGTGCGCTGACGCCGCCGTTGGGGGTGCTGCTGTTTACTACGGCGCGCGTGGGCGGCGCCGACCAGGCGGCGACGATGCGGGCAGCGATCCCGTTCATGCTGGTTCTAATCGTCGTGATGCTGATCATCGCGTATGTGCCGGCGATCACCATGCTGCCGGTGGCGTGGTTCGGGCCCTGAAGCCGGCTCCACGGCGACTCTTCGATAGGATGTGTGCGTGAGCAGAACTCGTATTGCCGTTGTCGGCCTTGG
>Ga0164241_10006095_pt1 | contig 11073 bp, 10 predicted proteins | sample OricomyardsoilBY_FD_108780 | JGI IMG/M metagenome (GOLD analysis project Ga0164241, IMG submission 108780) | Backyard soil microbial communities from Emeryville, California, USA - Original compost - Back yard soil (BY) | ecosystem: Environmental > Terrestrial > Soil > Unclassified | place: USA... | reverse complement strand
CTTCGTACTTCTTACTTCGTACTTCGTACTTTGTACTTCGCACGTTCCCCCGAGATTCCCCGTGCCCAGAGAATCACGGCGTCCTCGCGCGGCTCCTGGTAGTAATCGCGCCGGACGCCCTCGACCTTGAACCCGAGTCTCTCGTAGAGCCGCCGCGCCGCGACATTGGACGCGCGCACTTCGAGGGTGGCGGAAGTGACGCCCTCGCGTATGGCATCAGCAAGCACGAACGCGAGCAGTTCACGCGCCAGGCCCTGCCGGCGACGGGACACATCCACGGCCAGGCTGTTGATGTGGAGCTCGTCGAAGACAATCCAGCAGGCGCAGTACGCCACGAGCGCGCCGTCCGCGGCGTGCATCACATACAACCTCGCGACGTCCGTGTTTTCGAGCTCCCAGCGGATGGCTTCCGCGCCCCAGGGATTGGTGAAGGTCTGTCGCTGGAGTCCCTCGACCGAGGCGAGATCCTCGGCAATCACCGCGCGGCGAATCGTGCAGGCGGCCGCGGCCGACCGGGCTTCCGCGCGTTCGCGCGCGAGAACGGCATCCGGCCGCCGCAGATAGACGGGACGCAGCGCGTGCGGCGCCCCCGCCAGTTCGGGCCGGCCATCGACGATTCGAGCGGCGGCTTCGGCGAGCGGCATGCCAGCCGTACCGATCGACAGGTCTGGCAGTGTCCTCGCCAGGATCTCCGCACACTTCGGCGCGCCGTCTCCCACGATGGTGATGGCGCGCGCCTTCCAGGGCTCGAGCAGCGCGGCGAGTTCGCCCGCCGTGGTGACCTGCGGCTCAGCCAGCCGGATCACCTGGTCAGCCGCGTGCGCGCCGGCGGCGTCGACGATATCGACGAAGACATCGCTGCGTTGACCGTCGAGACACGGCACGACGATACCGTCGTGCGCCGCCGTCGTGTCCCACCAGGCGCGCAGCAGTGCATCGAGCGTCGGAATGCCGGCCACCGGCCGGCCGGTGGCGAGTGCGAGACCCTGCATCGCCGCGATGCCCACGCGCATGCCGGTGAACGAGCCGGGGCCGCACACCACCGCAAAGCGGTCCACGTCATCCAGTTCGCGGCCGTGCGCGGCGAGCCAGTCGAACAGCTCAGCGGGCAGCCGTTCCCCGTGCGTCGGCTCGTCCGGTCCGGAGCGCGAGTGCGCGACGCCGTCCACTACGAGCGCGACGCTGCCGCGCCGCGTCACCGTTTCGAGCGCCAGAATCACCACGGAGTGCAATGTTATACTCCCGCCTTGATTCAGCCGCGCGGGATCGCTGTCTCCATTCCGCCCCTTCGGTCGTGACGACGTTCTCCTCTTCGCCCGCATCGGCGTCCTCGGCGACGCCCGCGATGCGTCAGTACCTCGACGTGAAGCGCGTGCATCGCGACGCGATTGTGTTCTTCCGCATGGGCGACTTCTACGAGATGTTCTACGAAGACGCGCTCGCCGCGTCGCGCGCGCTGGAACTGACGCTGACCTCGCGCGCGAAGGACGCGTCGGGCGGCGCGATCCCGATGTGCGGGCTCCCCTTTCACGCCGCCGACACCTACCTCGCGCGCCTGGTCCGCCAGGGGTACCGCGTGGCGATCTGCGACCAGGTCGAGGATCCCAGGAAGGCCAAGGGGGTCGTCAAACGTGAGGTGACGCGTGTCGTTTCTCCAGGCACGTTCACGGATGCGAGCTATCTCGAGGCGCGCGAGCCGGCGTTTCTCGCGGCGGTGCACGCGTCAGCGGACGCGCGAGCGTGGGGGCTGGCCTTTGTCGATCCGTCGACCGGAGAGTTTGCCGCGTCGGAGTTTGCCGGCGCGGACGCGCGGCTGCGGCTGGCCGCCGAACTGGCCCTGCTCCGCCCGAAGGAGATCCTGGCCGCCGATGGCGCGGAGATTGACGCCGTTGTTGAAGGCACCCCGCACGCGCGGGTGACGCGCATCGACGGCTGGACGTTCGACCCGGCGCGCGCCCGGGACGTCCTGTGCGGCCAGTTGCAGACGGCGTCGCTCGCCGGCCACGGACTCGAGGCGGCGCCGCTCGCGGTCGCCGCCGCCGGGGCGATCGTGACGTACCTGCGCGAGACGCAACGGACCGAGATTACGCACGTCCGTGACATCTCGCTGCGTGCGGCGACGGACGCGCTCATCGTCGATCCGGTCACGCTGCGCCACCTGAACATCATCGAAGGCGTCGAGGGCGGGCGCGACGGCTCCGTGCTGGAGGCGATCGATCGAACGATCACCTCGATGGGCGGGCGGCTGCTGCGCCAGTGGCTGCTGCGGCCCCTCGTGACGCTGGCCCGCATTCAGGATCGGCTCGATGCCGTCGAGGACTTCGCCTTTCGCGCGACCGATCGCGGCAAGCTGCGGGAACTGCTCCGCGGGATGCACGATCTGGAGCGCCTGATTGCCCGGGTGTCGCTCGGAACCGCCGGCCCCAGGGATCTCGTCGCCATCGGACAGTCGCTGTCGCTCCTGCCGCGCCTGCGCGCGATCGTGCAGGACATGCAGGCGCCGCTCGTCCGCAATTTCGTCGCCGAAATCGACGAGTTGATCGACGTGCGCGACGCGATTCAGACGACGCTCGTCGATGAGCCGCCGGTCATCGCCCGGGACGGCGGTGTCATCCGCGACGGCGTGGACACGGAACTCGATCGGCTGCGCGCGATCAGCCGCGGCGGCAAGTCGGCGATTGCCGCGATGGAGGAGGCGGAGCGCGCGCGCACCGGGATCACGTCGCTGAAGATCCGTTTCAATCGCGTCTTCGGCTATTACATCGAGATCTCGAAGGCGAACCTCGGCGCCGTGCCGGCCGATTACATCCGCAAGCAGACGATTGCCGGCGGCGAGCGGTTCATCACGCCGGCCCTCAAGGAACATGAGGACGCCGTTCTCGGCGCCGACGAGCGTATGGCGGCGCGCGAACTCGAGCTGTTCGACGACCTGCGCCGCCGGACGGCGGCCGAAGCGCCGCGCGTGCTGGACACGGCGCGAGCCGTCGCCACGCTCGACGTGCTGGCAGCCCTCGGTGACACGGCCGCGAGCGCCAACTACACCAAGCCGTTCCTGCACGACGGCGACGAGTTCCAGGCTGCCGACGCGCGCCACCCCGTCGTCGAACGGCACGTGGCCGGCGCATTCGTGCCGAACGACATCGGTCTCGACGCCGGCGGCCGTCAGCTCATCATCCTCACCGGCCCGAACATGGGCGGCAAGTCCACCTACCTCCGGCAGACGGCGATCCTCGCGCTGATGGCGCAGGCCGGATCGTTCGTGCCCGCGCGAAGCGCGAAGCTGTCGGTCGTCGACCGCATCTATGCGCGGGTCGGAGCGTCGGACAACATCGCGCGCGGACAGTCCACCTTCATGGTGGAAATGCAGGAGACCGCGGCGATCCTGCACACGGCAACGAGTCGCAGTCTGGTCATCCTCGACGAGATCGGCCGGGGGACGGCGACCTTCGACGGCCTGAGTCTGGCGTGGGCGGTCGCGGAATACCTGGCGACGAACGAACGGGCGCGGCCGAAGACCATCTTCGCCACGCACTATCACGAGCTCACGGATCTGGCCGATGCGCTGCCCTCCGTGTCGAACTGCCACGTCGCGGCGCGCGAGTTCAAGGATGACATCGTCTTTCTGCACAAGATTGTCGCCGGGCGCTCGGATCGCAGTTACGGGATTCAGGTGGCCCGGCTGGCCGGGGTCCCGGCGCCCGTCATCCGGCGCGCATCGGAAATTCTGAAGTCGCTCGAGCGTGACGAACTCGCCCGCGGCGGGCGCCCAAGCCTGAGCGGCGCGCCTCCAGCCGCCCAGCAGCAGCTCGCGCTGTTCCACCCGCCGGAATCGCATGCGGTTGTCGACAAACTCCGGTCGCTCGATCTCGATCGGCTGACGCCGATTGACGCCTTGAATCTGCTGGCGATTCTCAAGCGCGAGGCCGATGCGTGACGCGCGCGGTGGGCGTCGCCCTCCTGTGTATCGCGACCGCGGTCGCCTGCGGCGGCCCATCACGGCGAAATCCCAACGCGCTGGTTCTGGCCATCGGCAGTTCGCCCACGAATCTGGATCCGGGCGTCGGGCTGGACGAGGCCTCGCAGCGGGTTCACTCGCTGCTGTTCAGCTCGCTCCTCAAGATCGGCACCGACCTCCGCACTGTCCCTGATCTGGCGGTTCGTTTCGAGACGACCGACTCGCAGACCTACATTGCGGAAATCCCTGCCGGCGTGCATTTCCACGACGGGCGGGAAATGACCTCGGCGGACGTGGCGTACACGTTTCGGCGCTTCCTCGACCGCACGTTTGTGTCCGCGCGAAAGGGCGCCTACCAGGACCTGGCGGCGGTCGACATCATCGATGCCCACACGGTGGCGTTTCGGCTCACGCGGCCTTCCGCGTCTTTCCCGGCGAATGTGGCCAATGTCGGTATCGTCCCTGACGGCAGCGGCGCGAATCTGTCGCGCTCCCCGATCGGCAGCGGTCCGTACCGACTGGTGGAGTTCGTGCCCGACGACCATGTCACGCTGGCATCGTTTGCGGGCCACTACCGCGGAGCGCCGACGAATGACGGCGTGACGCTCAAGGTCGTCCCCGACGCCACGATGCGCGGCCTGGAGCTGCGCAAGGGCGATGTGGACCTCGTGGTCAACGACCTCACGCCCGATCTGGTGGCGGAACTACAGCAGGAGCCGCGGCTTCAGGTCACGGTCGCGCCGGGAACCGACTTCGCGTACGTCGGGATGAACCTGCGCGATCCGGTGCTCGCCGACCGCCGTGTGCGCCAGGCCATCGGCTACGCCATCGATCGCCAGGCCATCGTCGACTACCTGCAGCGGGGCCAGGCGCGGCAGACCGCCGGCATGGTGCCGTCGATGTCGTGGGCGTACACGGACGATCTGTTCGCCTTTACGCACGACGTGGCAAAGGCGCAGGCCCTGCTCGACGAGGCAGGCTACCGCGATCCCGACGGGCCGGGGCCGGCGCCGCGTCTGCACCTCGTGCTGAAGACATCGACCGCCGAGGCGTATCGCGTGCAGGCCGCCGCCATTCAGCAGCAGCTCGGAGAGGCCGGCATCGCCCTCGACATCCGATCCTATGAATTCGCGACTCTCTTCTCGGACGTGGTCCGCGGGAACGTGCAGCTGTACACGTTGATCTTCACCGGCGGATCGGTCGCCGACCCGGACATCCTCCGACGCGTATTTCATTCCTCGCAGGTGCCGCCCGCCGGTTTCAACCGTGCGCACTATGCCAACCCCGAGGTCGATCGTGCGATCGATCTCGCGACGTCGAGTCTCACCGAAGCGGAGCGCGCCGATCACTACCGGACAGCGCAGCGTCTCATCGCCGCCGATGCGCCGATGCTTCCTCTCTGGGCCCGTTCGAATGTCGCCGTGGCCCAGCGTGACCTGACGGGCATCGTGCTGTCGCCGATCGGCGACCTGGATTTTCTGCGCGGCGTCTCGCGATCGCCGCGGTGACGTGGTTAAATTGCGTCGGTATGGGACGACGCAAATCACGATTCCTGCGCAAGCCGGTAGAACCGTTCGCGGTCGAACCGGGCCTGTCCGCCGATGCCGTGCTCGAGCGCATGGAGCGGGTGTCGTTTCAGGGCCGCAACCTGGCGACCGCGCGCCGCATCTGGGAAAAGATGCTGGCGAGCGACGCGACGATCTTTCTCGGCATGGCAGGCGCGTTGTCCGCCGGCGGGATGCGCCTCGTGATCGCGCATCTCATCGAGCGCCGGTACGTCGACTGTCTCGTGTCGACGGGCGCCAACCTCTACCACGATCTCCACGAGACCCGGGGTCGGCGGCACTTCATCGGGTCGCCCGGTCTGGACGACGCGGCGCTCGCGGCGGAACGCATCGACCGCGTGTACGACACGCTGGCCAGTGAAGACGAGTTCTGCAAGAACGACGAATGGATTGCGGCGTTCGTGCTGAAGCTCGAGCGGCGGCCGTACACGAGCCGCGAGTTCCTGTACAAGCTCGGCGAGCACCTGTGGAACGAGACCGGCAACAACGGGATCCTCACCGCCGCTTATCGGGCCAACGTGCCCATCTTCTGCCCGGCCATCGCCGATTCATCGATCGGCATGGGGCTCTCGCAGGCGCGCCATCGCGACCAGACTGCCGGTGTCTGCGACGTCATCGGCGACATCATCGAGTCGGCGAACATGGTCATCCGCAAGCCCTCCACCGCGACGGTCGTGCTCGGGGGCGGCACGCCGAAAAACTTCATCAACCAGGCCAGCGTCCAGGCCGAGTTCTATGACGACCGGGTGGGCGGCCACAAATATGCCATCCAGATCGTGACGGACGTGCCGTACTACGGGGGCGCGAGCGGCTCCAGCCTCGAAGAGGCACAGAGCTGGGGCAAGCTGTCGATCGAATCCGAAAAGGTCACCGTTCACGCGGACGTCACGCTGGCCCTGCCGGTGCTCATCAGCGCGCTCGAGACGCACGCGCACGACGTGGTCCCTCGCCGCAAACGGCCTGAATTCGACGTGTCCGGACGCGTGATGGTCATGAACGGACAGCCGCTCGCTGACAACAAGTTCCAGGAGTCCTGATGTCGTCGCCCGTCGATTACCCTCACACCGCCCCGCATCAGTTCGGCGGCGAACTGCCGGAGGCGCGCTCGTTCGACGAAAGCGCGGCCGTCATTCTCCCGGTCCCCTTCGATCGCACCACGTCCTACGTGACCGGCACGCGGAACGGACCCCGCGAACTGCTCCTGGCTTCGGCACAGGTCGAGTTATGGGACGAGGAACTGGGCGTCGACATCCACGAGCGGGGCATGTACACCCTGCCGGAGCTCGACCTGTCCACCCTCACCATGGCTGGCGCGATGGACGAGTTGAAACGCGTGACCGGCGCGCTCCTGGACGATGACAAGTTCCTGATCACCGTCGGCGGCGAACACTCGATCACGTCGCCGATCGTGGCCGCCGCGTCGGAACGCTTCGCGGGCGTGTCGGTGCTGCAGGTCGACGCCCACGCCGACCTGCGGGATTCGTATCTCGACGAAAAGCACAGCCATGCGTGTGCCATGCGCCGGAGCCTCGAGTTCGCACCGCTGGTCCAGGTCGGGATCCGGAACATCTCCGGCGAGGAAGTCGACGTCCTGTCGGGTCTGCAGACGACGATTTTCTACGACTGGAACATGCGCGAGGACCCGGAGTGGATCGAGCGCGCGGTCGACGCGTTGTCCGACACGGTCTATATCACCATCGATCTCGATGGACTCGATCCGGGCATGATGCCGGCCGTCGGCACGCCGGAGCCGGGCGGCCTGTCCTGGCGTGAGCTGACCAGATTGCTCCGGCGCACCTTTGAACGCCGGCGCGTCGTGGCGTGCGATGTCGTGGAGCTGTGCCCCATCGCGGGCATGGCATCGCCAAACTTCATCGCGGCCAAGCTCGTGTACAAGCTGCTCACGTACAAGTTCGGAATGAAGCGGGGCTAGACGCCGGGAGCCGCCTGTAGCCGGCCGCCCGTAGCCTGTAGCCCTAATTGATCGCCGCGAGCGCCTGCCGGGCGTCGGCGGCGTACTGCGAGTCGGAGAACTCGTCGACTACGCGCTTGTAGGCCGCGCGGGCGTCCTGGGACTTGCCTGCCTTCGCATTCGCGCGCGCCAGCTGGATCAGCACGCTGTCGACGGGCAGCGGCCCGTCGCGCTCGGCGGACAGGTCGGTCAGCAGCTTGATCGCGTCGTCGTTCCTGCCGGCCGCCATGAGCGTTTCGGCCAGGCCCAGCCGCGCCGTGGACGAGTAGGGTTCGCGCTTCTGTGCGATCACGTCGCGGAAACCGGCTTCCGCCTCGCTGAACCGTCCGAGTTCCAGCTCCGTCGCCGCGATCTCGTAGCGGGCCGCCACGGCGGCAGCCGACGATGGATAGTTCGAGACCACCTGCTGGTACGCTTTGATGGCGGCTTCGCCGCGGGCCTGTTCCGTGGGATACGTGTTCGGCGCCTGCCCGACGCCCGGCAGCGTCGATGGCGGCGCGATGGCCGACTCCCGAATGGACGAGGCGTCGCCGAGCAGCACCCCGGCCTTGTCCTCCCGGCTCTGCGTCCAGAAGTAGTACCCGCCACCGATGGCCAGAACGACGGCCGCGATCCCCACGATCGTCACGACACGGTTCCGGTTCTCACGCAGCTGCCCCGCGACACGCACGGCGGTCTGGGCGAATTCGTCCTGCTTCAGCTGATGACGGTCTTTTGCCTTCATGTCTCCGCTCTCTGAGCCAACCAGGAGCCTTCCTCGCGATCGGCCAGTCGCAAAGTATGGCACACGCGCCGCGGAATTCCGAAGGCGCGGACGCGGGGCTGGGAGCGGCGGCCAGACGGCGCCGCGGCCATGGCCGGCCCTCAGCTCAGTGAGCGTTCACATCGCCCCCGGAAGTCTCCCCCGTCGCGTCGTCATCCTGGATGGTGCCCACCGCAGCGTCGCGATCCCGCCGTTCATCGAGCACCGTGCCTTCCCACAACGGCACGCCGGCGAAGTACGAGGCCCGCGCGATGACGTGACCCGATACCGGCGTGGTCAGCAGGACGAACGCCCCGATGCTTGCTACGCGGATCAGCGATGCGAAGTCGCCCATCTGCAGCGCCGCGCCGGCCAGCAGGCATCCCAACCCGAGCGTCGACGCCTTGGTGGACGCCTGCATGCGCGTGAACACGTCGGGCATGCGCAGGACGCCGGCGGCGGCCAGCAGCGCGAACACGGCGCCGGTCAGCCAGAGAATTGCGGTCGCGATGTCCGTCACTGCGGGTCGCCCCGTTCGACGTACGTGGCATACGCAATCGTGCCGAGGAAGCCGACGAGCGCGATCACCAACGCCGCATCCAGCGTGGCGCGCACCCCGCTCCACGCGGCGAGTACGACGATGAGCGCCACGACCAGCACGCCGAACAGGTCCATCGCGACGATTCGGTCAGGCAGCGTCGGGCCTTTGACGAGGCGAACGAACGCGATGAGCAGTGCGGCGCCCAGCATGACGAGCGTGATTTGGCTGACGACTTCGAGCATGACCGTTCTCCTCTATTCGAACAACAACTTCACGCGGCGTTCGAACCCGCTCTTGATCTCCCGCCGGGCGTCATCGGCGCTCGTCATGTGCATCACGTGCACGAAGAGCGTTCGCCGGTCCTCGGCCAGATCGATCGTCACGCTGCCCGGCGTGATGTTGATGAGCATCGACAGCAGCAGAATCTCCCCGTCGCTCGTGACGTCGAGCGGAATGGCGACGACCGCAGGCTCAATCCGTGTGGGCCTGAACACGTCGGCCGCGACGCGGAAGTTCGCGATCAGCAGTTCCCACGCGAAGAACGCGCCCAGTCCCAGCGCGCGGCGTGTCCTGGAGACGAGCGTCGAGGGCATCACGCCGCCTCGGGCCAGCAGCGCGAGAATGCCGTAGCCCACGGCGTAGCCGACGAGCAGGTTGCCAAGCGTGATGTCGCCCTGCAGGGCCGACCACGCGATCGCGAGGAGCAGGCTTCCCAGCAGCATCAGTGCCCAACTCCCAGTACGGCGCGGACGTACTCCTCGCGGTGCAGCAGCTGGCCCGCGCTGCGGGCCGTGAGCGCGAACAGCGGTTCGGCGCCGGCGGTCATGGCCAGGGTCAACAGACTGAGCACGGCAATCGCCGCCAGCAGCGGGAATCCGGGCGGCGCGAGGTCGCGCGCGTCAGGGGCCGGCCGCCAGAAACTCTCTCCCCATGTCCGCGTCATCGAGAGCAGCGTCAGCAGCCCGACCACGAGAATGAGACCGCCCACGCCGTAGGCGCCGGCCGCGAACGCGCCTTCCAGGATCGCCAGCTTGCCAAGGAAACCTGACAACGGCGGCACCCCCGCCAGCGAGAAGATGGGCACCATGGCCAGCACCGTGAACACCGGCCGATCGCGATACAGGCCGCCGAGTCCGGCCATGTCCGTCGTGCGGCGCACTCGCAGCAGCACGCCGCTGACCAGGTAGAGATTCGTGATCACGACGATGTGGTGAAGAACATAGAAGATGGCGCCCGCCAGCGCGGCTGGCGTCAGAAGGCTCAGACTCGCAGTCGTGTAGCCGATGTGCCCCACCAGGTTGAACGAGAGCACGCGCCTGAAATCACGCTCGCCCAGCGCGGCGACCAGTCCGATCAGCATCGTCGCGGCGGACATCGCGAGCAGCAGCACGAACAGCGCGGGCGACGCGCTGTGGAACAGCAGCGTGAACACGCGGATCAGCGCGTACACGCCCACCTTGGTGAGCAGGCCGGCGAATGCCGCGCCGACCGGCGCCGGCGGCGTGTGGTACGACGCCGGCAGCCAGAAGAACAGCGGAAACAGGCCGGCCTTCATGCTGAACGCGATCAGAAACAGGACCGCGAGGACGCGATCCAGGCCCGGGCTGGCGATCGTCGACCACACCCGCGCGAGTTCGGCCATGTTGAGGGTGCCGGTCGCGCCATACAGGAGCCCCAGCGCCGTCAGGAAGATGGACGACGCGAGCAGGTTGATGGTGAGGTACTTGAATGCCGCCTCCATTTGCGGACGCGCCCGGCTGAGCGCCATCAACACGAACGACGCGACGAGCATCACCTCGAACCAGACGTAGAGGTTGAAGAAATCACCCGCGAGAAACGCACCAGACACGCCCATGTAGAGGATCTGGATCAGCGGATGGTACCCAAACGCCTCGCGCCGCGGGTCGATGCCGGCCAACGCGGCGACCGATATCGCCGTACTGACCACGCCGACCGCCACGATCAGGACCGCGGCGAGAAGGTCGGCGACAAGCGTGATGCCGAACGGGGCCCGCCAGTCGCTGACCTGCAGCACCTGGACGCCCGCGCCGTTCACGCGACTAAACACCAGGAGGGCGCTGGCCAGCAGCGCGATCGATCCGGCCAGCGAGATCCATCGTTGAGGTCCGGGCCGCCTCGGGGCCAGCATCAGCGCGGCCGCGGTGCTGAGCGGCACGAGGATCGGAAGGACGAGCCCTTTCATCGGTCGCGTCCCACGGCGTCGATGTCATCGGTGCCGAGCGTGTCGTGCACACGGTGCGCGAGCACGAGTGAAAATGCCAGCAGGCCGAATCCGAT
>Ga0164241_10006094_pt1 | contig 11073 bp, 13 predicted proteins | sample OricomyardsoilBY_FD_108780 | JGI IMG/M metagenome (GOLD analysis project Ga0164241, IMG submission 108780) | Backyard soil microbial communities from Emeryville, California, USA - Original compost - Back yard soil (BY) | ecosystem: Environmental > Terrestrial > Soil > Unclassified | place: USA... | reverse complement strand
ATGCCCTCGCACAGAGAAAAATTCGCAACCCAGGTCGATTCCGAAATTCTCAGCTCGGTGCGTGAGATTGCGTCCCGGGAAGGCCGACAGCTGCAGGCACTGGTGGATGAAGCCTTGGCCGATCTCGTCGAAAAGCGACGCAACGGACGCGCGCGGCCGCATGTGATGAAGGAATACCTGGGCAGCCACGCGCAGTTCGGTGATCTCTACAAGAACCTCGCGAAGTGAGCGACTTCCTGACGCTGGCCGACGTGCTGGCGATGCATGAGGATCAGGTCGAGCGCTATGGCGGATCGCCGGGCATCCGCGACCCCGGCCTGCTTGAGGCCGCGCTTTTTCGTCCGCAGACAGGCTACTACCCCGACGTGATTGCGGAGGCGGCGGCTCTTTGGGAAAGCCTGGCGCAGAACCATCCCTTCATCGATGGCAATAAGCGCACTGCATTCGCCGCCACTTACACCTTTCTGGCCATCAACGGCGTCCGGATCGTTGCCGACGCCGGCAAGACCTTTGAATTCATCAGCGGACTGTATGCAGGCCGGAAATTTGAATATCCGATGCTGGATGCGTGGCTGCGCGAGAACACGCGCTGAGATCCTGCGTCAGGTTTCCGCACGCAGATAGGCATTCAATCCCTGCGCACCGGCCGCCATCACCTTGCCGTGATTCCAGCGGAACATCGGCCCCAGAAACGGCGCCATCACATTCATCCAGGCGCGCGTCGTCGTGACTTCCCAGTCGTAGAGCACGTCGGTTCCCGTGCCGGTCTTGCCCGGCGCCAGCGTCCAGCGGCCGACGCCGTTCAGTTCGCCTTCGGCAACCCCCTCGATCACATTGGGCTTTTGCACGACGGTGGTGCGCATCTGGAACGTGAGCTGATAAGGCAGCGCACTGCCCCACGTGAAGCGACGCACGGCGCCGATGCCGTTGGCATCGCCCCGGGTGACTTCCTGCACGTCGATGACGAAGGGCCACCAGCGCGGCCAGTTCGCCACGTCATACAACGCATCCCACACGGCATGGATGGGCGCATTCAGATGCCAGTGACTCTCGAGTTGATAGCGGCTCATGCGCTCAAGTATTTCATGTTCGCGTGCGCCGCGCTTCAGCGCAGCGCCAGCATCCAGCACAGCGCAATCATGCCCATGGCGATGCCCGCGGCCCATCGCTGCGGCACGCGTTCGAGCCAGGCGGCGCCGACCTTGCTGACGCATAGCGCGCCCAGCACGGCGCCACAGATGAAACCCAATCCATGCGACAACACATCCGTGTGTTCGCCCGCGGTGCCCAGCCATGCCAGCAGCAGCACGCCGCCGACCAGCGGCGCGACGCGGCGCCAGCCCGGCAGAACGAATGCACGCCGTTGCCGCCAGGCATGCGCCGCGATCAAGCCCACCGTGGCGAATACCGCGGTGGAGGCGCCGGCGGAAACAAAATTATCGGCCACCAGCGTGGCCTCGATCAGGTTCGCGATGCCGGCGCTCAAGGTGATGAGCAGCCAGGCCCGACCATTGCCCAGCTGCTGCGCGGCGAAGTAGCCGAACAGGGCGCCCGCGCCCAGGTTGCCGAGCAGATGTTCCAGATCCCAGTGCAGTGTCAGTGCCGTCCAGGCGCGCCACCACTCCCCTGCCCGCATGCCGGTGCTGCGGGCCGCACCCACGTCGAACAGATCGGCGGTGAACCAGTGCTGGCTGGCGACAAACGCGATGCCGATCAACGCCAGTACATAGACCAGCGCGCCACGCCATGCATCGGCGTGCAGCTTCAATGGCGGCAATTTCAGTCGTGGCCGGCGGCGCTCCTCGTCGTAGTGATGCAGGTGATGCGCGGCGTGGGCCGCTTCGCGTTGCCCCACGCACAACGCGAATTGCCCGCTGTCCTCGATGATCTCATTGGGGATGAGCACCGCGGTGAGCACGAAGGCGCGCTCATCGCAGGCGGCGCGCCGTGCCGAGCGGTAAACCACCACGGGATCGATGAGCATTCCCACGGAGGTGGGAGCGGGCGTGCCGGTTTCAAGGCCGGCCTCGACATGAACCCGGGTGACGCCGCAGGGCTGATCGGGGCGCCAGGCCCCCTCGCCCTTCAGGCGATCAGCCAGGTCAGCACCCCGTCGGCGGACACATCGGATGCGAATCGCACATGCATGCGCGACTCGGCGGCCAGTCCGCGCAGCATCAGAAAATCCGGCCAGCGCGTGATGCCCAGCAATCGCGCATCGCGTTGCGCCAGCCACACGGCCGATGCATCGCGCCACTGTCGTACCGGATCTTCGCCGAGCATCACAATGTGCGCGCCGCGCGTCTGCCAGCGCGCCAGCAGTGACGGCTGGGCGGCGATCCGGCGATCGTGCAGCAGCACGCTGATGCGCTCGCGTGCTGATGCCGTGTGCGCCGTCACCGAAGCCACAGGCGCCAGCACGCCCGCGCCCACCGCGGCGCCGCCCAGCAGTACATCCCGCCGCGACAGCATGGACTCGAACACCCGGTTCATGGCTTGCCTCGCGAGAGATACAGCGCGATGGCGGTCAGTTCCGGATCGCTGACCTCGGCGCGCGAAATGCGCGGCATATTGCCGGTGCCGGTGCGCACCACCACGAAGATGTACTCGGCGGAAAGATCGGCGCGCTGCTCGAGCAGTCCCTTGCTGGGGTCGCCCGGCCGGCGCGAGAGGATCTGCACGGCCATGCCGATGCCCTGATGACACATGCCGCAGCGATGCGTGTACAGCGCCTTGCCATCGGGTTCGGCCGAGGCCGCGGTGGTGGCGATGGCGATCAGGCCCGCCGCGAGGAGCAGTTGCTTCAGGGCGTTCATGCGCGCTGATCGCGGTAGCGCTTCGGCCAGATGCCGCTCTTGCCCGGCGCCAGCACGCCGTTGGGATCGAGCGCGTCCTTGATCGCCTCGTTGGCGCGCCGCAGCGCGTGATTGTTGAAGTCGTAAGTGGAGGCGATCAGATCCATGAAATCGATGTGCGTGCGGTATTCGCCGTAGCGCTTTTCGGTGGCATCGGCCACCAGTGCGCGGAAGAAGCGGTTCACGCGGCTCATCATGTCCGCATCGTCCTTGTTGAACAGCACCTGGTTCACGTTGATGACGCTGCGCTCGCCCATGGCGAACGAGCCGTGGTAATCCATGCCGAATTCCTTGTAGCGATCGTAGGTGCGGCGGAACTGTTCCATGGCCGCCTTGCCATTGGCCGGCAGCACCGGCGAATAACCCATATGTCCGCCGCGTCCGCCATGCCAGGCGGCATTGGCCAGCGGGAAGGTGATGGGAATGCCGGCCACGGCCGCGGCGCCCGGCGAGGGATTCATCGGCTGCCCCTGCTTCCAGCGCGACACCGTCATCGGCTGCGAGGTCTGCTTCGCGAACTGCGCCTGAATGACGCCGGCGGCGGCTTCGTTCACGGCCTCGTAGCCATACAGCCGCAGGCTCACCGACCACCAGCCGATGTTGAAGCGTTTGCGAATCGCGGCGATCACATCATCGGGCAGCGCATCGGGTTTGTCGTACCACTCCTTGCGCGTGGTGAGCGTGGCGGCGCCGCGCAGCCAGCTGCCCAGCGAGGGCGACTGCACGAGCAGGCCATCGCGACGCAGCCCGGCAATCAGATCCACCGCCCAGCCCAGATCCTCGGGCTTGTCCAGCTCGAGGTCGAGGCCGACCATGGATTCGGGCGCGGGCATCAGCCACACGCCGGCCTTGGTGACCACGCCGTAGTTCGACTGCACGAGCATCTGCTCCCACGACGGCCCGAAGCCGTAGCGGTACAGGTTCCAGGTGGGTGAATCCTTCATCGCGCCCATGCCGGTGCGCATCAGCTCGCCGGTGGGCAATACCACTTCCATGCCGCAGAGTTTTTCGGTGTGCTGGCCGTAGGTGGTGTAGCCCACGCCGCGATCCAGCGCGTTGCCCAGCACCGAGCCCCAGCTGTTGCCGGGCACGCTGGTCCAGAACGGCAGCTTGTGCTGCTGGATGTAGTCGTACAGGTCGTAAAAACCCACGCCGGGCTCGACGAGCGCGACGCCATTTTCGGCGTCGAACTCGATCTTCTTCATGCGCGACAGATCGAGCACCACCGAGCCCTTCAGGCGCGGCGCGGCGCCGCCATAGCCGAAATTCTTGCCTCGGCTGATGGGCCACAGCGGCAGCTTGTGCGTGTTGGCCAGCTTGACGACCTCGACCACCTGCTCGGCCGTGAGCGGCGCCACGGCCGCGGCGGCCGCGTGCGCGGACTCATCCACCGCGAAGTGATCGAGATAGGTGTCGCGATCCAGATCGGTGGCCAGCACCCAGTCATCGCCCACCACACGCGCCATGGCGGCCAGCGCCTTGTCCATCTGCGCGGCGCTCATCCCCGGTGGCAGTACTTGTTTCATGCGGTGCTCAGGTGACCTTGTAGTAGCGCACCAGGTTGCCATCGGGCTTGCGCTCGCCGATGCCCACGAATACGTGCTTGGTGAGCCAGTCGTGCTTGCCCGCGCTGGTTTCGAAGGTGGGACTGGCGCGCAGGTAGTATTCGGCATGCGCCACCGGCGGCCCGCCGTCGAAGGCCCACTTGCGCAGCCGATCCATCACATCCGGTTTGCGGCCCCACAGAAAGCCCTTGTTGTAGAGCATGATCAATGTGCCGTCGTCTTCCTGCAGCATGTAGCGCGCATCGAAAACGGCGACATCATCAGGGCGAAAAAGCGCGTAATCGCCGCCGGAATTCGGCACCGCCTTGCCCTTGAGCCGGGGACCGGCGAATTCACCCGAGTCCACGTACACCGCGCTGCGGATGCCGCCACCGGGCAGCTTGGTGATCTGCTGCACGCGCGTGAAACGCAGGCGCACTTCCATCGCGAATTCGAAGCGCGGCTGATCCATCGTCGAGAAGACTTCCGGGTCCATGTTCCCCCATCCTGAAAACGTCGGCGGTTGCCGTTCAATGGTAGAATTGTGGCCTGCAAGGATAACTCCACTACAGACGTTTCGGGGGATTGACACGATGACTTCAGCGGCGAGGCGCGTGGGGCTGCTGGCCCTGTCCGCGCTGATATGGAGTACCGTCGTGAGCGCGGATCAGGCCGTGCAGTGGGCGCCGGATGCCCGCGCCAACGCGGTACTCGCGGGCACCACGCGTGCCGACCTCTACGCCGTGCTCGATCGTTATCTGGCCGCCCTGAAGGCCAACGATCCCTCGCGCGTGCCCTGGGCCGATCATGTGCGCAACACCGAAAACAACGTGGCGCTGATGGTGGGCGACGGGCTGTGGCAGACCCTCACGGCGCTGGGCAGCTACGACCTGCGCTTCGCCGATCCACAACTGGGCCAGGTGGGTTTCTTCGGTACGGTGACCGAAACCGATGAAACCGCCGCCTTCACCGTGCGGCTGAAAGTCGTGGGCGGAAAGGTCACCGAGGCCGAAACCCTCGTCGTGCGGCAGCTCGATTCGGGCATCAAGTTCGAAGGGCAGAAATTCGAGAACAAGCCGGCGATGAACGAGATGCTGCCCGCGGCGCAGCGCCTGCCCCGCCCGCGCATGATCTCGCTGGCCGATGGCTACTTCGACACCCTGCAGCTCAACGACGGCACGCTGTTCACCAAGTTTCATCCCAACTGCAAGCGCGTCGAGAACGGTGTGCAGACGACGAACAATCCCAGCTTCGCGGTGGTGCCCGTGTCCCGCCTGGGCTGCGAGGCGCAGTTCAAGGCCGGCAACTATCGCTACGACACCCGCCTGCGGGCACGGCGTTTCGTCATGGTGGATGAGGAGCGTGGCCTGGTGCTGGCCTCGGGATTCATCGACCATGCCGGCGTGCCGCATGAATACAACCTGACCGACGGCACCAAGGTGCGCTCGCCGGTGCATCGCCCGCACAGTTTCTATCTCTTCGAACTGTTCAAGCTCAAGGACGGCAGCATCGAGCAGATCGAGGCCAATTTCATCACGGTTCCGTACAACATGCCGTCGCCCTGGGATGACTGGGCGCGGCATGATCCCTGAGTCGGGGATTCCGGCAGGAACCGTCAGCTTCCCGGGCAGTCACAGTTCCACGTGAAGATCAGCGGGTCCCGCGCCCCGGGTTCGGCGGCGTTCATATTCATTTTCATCACGGTGGCGCTGGACATGATGGCGGTCGGCATCACCGTGCCGGTGCTGCCAAAACTCATCATCCAGTTCCAGCACGGCGACGTCGCGCGCGCGGCCTGGTATGTCGGCGCGTTCGCCACGCTGTGGGCCGCGATGCAGTTCATCTTCTCGCCGCTGATCGGCGCGGCCTCCGACCGCTTCGGCCGTCGCAAGGTGATCCTGCTGTCGAACCTCGGCCTGGGGCTCGACTATGTGCTGATGGCCTGGGCGCCCTCGCTGAGCTGGCTGTTCCTGGGGCGGGTGATCTCCGGCATCACCTCGGCCAGCTATCCCACGGCCGGTGCCTACATTGCGGACGTTACCCCGCCAGCCGAACGCGCCGGCAAGTTCGGCATGCTGGGCGCGGCCTTCGGCCTGGGATTCATCGTCGGGCCCGCGGTCGGCGGCCTGCTGGGTGGCCTGGATCTGCGCCTGCCCTTCTGGGTTGCCGCCGGCCTGAGCCTGGCCAACGCGGCATATGGATTCTTCATCCTGCCCGAGTCGCTGCCCAAGGAACGACGCAAGCCCTTCAGCCTGCGCAATGCCCATATTTTCGGTTCGTTCCGGCTGCTGCGCTCGCATCCGGAACTGTTCGGCATGGCCAGCGCGCTGTTCGTGATGGGCCTGGCGCACGAAGCGCTGCCCAACACCTTCGTGTTGTACGCGGACCAGCGTTATGCGTGGGGTGAAACCCGCGTCGGCCTGGCCCTGGCCATCATCGGCGTGGCCAGCGTGGTGGTGTCGATGCTGCTGGTCAGGCCGCTGGTGCGGCGCCTCGGCGAACGTCGCGCGGCTTTGCTGGGCCTGGTGTGCGGCATGGGTGGATTCCTCACCTTCGGGCTCGCGCCCACCGGCGGCATTTTCCTGTTCGGCATTGCGCTGGTGGCGCTGTGGGGCGTGGCCAATCCTTCCTTTCAGTCGCTGATGAGCCGGCGCATCGATCCTTCCGAACAGGGACAATTGCAGGGCGCACTGGGCAGCATCCGCGCGGTCACGGGCATGCTGGGGCCGGTGGTGTTCACGCAGGTATTTGCCGCGGCCGTGCGCCATGGCGGCGAACCGCTGCTGGGCGCGCCGTTCCTGCTGTCGGCGGCGCTGCTGCTGGTCACGCTGGTGGTCGCGACCCGCGTGCTGCCGCGTCGCGCACCCACACACTAGAACGACGGCGCCGGCACGAAGGCCGAAGCGCCTGCTTCAGCCCGGGCGCTTCTGTTGCGCGAGGAATTGATCCAGGTAGTTGCGAAACTCCACGCCCAGCTGCGGATGTTTCAGGCCGTATTCCACCGTGGCCTGCAGATAACCCAGCTTGTTGCCGCAGTCGTAGCGCTTGCCCTTGAAGCGGTAGGCGTACACCGCCTCGTCCTGCATGAGCCGCGCGATGCCATCGGTGAGCTGGATTTCGCCACCCGCCCCCTGACCGATCTGTTCCAGATGATCGAAGATGCGCGGCGTGAGCACGTAGCGGCCCACCACGGCGAGGTTCGACGGCGCCTGTGCAGGCTTGGGCTTCTCGACGATGGCGCCGATCTGCGCCACGCTGGCCTTGCTGCCATCGGTGTCGACGATGCCGTATTTGTCCGTTTCGCCGGGCTCGACTTCTTCCACCCCCAGCACGCTGCAGCGCTGCCGGGCGTGAACATCCGCCATCTGCTTCAGGCAGGGCTCGTCGGCGTCGATGAGGTCGTCCGCCAGATGCACGAAGAAAGGCTCATCGCCCACGGCCGGGCGCGCGCACAACACGGCGTGCCCGAGACCCAGCGGCGCGGGCTGACGGATGTAGATGCAGGTGGCCGAAGCGGGCAGCACGCTGCGTACCTGATCGGCCAGCTCGGACTTGCCCTGTGAGTCGAGCAGCTTCTCGAGCTCGGCATCGGAATCGAAGTGATCCTCGATGGCGCGCTTGGACGCGCCGGTGATGAACACCAGGCGCGTCGCGCCGGCAGCCAGGGCTTCTTCCACCGCGTACTGGATCAGTGGTTTGTCGACGACAGGCAGCATTTCCTTGGGACTGGCCTTGGTGGCTGGCAGAAAGCGTGTGCCACGACCCGCCACTGGAAACACCGCCGTACGAACCGGACTCGCTGCCCCACCCTGCTTCACGGTATGCCTTCCCTGCTGCCTGTGTGAGGCATCGATAGTACAGGACTATCGCTTCGCCGGAGGCGACCGCCGCATTTCAGCGACAGGTCTCGCGGTAGTTCTCGCGGCTGGGACCGTAGTGGTCGCCTTCGCATCGACGCGGATGAGTTCGCGGTTCTTCTGGATGGCCGATGGACCGATGCCCTTGACCAGGGCCAGTTCATCGGCCGACTTGAAGGGGCCGAACTTCTTGCGGTACTCGACGATGGCCTCGGCCCGTTTCATCCCGATGCCCTTGAGTTCACGCGACAGCGTCGCGGCATCGGCGGTGTTGACGTTGACGGGGCCCGCGTGCGCGACGAGGCCGGGGAACTGTAGGAGTGTGCCTACGAGGGTGGCCAATAAAATCGTGGAATGCCGGGACATGCCAATCTCCTGCAAAGCGATCGGATCGATCGCCTTGCAGGTTAGGTCGCCGTGTATCGCGGCGCGGCTCGCCTATCGGGCGCGGATGTACAGAATTGCCCAGCAGGATTCAGTCGCGGATCGGCTGCCCGGCGCTTTCATTCACGCGCTCGCGCAGATCCTTGCCCGGCTTGAAGTGCGGCACATGCTTGCCGGACAGGGCGACGGCCTCGCCCGTTTTCGGATTCCTTCCCTGTCGCGGCGGACGGAAGTGCAGCGAGAAGCTGCCGAAACCGCGGATCTCGATGCGCTCTCCCTGCGCCAGCGCGTCGCTCATGATCTCCAGGATCTGCTTCAGAGCCAATTCGACGTCCCGCGCCGGCAGATGCTTCTGCTTGGCGGTGATGATCTCGATCAGTTCCGACTTCGTCATGCCGATATCCCGGAATTCGCTTCGGCGGACGCGCCGCGTGGCGCGTCCGCCTCAAGCCTGTTGCATCAGTCGCGGTCGCTGCCGATCTGCTCCTTCAGCAGGTCGCCCAGGCTGGTGCCCGAAGAGCCGCCGCCGGATTCGGTGCGGTAGCTCTGCACGGCCTCGGCCTCTTCATGCATTTCCTTGGCCTTGATGGACAGCGTGATGGTGCGGGTCTTGCGATCCACGCCCACGAACTTCGCCTCCACCGAGTCGCCGATCTTCAGCACCGTGCGCGCGTCGTCCACGCGATCGCGGCCCAGTTCGGTCGCGCGCAGCTGGCCTTCGACGCCATTGCCCAGGTCGATCACCGCACCGCGCTGGTCGACATCGGTCACCGTGCCGGTGACGATGCTGCCGCGTGGATGCTCGGCCACGTAACCCGAGAACGGGTCCTTCGCGAGCTGCTTGATGCCCAGCGAAATGCGCTCACGCTCCGGATCGATGGACAGCACCATGGCCTCGATGAGCTGGCCCTTCTGGTAGCTGCGCACGGCCTCTTCGCCGGGGATGTCCCAGCTGATGTCCGACAGGTGCACCAGGCCGTCGATGTTGCCCGACAGGCCGATGAACACGCCGAAATCGGTGATCGACTTGACCTGGCCCGAGACCTTGTCGCCGCGGTTGAAGTTCTCGGAGAACTCCTTCCACGGATTGCTCTTGCACTGCTTCAGGCCCAGCGAGATGCGACGACGCTCTTCGTCCACATCCAGCACCATGACTTCCACTTCCTCGCCGGTCTGCACCACCTTCGACGGATTGACGTTCTTGTTCGTCCAGTCCATCTCCGAGACGTGCACCAGGCCCTCGACGCCATCCTCGATCTCGACGAACGCGCCGTAGTCGGCAATGTTCGTGACCTTGCCGAACACGCGGGTGTTCGGGGGATAACGCCGTGCGATGTTCTCCCACGGATCGGCACCCAGCTGCTTCAGGCCCAGCGAAACGCGCGAGCGCTCGCGGTCGAACTTCAGGATGCGCACTTCCACTTCCTGGCCCACCTGCACCACTTCGGATGGATGCTTGACGCGCTTCCACGCCATGTCGGTGATGTGCAGCAGGCCGTCGATGCCGCCCAGGTCGACGAACGCACCGTAGTCGGTGAGGTTCTTGACCGTGCCCTTCACGACCGTGCCTTCCTGCAGGTTGTCCATCAGCGCGCTGCGCTCGGCGGAGAATTCCTGCTCCACCACCGCGCGCCGCGAAACGACCACGTTGTTGCGCTTCTGGTCGAGCTTGATGACCTTGAACTCGAGCGGCTTGTTTTCGAGATAGCTGGTGTCGCGCACCGGGCGCACATCGACCAGCGAGCCGGGCAGGAAGGCGCGCACGTTTTCCAGCTCGACAGTGAAGCCACCCTTCACGCGGCCGGTGATGATGCCGGTGACGATCTCGGAATCATTGAAGGCCTTCTCGAGGCGCGTCCAGGTGCGGGCACGCTTGGCCTTGTCACGCGACAGTTTGGTATTGCCATCGCCATCTTCGACGGCATCGAGGGCGACTTCGACATCGTCGCCGGCGGCAACTTCAAGTTCGCCGCGCTCGTTGCGGAACTGCTCGACGGGAATGACGGCTTCAGACTTCAGGCCGACATTGACGATGACCACATCGTCGCTGACGCTGACCACTTTGCCGGTGAGGATCTGGCCCGGCTTGATGCGCGTGTTGGCCAGACTTTGTTCGAACAGTTCGCTGAAAGATTCGCTCATGATTACGCTCGTTGCGTGCATCGCCTTCGTTCCTGGCGGGAGCACGGTTGGATGAAAAACGGCGCGCCGCATCCCAGCGGCCCGCCGGCCTTGTCCCTTCGCCTTACGACAGTCCGCGCGCGGCCAGCTCGGCCAGCACCCGGTCGACCACGGCCTCGATCGAGAGGCCGGTGCTGTCTACCAGCACGGCGTCGGCAGCGGGCTTGAGCGGTGCCACCGCGCGCGTGGAATCGCGCCGGTCGCGCTCGGCTATCTCCAGCGAAAGGGCGGCAAGGCTAGCATCGGAACCCT
>Ga0164241_10006093_pt1 | contig 11074 bp, 14 predicted proteins | sample OricomyardsoilBY_FD_108780 | JGI IMG/M metagenome (GOLD analysis project Ga0164241, IMG submission 108780) | Backyard soil microbial communities from Emeryville, California, USA - Original compost - Back yard soil (BY) | ecosystem: Environmental > Terrestrial > Soil > Unclassified | place: USA... | reverse complement strand
GGCGACCTTGCGCGCCAAGGTCGCCGCGTGCGCGGGCGTGTCGTCGTGCGTCACGCCCACCAGGACGAGCAGGCCGGGCTGGTCGATCGCGCCGACGACCTCGTCGTCCACGACCACGCTCGCACGTGCGACCCGTTGGACGACGGCCCTCACGCGCGGTCCCCGGTCAGCCCGGCGGCGGCACGCACCTCGCCGACGCTGACGCCGCCGCCCTCGACGGGGAACGGACGGAGCAACGGTCCGGCGTCGTCGGCGAGGATCCCCAGGGCCCGGAGCGCGGCGTCGACGACCGCGTGCACGGGCCGCTTGGCGCCGTCGGCGACCTTGAACGCGAGCGCGCGGCCGTCGGCCACGGCGAGCGCGAGCACGCCGTCCGCGCCGTCCTTGGCGATGAGCCCCTCGACGGCCTGCATGAGGACCGTGGCGTCCCTCCCGCTGCCCGAGACCATGTGCGGGTGCTGGTTCATGGCGCGGGCCACGCGGGCCTCCGCCGACAGCGGGTCGCGCTGCGGGGCGCCGCCCAGGCGGGCGAAGGCCCGGGCCAGCCCGGCGACCGTCGTCGAGAACAGCGGCGCGCCGCAGCCGTCGACGGTGACGTGCGCGGCGCCCGGCTCCTCCGGCGCGGCCGTCGAGCCGTCGGTGCCGCCGCCCGTGAAGGGCGCCGTCAGCTCCCGCACGGTCGCCGCGACCTCCCGCTGCAGCGGGTGCTCCGGGTCGAGGTAGGAGGCCAGGTCCCAGCCGTTGACGCGGCACGTGACGAGCATGGCGGCGTGCTTGCCGGAGCAGTTCTGGGTGAGGCGCGAGGGCCCGTGCCCGGCGAGCTCCCACTCCAGCGCGACCGCCGGGTCGAGCGGCAGCGCGGGCGTGTTGTGCAGGGCGGTCTCGTCGAGGCCCGCGAGCCCCAGCAGCTCGTGCACGCCGTCGCGGTGCACGGCGTCACCTGCGTGGCTCGCGCAGGCGAGAGCGAGCAGCCGGTCGGGCACGTCGAGGCCCGCGCGCACCAGCGCGAGCGCCTGCACCGGCTTGAGCGAGGACCGCGGCCAGAACGTCACCGCCGGGTCGCCGGCCTCGACCACCGAGCGACCGTCCGCGGCGAGGGCGACGAGGTGCCCGACGTGCACCGACTCGACGAGGTCCCCGCGGACGACCTCCGCGAGGGGCGCCGCGGGCGAGGTGGACATCGTGCGCGGCGCCGACCTCATCGAGATCACCACCCGCCGGACGACGGCCGGCGCGGACCGGACCCGCCACCGCCCTGACGGCGCGAGTACGGCTGGAGCTTCGGTCGCACGTCGGCGAGGTAGACGAGCGCGGGCGTCACGAGGAGGAGGGAGTAGAAGCTCCCGCCCAGCGCGTACGTGAGGAGGGCTGCCACCAGGAGGATGAGCAGCCAGATCGGCTTCTTGAGCTTGTTCTCGGCGAGGTAGGCGTGCGCGGGCCGGATCCCGGCGTCGATCAGCGCGAAGACCTGCACGAGGAAGGACGCGAGGACGAGGATCAGGAGGACGACGCTCTGGCTGGTGCTGAACACGTGACCGAGCCTAGAGCCTGTCGAACGTCTGGGTTCTGTCGAGGCGTCGTAGGGGTAGTCGGATCTGGGAGGCCAGGACGAAGGCTTCGTGGGCTTGGAGGGTGGTCTCGTGCCGGCGCACGAGGCGTCGGTGCCGGTTGATCCATCCGTTGGTGGGTTCGACGGCCCAGCGCCTGGGTTGGACGACGAAGCCGCCAGCGGGTGTGGGACCGCTGACGAGCTCGATCCCGGTCTTGGCGGCCGTTTGATCCCGTCGACCTTGCTGACCAGGACACCACGAAGTCGTGCGGCAACGCCCGCCACGGTGCTCCGGTGGTGACGATGCAGGGGACCGCGTTGATGTACGCGCGCCACCTGGCCTCGCCGCGCGGGCGCCCGCCGCGGGTGCGGCGGGTAGAGCGGGCGGACGCGCCACCACGCGGTGTCTGACAGGTCGGACGGGTAGGCGCGGCGCGGCGATGGTTCACACGGAGCTCGTCGTCCTGGCCAGGGCTGACGCTGCCGGTTCATGTCGCCGTCGAACACCCCACCACGGTCGGTCGACAGGCTTCAGGGGACACCTGGGGCGGGGGCGTCCCGTTCCGGCGAGGCGACCTTCCGCCGTCGGAACAGGCCACGGACGAGACCCGCGCACGTCGGCGCCCACGCGGCGAGCGCGACGACGAACGCGACCGTGGGCGCCCAGCCCAGCACGTCGAGGTCGAGCGCGGAACGCATGCGGTACGTCGCGGCCGCGTACATGCCGAGCGGGAAGACCATCGCCCAGTACGACGGGTGGTAGCGCAGCGGCAGCCGGCGCACGACGTGCCGCCAGACGCCGAACACGACCATGAGGGGGAACCAGAAGGTGCTGGTCGCCCAGGCCGTGACGACCATCCCCTCGAGGAACGGGGCGAGCGCCGCGAGCCGCGGCACCCGCCCGTCCGCGAGGACGAGGTTCGACCCGGCGAGCACCGTGATCGCCAGCGCTCCGGCGGCGATCCACGTCGGCGGGTCGAGCTCGGCGGGCGAGGTCCGCCCGAACGTCCAGCGCAGGAAGACGAGCGTCATCACGACGACGTAGAGCAGCAGCCCGAGCGTGAACGCAGCGAGCCCGAGGAACGCGAGCAGGTCGCCGCCGCCACGCCCGAGCAGCAGGCCGATCACGCCCGCCACGGACTCGGTGGCCACCGTGAGGAGGAACCAGCTCCCGTTGATGCCGCGGTCGAGCCCGGGCTTGCGCGACCCGAGGACGACCGCGGACAGCGGCACGTACACGAGGACGAGCCACAACGGGACGCTCACCGCGGCCAGGGCCGCCGTCAGCGCCCACCAGCCGTGCACGACGGCGGCCGCGTCCGCGAGGACGTTCGTCGCCGCGACCACGGTGAGGAAGGCGAAGCCCTGCTCGTGCCGGGTCAGGTCGGCCCACAGCGCGCGCGGGTACCGCGCGGCGCGGAGCACGAGCAGCACCACGAGCACCACGAACATGACGGCTGCGACCCCGTAGAGCCCGTCCGCGAGCCACGTCGCGCGATGCTGCTGGGCCGCGATCGCGCAGATCCCGGTGGCCATCACCATCGCGAAGGCGCCCGGGTAGAGGTCGCGCACCACCGAGGGCGTGGGGCTGGGCACGGGCTCGCTCACGGACGGTCTCCGGCCACGCGGCTCAGGACCCGGCACCCGCGCGCCGCTGCGACGGCCGCGGCACGGGCCGCTCGTGCACCCCGTACCGGCCGGGGAGGACGGTCAGCCCCTCGGCCTGCGCCGCGGCAGCGACGTGCTCGTCCCAGACGGCGACCACGACGTCGGGTGCGAGCAGCAGCGCCGAGGCGAGGTGGACGGCGTCGCCGCCACGCAGCGGATGGGTGGCCACGAGCTCGGCCGCGCGGTCGGTGACGGCGCGTGTCGTCTCGACCACGTACAGGGCGGGCCACAGGTGCGACCACGTCTCGAGGGCTGCGGCATGCTCGTCGGCGTCGAGGAGGCCTCGTCGTGCCCCGGCCGCGAGGACGGCGCGGAGCTCGACGTCGCTGGTGCGGCTGGTCGCGACGAGGGGCGCCCGGTTCCACAGCGCGGCGGCGAGCTCGCTGCCGGGCTCGTGGCGCACGAGGCGGACGAGGGCGCTGGTGTCGAGGTAGGCCGTGGTCATGCTCGGGTCCTCACCTTCCCGCCGCCCCCGTCGTCCCCGTCGCCACCGGCGTCACGGGCGTCACCGGCGCAGCCGGCGTACGAGGCCGGAGACGGCGTTCTGGCCGCGGGCCACGGGCGCGGTCACGGTCGGGCGCTCCTCGGCGGGCGCCGTGAGCAGCCCGTCGTGCAGCAGCCCGCCCACGAGGTCGGAGCCGTCGATGCCGGACAGGCGGGCGACGGGCACGCCGCGGTCGGTGATGACGACCTCCTCGCCGGCCCTCGCGTGGTCGAGCCACGTCTTCAGCTCGGCGCGCAGCCCGCTCACGGAGACCTCCATGAACGGGACCGTACACCCGGCGGCGACACAGGTGTACAGCGACGCACCGGGCCGCGGACGATCGCGTCAGAGGGACGGCAGCGCGTCGCGCGCGGCCGCCGGGTCCTCGCCCGCGGTCTCGAGCGCGTCCACGAGCGCCGACCGTACGAGCAGCGCGAGCGAGGCCACCTCCCAGTCGTCCGGGGCCAGCTCGCGCGGGTCGACGAGCCCCGCCGCCGCCCGCAGCCCGTCGCGCGCCCGCGCCGGGTCCCGCCCCTCGCCGACGGCGGCCGACAGGTCGCGCACCGCGACCGCGAAGCGGGACACCACGTCCGCGAGACCGGTCGTGTCGTGGTCGCCCGTCAGCGCCGCGGTGCGGCGCGCGAGCACCCGGACGGTCCGCATGACCCGGTCCGTGAGGACGGCCTGGTCCGCGGACCGGTCGATCACGGCGACGTGCCTGCGCCCCTGGGAGTTCACGCGGGCCAGCTCGCGTGCGTCCGACGCCGACGCCTGCCAGATCTCGAGCGCCGGCTCGGCCGCGCGCCCCCGGGCCAGCGCGGCCCGGGCCTCGTCGGGTCGGCCGTGGGCGAGCGCGCCCCCGAGCATCGTCAGCGTCTCGGCCAGGGCGCCCAAGGCCTCCCGGCCCAGCAGGGCGAGCCGGCGCCGCGGGTCCCGCGGCCACAGCATCGCGACGACGAGCGCGAGCGCGCCGCCCACGAGGGCGTCGACGAGCCGGCTCGCCGGGCCGCCCGTGCCGGACGGCGGGAGCAGCACGATGACGACGGCCTGGACCCCGGCTTGCGTCGTGAGCAGGATCCCCTTGTCGATGAACCGCGCGACGAGCGCCGACACGACGAGCACCACCGCGACCTGCCAGGCACCGGACCCGATGACGTGGACGACCGCGTCGCCGATCCCCACGCCGAGGGTGACCCCGATCGCGAGCTCGAGGACGCGGCGGATCTGCCGGTCCGGCGCGAACCCCAGGCACACCCAGGCCGCCGTGGGAGCGAAGAACGGGAACGGGTGCCCGAGCAGCTGGTGCGCCACGAAGTACGCGAGGCCGGCGGCGAGCGCCGACACGGCGATCGGCACGAACGAGGTGCGTACGCGTGCCGCTCCCTGGCGGGCACGCGCCCGTCCCGTGAGGATCCGCAGCCGCCGCCACGTGTCCGCCGCGACGACGCGCGCCTGCGTCACACCGTCGTGCGGGCCACCCGGCCGCGCGCCCGCAGCAGGTGCGGGGCGGGCGTCGTCGTCCTCGTCGGGCATGGAGCCAGCGTCAGGCTCCGGAGCCGAGCGCGCCACCGAAGCCCGGCGATCCGACCCCCGCCGAGCCCGGCCCCAGGCCACGCGTCAGCGGGCCACGAGCCTCGGGCCGGTCGGCGCTGACGCCGTCCCCGGGCACGATCTCCTCCTGGCCTGCTGCGATCACGCCGCCCGCCGGGTCGCCGTCGGCGAGCCCGTCGACGATCAGCTCGCCGGACGGCGCGGACCGCTTGAGCACGACGAGCGCGACCGGGCCCAGCTCGTGGTGCCGGACGACGCTGGTCACGCGCCCGACGGGCCGCGCCTGCGGGTCGGCGTCGGGGCCGCCGGGGCGGACAGCGGCGCCCGCCTCGGGGACGGTGTGCCCGGAGCCGTCGAGGTGCGCGAACGCGAGCCGCCGCGGCGGCCGGCCGAGGTTGTGCACGCGCGCCACCGTCTCCTGCCCCCGGTAGCAGCCCTTGTGCAGGTGGACGGCGGTCCGCAGCCAGTCGAGCTCGTGGGGGATGGTGCGGTCGTCCACCTCCGTGGCGAGCCGCGGCCGCCACGCGGCGACGCGCGACGCCTCGGTGGCCCACGTGCCGACCAGCCGCCAGCCCGCGGCCTCGCGGACCTCGACCTCGCGGACCAGGTCCCCGCGGGGCACGAGCACGAGCCGCCAGTCCCGCTCGCTGCCCGGGTGGACGTCGTCGGCCGGGCCGTAGCGGGTGCCGCCGGGCGCCGTGGTCGGCCACGGGTCGCGCCAGGTGACGGGCTCGTCTTCGGCGCCCTCGGCGTCGACGGGCTCGCCGAGCACCGCGTACTCCTCCGTCGCGTCCGTGATCTCGACCCGGAGCATGAACTTCATGCGGTCCAGCCACGCCGCGAGCGCCGGGGCGTGCGAGCCCTCGGTGAGCAGCCAGGTGGCCTCGCCGTCGTCGACGACGCCCGCAGCGTGCTCGACGTGGCCGTGGGGGTCGAGCACGAGCAGCTCGGTGGAGGTGCGGGGCGGCAGGCCCAGCAGGTCCTGCGAGGTGATGGAGTGCAGCCAGCTCAGCCGGTCCGGACCGGCGACCCGGACGACGCCCGTGTGCGACAGGTCCGCGACCGCTCCCCCGCGCTCGAGCGCACGCTGCTCGGCCGTGGGGTCGCCGTAGTGCCACGCGACCCCCTCGTCGGGGCCGCTCGCCTCGACCGCGCCGCGCCGTGCGAGGAGCGGGCTGCGGAAGGTCGTCCCGTCGTCGCCGCTCACGACTCGTCCTGACGCACGAGCCGCGCGGAGGCGTAGCTCTGCAGCGGGTTGCCGAACGCGGCCAGCTCCCAGACCCACATCAGGTCCCCTTCCACCAGGCCGTACAGCCGCTTGGCGGCCGTGACCTCCGCGGACGACGACGTCCGGGCGATGAGGTCGTGGACCAGGTCGATGCGCCCGTTGCCGACGGCACCGACGTAGAGCGTGAGCCAGCCCGCCGGGTCGGCGAGCATGACCTCGAGGGGCTGCTGCGCCTCGGTCAGCCCTTCCGGGCGGTCCGGTGACACGCGCCAGTACCCGGACTCGGTCTCCCACACGGGCAGCGCCGCGTCGGTCGGTGTCGCGGGGGCAGCCGGCGTGCCCGCCGCCTCGGTCCACTCGTCCGGGACCGTGCCCGGGATCTCGGGCTCCACGAGGCGAAGCGTCGACTGGTAGCGCAGGTACGGCCCGCCGTCGTGGTCGAACGCCACGTCCTGGACGAACGCGGCCTCCTCGATCCCCGGGTAGGAGATCACGCCCTCACCGCGCCAGCGACCCACGAGCCAGGCCAGCGGGTACGCCTCGGGCGCGAGGCCCTCCGGGAACGCGAACGGCATGGGTCAGCGCTGGCCCTCGAACAGGCGGTACACCGCGTAGCAGGTGAACCAGACGATCGCGACGGTCGCCAGGCCGAGGAGCGTGACGAAGAAGATCTCGGTACCGGTCATGGCCCGATCCTACGTCGGACGCGTGGTCCGGCCCGGGCCGGCGGCGGGTCCCGGACGTGGCGTCGGTCTCATACGCTCGACCCGTGACGACCACCGCGCAGCCCGCCCCGCAGCTCCCGTCCCGCACGCTCGTCGTGAAGACCACGAGCGGCACCGACCGCCCCGAGGTGGCGAACCAGGCCTTCACCGTGGCCGCGGCCGCGGTCGCGGCCGGCGTCCCCGTCAGCCTGTGGCTCACGGGCGAGTCCGCCTGGTTCGGGGTGCCGGGGCGTGCCGCGGAGCTCGTCCTCGAGCACGCCGCTCCGCTGCCCGACCTCCTCGAGGTGCTCCTCGCCGCCGGGACGGTGACGGTGTGCACGCAGTGCGCGGCCCGACGCGGGATCACGCCCGACGACGTCCTCCCGGGCGTCCGGATCGCCGGCGCCGCCGTGTTCGTCGAAGAGGCGATGGCACCCGGCGCCCAGGCGCTGGTCTACTGAGGCCGGCTCAGGCCGGGCGGAGCCAGACGCTCGAGCCCGCGGGGCCCGTGAACGTCACGGTGACGACGTGCGGGCTCGCGGTGCGCCAGACCTGGACGTACCACCGGTCGTCCACCCAGCGGTACACCCACGTGTCCGCGTGGGGGGCCCGCACCCTGGTGATCGTGACGCCGTCGGTCGCAGCGACCCGGTAGAGGCCGGGCCCGACGCCGCGCACCGGCAGCTCGGCGGTGAACGTCTGCGTGGCGGGTGCCGTCGTCGGCGCCGACGACGCGGGCGCGCCGGGCGGCGCGGCCGGGGTCGCGGGCGACGGCGGGGACGACGGGACGGGCGTCGACGAGGACGAGGGGACGGGCGAGGAGGGCGAAGGGTCCGGGGTGCGCGGCGACGGCGGGCCGGACTGCGGCCTGGGCGCCGTCGCCGGTGCGGAGCTGCCGGCCGCGGCGGGTGCGGGGGTCGGGGCGGTGGTCCTGCCGGTGTCGTCGCCGCGGCTCGCGGCCTGCACCGGTCCGTCGTCGGCGAGCGGAGGCGCGTCGGCGGGGAACGGAGGCCCGGCGTCGGCGGCGGGCGCGCCCGGGCCGGGCGCACCGGAGGGGCTGACGGTTCCCGCGGCGGACGCCGTCGGGCTCGCCGCGGAGGGGTCCAGGGGCTGCGTGTCGCCACCGGCTGCGCCGGACCGCTCGCCGTCGGCCGCCGCGACCACCGTCGTCGGCGTCGTCGCCGGGCGTGCCGGCCCACCGTCCGGGCCGAGCGCCATCGCGCTCGCGAGGCCCGCTGCGACGACGAGGACGCCGCCGGCCACCGCCGCCGTCGTCGTGCCACGCCCCCGGCGCGCGCCCCGGGCCCCCGCGGCCCCGCCCGCACCGGTCCCGCCCGCCGTCCCGGCCAGCACGGCCGCGCCCTTGAGCGCTCCCGCGCCGAGCCACGGCGCGATCGCCTTGAGACCCCACGAGACCTCGCGCACGTCGATGAAGGCCCGGGTGCACGCCGCGCAGCCGTCGACGTGCTGCTCGAGCTCCCGACGACGCCGAGCGCTCAGGCGACCCTTGAGATACCCGTGCATCCCCGACCGCGCGGCACGGCAGTCGGCCTCGTCCGTGAGGGCGGCGTGCGCCGCGGCGAACCCGCCCGCCAATCGCTCCTCGGCCCGGCGCAGGCGCACGGTGACGGCGTGCGGCCGTACCGCGAGCGCCTCCGCGATGGCGGTCACGGACCGCTCGTCGACGTGGCGGCTCCACAGCAGGTCCCGGTCCGCGCCCGTCAGCCCGTCGAGCGCACGACGCAGCATGTCGATGTCGGCCTGACGCTCCGCCTCGAGCGCGGCCGCGTCCGGCACGGCCGGCGCGAGCGCGCCCAGGACGTCGTCGTCGACGGGCCGCGACCGCTCGGCCTCCCGGGTCAACGAGTAGCCCTCGTTCACGGCGGCACGCCGCCAGTAGGCGAGCGGGGACTCGAAGGTCACGCCGTCCCCGGCCAGGCGCAGCATCTTGACGAGCGCTCGGCTCGCCGCCTCCTCCGGGTCGACGCCGCGGACGGCCGCTGCCACGGCCGCGACGACGCGGGGGCGGTGCTGCGCCCATGCGCTCGTGTCGTCCACGCCTCACCCTTCGCTCGCCGGCCGTCGGCGGAGCCACTATGCCACCGGGCTCGGGCCGGTTCCCAACCGCGGGCCGACGGCCGGGACCGCGACCCGTGGGCATCTCCGGGAGGACCCGCGGGCCGGGTCCTGAGAACCGTGTGACATCCGGCCGGCTCGCACGTCCAGGAGGCATGACACGCCCCACGGACCGCCCGGCGCTGCTGCGTCTGGGCGCCGACTACCTCACCGCCTACGCGGCGAACGACGCCGTCACCCTGTTCCACCTGGCCGACCACTGGTCGGACACCGCGCTGCGCGACGCGACCTGCGAGGTCGCGCTCGTCGGGCTGCGCGCCGCGCTCGGACCGGCGGGCGTCGACACGGTGTGCCGGCACCTGCGGGCGGTGGGGGCATGAACCCGCTCGGCTGGGTGCGCGCCCTCCTGAGGCGGCACCCGCGGACGTCCCCCGCCGTGCTCGCGCCCCTGTGCGTCGTCGTCGGCCTGACCGCCGGCGTCGCCCTCGGCGCGCTGACGCTCCGCTGAGGCGGCGATCGTGCTCCACGAGCCTCCGGGCCCGCCGCGCCTGCGCGTCGTCGTCAGCCGGCCGGACCTGCGCGCCCTTCCCCGCCTCGCGCCCTGCGCGGCCGGGTGCGTCCGCCCGGCGCACCACCGTCCTGGGTGCGGCGACGCCCGGTGCGCCGGCTGCCTGCCTCGGCCGGCCGAGCGCGGCGTGCTCTGCGCGGGCTGCCACGCCCGGCTCGCGCACGCGCTGAGGCACCTGCCCGGCGTCGTCCGCGACCACGCCGGACGTTCCGACGAGCCGCGAGCGCTCGAGCTCTACGACGCCGTCGCCGTGTGGGTGCGCGACGCGCTCGAGCTCTACCCGGCGCCCGGCGCCCGCCCCGCCCGGCTCGATGCTGCCCTCGCCGCGCCCGCGCACGGCCCGGTCACGTGGCGGCACCGCCCGCTCGGGCTCGACGACGGCCTCGGTCTCGCGGCCGCCCTGGCCGACGCCGCCCGCGACCTGTGCGACTGGCTCGACCGCCACCTGCCGTGGGTCGAGGCGCAGCCGTGGTCGGCGCGGCTGGCGGCCGAGCTCGCCGACCTCGTGGCGCCCTGACGCGACGGACCGCGCCCCACGTGCGTACCGTGCGGCCGTGTCCTCCCCCGCACCGGCCGACCCCGGCGCCCACCCCGAGCGCCTGCGCCGCGTCGCCGTCCTCGTGCTCGAGGGCGCCAAGCCGCTCGACGTCGGGATCCCCGCGCAGGTCTTCACGACGCGCCCGAGCATGCCGTACGAGGTGCGGGTCTGCGGGGCGGCGCCGGGACTGGTGACGGGCGGCGACGGCCTCGCCTACCACGTGGCGTCGGGGCTCGAGGCGCTCGACTGGGCGGACGTGGTCTTCGTCCCGGGCTACCGGTTCCCGGACCGCGAGGACCCGCCCCGCCACGTCGTCGACGGGCTCGTCGAGGCCCACGACCGTGGTGCCCGCCTCGCCGCCATCTCGACGGGCGCGTTCGCGCTCGCGGCGACCTGGCTGCTGGACGGGAAGCGTGCGACGACCCACTGGCACTACACGCGCGCGCTCGCCGCGAGGCACCCGGCGATCCGGGTCGACGAGAACGTCCTGTTCGTGGACGAGGGCAGCGTGCTCACCTCGGCGGGCGCCGCGTCCGGGATCGACCTGTGCCTGCACGTGCTGCGCGGCGACCTCGGCGTGGCGGCGTCCAACCATGCCGCCCGGCGCCTCGTCGCCGCGCCGTATCGCAGCGGCGGCCAGGCGCAGTACGTGCCGCGCAGCGTGCCCGAGCCCCTCGGCGAGCGGTTCGCCGCGACCCGCGAGTGGGC
>Ga0164241_10006092_pt1 | contig 11075 bp, 9 predicted proteins | sample OricomyardsoilBY_FD_108780 | JGI IMG/M metagenome (GOLD analysis project Ga0164241, IMG submission 108780) | Backyard soil microbial communities from Emeryville, California, USA - Original compost - Back yard soil (BY) | ecosystem: Environmental > Terrestrial > Soil > Unclassified | place: USA... | reverse complement strand
GCATGCGGCAACCGTGTTCGGCGATGCCGACGCGCAATACAAGCTTGGCGAGCTCTACCAGAGCGCGCGTTGGCTATCGCTCGCTGCCCGCAAGGGACACGCCGCGGCGCAGGCCAAGCTCGGGAACATGCTGTTCAACGGCGGTGGCGATCTGCCCGCTAATCGCGTCGAGGGCCTCATGTGGCTCACCGTCGCCGACCGCCGCGCGACCGGCACTCCCGAAGCCGGCTGGATCGCCGACATGCTCAACTCCGCGATGTCGGTCGCCTCGCCCGACGAACGCAAGGACGCCGTCGAGCTGGCTGATACGCTAGGGACGCAGTTCGGCGGGCTCTAGTCCTCGCTCGCATACTTGATCAGCATTAGCGCCGCGGCTCTCGACAGCGCACGGTCGCGCGCATCGGCCAAATCAGCGTCGAAACGCTGTTTCAGTCGCTGGTAATCCACAAACAGCGCATCCTTGCCATATCGTGCTTCCATGCGTTCGATCGTCTCCTCGATCTCCTGTAGCGAGGGGACCGAGCCGACCATCAGAACAGGAACGTGCCCTCGACCGGCACGTGATCGCTCGGCTTGTCCCAGCCGCGAACTTCACGGTGGACGAAGACGTCCTGGAGCCGATCGGCCGCTTGTGGCGACAGCAGCAGATGGTCGATGCGGATGCCGTCCTGACGGTCCCAGCCGAACGTCTTGAAGTCCCAGAAGGTGTAGTTGGGCTCGTCGCTCACCGCGCGCTGGGCATCGACCATGCCCATGTTGAGCAATGCCCGCCACCGCTCGGCGCTCTCGGGCCGGAACAGCGCGTCGCCCACCCATTTGTCGGGGAACGTCGCGTCGATCGCAGCTGGAATGATGTTGAAGTCGCCGAGCAGCACGAAGGGCTCTTCCATCGCGAGGCGGCCCTCGACGAATTTGATCAGCCGGTCCATCCAGCCGAGCTTGTAGGTGAACTTGTCGGTCTTCACCGGATTGCCGTTGGGCAGGTAGATGCAGCAGACGCGGAACTGTCCGCTCTCGGTCGAGAACACACCCTCGATCAGACGCGACTGCTCGTCACCGTCGTCGCCGGGAAGCCCGCGCGTCACCTCGTCGAAGCGGTTCTTCGAAAGGATTGCAACGCCGTTCCAGCTCTTCTGCCCGAATGTCTCGACATTGTAGCCGAGCGCTTCGATCTCCATGCGAGGGAACTCCTCGTCGACGGATTTGATCTCCTGCAGGCAGACGATGTCGGGCTTCACGTCCTCGAGCCATTTGAGCATGGCGCCCATGCGGGCTTTGACGCCGTTGATGTTCCAGGTGGCAATGCGCATGAGCGGACCCTAACCGGCCAGGGGAAGCAGGGCAATCAACCGAACACGGCATCCCGCAGGTCATCGCGGAACTTTCCGTCACTCCCCTCCCACATCGTGTTGGTGTAGGCGACGAGAACTGTGCCGGTCTGGGGATCCACCACCCAGTTGTTCCCCCAAATCCCGCCCCAGCGGACAAGCCCGTCCTTGGGCCAGCCAGCCGCCTTCGCATTTGTGATCACCGCCCCGAGATAGCCGAACTGCTCGCCGTTGCGCCGACCCGTCAGGTAAGGACCGACCTGATTGGTGAAAGCTGCGCCGCGCATTTCCGGCTTGAGGAAATCGCCCGCGACGATGGCATCGAGGAGCTTCACGAAATCGCCCGCCGTCCCAGCCATTCCAGACCCGGCGCACTGCGCCGCTTCGCGCTGGAAGATACGGATGGGCGACATGACGTTAGTCCCGCCGAATGGCGAATGGATCAGTTGTGGCTCGCCCATCCGGAACGGCACCGGATCGCCGTCGCCATAAGGCACTGCCAGCCGTGACGGATCGGTCACCGTGAACCGCGTGTCGTCCATCCCCAGTGGATCGAGAACATAGCGACGCGTCACGGCCTCCACATCGGAGATGTCGCCATGGATCGCACCCAGAACGCCGCCAAGCACGTCGATCGACATGCCGTAGGCCCAGTTCTCCCCTGGGCTGAAAGCGAGTTCGCTGCGCGCCAGCCGCCGCAGATTCTCTTCGAGCGGGAACAGCGGCTTCGGGTCGGAGCCGCGCGTCACGTCGTCGGGCAGCTTGTCGTAGGCAATGCCGGACGTGTGGGTGAGGAGGTGACGGATAGTGATTACCGGTATCGACCCGTCAGGCGCCTTCATTGTGAAGAAAGGCAGGTACCTGGTCACCGGATCGTTGAGCGACAGCAGCCCGAGATCGATCATCCTGAGCGCTGCTGCGGCAACGATTGGTTTCGTCACCGACGCCAGCCGGAAGATCGTGTTCTCGCGTACTGGCGTTTCGGCTTCGCGGTCGGCCAATCCGGCGGCCCGGCCATAGACGCGCTTGCCACGCTCATGGACCAGCACCACGCAGCCCACGACGCGCTTTTCCAGCGCAGCATCGATCACCGCGTCAACGCGTTGGCTCAGGCTCATCGCTATCCTCCGTGACTTGTCGCTAGACCGCGACCGAGAAACTCGTCCCGCAGCCGCAACCGGCGACCGCGTTGGGATTCCTGATCTGGAAACTCTGGCCGATGAGATCGTCGACATAGTCGATCTCGGCCCCGCCCATAAATTCGAGGCTCAGCGAATCGATCAGGACCGTGGCGTCGCCCTTGTGCAGCACGATATCGTCGGCTGCCGGCGTGTCCTGAACGATCTTGTATTCGTACTGAAACCCCGAGCATCCGCCGCCGGCGACGGCAATGCGCAGCACCGTGCCTTCGGGCTGCTTGGCCAGCACGCGGCCGATCTTTTTCGCGGCGCGGTCGGTGAGGATGACGGGATTTGGTGCTAGAGCGGCTTCGGTCATGCTGCCAATCTAATATCGTTGATTGCCGATGGAAAGGGCACAATGAGCGAGCAGGCGCCCTATGCCTCCGATCCGGCCCAGAGCCGGGGCCGGCTCTACTCAACGTCGGACAGCCCGACGCGCTCCGAATTCCAGCGCGACCGCGACCGGATCATCCATTCCGCCGCTTTCCGACGCTTGCAGTACAAGACGCAGGTTTTCCTCCACCACGAAGGCCAGCATTTCCGCACCCGCCTGACCCACACGCTCGAGGTCAGCCAGATGGCCCGCTCGATCGCCCGGGCCCTGCGGCTGAACGAGGATCTCGCCGAAGCGATCGCGCTGGCGCACGATCTCGGCCACACCCCCTTCGGCCACGCCGGCGAGCGCGTCTTGCACGAAAAAATGGCCGAGCTCGGCGGCTTCGACCACAACATGCAGGCGATCCGCGTCGTCACCCGGCTCGAGAACCGCTATGCCGCCCATGACGGCCTGAACCTGACCTGGGAGAGCCTCGAGGGCATCCTCAAGCACAACGGTCCGATCCTCGACGCGGACGATCGCCCGGTCGGCAAGTACATCGGGGAATGGCTGCCTTTCGGGCTCGACGACATCCCAGCCAGCACCGTGCTGATGCTCGCCACCTATGCCAGTCTCGAGGCCCAGGCCGCCGCCATCGCCGACGACATCGCCTACGACGCCCACGACATCGACGACGCCGTTCGCGCCGGCCTCCTGACCTTGGCCGATCTCATTGATGTGCCGCTGGTGGGCCCGATCGTTCGCGAAGTCCTCGCAGCGTTCCCCGACATCGAGCGCAGCCGGCAGGTTCACGAAGTGCAGCGCCGCCTGATCACGCGCGCCATCGAGGACGTCATCGCGACCTCGTCCTTCGACATCGCGGCGGCCGCGCCCCGCTCCGCCGACGAGGTCCGCAACGCCGGCCGCAGCCTCGTCCATTTCTCCCCGGAGACCGCCGAGGCCGAGCGTGGCCTCAAATCCTTCATGTTCGAACGGGTGTACCGTTCGGAACCCGTCATGGCCCCCGTCCGGCGCAGCCAGCAGATCGTCGCCGACCTTTTCGACCGCTACATGGAAACCGCAGACATGCCCGGCCGTTGGGGCACTGCTGGCCGTGCCGCCGAGGGCGCCTCGCGGGCGCGCGTTGTCGCCGACTTCATCGCGGGCATGACCGATCCCTATGCCGAAGCCGAGCATTCTCGCCTGTTTGACGGCAAAGGGCCGGTGGAGTAGGGGGCACCTACCTTCCACCACGGACCGATCATGGACATTTTCGCCGATTTCGCCGCGCGGGTAGCGGCCGCTCTCAAGACCCTTCATCCCGAAGCGTCGGCGGAGCTCATCGCGCGAGCCGTGGTCGAGCCGCCACGCGATCCAGCGCATGGCGATCTCTCGTCCAATGCCGCGATGGTGATCGCCAAACCGCTGGGCAAGAATCCGCGCGAGATCGCCAGCGAACTCGCCGAGCATTTTCGGACCGATCCCGACGTTGCGTCCGTCGAGGTCGCTGGCCCCGGCTTTCTCAATTTCCGGCTCGCCGAGCCCGTGTGGCACCGCGTGCTCAAATCCATCGATACGCTCGGCGCGGCGTATGGGCAGGCGGACCTCGGCAGGGGCGAGAAGGTCAATGTCGAGTACGTCTCGGCTAATCCCACGGGGCCGATGCATGTGGGGCATACGCGCGGCGCGGTGTTCGGAGACTCTCTCGCTTCATTGCTCGAATATGTCGGCTACGACGTTACACGCGAGTACTACATCAACGATGCCGGCGGGCAGATCGATGTCCTCGCGCAGTCGGCGTTCCTCCGCTATCGCGAGGCGCTGGGCGAGACGATCGAGATCCCCAAGGGCCTCTATCCCGGCGACTATCTGAAGTCGGTCGGCGAACAGCTCGTCGCAGCTTACGGCCATGATCTCTTGAGCCAGCCCGAGCACGAGTGGCTGCCCAAGGTCAAAGAGCTCACGCTCAAGATGATGATGGAGCTCATCCGCACCGACCTCGCCAATCTGGGCGTGCAGCAGGATATCTTCTTCTCCGAGCGGACGCTCCACGGACAGGGCGGCGACATCGACCTTACGCTTGGCTGGCTGCGCGAAACCGATCTCGTCTATCAGGGCCGGCTCGAGCCCCCCAAGGGGCAAGTCGATGACGATTGGGAGGACCGCGAGCAGACGCTGTTCCGCGCCAAGGATTTCGGCGACGACGTCGATCGGGCGCTGATCAAGTCCGACGGCAGCTACACCTATTTCGCCGCCGACATCGCCTACCACCGCAACAAGTACCTGCGCGGCTTCAAGCACATGATCAACGTGCTGGGCGCCGATCACTCAGGCTACGTCAAGCGGCTGCAGGCCGCGGTGAAGGCCGTGTCCGGCAACGCAGCCGACATGGACGTCAAGATCATGCAGCTCGTTCGCCTGATGCGGAACGGCGAGCCGGTTACCATGAGCAAGCGGTCGGGCGACTTCATCCGCCCTCCGACCTCGTCGAGGAGGTCGGCCGCGACGCCACGCGCTTCATGCTGCTCTACCGGCGGAACGAACAGGCGATGGATTTCGACTTCGCGCTGGTCAAGGAACAGACGCGCGACAATCCGGTGTTCTACGTCCAATACGCGCACGCCCGGACCTGCTCGATCTTCCGCACGGCAGAATCGGAGCTTCCCGCATTGAGTCTTCGTGCGCCGGCCCTGAGCGCCGCGCCGCTCGAACGTCTCGTCAGTGCCGCAGATCTAGAATTGATCAAGGTTCTCGCCCAGTGGCCGCGGACGGTCGTCGCGGCAGCGCTTGCGCACGAGCCGCACCGCATCGCATTCTACCTCTATGAGCTCGCCGCTGCCTTCCATTCCTTCTGGGCCAAGGGAAAGGACGACAGGACGTTACGCTTTGTTAACCCTGAGGACTTGAAACTGACTATGGCGCGACTCGCGCTCGTGGGTGCCGTCCGGCAGGTTTTGGTCAATGGCCTCACGGTGTTGGGCGTGTCCGCTCCAGAGGAGCTTTCATAATTCGGGCGCATTGGTGTGATGGTTGGCGAACGTCCTGGCGGGGGCCGGGCAGGGGTGTCAAATCCATCGTGAGCGTAGCCAATGCCGCCAGCGAGATCGCAGCAAATGTCTGATCCGGCCGATAAATCCGACGACCTTATCGCCGAGCTGGCCAAGTTGATGGCGGCTTCGCCCGGTGGCAATCAGGCCACCCCGGCGCCGATTGCCAAGCCTGCGCCGCTCGATCCGCTCGCCACCTCCGCGCCGCCGCCGGCATCCGCCACGCCGACCCCGATCCGTATTCCCGGCATGGACCAGCCGCGCCCGGTCGCAGCTCCCACGCCAACTGCCGCACCGGCCGCCGCAAATGCCCAGCGCGCTCCGGTTACCGGCGCCATTCGCATCCCCGGCATGGACAATCCGGCGCCGGTTTCGACCAGCGCACCCGTCAGCAAGTTCGATTTTGGCGCGCGTCCCGCCACGGCAGCACCTATCAAGCAGGAGCCGCTGTCGACGCTGACAGAGCGTCTCGCCGCACAGAACCCATCCGCCCGAGTCGAGCCCGCTCCGACGCCGCAGCCTGCGCCGGCTCCGGTCCGCATTCCGTCCGACCTGAAGCCGGTGAGCGAGAACCGCTCATTCGCCCAGGGACCGGCCCTGACTGTGACCCCGACGCCGGCGCCGCAGACATCGGCGCCGCCGGCTCAGGCGAACGACATCGCGTTCGATTTCGGGTTCGCCCGCAATCCTCCCGCGTCGGCATCGCCGCCGCGTCCGACCGAGGAGGCGAAAGATCCGATCGGCGATCTCATTGCTGCCGAGATCGGCGACGGCGACAGCGAGGATGAAGCTCCTGCACCCAAGCCTGCCTCCGTCGCTCCGATGGTCCGCACTGTCGTCACTCCGCAGGCTGCACCGCAGAAGCCGGTAATCGCGCCTGTCGCTGCAGGTCCGCGTCCTGCCAGCGCCCAGCCCATTCCGTTGAAGCCGGTGAGTGTCGCTCCCCGTGCGCCTGAGACCGACCGCTTTGCGATCTCGCCCGGTGTTGGTCTCAACATCAAGCCGGCGGCGGGCCAGTCACTCGCCACGACGTCGCCGCGTGCGCTTGAGCCCCAGCCGAAGGTGGACTTCTCCGACTCGGATCCGATGTCGGAAATCGAGAGCCTGATCGGGGAGGCCGTGCGTGTCGAGCTCGCACCGCCCGGTCCGGTGAAGGTGCAATCGGTGCAGCCCGTTACGCCGCGCGTCGAACTCTCGCAGATCGACGACGATGACGAGGATGACGACGAGGAGCCGCAGGCGCCCGCCAGGTCCGTCGCCGCACCGGTCGTGCCGCCGTTGGGTTCGCAGTTCGCGCCGCGCCGCAGCGGGCTCAAGGAAGACTCTTCATCGAGCGCCGAGGACGCGATCCTCGCCGCTGCCGCCGCCACGGGCGCACAGGTCGATCGTATCGACCCGCCCACGGGTGACGAGAGCCCCTATCGCCGCCTCAAGGTGAAGCCCGCCCGTTCATCCTGGGCCTCGGGTGGTGTCCGCCAGTATGTCGGCATGGCCGTCGCGGGCACCCTGCTGCTTGCCGCGGGGCTTGGCCTCTACTGGGTTCTCAATATGGGCCGCAGCAATACACTGGCGACTGCGAACGAAGCTCCTCAGCTCACGGCTGACGCCACTCCCGTCAAGGAAGTTCCCGTCGTCCAGCCTTCGGCCGAACCCGAGGTCGCGCGTTCGCCGGTCCTCGAGCAGATGGGCGGAACGTCGACCCTGCCCAGCACCGAGCAGTTGGTGTCGACCGATGAAACGGCCGGCGACGCCGTGCCGCGCGACGTCACCCAGATTGCCGAAGGCGACGACACCGAAGGTGGCCTCGCCAACCGCAAGGTCCGCACCGTCACCGTTCGTCCCGACGGGACGATCGTTTCGGGCGACGACGCCGTCGCGGGGGCCGAGGCCCTGCCGGTTGATCGTCCGAACGTGCCGGCGGTCCCCACGACCTCGACCGAAACGCCGAACCTGCTTGGTGACACGACCTCCGTCGCGATGACCGATCCGGTCAGCTCGAATACCGCGCTCACTACGGCCCCGGCTCCGCTGGCCCTCAACGCCGACACCAGCACCGACGCTACCTCCGCGGTCGCGTCTGCCACGGAATCCGACATCCAGCCGGTCTTTGATCCGACCATCAAAGCGCCGACGCCGATGCACTTCCCGATCCGCAGCGAGACCCCGGTGTCGACCGACACCGTGGCCTCCTTCGATGCCCAGGAGCCGGCTGCGATCAACCTCACCGGGGCGCAGACGCCGAACGGCCAGATCGACCTCCTCGGCGGGACCATCGAGCAGCCCACGGAAGTCGCCGCTGCACCGCCGGCTGCCGTCGATTCCGGCAGTGCCGCCGCCTATGTGCAGCTCTCATCGAGCCCCACCCAGGATGCGGCGGAAGCCTCGCGGCGGTCGCTCAACAGCCGGTACGGCAGCCTCTTTGGCGGCAGCGATCTGGTCATCCAGACCGCCGATCTCGGTCAGAAGGGCACGTGGTACCGCGTCAAGCTGCCCGCCGCCTCGCTCGCCGATGCCCAGAGCACCTGCGCCAGCATCAAGGCCAGTGGCGGCGACTGCATCGTCAGCGGCCGCTGAACCGCTGACAGCCCCGGAATTGACGCCTTTTCTGTGAGCCCAGCAGTTGCGCGCGGAGATTTCCGCTTTCGCTGGTCCCAACTCGTGTAAAAGCTCGACGCAGGGACCAAAGCCCTCGCGTTTCCTTAGTTTGTGGCAGCTTTCATGGTCGATCCATCCGCCGAGTGGCTCGAACCCGCACCGCCTCCCGATGATGAGGTCATGTACGTCGATGTGGGCGGCTACGAAGGCCCGCTCGACCTGCTGCTCGATCTTGCGCGCCGCCAGAAGGTCGACCTTGCGCAGATCTCGGTTCTCGCGCTCGCGGAGCAATATCTGAGCTTCATCGAAACCGTGCGCGAGAAGCGCATCGAGATCGCCGCGGACTACCTCGTGATGGCCGCGTGGCTCGCCTACCTCAAGAGCCGGCTGATGGTGCCGCAGGTGGCCTCGGACGACGAGCCGACCGGCGAGATGATGGCGGCGTTGCTGCAGTTCCGGTTGAAACGCCTCGAAGCGATGCGCCGCGCGGCCATGCAATTGATGAACCGGCCCATCCTCGGCCAGAAAATCTTCGGCCGCGGCGAGCCGGAGCCGATTACCATCAGGCGCAACGCGCTCTGGGAAGCCTCGCTCTTCGACCTCCTCAAGGCCTACGCGACCCAACGCGAGCGCGGCATTCCCACCGATTACGTGCCGTTCGAGCGGCATGTCTGGTCGCTGCAGGACGCGCGCGACATCCTGAGCCGCCTCATCGGCGACACGATGGACTGGGTTCCCCTCGACACGTACCTCGCCGAGTTCCTCGCTCTCCCCGAACAGCGTCTCACCGCGATGGCCTCGACCTTCGCGTCGAGCCTTGAACTGGTGCGTCAGGGCCAAATAGAAATCCACCAATCGCTGGCCTTCGGGCCGCTCCTCATGCGCCGGCGCAAGACCGACGGCCCCGCGACCGAGAACTGATGTCTGACGAACCCGAAATCATCGACCCCGAGGACGACGAGACCGAAGCCTCGTCTTCACCTGAGCTTGCCGATCGCCAATTGCGCATTCTCGAGGCGCTGCTGTTTGCGTCAGCCGAACCGCTCGCGGCGTCCGAGCTCGCCCCGCATCTGGGCGACGGAATGGATGCCGAGCCGCTACTCGTTGTCCTCCAGGCACAATACGCGCCGCGCGGCGTGAACCTCGTCCGTCGGGGCGACAAATGGGCGTTCCGCACCGCTGCCGATCTCAGCTTCCTGCTGCTGCGCGAGACGACCGACAACCGGCCGCTGAGCCGTGCCGCACTCGAAACGCTGTCGATCATCGCCTACCACCAGCCGGCAACCCGTGCCGAGGTCGAAGAGGTGCGCGGCGTCGCCACCGGCAAGGGCACGCTGGACCTCCTGATGGAAGCCGGCTGGATCCGGATGCGCGGCCGGCGCCGCACCCCGGGCCGCCCGGTCACCTACGGGACGACCGAAGCCTTCCTCGACCACTTCGGGCTCGAAAGCCTCGCCGACCTGCCGGGTCTTGAGGAACTGAAGGGCGCAGGCCTGCTCAGCAACCGCCTGCCGCCGAACATGCAGATTCCGTTGCCGTTCGACGGTCCGCTGCGCGAGGACGAAGATCCGCTCGATCCCGACGACATCGAAGGGCAGGATCAGGACGACGAGCAATGAGTGAGGGCGGCGACGCCGCCGAACTCATCGGGTGGGGGCCACGCGGCACCGCGGGCGTCGCCTTCGCTGCCGGCCTCACCTTCGAGGACGTGGACGTACGGCTCGGCGGCCGCACCGTGCTCGACAAATTCTCGCTCAGGATGACGCCGGGCGAGATCGTCTGTCTTCTCGGCGAGTCCGGATCGGGGAAGTCCACCATCCTCCGTGCCGCCGCCGGCATCCAGCCGATCCATGGCGGCTCGATCCGCATCAACGACCGGATCGTCTCGGGTTCGAGCGCGCATTTGCCGCCCGACCGCCGCGGCATCGGCCTCATGTTTCAGGATTTCGCGCTGTTCCCGCATCTGACGCTGCTGGGCAACGTGATGTTCGGACTGAAGCCGCTCGGCCGCAAAGCGGCGCTCGCCCAGGCGCGACAGGCGCTGCGCCGGGTCGGGCTCAGTGAACGCGAAGCTGACTATCCGCATATGCTGTCGGGCGGCCAGCAACAGCGTCTCGCGCTCGCCCGGTCGATCGCGCCGCGTCCCGGCATCCTGATGCTCGACGAGCCGTTCTCGAGCCTCGATGCCCGCATGCGCGAGAGCGTCCGCAACGAGACCCTGGCGGTGCTCCGCGAAACGCACGCAACGACCATCATCGTCACGCACGATCCCGAGGAAGCGATGCTGCTGGGCGACCGGATCGCATTGCTCCGGCACGGCCGCATCGCCCAGATCGACAGTGCTGCCGAGATTTACCAGGAGCCCGTTGATCTCACGGCTGCCCGGTTCTTCTCACCCCTGGGCGAAATTGCCGCAATCGTCAGGGGAGGGGCGGCCGATACGCCCTTCGGCCGCGTCCCGGCGCCGGGGCACCCGGACGGCACGCGCGTGATCGTCGCCATCCGCCCGGTGGGGGTGCTGGAAATGGCCAAGTCCGGGGCCGGCGTGCCCGGCCGCATCGTCACCAAGCGCGACGCCATCGGCATCGACCTTTGCGAGGTTCAGGTC
>Ga0164241_10006091_pt1 | contig 11075 bp, 10 predicted proteins | sample OricomyardsoilBY_FD_108780 | JGI IMG/M metagenome (GOLD analysis project Ga0164241, IMG submission 108780) | Backyard soil microbial communities from Emeryville, California, USA - Original compost - Back yard soil (BY) | ecosystem: Environmental > Terrestrial > Soil > Unclassified | place: USA... | reverse complement strand
CAGGTACAAGGCCCCCAAGACGCACTACGACTTCTGAAAATTACGCTTCGGTGAGGTAGCCAAGCGGTTAGGCAACGGTTTGCAAAACCGTTATACGCCGGTTCGAATCCGGTCCTCACCTCCACACAACTGGTTGAAGTCGTACGGCTTCTGGGACGACGAGTCTCGGAGGCCGTTCGTGTTTTGGTATACTCGCGATACCAAGGGGTTTGCTGGGCCGTGTTTGGGAACCGCCGGCACTCCGGGCGGCTGTGTTGCGTCGCAGAACGGAAACCTAGATGAGCGACGGAAAGCCTCTCCAATGGCCAGCAGCTGGCGATCGCCCCTATCTGCCGACGTCACGATCGTGGCCGCTCCCGCACATGGGATGGGCACGCCATCCGGATCACGCCGCGCATCTCTACGTTCTCGGGTATCGGCGTGCGGCCGAGGTACTTCAAGCTGAGGTAGTACGCTCGAGCAGCGAGGGGCTGGTTTTCCCCCTTCTGTTCTTGTGGCGTCAGCATCTCGAACTGTACGTCAAGCGGCTGATCGAGCTAGCGCGAACCGTACACGATGCTGAGGCCCGCACGCCATTCGGGCATCGACTGCCGGACCTCTGGCGAGAACTACGAGGCTTGATGCAGCTCGAAGAACTGAGCGACGACGTTCGCGCTGCGCTCGATGCGACAGATCAGGTGATGAAGGACCTCGAGGCGGTTGATCCGAACTCGACGCATTCCAGGTACGCAGAGGGACGAAGCGGCAAGGATCAGGTGATGTCGTTGGCAGGCCTTCCTGAGCATTTTGACCCGCAGCACTTTGGGGCTGTGCTCTCGAAGACCAGCGATTTCTTCGACTGTGTGGACATCGAGTACTCTAGTCGCTTGGACGCGATGGCCGAAGCGATGGCGAGTACTACCTAGCGATACGATCGAACGTCGCGAACATGGCTGCCTCTTCTGCCAAGAGGCGCTGGCGACGGCGGAGAAACTGATCGAGCGGCAACGCTCCTTGCACCACCATCATCAGGTCGTGTCCGTTCATCACGAAAAAGTTTGGCTGCTTCCCCCTGACTATCGCCTGCTCCGCCTCCGTCGAGACGCCGTTCATCGCGATGAAGACCCCGCGAGTCGCATTCGACTTGCCTTCGATTTTTCCGCGGAAGATCAAGAGAGGCGCTTCGGGTAGTGGAGCCTTCTCCCATTTCGCTTCCAGCAGGTAGACCTCGTCCGCGAGGACGAAGGAACCGTCGATTTGCTCACCCTCCAGCTTGAAGGGCTTGCGCGGTTCGAGCCCTGCCAGCGAAAACAACTTATTCAGCAACTTCTCGAGGCGGAACCCGGCCGCCTGCCGATTTTCGAGCACGAAGATTGCTTCGAGATCACTTTTCAGCTCGGCCAAAGCTCGCGCTCGTTGCTGGCGCACGGTTACCTTTAGTTCTTGCTCGCGGTGCGCGCGCTCGACGTTTTCCCGAGCCCGATCCGCGTCTTTGATGTTGAGGGCGGCGAGAAAATCGCTGTCCCATAGATCAGGAAATTTAAAGCCCAGGTCGAGGATATGGCCGTTGATAGCGGTCACCTCTTCCCCGTTGATCGGCGCTCCGTTGGTGCTCCGGTAGCGGAGCCCTTCCTTCACGATGGCGATGATGAGCGGCTCGAATCGTTGCGGGCGGTGAAGGAGCGTCATCTCCAGAAGACGGATGACCTTGGGCAGCTTGCTGCCTTCGGTTTGCCAGAACTCTCCGACTCCCGCTTGAGTTGCAACCGTGCCGAAGGTTGTGTGGCCCTTGCCCCACTGCGCAGCGCCGCTACCAGGCAGGAAGTCATACAGGCACTGGGCGAGCGCTTTGATTGCAACGGCGTATTTCAAGGGAAGCGCCATCCAAAGAATCCTTTCAAGTTTACGAATGCCACGTCGGTCGTCGACTTGTCGCGGGGCACGCGACTTCCATTCCGTATTGACGAGCTCAGCCGACGCCTACCAGGAGCGCAGCGTAGCGCTTTGACCAGAGCATATCGCCGGTGAATGTTACCTTGAGCTCGTCCCAGATCCGAATAGCTCGCTTTGCCTCGTACGGCAACGCTGCCGCGGCGATGATCTCCGACAGTAGCGCCAAATGGATCGCCATCGCCGACAACGTCATGCTTGCGCGAAATTGATCTCGAGTTGAGCCGTCGTGCTGCGTCTGCAGGACGCCACCCCGTCGAACTAGGCCCATGTACGAGAGATGAGAATCGCCTGACAGCTGGCCATAGAGCCAAGCATGCAGCAGCCTCAAGAACTCGCCCGAAGGTCCACTCGCGATGGCTTTCATTTTTCCTGGATTAGGCCAGTAGCCTGGTTTCCCCCAACGCTTGGTGGCGAGCTTCGGATCGGCTCGTTCCTCGTCAGTTATGGCGAAGTCTGAATTGTGCGAATCGACCCACGCTTGATGCTCCGCAAGCCAAGGCACCCACACAGGGTTTTGCCTAAACTCGGCGACGAACAGCGCGTGCACTTCCGCTGCTTCGCGCCAGCCGCTGCGGTAGTACCATTCGATTCTTTCGTTCGGTTCTTCGACAATGAAGACCACTGTCATCAGCGCATCGAGCAAGGTTCGTTCAAGGGGCGCGATCGCCACTGAAAGGCGGGAGGGAAGCAGCTCGCCATGTCGCTTTGTAAGCGCGAGCACCTCAATGGCTTCCCAAGTGACGCCCGCCACGCGAGCTACGTGCGTCAGCAGCGTTGGCAGCCCCGCATGCGTGCCTTGCAGCACGCCCCACCGCTCGCGCTCGATACGATTGACGATCGCAATAGGCAGCTCGCCCAAGGCGGTGGAAAAGTTCTTGTAACGAACCTCCGCCACGTCACCGGGCGCCCTTTCCTCGTTCGACATCTCGCCACTCCCAATAGCTCAATCGAGCGATGGTGACCCATTGCTGAGGTGGACCTCGTCGATCGCGCTCAAGCACCTGGAGGGCGCGATCTGAAGGCAGCGGTCGAGATCTCGTCGCCAAAGTCCACGCAACGAAACAGTTTTTGGCGACCGCCCAAAGTATTGTTGTGGACGTGGCTGTCCGCCCATTTGCGCTGCACCCGATGTTGAGCTACCCCTCTCCCTGTCTGGCAAGGTCACCGAGAATTCCTCTCGCTTACCGATCCGGGCCAACGTGAACGACCCCTTGGGGCCCTTCGCAAGGAGACGGAATGAAAACATTAGGCATGAAAGTCGAAAATATCGGCTTTCTAATCGACAGGCTTGGTCGTGACTGTGCGCCGGATCAGTACATCCGAGAGCTCACACAGAACTCGATCGAGGCGATCATCAGAAGCGGGCGCCCCGACGGACACATCGTCTGGGATTTCGTCGAACAGAACGGCATCCGCAAGCTGTGCGTTTGCGACAACGGCGTCGGCATGGCCGGCGACGAGCTGGTCCGCTACATCAACAGCTTGTCGTCGTCTGGCTCGGTGCAGGGGATGGACGGCAATTATGGCGTCGGCGCCAAGATCGCCGCAGCGACGCGCAACCCGGAAGGCTTAGTCTACCTCTCCTGGCAAGATGGCCTTGGTGCTGGCATTCAGCTCGTCCGCGACGGCAGCGGGCAGTACGGGCTGCTTCAGTTTCCGGACTATCGCCACGTGTTCGACCCCGAAAAGAACTTGCTGCCCGACAACGACGTGATCGACGACAGTGGTACCTGCGTCGTGTTGCTGGGCAATGAGGCCAACGAAGACACAGCCGTTGGGCCGACGGCTCAATGGATCCGCAAGTATCTGAATACGCGGTTCTTCGTCATCCCGAAGAACATCACGATTCAATGCCGGGCCGTCGGCAAGACCGATACCGGTCGGCGCCCGGTGAACGGTCAAAAATGGATGCTCGACGCCGCGGCTGGTTCACGGAAAGGCAAGGTAGTGCTGTCCAACGCGGTCGCCCATTGGTGGATCTTGCCGGACCCGAAGCACCGGTTCGAGAAGCCGATCGGCGTGGAGGGCGGAAAGGACATCAACTCGATGGAGACCTTCAGCACGGCCTACCTTCATCGCGGCCATACGGCCTTGCTGTGGAAGAACGAGCTCTACGACGTGCAGACCGGCAACGCCGGCTATCACCGCATGCAGCAATGCGGCGTGTTCCTCGGCGTTGACCGCGTCGTCCTCTATCTGGAGCCGACGGTCGGTGCCGTAACCACGAACACGGCCCGAACTCGCCTCATCGTGGACGATGGTGAGCCACCGTGGCTGGACTGGGCCGACGAGTTCAAGGCTGCTATGCCGGCTGAGCTGCGCGAATTTATCGACAGCATCGATCTCAAGTCGGATCGCAAGAACGATGATGATGCCATCCGAGAAAAGATCGCGGCGGTCATGGACCTCTTTGAGGTGCCGAAGTACCGGCGTAGCAAGAGCGGCGACAGCAAGCTCAACGAAGACGAGCCGTCTCGCCCGATGACGCCGACCAGTGACGCTGGTATCAACATCGCGAATCCCAACGGCAAGAAGCCACCGCGTCCTTTCTTTTCGGGACCGAAGTCAAACGGTGCGGCCGCCAAGAAGGTCTCCGTGACGGACCTGCCGCGCATCATCTTCAAGTACAAGGAGAACGGCAGCCGCGCAGACAACGAGATGGAGGACATGGCTGCGCACTACGTGGAGACGAAGAGCGACAAAACCTTGTACGTGAACGGCGACTTCCGCGTTTTTCAGGCTCTGATTGACCGCTACACGAAGCAGTACCCAAACGCGGCGGGTGTTCGGCAAAAGGTCCAAGAAATCGTAGAAAAATGGGTAAAGCTCACCTTCTGCGAGGTGATCATCGGCGCGAAAGCACTTCAGTCGGAGCACTGGTCTGCTGAAGAGATTGGGCAGTGCCTGACCGAGCGCGCATTGACGATGGCGGTGATGCCTCGCGTGCTGCTCAACCAGGCAATGAAGCGCGAGATCTATGCGGCCCTCGGCAAGCCCCAGGACGGGGCCGCCGACGTTGCCGACGCGCCACCCTAACTAGTAGTCACCCGGGCGCTCGCCGTGCCCAATGGAAGCGGCGAGCGCTGACGAGTGGCCAACCCGTGAAGGCCAACAGGACCATGTCGACCACCGAACGTCTCGGCGAAGTGAAACGGCAGCACTACGTGCCGCGAATGCTGCTCCGCAACTTTTCGAAGGACGGCACCCGCATCTCGCTGGTCGTCGATGGCAAGCGAATTGACGGCACCAGCATCAAGAACCAATGCCAGGAGGACTACTTCTACGGCGCCGACAATATCATGGAGAAGTCGTTCGGAAACAGCGAAGCCAAGATGGCCGCGCTCCTAGGTGACCTCGCACCAGGGCGCTTTTCAGACTTGACCGAGGACGACGTGCACGAATTGCGGCTGTTCCTCGCGTACCAACATTTTCGCACCAGGGGTGCCGCAGAGCACATCAGTAGGTTTCAGGGGGCGCTTGCAAAGGCGGTGCTCAAAAGTTCGGCGGCGCTCAACAAGGATGGCGAGCTGACTGCCGATGACTTGGAGGACGTCGACATCGGCGTCGAGAACGCACAGAACCAAGCGCTTTGGATTGGGACGAAATCCCTGCCCATTCTGTTCGATCTGGCGATCAAGTTCATCGCAACGGAGCGAAGCCCAGGCTTTGTAGTCGCCGACCATCCGGTGGTTGCTTACAATCAGTTCGCAGAACACCATCCCATTCTGTCGAGGTATCCAACCGGTGTTGGCCTCGCACACAAGGGATTGCAGCTCTTCATGCCGTTGTCGCCGAGCATGGTCTTGGCGCTCTATGACCCTTCGACATACGAGTACGGCGGCAAAGGCTTTGTATGCAAGGCAGGACCCGGCGACGTCGCGTTCCTAAATCGCATGCAGGCGGTGAATGCCTTCTCGTGTGTCTATTTTCATGAGGACCGCCTTGATGAACTGGCGCTCTCTGATCTCGTCAAGACGAGAAAGCGTCACCCGTCGATCTACAAGAAGGAGACGATCTTGGGCGAGATGACCGACAAACCGGACGGGACCAAGGGCCAATTCATCGTCAATCTGAACGCGCAGCTGCGTTTGGGGGCAAAGCTCAGCTTCATTCGAACGGTCGATGGGCACAGCTACGAGGACTACGACGGACCGAGCGTCCCAGTTCGATCTTGGGACATGATTCGCTTGGCTAAGGAATACGGGGAACGTCTCGAAGAGATGGTTGCGGCAGGGCGTGCGAGGCACGTTGGCATGGCAGCAACCGCGGCTGACGAGCACGAGCCGGAGGCGCAGTGATGCCGTCGGTGCGACGCGTCCGCAAGACAAGGAGGGGCGTATGACTACGTGGCAGCCGATCACGCAAAACTCCGAGCTCCCGCAGCCGCACGACAGCGTCGAGGAGTCGGAGTTTCTCGACTTCAAGGCTGAGGGTTGGAAAGGCGGCGAAGATGGTGCTCGCGAGATTGCGCGCGACGTTGCGCAATTCGCCAACCACCTCGGCGGCTCGATCATCGTCGGTGCGGTCGAGGACGACCACAACCGGCTGATGGCGTATCAGCCCGTGCCTGACGCAGCCAGCGTCGCGCAACGAGTCACGGACGTGTGCCACACCTGGCTATTCCCACGTTTGGAGATCCATCCAACGCTCATGGTGACCACAGATCGCAAGGACGCTGTCCTCGTGGTCAACGTCGAGCCTTTTGGTGGCGTCGTCGCAATAACGCCCCGTGGCAAGGACTACTCCGAGTTTTACCGTCGCTTCGGCAAGGGCAAGAAGCCAATATCATTCGAAGAGGTCGAACGAATGTGGACCGATGGACGCAAGGGACGTCTGCTCTTGGCAAAGATCCCAAAAATTGATCTGGGCAAGGTTCGCCTTGATGTCGTCGAAGGCCACGGAATCGCGCTCAGCAAGCACCTTGAATTGCTGCGGCTCGACGACTACTTCAACGTGAGCTTCGGCGCTGGCGCGCCGAGCTTCAACTTTCCGTATGAGTTCGTTCGAGCGGTTTGGCCCGCAGCCGGGGGCGGCTGGCACCTATCTCTCAGCGTCAAATTCGAGCTGAACAGCCTGGGCGAGATCCGCACCTACTATGTGAGCCGCTGAAGCCGCCATGCAACCTGCGTAATTGCTAGCTTGCAACGCCGCGCTCGGCTTGGCTAAAGTGAATTCAGCGAGGAAAAATGGGAGACGCTCCGAAGCCGAAACGCTATTGGGAAGTTGAAGGCGCGCTCGAGGATTCCAACAACCCGGACACGTTCGACATCATGCTTGTCGAGGCGGTTGACGAAAACGAGGCCATACGCTCTGCGCAGCCGAAGCTCGCAGAGGGCTACGGTCGCCTCGGCAAGCTGGAGATCACCGTGGTCGAGCTGTCGGCCACCGAGGCTTGGGAGAGGTCTGATGGCGAAATCGGTGTCAACCCCAGTCCTGATGAGCCCGAAGACGAGGAGGAGGGAGAAGATCAAGGGGCCGAGTTCCGCGAGCGATGCGAAGGGCTCACGCCGGATACGGACTGGATGACCGTGGAAGGTACAAAGATCCGCGTGAAAGTCTGGCGGCAGCATCGGATCGTCGAGCTTGTCGACGACGAGGATTGCTCCCTTGCGATCGGCGAGCGAGCAACGGATGGCTCGGCTGGGAAATCGGTGGTCTACGAGCAGTACCAGGAGAGAATGACTCGAATCGCGCAAGCCGCGTGGAATGACAACAAGTTCTTCGCCGAGCTACTTCGCTGATGCGCCCTGTCGGCGACTGACCGGGCCGCGTGCCGGCAACACGAGACGCTTTCGTCGCGAAGGAGGTTACCCTTTGGTCTAGCCCCGAAGACCCATCGTGGGTCAACTCGTGGGCGGTCCGGGGCTGATCGAGACCGGGTACAATGTAACCCGAGTGTGGTACCGGCTCGGCTGGACCAAGTGGCACTTTCGGACGGCGGAGGGAGCACACTCTTCGGCGTCTTGCGCGTTCCACTCGGGCGCGTAGTCGCCACGCGAGGCGCGGTTGGGCAGGTCTCGGCGGTCGACCTGGTCACGGCGCTTCGTCGCCATGCGTGTGGTGATTGGGGCGAGGTCGACGCTGACGATCGCCGCGCGAACGACGTGGCCGCGCATGGCGGTCGTCGCGTCCTGTCGGCGTATTCCACGGGTGGTGGCGTTCGATTCTGGATCATCACCGAGGCTGACCGGTCGGTGACGACAGCCCTGCTGCCCGGCGAGTACTGAAGTGCCACGCGAATTGCGCTTCCTGGACCCACTGCGGATGAGCCATCATGGTCTGGTGGCAGCTCGTCGAATAGCGCAACCGAGCAAGACGTACATCGCTTACCGAGCGGCAGGTGCTGGTCGTACCGTGAGCGAGGCGATTCCGTTTGTCGTGACGGCGTCCTCGTTTGCGGCCGCCAAGCAGCGGGTCATAAACGAATGGGTGCTGGCCGCGACCAAACTGCCGCACGGGTTCATGGTCACGTTCTTCATACGCGTTGGTGACGTCGGCTCGGGCGTGACCGATGACAACGTGGCGCAGTACTTCAAGGGACGTGCACCGGGCGATCGCTACGTCGCAACGGTGGATCGGCAAGCGGCCGTTCACGAGCGTGCACCAAAGGCGAGCGCGGCGCTCAAGAAAGGGGCTAGCTTCGTCGGGTACATGACTATGGCCGGACAAGGCTACCGTTGGTTCCTTGTTCCGGAGCCGGCGTACATGAAGGCGCGTGACTGGGTTTTGCGAATAGCTGCGAAGTTTCATGCCCTTCATCGCGAGGCCGAAGCCGAGTTTGGGATGGGGCAACAGACGGTGCCAGAGTCCACGCCTCGTGGTGGCCTTCAGCGGCTCGCGTTGCGGCCCCGGGAGGCTCTTGTCCGTTTTACCAAGGTCCCCGGTCGCGCCGCCCGTTGGACGATCGTGGGCAAGCTCAATTCGTACCGACCCAATCAGAAGCGGGCCGATGAGCAGGTGTTCGTCCCGGAAGTGCTCGAGTGGCTTGCGCGCGACATCATGGACCGCGCGGAGACGTAGCCGCGCCCGCATGCCGTGTGGTCGACGGTTGGTCGGTCGGCAACCACGGCAGCGTGTCAGGCAGCGGCAGCTTGCACACGGCATCGTGGAAGCGGTTTAGGTTCTTCGCGATGTAGTGGCGATCTGCTACACCTTTGCTCGCATGTCCGGCAAGCGCGCCGATGATCTCGCGTGGCACGCTCGCAGCCTCGAGTAGCGACATGAACGTGCGGCGGCTGGCGTGAAACGTAAACGGGTGTTTGCCGTCGAACACTATCGGCAGCTCGGCGATTGCCAGGTCCGCGCGAAACGAATCGGCGGAGCGCGACAACGTGTACTGGCCTTGCGGCGACGAGAAGACCGGATCTTCCGGCGCCGGTGGACGACCGACATGCTCTCGCCACCCATGGTCCTTCCACCACCGGAGCGCTTTGCGGGCGATGCGATGGAGCGGCATGACGCGGTGGCTCTTCCGCTTCGGCTCTTTGAAAACTGGCCGGCCTTTCTCAGCGGAAAATTGGAGCTGGCGGAAGATGCGAACGGTCGGCGTCGGCGCCTCGAGGTCGAAGTCCTGCCAGCGCCACGCTCCGATTTCACCCATGCGAGCACCAGTCGCGATGGCGATGAGGTTTCGCACTTTGCGCATCGCTGGAATGAGTGGCGATGAGCACACGAGTAACTTATTTGCCTCGGTCGCGTTGAGGTGAATGATGGTATTCTTGCCCGCGATGGTGTCCGTCCCTCGCAGCATGCGCTTCACGTAGGGGTCGAGCAGCGGATTCTCACGGAGCCGGACCCAACCCTTTCCCCGTACATCGACGAGAAAGCCTCGCAGTCCCTGGACGGTGTTTCGAATCGTGAGCGGTGCCCGGCCCGACGACTGCAGCCACTCGATCCAGGCTGTGCACTGGCCGATGTCTAGTTCGGTCTCAAGGTCCACGTCGCTGATCGCGTGTGGCGACACCCACTTCTCGATGAGTCGCTTGCACCCGCTGAGCGCTCGTCGGTCGGACTTGTGCTGCTCGCCCTTCCAGGCGAGCCAGCGCTGCGCCAGGTTCCGGATAGTCTTGCGCTCGATTCGTACCTCGTGGTTGACGGGCTCAACGCCGGTTTGCTCGAAACGCTGAATCCAGAGCCGGAACCAGTTTGCTGCGTCCTCTTCGGTGGTGACATTCACCGGGACCAGCTTGTTCTTCCACCGGTCGTCGACCTTGTATTTGCCGAAGAACACGCGGTGTCGCTTGTCCCAGTAGATGCGAGGGGCAGCGGTCACCCTACGACGTGACTCGCCGGAGTAGGCCGCTGCCGGCTGGCTCAACGTTCCACCAACTCGAGGTCAGCGATCAACACGTAGGCCGGGCTGGAGGTGTCTGGGACCGAGACGAAGCAGCGGCTCCGACGCACGATGATGGCGGTGCCAAGCTTCCCGACGTACTTCGGTCGGCCTTTCAGAATCCGCACCTTGGAACCAGCTTTTGGGCGAAGCGACTCGCGCTCGGTATCTCTGCGGCGTACCTCACCACGCAGTAACTTCAGCGCTTCGTTGAGGTCCGCGTCGCTGAGACCTTGCGCCTCTTCGTTAATGGCTGTGCTTAGCTCGTTCATAACTGGCGGGGCGCTTGCCGGGACGTCGCTCTCGGGCGTGGCTTCCGCAGGCACGTCGGCAGCGATGGTCTTCTCGGGATCGTTGGTAGGCTTCTTGTTGTTGAACTGTTTGCTCATGGTGGACTCCTGTTCAGCAGCGCTCGCTGCGGACTATCTGGAATAATCCGTCGGGCGGACGTCTTTCACTGCGCGGTCGAAGGCGAACGAGATCCACCGGTTGTGCGCCTGGCTCGCGTGCTCGTCCTGGTGCGGTCAGCGCCGCCGGCTTCGAGCCATCGGTACGCACGCTCGGTCACGATTCTGCGAGTCCGGCCCACGACCAGGCTAGGAAGCCCGTTGCGGATCCAGGTGAAGACGGTGCCCTTGCTGACCTGTAGGCTCTGAGCGAACTCGGTGACGGTGCAGTAGAGGTTGGGCGTATGTTGCCGAGCTTGAGTTTCCGTCGGAATCTGAACAGCCCGCGCGCGACGGAGTCGCGGGCGGGCTGCTCTCGGGTCGGGTGACTGGTCAGGCTGCGGGGTCTGGGTCGGGCTGCTCCT
>Ga0164241_10006090_pt1 | contig 11075 bp, 12 predicted proteins | sample OricomyardsoilBY_FD_108780 | JGI IMG/M metagenome (GOLD analysis project Ga0164241, IMG submission 108780) | Backyard soil microbial communities from Emeryville, California, USA - Original compost - Back yard soil (BY) | ecosystem: Environmental > Terrestrial > Soil > Unclassified | place: USA... | reverse complement strand
GGTCGTATACAGTTTGACGGCATCCTCCGCCTTCCCAAACTGATTCCCTGCGAACATCAGGTAAGGCGTAATCTTTTGTGTGATATCACGGGACGCCTGAACGCCCAACTGCCAGGATACACCAAACTTGTCGGTTACATAACCATAGTGCTCGCTCCAGCTTGTGGACGAAGGCGAAGCGACGACAGTACCTGATCGGGAAAGGGCTTCCCAGGCCTTGTCAAACTCAGTTACCGACGCACATCCCACATAAAAGGAGATGGACTGGTTAGGACGATACTGCGGACCGCCATCGAGTAAGGTAATGTGCTGACCTTCTACTTCGATCCCCGTAACGAACGGCGATTGAGAAGTGATCCGGGCGTGCTCAAATGCAGAACAGTAAAGGGCAGCTGCCTCTTTAGCGTTACCGTTGAACCATAAACAGGGTGTGATCTTTTCTTTCATGATGTTCTTGTTTTATAGAACGAAGCTAGTCCGGGTACCGCCCTGGAAAATAGAATAAAAACGACATATTCAGGAATGTCCTAAGCCGTCCTCCAGGTACTTACCCGGTGTAACACTCGTAAACTCGCGAAATGAACGCACAAAGTGACTCTGATCCGCGAATCCGTTGTCGGCTGCAACGTCGGAGAGCTTGCCGAATTCACGGGCCCGTACCTGCTGAAACGACTGCTGAAACTGGCATATACGCCGATACTCGTTCGCGCTTATTCCCACGTACTTTTTGAACACGCGTTGAAAGGTCCGCTGCGTCATGCTCAACTCATCGGGAAGGCGCGCTACCATGTCCTTTCCGGGATCCAGCATCATCCGATCCGTTGCTAACTTCACTGCCTCGCACAGGTGGCGATTGCTATGGATAAGTTTTTCAAAGAATTCATTCAACCGTCCGACCAATGAGACATCTGCTGTGTCGTTCCGTACCAATTTCCTCAACGCATGGGTCTCCCGCGCTTTAACCGCAGATAAATCACACGGTCCCGCCGCCAACATCTTGGCGGGAAGATTGAACAGGCATGCCAATACGAAAGGCTTGAAGAAGTATACGATTATCCTGTCGTTCGTCTCGTCCACTGCATAGTCAGGGGGAATAGGTATGCCGTATAGCGTCACAGAAATGGCAAGCGCTTCTGACGGTTGCTTCCTGAATTCAAAGATAACTGCAGGCACTCCGGCAAGTACCAGAGGCAACTCGGAATTTCCACCATCCGATGTGGTGTCCATGATCAACACCGTTCTCACGTACTCGGCAAGTGATGGATGAGGCGTTTGATAACCGTATCTCATGACCCTTCTGAAAGGTCAAGTTAACGAAATTTTCACCGCTATGATTTTTGATGGTATGAATCAACCTGTATAGTGACACGGATTTTATATTGACAGCGTGCAAATCAACCACGAATCTATACTCTGATCGCCATTACCTTGGTGTTGTTCAATCAAGCGCCGACAATCACGTTCTTTATTATCTGGTCAACCTCTGCCGCCTTGCTGACAATCATCAGGTGTCCCCCGCCTTCAACCACGAAGTTCGCGGTGTGTATTGGAAAAATCCGGTCTCTGGTGCCATGTACGTGAACGACGTTGGGCAACACCTCCTCGTTAGACCATTGCAAGATTACGCCGATCGCCCAACGAAGAAACGCCACATCGGTATCTTCAATAATCGAGGCCAGAAGTTTACGTTCCTGAGCCGTAGCCACGCCAAACAGCCAATAGGTAAACGGATTTACCATCTTGAATACGGTCGTCGGGATTACATTATTCAGGCGAATCATTCCTGACAATTTAAAACGCCACGGAGCGTCAAATCTCGTCTTTATCGAAGAGATGATCAGGACCTTCTCGGTATCCATCAGCTTGGCCAATTCGACGGCCATTATACCACCGAATGAAACACCGATAAGGATAGGGCGATCGTTCGTGATCTGAGGGAGAAGGCGACGGGCATAACCCGTAATCGTCTCGTCCTGCGATGGCGTTATCCACTGCACATAATGCACCTCCGAATAATCAAGGGAGATAAAATCAAACACTCTGCGATCGGCTCCCAGACCGCTCAATAGATACACTGACTTCACGCTACATCGTCTGTTTATTGCCCTTTAAAGGATAGCCACCTAGTTATCGGTCCGGCAACCTTGAATGATGGCATTTTTGAAGTGCTGGTCATTGGTGAGTATATCGAAAAAACCCTGCAGGTAGTCCTTCATGTCTTTGATGTCCGCTTCCTGAAAGTTGGCCGACTCCCGGTCAACAATAGCCAGCAAAGTATCCTTTTTAGTGAGATACTCCTGCCTCACTTCCTCCATGATCTCCGGTTCCCGGCAAAAGCCCCGATAGACACGTTCGCGTGGATCACCTGTGCCCAGTTTGGGAGGGTTTTCTTTCGCATAAGGCGCATTCACAAATCCAGACATATCAAAATCATACGAAAGCGTGATGTACTTCTTGTCGGCGTACAACACATTGGTGTTATGCTGGTACACGGATGACCAGTCTGCGTTGCCAATCATATACTGAAAGTAATCGTTCCGCACCGCTTCCCTTGCATCGAACGCCAATGGACTCAGCCCTTTCACTTCCATGATTTTGCCGTCGCTCCGTTTGGCTACTTTTGAATTATCCTCGACCAGAAAAGTTAGCAACTCATAGGTCTTCGGTTTCCTTTTCGACTCTTCAGTAAGTGTCAATTTGGCCAGCCGGGTCTGAAAATGATACGTGTTCATCGTTTCATAAAACTGATAACACAGATATTCCCGTCTGATCAGCTCGTTCATATTGAACACCGTGCGACAAGGCATGACCAGCTTTAAGGATTTATTTCCCTCAAATATTGTTCCCTCAATGTGTACCTTCTCGAACTTGAGCTTCAAGGGTGGAAAGTAGCAATAACGTAGCCTGAAGTTGCCCCGTACACGTACCTCCGATGGAACTTCGATCCATTTACCGGGTTCAGTCTCACAGTGAAACTTTACAGATACAAACGTTGAGTCGTTTGTATTCTTTTTGATAGATTTGATTGAGCCGGTGGCCTGAAGGCTGATAATTTCCTTGGACTGAAATAGTGGAGATTCTTTTTGTGACAAGGCAGGCAGCCCACAGGTTATCAAACAGGTTATCAATAGGAGAACCAGGCTCAATTTCTTTTTCATCGATGAAGGCGCTGAACTATATCAATGTACGAACTTTTCTGGCTATTGCTATCTCTCAGCTAGCCACTTTTTTAACCATCCAGTATCATTGGAAACTAAGTCACAACATTCTGCTGTTCAGCCTGGCCATCGTCTTCCCGCTACACTTTTCATTGCAGGCAGCCTTCAAAAGAAGAGAAAAAGCACTGGAGTATTTCAGCTTGTTCAAGGCAGGCGCTATTGCTGTGCATTTTTCCTTCCAGGTATCTGAAGATCTTCCGGACGACAAAAAATTGCAAGCACGCTCTACAATTAAGAAGATGGTCAAAACATTGATTGATCAACTAGAAGCTTTCAAACCCGGGTTTGAAACGATGCAACTCAGACTCAATGAAGTAATGGACTTTGCCGTCGCGAACCGCGACGCTCTTTCCAAGAAGAATGTCCTCAGGATAATACGATACATGAAAGATGTCACCGAAAGCGCTGCGTACCTTACCAGTCTGGTCAGTCACAGAACGATGGCTGGTATCCGGTTCTATTCGACGCTTTTCATCTTGATGTTTCCTTTCGTACAGGCTCCCATCGTGATGCACATGATCGGATCACATGTAGCCCATTGGGTGCTTTACCTGGTTGCAGCATCCGCGAGCTTCGTCATCATCACATTGGATAACTTCCAGAAAATGATAGAATATCCCTTCGACCCCAAGGGACAGGACAACATTCAAGTTCGCGAATTCGATCTGGACATCTAAAAGCGTTGTTGTTGAAATCTTGAAGATTTATCGGAATCTTTTTTTTTCCCAGCGAAGGGTCTGGACGTCTCACGCGGTGGCGTCAAACAGTCCGGCTTAAGTTCCGATTTGTACAATCGGAATCAATTCCGCCATCCGAACTTCAGGCAAAATTCGTTTATTTTTACTTTCGATAATTTGAAGACCCGGTAACTGAGTTCGCTCGAATCATGAATTATCAGGAATACACACCATCTCCGGCATTGCGCGACTATGTAAAATGTTACTACCTGTATGAGTCAGATACTTCACTCGTAAACGACAAAGCGTTGGCGACCGGTTGCCTGGAAGTGATGTTCAACCTGAGTGGATATCAGTGGGAGTCTTTACAAATGGGGTCCTATGTGAAGACGGCCAGGGTTGAAATCTGGGGACAGGTCGTACGTCCGGTATCCCTACAGTTGTCCGGACGGAGTTGCATGATGGGCATACGTTTTCATCCCTACGGTGCGGCAGCATTCCTCAGAGAGGACATCAGCGTTCTCAACGATCAAATCATCGACCTCACCAGTGTGCTGGGCAAACCCGTAGAAGGTTTTTACGATCAATTAATTGAAACTCCAAGCATAGCCAGTCGAATAGCATTGATTGACAAATTTCTGATAAACCGTTTATCCCACTTCGATGGTAAAATGGATAAGATCACGCTGATAAAACGCGTGATCAATGAAATTACTTGCGACGACTTTTCGGACAACATGGAAAATGTCGCCATGCGTTATGGCATCACCGCACGATACCTTCAAAAAATATTTCTTCAGCATACCGGTCTGACCCCTAAGTTATACAGTAAGATTAACCGCTTTCAAAAAAGCCTCGTTCTCATCAGCCGACGCAATTTGCCGCTCACTACTATTGCACTGGACAGCGGATATTTCGATCAGTCGCATTTTATCAGGGAGTTCAAGGCCTTTAGCGGAATGACGCCGTCATCCTTCGACGCCGATAAAACGTCGGCGGTACTGGCATCTCCCAACAAGCCCGATGCCGCATAGAGATATAAGGCGCGATTTTCCGATCCGATTCGTCAAGACATTCAAGCACCTCCTAAACGCTTTGGGTCGTTCAGCGTTATAAAATGTTCCAACAACAGATCTATCGTGTCTGTGCCACGTTAATTCACTGGCGCTGACCCACGAATCTAGATTTAACAGGATTTCTGGCAAATCGGTGAGCAATTTTAGCGAGTTCCGATACGTACAATTTCAGTCAACGCGACCTTTATAATTTTGTCTATGAAAAAATCAGAAACACGACTATGAATTCCAATTTTCAAATCTTTAATGCACTACACCAGACGAACAAATTGTTCGTACTTCCAAATGCCTGGGACGCAAAAAGCGCCAGTCTTTTTCAGGAAGCTGGGTTTACCGCCATCGGAACGTCTAGCGCTGCCGTGGCAGCAAGTATGGGCTATACGGACGGTGAAGGGATGTCGTTCGGAGACTACCTTTTCGTAATCAAAAGAATTGCAGCCACTGTTAAGCTTCCTTTAACCGTAGACCTGGAAATGGGTTATGGGCGAAATGGCGAAGAGATCTACGCAAACATTCAAAAACTACTCGCCTTGGGTGTGGTTGGCATCAACCTGGAGGATTCCGTAATACACGGTTCGAAGCGCGCATTGGGCAATGCGGACGACTTCGCGCGCAGAGTCAATTCTATAAAGGAAAAATTGGTATCCCATAACGAAGCGCTATTCATTAACGCGCGCTGTGATACCTATCTCTTGCAGGAGAAGAATGCGCAGCAGGAAACAGAGCGACGAGCACGCCTGTATGAAACAGCTGGCGTTGATGGCCTGTTCCTTCCCGTGATTTCCAAAGAGGAAGATATCCAGGCGGCTGTAAACGCTACCCGACTACCACTTAATGTCATGTGTATCCCCGGGCTTCCGGATTTTACACGACTCGAGGAGCTTGGCGTTAAACGAGCCAGTATGGGGCCCTTCTTTCAGAGCAAAGTGTTTAGCGCAGTCGAAGTGCTTAGCAGGAAAATCGCTTCAGAAGGGAATTTCAATAGCATTTTGTAACTAAACATTTTTTGATACCAACAAACAACATCTTATGAAACTACCAACGCAAGCGATAGACGCACATCGCGCACTCGCCGACGCCTACAACACAGGCGACCTCAACACTGTCTTAAGCATGTACGACGTGGATGGCATCATCGTCGCGGAACCGAATAACCCCGTGACCGGACTAGAAAAATTTGAAGAAGCCATAAAGGGCATCCTGTCTATTAAGGGCAAAATGGAAATTAAAACGGTTTATTGTCTCCAATCCGGTGATCTAGCAGTCGGGCGTTCCGAATGGAGCATCAAGGACGGAGCGCAGACTTTCACATAGCATCCAACGAATCCAGAAACATCCTGATGGCGCCCATATTCTGCTTAAGATTATCGTGCATAGTGCCATGTCCCGCCCCTTCAATAACGACAAACTTTGATCCCTTCACCAGCTTCTGAAACGTCGCCACCGTCTTGGGACGAGCTTCGTCATACTCTCCGGTAATAAACAACGTCGGAACTGAAACTCGAGGCAGTTCATCCAGGTTGTCGTAATTCTTCAAAGTTCCCGTTGCTGTAAACTCAGTGGGTCCCCACATATAGTTATAGATGAACTTACTTCCTTTCGCCTCCACGGTGTCAAGATCGCTTAACAGGCGCATCTTCCTAACGCCAAATTCTTTTGCATATACTTCATTGGCCATCAGGTATCCTGCCGATTGAAAATCGCCGGTTTGTTCTCCCACGCGGATTGCTTGTTGCACCGAGTCAGGAAGTGTCATGATCAGCGTGTCAGCGTCAGCCTTCCAAATGCGTGTGTTGAAATAGGGACTGTTAAAGATAAGGCCCTTAATGCCCTCCGGATGGTGCGTGTAGTATTCCAGCGCAAGCGCAGTGCCCCAGGAGTGACCGTGCAGGTAAAACGCTTCAAGTCCCAGTTCAGCTTTGAGCGCAGCTACCTGCTCGATAAAGTGGTCTACTGTCATCAACGTAGTGTCTTCGTTTGCACCCGATCGTCCGCTTCCCAGCTGATCAAAAAGGATCAAAGGACGATCCTTTCCAAGCTCGGCAAACAGATAGAAACTACGGCTGGTCCCCCCGGGGCCGCCGTGTGTTAACAGCAACGGTCTGCCCTTCCCCTCTCCGATCACACGATACCAGATCTTCCCGCCTTGTACGTCGACAAATCCTTCTCCGGGTTTTAGTCGCGGTCGCGATTCACAACTCAGCAACATGGACACCGTAACGACTGCCGCGATAATTCTGTTCACCAAAAATCTATTCATAGTTGATATGTACCCGAATAAAGGCGAATGATCAATGCTCATTACCTTGTCGCCCGCATGTTTATCGGCTGGCTGACTATTTCTTTATCAGCTCCAGCAATCGCTCCGGTTCGTTCGTGGTGATAAAGTCCACACGCTGCGACAGTAGTTTCTTCATCACGTCCTCATCATTCACCGTCCACACGTTTACCGTCAGGTTTCTGCTATGCGCTTCCGCAATCCATGCGGAATTCTTTTCGATCACCCGAATGTTGTAGTCGAGACCAAAGAACCTGTTGTCACCAAGTTCCTGCGGGGTTTTGTCGCCATTGAGGTAGGCTACCTTTGCGTATGGCGCCAGTCGCATTACCTCCTTACAAACGTCATAGTCGAACGCGATGTAATCCGTCCAGGCCTGAGCCTGCATCCTCTCAACCAGCTCCACAATTTTGCGCGTGAGCGCTATCGAGCCTTCCTTACCAAGTTCCGAAGACTTTATCTCTAATATAAGTTTTGTCTGACGCTGGTCCATCCCAGCTTTAATATAGCTTTCAAGCGTAGGTATAGGCTCACCGTTAGATAAGGTCTTCTTCAGCAATATTGACGAGGGAGTTCTCGCAATCGACGTTCCCTGAATGGATGCATCGTGATTCACCACTGGCAGGGAATCTGCTGTCATATGCACATCGAATTCGCTTCCTTCGCAGCCGAGTCTCACCGCCTGCTGAAAGGAAGCAATGGAGTTCTCCGGTACGCTGGTATTCTTCCACGCACCCCGATGTGCTACGACTTTGTTCCTAACAAATTCATCCTTCAGAATGGTGAATGCTCCCGAGTATTTACCAGCAGCGGTCACCACAGCCACAACGATTTCGAAGCGTGACTTTCCCGCCGGGAGCTTTCCTCTTTTTACTTTCAGGATGTTGCTTCGGGTTACCGCAAAATCGTCGGCATCTCTACCCGAAATTTTCACACTTTGAATGGGACCAATCCTGCTCAGAATTTCTCCTACTTCGTCCTCGTTCGCTTTGATGATATATCCGGTTAAATATATTTCGGTCGTCGTCATAGCATTGCTAAATCTACAAACGCCGACTATACAAAAAATAACCAAGCATAGGTTCCTCATGGTCGTAACAGTTTTTTGTGACTTATTTCCACCAGATGTCGTCAATATCAATTCGCGTGTTCCGTCCGGAATAATCCCTTCCCTCTCGCCAACCGATCCATCGCCTGTGAATAAGGAAATATCGCTATCTGTCGATCCTTTACCTTTTTTCCCAACTTGACGGTACCTACTACTTTTTCCAACGACGACACTACATCGTCGCTTTCATCAGGAAGTGCAGCACCTGAGGAAGAAAGAAATGATGTATTCAGACCCAAACGGAAATAGAGTATCGTAGATCCTTCGCTCAAAATACTGACCGGACTGACAACAAAAATACCGAACAAAAAATAGAAACTGCCGACGAGTACTAACAACAAGACGATGCGCTTAAAAAATTTCCCCATGGACACACTAGCCGGATGTTACTGATACCCTGATGGTATCATTGCGGCACTGTGACAAATCAAGCACATTAATTGATAAAGTCGAGCTGAAATAGTGCGTGAAGACAAAAGACTTACTATTGGACCTGTCGTACACTTGCCACAGGCCAGATTGTCCGCTCCTGGAAGTCATGCTTAACGCTATTCCTGGTGCGTCCAATGTAAGTCGCGACTGAGGTAGGGCGTTTACCAAATCGTATCCGGAAATCCCGGCGATCGGACAGGAACTGCCTGCCGAAATCGTATGCCATCTTGCCGCTCAGGTCGTTTGTACTATGGCCTAGCAGGGAAGCTTCTCCGGTTGCCTGATAAACTTTCCGGTAATACGAACGATAAACGGCGAGGTTGGGAACGATGTAGCAGGTATGTCCAAATTCGTGTGCGAGCAGGTTAAGCGCCGCATCACAGATCCAGACGTCGATAGCCACGGTAAGCTCACCGAATCGTGAAAAGCTCGCATCCTCATCGAGTTCAGAGTCCCGGAAGAAACTGGCACCACTCAGCAAAGTGACACTGGACTCCTGTTGTATAAATCGAACGTATACATCTGTTATACGTCCGCGCTTGTCACGTAATTCATTCATCGCGCCAAACATGTCCGGAGAAATCGCCGCCATTTGCTTCAAGAGCACTTCCGTTAATTGGTACCTGAAGATTACGTCATGATGTAACTTCATTGCTGCGTGAATTTTTCTTCGCTCCGTATCCGAGAGGTCAGTCCGCGTCAATTGTATTTCAAAGTAATCAATGGCATACCTGGCGGCCACGTATTCGGGATTGTAACCATTTCTAATCTCCGCCATGGCGGCCACGAAAAGCAGAAAACAGAAAGTTGCTGTGAGTATAGCTTTCATATACAAGAGGGTTTGATATGTCAGACAAGAAGGCGCACATCAGATGTGCTTGCATGAGTAGTCAACTATCGGGCCTCCGCGACAAAACGCATCAAACATCTTGTATTTACATAAGCATCATACTTCCATGTTCAGATGTGAACACAATCATGTTCATAATAAAACAGTGACTATCACGCAAATCACGTGAATAGCAGTCATGCATATTCGCGTGCTAACTAATAGACCTGAGAGCAATGAAATAGTTACAGGATGGTTACTTCTTTTTTTGAGCGCAGCTTCAATGAAGAGACGATAGCGGAGAGAGAAATCCATTTAACGCAGAGTCGCGCCAGGGATGCAGAGTGCCGAGGCAGGACTCTGCCTATTCTGCGATTCTGCGTCCAAATGGATATCTATTTAAATAGGCACAAGCCAATGAAAGAAACTAACACTCGCATGCCGCAGATCTACATGGCTATGATCCGGCGCACGTGGGAAAAAGTATGTGAATAGGTCTTCGTCTCCGTTTCAAGGATACCTTGCCCATCGACGTGATCAACCCTCACCCTACCCGACGCGTGAATGATGCGATCTCCCTCCAGCATGATGCCCACGTGGTTCACCTGATCGTCCTGGTTCTTGAAAAACGCCAGGTCGCCGGGGACTGCCTCGGCAATCGATCCAAAATACCTGCCCTGGTTTGCCTGTTGCCAGCTGTCGCGAAACAATTTGTAGCCAGAGATTTTAAAAACCATCTGGGTGAAGCCAGAGCAATCTATACCGAATGGACTTCTACCTCCCCACAGGTAGGGCGTATTAAAGTATTTGAAGGCAATTCCCCGAAGGTATTCGTACTCACGCTTCTGGCCCAGGTTTTTAGCTTCGCCGTTGAAGGCGAACTGCTCTTCCATTTTAAACAGTTCGAAGCTCGAGATCGGAATCATGCTCCCCAGCAGGATCGTGAGCGGCGTCTTGTTATACAAAATGGTCGACGTAGCGTCGGTCGTGATTTTAAACTCGGCACGGTTCAGGTAATCGAAATACTCCTGATTGATCGCATGATGTTGCTTGCGATCGATCCAGCCCTCATACTGATCAAAGTGGGTTCTGATGCGTAACCATTTCGCGTCGTGCGTTTTGAATGTGACCTCATAATGATCACCAAAAAGTAACTGCGACACCTGCTCGGAGCGGTCATTGGCTTCCATCCGAACGGGAACCACACTCAGGCGACAAACGCCATACTCAATATTCTCCATCCGGACTAAAAGTATTGGGGTATCATTTTAACTTGAGTCTGTTAAGCTCCCGTTTTGCATCCCGTTCTTTGATGCTATCCCTCTTGTCGTGAAGCTTCTTCCCTCGCCCAATGGCAATCTCCAACTTTGCCAGCCCCCGGTCGTTGATGAACAAACGCGTGGGGACCAGCGTCAAACCCTTCTCTTCCACCTTGCCCTCCAGCTTCCTGAGTTCCG
>Ga0164241_10006089_pt1 | contig 11075 bp, 10 predicted proteins | sample OricomyardsoilBY_FD_108780 | JGI IMG/M metagenome (GOLD analysis project Ga0164241, IMG submission 108780) | Backyard soil microbial communities from Emeryville, California, USA - Original compost - Back yard soil (BY) | ecosystem: Environmental > Terrestrial > Soil > Unclassified | place: USA... | reverse complement strand
CGGTGATGTCTCCGATGACTGGTTCGGCTCCGGCAGCCTCGACGAGGTTCGCCTTTTCCTGCGACCGGACAAGGGCGCGCACCTCATGCCCTTCCTCGATCAGGCGGCGTAAAACGGATGATCCAATGAAGCCGGTCGCACCGGTGAGAAACACGCTCATGCCCCTAGTCAATCACCCCGACGACCATGAACACGATGCCGAAGTCGATACGCTCGAATCATAACTGACACCGCCGGATCCATCGCCATCACCAACGCGTACGTCGTCCCCATCGTCGGCGATCCCATCGAGTCAGGGACCGTCCTGATTCGCCACGGTCAGATTGTGGCGGTCGGTGCGGATGTGTCGCTGCCGGACGACATCGATGTCATTGACGCGGCGAGAAAGTGGGTTCTCCCCGGCTTCATTGAAGCGCACGGGCATGTGGGGATCCACGAGGAAGCCAACGGATCGGCCGGCAACGATACGAATGAGATGACGGATCCGAACACCGCAGGTGTACGAGCCATCGACGCCATCGACATTGACGATGAGGGGTTCAGAGACGCGCTCTCGGGCGGAATCACGTCGGTTGTTGTCAAACCGGGCAGCGGCAATGTGATCGGCGGGCAATCGGTCGCCATCAAGACGTGGGGCGGACGCACCATCGACGAGCAGATCATCAGCGATGCCGTCAGTGTGAAATCGGCGCTCGGTGAGAATCCCAAGCGGGTGTATGGAGAAAAGAGCAGGATGCCCAGCACCCGGCTCGGAGTGGCATACACGATTCGCCAGGCGTTCGTCGATGCGCAGAACTATCGCGCGGCTCGCGCGGTCGCCGAGACCGAGGGTCGTGCGTTCGAGCGCGATCTCACCAAGGAAACGCTCGTGCGCGTCCTGGACGGCGAACTTGTCTGGGATCAGCACGTGCATCGTCACGACGACATCGCGACGGCGATCCGCCTGGCAGAGGAGTTCGGATACCGATTGGTGATCAACCATGGCACCGAAGGTCACAAGCTGGCGGACGTGTTGGCGGAAAAGGACATTCCGGTGATCTTCGGCCCGATGTTCACATCACGGTCAAAAGTGGAGTTGCGCGACCGAGCGATCGCCAACCTCGGCAAGCTCGCGGCCGCGGGGGTGCGCGTGGCCATCACCACGGATCACCCCGTCGTGCCGATCAACTTTCTCATTCACCAGGCGTCGCTCGCCGTCAAAGAAGGTCTACCTCGCCGGACGGCACTGGAGGCGCTGACGGTGAATCCCGCCGCATTCCTCGGACTTGACGAGCGCATCGGCGCGCTTCGCGCCGGCCTCGATGGCGACGTCGTCGTGTGGTCCGGCGACCCCTTGGATGTCGCATCCCGTGCCGAGCGTGTGTACATCGCCGGGCGTGAGGTGTACCGGTTCGAAGGTGGATCCGGACGTGTTGTGGAGCGCCGCGAACGATTCGAATGAATCCGCCGCCTGAGCGAACCCCGTACAACCCGCCGCGAACCTGACGGTCCGGCGCGAGCGATCGGGCGAAGCATGGGACAATTGCAAACACAATGTCACCACGAGCTTTGACGGCCCTCGAGCCCGCCGCGACGGATCCTGCGCGCATCCGCAACTTCTGCATCATCGCGCACATCGACCACGGCAAGTCGACCCTCGCCGACCGCATGCTGCAGATCACCGGAGTGGTTGACGAGCGTGCCATGCGTGCGCAGTACCTCGACCGGATGGATATTGAGCGCGAGCGCGGAATCACCATCAAAAGCCAGGCCGTGCGGATGCCGTGGGCCCTGTCACAAGAACAGGGTCCTGACCAGACGTACGTGCTGAACATGATCGATACCCCCGGGCACGTCGACTTCACCTATGAGGTTTCGCGGTCGTTGGCAGCGTGTGAGGGCGCGATCCTGCTCGTTGACGCGGCACAGGGCATCGAGGCGCAGACCCTCGCGAATCTGTATCTGGCGCTCGAGAACGATTTGACGATCATCCCCGTGTTGAACAAGATCGATCTGCCCGCGGCCGATCCTGACAAGTACGCCAAAGAGTTGGCCAGCTTGATCGGCGGTAGCCCCGACGACGTGTTGCGGGTGTCAGGCAAGACCGGCGACGGTGTGGCAGAGTTGCTCGATCGGGTGACGACGCTGGTCCCGGCCCCGAGCGGTGACGCTGACGCATCCGCTCGCGCCATGATCTTTGACTCGGTGTACGACGCGTACCGCGGCGTGGTCACATACGTGCGCATGATCGACGGCTCGCTGACGCCGCGCGAGAAGATCCAGATGCTGTCGACACGTGCGACACACGAGATCCTGGAGATCGGTGTCAGCGCGCCCGAACCGACGCCCAGCAAGGGACTCGGCGTCGGCGAAGTCGGCTACCTCATCACCGGCGTCAAGGACGTGCGACAGTCCAAGGTGGGAGACACCGTCACCAGCGCGGCGAATCCGGCAACTGAGGCGCTGCCCGGGTACACCGAGCCGTTGCCGATGGTGTTCTCCGGGTTGTATCCGATCGATGGCAGCGACTATCCGGAACTGCGTGATGCACTGGACAAACTGAAGCTGTCTGACGCGTCGTTGAACTATGAACCCGAGACGTCAGTCGCGCTCGGATTCGGATTCCGGTGCGGCTTTCTCGGGTTGTTGCACTTGGAGATCATCACCGAACGCCTCGAGCGCGAGTTCGGGCTCGACCTCATCGCGACCGCACCGAGCGTGATCTACGAGGTGGCCACCGAAGACAAGAAGACGATCACGGTCACGAACCCGAGCGAGTTTCCTTCCGGCAAGATCATGAGCGTCAGCGAGCCGATGGTGAAGGCGGCCATCCTGGCGCCGAAAGACTACGTCGGCACGATCATGGAGTTGTGTCAGGGTCGGCGAGGAACACTGCGCGGAATGGACTACCTCGGCGAAGATCGCGTCGAGATCCGCTACACGATGCCGCTTGGCGAGATCGTGTTCGATTTCTTCGACCAGCTCAAGAGCAGAACACAAGGGTACGCAAGCCTGGATTATGAGCCTGCGGGCTCCCAAGAAGCCGATCTCGTGAAGGTGGACATCCTCCTTCAAGGCGAGCAGGTGGATGCCTTCAGCGCCATTGTGCACCGCGACAAGGCGTATGCGTACGGCGTGCTGATGACCGAACGGCTGAAGAAGCTCATCCCGCGGCAGCAGTTCGAGGTGCCTGTGCAGGCTGCGATCGGTGCGCGCATCATTGCGAGGGAATCGATCCGGGCGATGCGTAAAGACGTCCTGGCCAAATGCTACGGCGGCGACATCACGCGCAAACGCAAGCTGCTCGAGAAGCAGAAGGAGGGCAAGAAGCGCATGAAGATGGTCGGTCGCGTCGAAGTTCCTCAAGAAGCTTTTATTGCCGCGCTGTCCGGCGACACCGAGACCAAGAAGAAGTAAAAGTGGATGGACGGGTCGGGTACCCGTCCATCACGCGTGACGTCACATCATCATGGTGACGGAATTGGCTGCCGGACGCAGCAATCTCGAGATCGCGCACCGGCTGCACGGGTCAGAAGGAACAGTCAAGACTCATGTGAGTCGGGTATTGGGCAAGCTCGGACTGCGAGACCGTGTTCAAGCGGTCATCGTTGCGTATGCGAATGGGCTGACACGCGGAGTTGGACCGTTCTCGTAGGTCGTAGCGTTACGCTTGTCACTGGATCCGAACCTCAGGAGCGATGCACACACATGCGCCGAAGCACATTCACCGACGCCTCCGTCACCTACGGCTCCGTCGGCGGCACGCAGGCCGAGGACCTACTCGTCTACCCGCCGAAAGGGTATCGCGCGGTTGCGCGGAGCATCCGGTTGGGCAGCGGTGACGATCGCTTCGAGACATCCGTGCACGCGCTGATGACCTGGGGGATCCAGCGGGGCAGCGGGATCGAGGTGACGCAGATCGAACCAGGAACAGGCGAACAGTACGCCGGCGTCATGTTCAATGAGGATGGATCGCCTGCCGAACTGCAAGAGCACCGAGGTGATGAGACTCTGTTCGCCGATGACGGTACACCGTATATCGCGAACGGGATGACCGCGGTCTTACGCATCCCACTCGGGCCATTCCACATTTCAGCCCCGCTGCGTGTCGTTTACGTGATCGACGAACCGCACAAGGCGGGTTTTGCGTACGGCACGCTGCGCGGGCACCCGGAAAGCGGCGAAGAGGCGTTCGTCGTCGAGCAGCGCGATGACGGCTCGGTGTGGTTGACGATTCGTGCATTTTCGCGGCCCGCCAATGGGTGGTACCGCTTGGCATCGCCGATCCTCCGACGCAACCAGTCGAAGTACACCAAGCGATACCTGCGCGCGCTGCACCCGGTTAGCGCGGCCTGAACAGCAATGCCAAGCGCGCTTCCGATCGCAGACCCTGCACCGGCAGACGGCCTGCTTCCCGCCAGTGCCGCCGTTGGCGCGAACGAGCGTGATTTCGGCGTTTACCTTCACGTGCCCTTCTGCCGGGTGCGCTGCGGGTATTGCGACTTCAACACGTACACGGCGACGGAGTTGCGCGGCGCGCATCGCAGCGACTACGCGGGCCAGGCTGTGACCGAAGTTCACGAAGCGGCGCGGATTCTTGCCGAGTCACAGGTGCCGAGCCGGCCGGTATCAACCGTGTTCTTTGGTGGCGGTACCCCCACCTTGCTTCCGGTCGACGATCTGATCACGATGTTCCGCGCCGTCGACGACACGTGGGGTCTGATCGATGGCGCCGAAGTAACCACCGAGGCCAACCCGGATTCGGTCGACGCCGAGTACCTGTCGAGGCTGGCGGATGCCGGCTTCACACGGATTTCCTTCGGTATGCAATCGGCCGTTCCGCACGTGCTGGCAACGCTCGAGCGCACTCACGATCCTGAACGGGTTCCGCAGGTCGTCGAATGGGCGCGCGCCGCCGGACTGCAGGTGAGTTTAGACCTCATTTACGGCACACCAGGTGAAAGCTTGGAAGACTGGCAGCGGTCGCTGGATACCGCCATCGCCTGTCAGCCCGACCATATTTCGGCGTATTCGCTGATCGTCGAACCGGGCACCAAGCTGGCGCGCCAGATCAAGTCGGGAGCGCTTGCGTCGACAGACGAAGACGCGCAGGCGGACATGTACGAGGTGGCGGACGACCGCCTTTCGGCCGCCGGCTTCGACTGGTATGAAGTCAGCAATTGGGCAACAGACTCCGCGCATCGTTCGCGCCACAATCTGGCGTATTGGCTCGGCCACGACTGGTGGGGTGTTGGGCCTGGCGCCCACAGTCATATCGGTGGTGTGCGCTGGTGGAACGTCAAACATCCTGCGGCGTACGCTGATCGCATCCTTGCTGGCACGTCGCCAGCTGCCGGACGAGAAACCCTTGATGAGGACACCCGCCTGGTCGAACAGGTATTGCTGCGCGTGCGCATCCGCGAGGGCATACCGATCGCGCAGTTGTCCGACGTGGGCCGTCGAGCGGTGGCCGGGCTGATCGCTGAGGAGCTCATTGACGCGAAAGCCGCCCTGGGCGGCACCGTGGTGGTGACGCGCCGAGGGCGGCTTCTGGCTGACGCCGTCGTGCGGCGACTGCTGGGCTGACGCTGGATCAGCTCACGAACTTGATCGACAGCGGGTAGGAGTATGCCTGTCCCTTGTTGGCGGCGACGGCGGCGATGATGCTGAACACGATGATCAAGACTTCGACCGCGAGAAGGATGAAAATACCGATGATGATGATCGACAGGATGCCGCCGATGATGCCGGCGATCAGCATCGTCAGCTGAAAATTGAGCGCCGTTGCGGAATGCTGGCGAATGAACGGGCCGCGGTCCTTCAGCACGAGGTATCCGATCAGCGACGGCAGGAATCCAAAGAAAATGCCCAGCACGTGGATGACGGTGGCCCAGAGCTTCTCGTCTGCCGGGTTCAGCTGATTGTTCGCCTCGTACGGATTGCCAGGAGGCGGTGTTGCGTCGGACATTTCTCTCCTCACGTTGCGCCCGCGGCGGGCGACGATCTACTGGCCCCTTACCTTAGGGCACTGAATGTCGGCAGGGAAGAGCCTCGGTCGGTGTGTTACATCGCCCGAGGCCTTCCGCGAGCCGTGACTACTTGATGAATCGGAAGTTGAAGGGGTAACGGTAGCTACCGCCGCCCTGGACCTTCACACCACCCAGAATCGAGAACACGACGTTGAGGACCCACAGGGCCAGAAGTACGAGGTTCAGGATGAGGGGGATGAACAGTGTGAAGACGAAGATCGCACTGAGGATCCAGAGCGCGACATAGCCGATGGTGACGGTAATTTGCCAGTTCAGCGCCTCCTTACCTTCGACGTTCGTGCGAGGGCCGCGGTCCTTGAGAACCAGCCAAATGATCAGAACAGGAATAGGGCCAAGAATTCCACCGAAGTGAGACAACGAAGACCAGAGCTGGTCGTTCTCAGCGGTCAATGGTGCGCCCGGTGCCGCGTACCCGCCCGGGGCTGCCGGTGCTGCGTACCCCGGCTGCGCCGGCTGCTGCTGCGGTTGCTGTGGCTGCCCTGCTTGCGATCCAGCGGCCGGATCGACGGGAGGTTGCATATTCGGGTCAGACATGATGTTGCCTTTCAGTGACGAGACTGCATCCAGCTGCACGCCGCCCGCCCGATTGCGCGAGCAACTCTGCGTGCACATGCCTAAAGTACTGTGACTTCGGATGGGTCTGCAAATGATTTCGCATTACCGCTGACGCGATATGATTAGCACTCAGGTATCGTGAGTGCTAATCACGAGTGGCGACGGGAGGTGTTCACCGACATGGTGTCTGAACGCAGTCTCGAGGTGCTTCGGGTGATTGTCCACGACTACGTCGCCTCACGTGAACCCGTCGGTTCGAAAAGCATTGTTGAACGGCACGCTTTCGGCGTGTCGGCGGCCACCATCAGAAATGACATGGCAGCGCTTGAGGAAGAAGAGCTGATCACGGCGCCCCACACGTCATCTGGACGGGTTCCCACCGATAAGGGTTACCGGTTGTTCGTTGATCAATTGGCCGATCTGAAACCGCTGTCCGGCGCGCAACGTCAGGCGATCGAAGTGTTCCTCGGGCAATCGGTCGACGTTGACGATGTGCTGGCGCGTACCGTGCGTTTGCTGTCGCAGTTGACCCACCAGGTCGCCCTGGTGCAGTATCCGTCCGTGTCGAATGCGCGGGTCCGCCACGTCGAATTCGTCCCGATCGGCATCCGGCGACTTCTGTGTGTGCTGATCGCTGACACCGGGGCCGTAGAGCAACGTTCCGCTGAGACTCCTGACGACGTGGACGAGACATTCGTCGCCGAGCTGCGGGCGCGCATCAATGCGACGACCGTCGGATTGCAGCTGGCTGACGCCGCGGAAAAGCTGCGCGATATCCCCGAGCAGGTTGCTGAGCGCGAGCGCGCGTCGGCTGCCGCAATCGTGGCGGCGTTGATCGATCAGATCGAGAGCACCCGCCAAGAGAAACTGGTGATGGCCGGCACGGCAAACCTCGTGCGGACAGAACACGATTTCACCGGCAGCATTTTTCCGGTGCTCGAGGCAATAGAAGAACAGGTTGAACTTCTGAAACTGTTCGGCGAGATGGCCACCGAACAGCACGGTGTTTCTGTGAGCATCGGACGAGAGAACGCCTCGTTCGGACTGGAAGAGACGTCGGTTTTAGCCAGTGGATACGCCGGGGCGGGCCGATCAGTCGCCCACGTCGGCGTGCTGGGTCCGCTGCGCATGGATTACTCCAACAACATGACGGCGGTTCGCGCCGTCGCACGGTATCTGTCCCGCCAGCTTGGCGAGGACTAGGTAGAACATCACGACAACGAAGGAAACGTAGCGTACGTGGCCGACCATTACGAAGTGCTGGGTGTCGATCGGAATGCGACCCCGGATGAAATCAAAAAGGCTTACCGCAAACTGGCACGCGAATTGCACCCGGATGTGAATCCGAGTGCAGAGGCGTCAGAGCGATTCAAACTGGTGACACACGCCTATGACGTGCTGAGCGATCCCGATCAACGACAGCAATACGACATCGGCCCGCAGCCGGGATTCTCCGGCGCGAACTTTGGCGGATTCGGCGACATTTTCGAGACGTTCTTTGGCGGTGGAGGTTCGCAACGCGGGCCGAAATCACGTCGCGAGCGCGGTCAGGACGCGCTGCTGCGCGTGGAAGTCGACCTTGACGAAGTGATCTTCGGCGCCCACCGCGATCTCGAGGTGGATACGGCCGTTCTCTGTGAAACATGTCAAGGGTCGTGCTGTCAGCCTGGCACCGCTCCGGTGACATGCGACATCTGCCACGGCACCGGACAAATTCAACGCTCCGTCCGCTCCCTGCTCGGCAACGTGATGACCTCGAGCCCGTGCGGCACGTGCCGCGGCTATGGCACGGTGATTGCAACCCCGTGTGTCACCTGCCAGGGTCAAGGACGCGTTCGCGCGCGCCGCACCGTGCCGGTGGATGTACCAGCCGGAGTGGACACCGGACTGCGTCTGCAGATGCCCGGCAGTGGAGAAGCCGGCCCCGCAGGCGGTCCCAACGGCGATCTATACCTCGAGATCAAGGTGCGCCACCATGACGTGTTCAGCCGTGACGCAGACGATCTGCTGTGCACCCTCGAGGTGTCAATGACCGACGCGATTCTCGGTGCGCACACGACGGTGAAGGCGCTGGACGGCGATATTGACCTCGAACTGAAGCCGGGAACCCAGAGCGCGGAGATTCTCACCGTCAAAGGACGCGGCGTAACCCGTTTGCGCGGCAGCGGCCGGGGTGATCTGCGGATCGGCATTCAAGTGGTCACTCCGTCGAAACTGGACCGTAAGGAGCGGGAGTTGATCGAGCAGTTCGCCGGCCTGCACAAACGTGAGGCGCCGACACTGTCACACTTCCAGCAGGGTTTGTTCGCGAAACTGCGCGATCGCTTCATGGGATCCTGATGGCCAACTTCTACCTCCGTGAAGACCTCGACGGCGTCGCTGTCGATGACGAGGTGGAATTGGTGGGTGCCGAAGCCAAGCACATGGCAACGGTCAGCCGTACGCGCGTGGGGGAGAGCATCCTGATCGGCAACGGGCGCGGGATGGTGGCAGGAGCAACCGTGCTGCGGGTTGAGCCGTCGCGGGTCACGCTGCGCGCCGACGTCGTCGACGTCAGCGCGCGGTCGTCGCCGCGGGTGACACTGGTGCAGGCGTTGGCCAAAGGCGGACGCGATGAGTTGGCCGTGCAGGTGGCAACCGAGCTCGGTGTCGACGCCATCGTGCCGTGGAGCGCGGCGCGTTCGATTTCCCGCTGGGATGCAGCCAAGGCAACGAAGGGTCGCGACCGCTGGTCAGCGATCGCACGCGAGGCGACGAAACAATCAATCCGTCCGTGGCTGCCCGAGGTTGAGCCGCTCGTCTCGACGGGCACGTTGATTCAGCGAGCAGGTGAAACCCGGATGCTGGTACTGGAGCCGACGGCGGATGCGCCCCTGAGCGCGGTCTCGGCGGATGAGCGCGACCTGATCATCGTTGTCGGGCCAGAAGGCGGCTTGTCTGCCACTGAACTCGAAGACCTGCAAGCAGGCGGAGCACAGCTGGTGCGCTTGGGGACCACCGTGCTGCGTACATCGTCGGCCGGCCCGGCGGCACTTGCGGTTGTGAATACCATTCTGCGCCGGTGGTAATGCGGCGATTTCCCTAGAATGGACATATGAATTCACAGGAGCCGTCGGTGTTCTCGCGCATTATTGCGGGGGAGATTCCCGCCGATGTCGTATTCGACAGCGATCGGGTGATCGCCTTCCGCGACATCGCTCCGAAGGCGCCCGTGCACATCGTCGTCGTGCCGAAAACCCAGCAGTACCGAGATGTCGTCGAGCTTGCCGCTGGTGACCCCGGCCTGCTGGCCGAAATCGTTGCGACCGCACAGCAGATCGCCGACGACCATTCCGATGGGCAGTTCCGGCTTGTGTTCAACACGGGCGCGGCTGCCGGTCAAACCATTTTTCACGTGCATGCGCACGTACTCGGCGCCGGACATGACGGCGGCGCACTAACGGAAGGCAGCCTTGGAAGCCAGTAACGCATTTGAAGCACGACTTCATGTGGACGGCATAGCGATGGTGCGACTTCTCGGCCCGCAGGACAGGCTGCTGACCACCATCGAAAAGCAGTACCCACTGGTTGATGTGCTCGTGCGCGGTAACGAGATCAGCCTCACCGGTGACCGCGAACAGGTTGAGTCAGTCAAACATCTCGTGGAGGAACTACTGGTCATGGTGGAAGCGGGTCAAGACTTGAGCCCTGTTGAAGTGGCCAGTTCGGCCAGAATGATTCAATCGGATGCGAACCTCAGTCCGGCGGATGTGCTCAGTCAGGCGATCCTGACCGCGCGCGGCAAGAGCATCCGTCCAAAGACACTCGGCCAAAAGCAGTATGTGGATGCCATCGACGACAACACGATCGTGTTCGGAATCGGTCCAGCCGGCACAGGGAAAACCTATCTTGCGATGGCAAAGGCGGTTCAAGCCCTTCAACGCAAAGAGGTCTCCCGCATCATCCTGTCGCGGCCTGCGATCGAAGCGGGCGAACGTCTGGGATATCTGCCCGGCACGCTCACGGACAAGATCGACCCGTACCTGCGACCGTTGTACGACGCGTTGAACGAGATGATGGACCCCGAGCTGGTGCCCAAGCTGCTGGCGGCGGGCACGATCGAGGTCGCACCGCTGGCATACATGCGCGGACGAACCCTCAACGAATCGTTCATCGTGCTCGACGAAGCGCAGAACACGACGCCGGAACAGATGAAGATGTTTCTGACCAGGCTGGGATTCGGTTCGAAAATGGTCGTCACCGGCGATATCACCCAGGTTGACCTGCCGGCCGCCGCCAGCGGGCTGCGGTTGGTGACCCGGGTGTTGAACGGTATCGACGACATCCACTTTGCCCGTTTGACCAGTGCCGACGTGGTCAGGCATAGCTTGGTCGGCCGCATCGTCGATGCGTACACGGAGTATGACGCGCAGCGTCAAGCCGACCACTTCGAGCGTGAGAAAGCGCGGGACTTCGCCAACCGTGCAGAACGGCGTGCCGCCGCTCCACGCG
>Ga0164241_10006088_pt1 | contig 11080 bp, 8 predicted proteins | sample OricomyardsoilBY_FD_108780 | JGI IMG/M metagenome (GOLD analysis project Ga0164241, IMG submission 108780) | Backyard soil microbial communities from Emeryville, California, USA - Original compost - Back yard soil (BY) | ecosystem: Environmental > Terrestrial > Soil > Unclassified | place: USA... | reverse complement strand
CCTGCGCAGTTACCGGTAGTTTAAATACTACAGTCAAACAAAATAGTGTAACGAAAAAAAATAGTTTCATAATAAGTAGTTATTGAGTTGCTTAAAGTATAAAATCGGCTTATTCTCCTTTATTTATACCCTTTGCATTATAATGCACATGTGAAAAATCATAGCGTTTAAATTGCTGCTGTAAGCGGTTTTTAAAATCATCCCAATTCCTGTTTTCTTTCGGGCTCCATAACACTTCGCTTAATGCATCTACCCGTGGAAATATCATATATTCTGCTTTTTCAGGAGTAGGAATATATTCGCTCCACATATTGGCCTGTGCACCTAAAATATATTGTTGTTCCTCCGGAGAAAGTTCAGCAGGAAGCGGTTCATATTTATAAACTGTTTCCAAAGGTAAATATCCGCCAATGGTTAAGCTGTCTTCTTTTTTTGTTTGCGAATAATCAAAATAGACATACGTAGTTGGCGTCATAATAACATGATGCTTTTGTTTTGCCGCTTCAATACCACCCGCCTCGCCGCGCCAGCTCATTACCGTTGCATTAGGGGCAACGCCACCTTCCAGAATCTCATCCCATCCTATGATCTGCCGGCCTTTGCTGTTTAAATATTTTTCGATCGTTCCTATAAAATAACTCTGTAACCCGTGTTCATCTTTCAGGCCTTTTTCTTTAATAAGCTGCTGGCAAAATTCAGAACGTTTCCAATAATCTTTCGGGCATTCATCGCCGCCAATATGAATATATTTTGAAGGGAATAAAGCCATTACTTCATCTAAAACATCTTCTAAAAATTTAAACGTATAATCAGTTGGCGCAAATACGTCAGGGTAAACACCCCAGCTTTGCTGCACCTGCTTGCCGGTTGAATCACCGCTCCATGTTACACCTTCTGCAATCGCTGTGTTTTCGTTGGGAAAACAGCTTAGTTGTGGGTAAGCTGCAATAGCTGCTGATGCATGGCCTGGCATTTCTATTTCAGGAATGATAGTGATATAGCGATCGGCCGCATATTTTACAACCTCTTTTATCTGCTGCTGTGTATAATAGCCGCAGTATTGCTCATTATCATTTCCGGTGCCGGGATGATGGCCGATGATGGTTCCGTTTCTGCAACTACCTACCTGTGTAAGCTTTGGATATTTTTTTATTTCTATGCGCCAGCCCTGGTCTTCTGTTAAGTGCCAGTGAAGCGTGTTCATCTTATGCATAGCAAGAAAATCGATGTACTGCTTAACAAAGTCAACAGAGAAAAAATGGCGGCCGCAATCAAGGTGCATACCGCGGTATGCAAAACGGGGAGAATCAATAACAGAGCATTGCTGAATGGCCAGGCTGTTTGATTTTTGTGGCGGTAATAATTGTATTAATGTTTGAATGGCATAAAAAACACCCTGGGCATCATCACCAACAATTGAAATGCCGCTGCCGGTAACTTTTATTGAATAAGCCCCGGGAATGGACGTGTTTTTTGAAAGTACCTGTAAAGAAATTTTTCCTTCCGGGTATAATTGCTTGTTCTGCACCGGAACAGAAAAATTATAATTTTTCTTCAGGTAATCATTTAAAAATGCTGCGCTTTTACCCAGTTCTTTTTGAGTAAAAAAAATAGTGGTGCTATTCGTTATGGTAAAATTTCCTTCTTTTATTTGAGCTTTTGCAGGCGCAGGAATAATATTAAGTGTTTGTGCATGTGCAATACAAAACATTAAAATAAAACCAAAAGAACTTAGCAATTTTTTCATGTGCAATCAATAAAGGTGATATAAAATATAGATGTAAATAAAACAAATATTTGGTAAGCTGGTTGGTCAATCGTTTGCATTATAAAAAAACAACCAAAAAAAACCCCGCAGGTGCGGGGTTAAAATTTATTCAACTTTCGTTATTTTCAGAATATTTGTTGGCAAGTGCAGGTTCACCGGCGTACTGCCCGTGTTGATGACCACGTCTTCCTGTTTAAGAAATCCCCTTTCTTTTAAAATATTTATCTGGTCGAATATTATATCATCCAGGCTTATTTCTTCATCATAATAAAAAGCACGTACACCCCAGCTTAAGCTTAACTGGTTTACAAGGCTTCTTTGTTTGGTAAAAATATATAACGGGCTTTTTGGCCGGTAGCTGCTTAGCATAAATGCTGTATAACCTGTTTGCGTCATCCCGATCAATGCATCTGCATTGGCATCTTTGGCAATTTTGCAGGCATTATAGCATATAGCATCGCTTAAGAAAGAAGGAGAGTGGGCCAGCGGCTTCAGGTCTTCTTCGCGGTTATAACGGTATTCTGTTTTTTCAACTTCAAGAATAATGCGGCGCATGGTTTCCACTACCAGCACAGGGTGTTTGCCGGTTGCCGTTTCACCACTAAGCATTACGGCATCTGCACCCTCCAATACGGCATTGGCAACATCTGTAATTTCACTTCTGTTGGGTTTAATGCGGTCCATCATACTTTCCATCATCTGTGTGGCAACAATAACAGGTTTTGCCCTGTGTATGCATTTACGGATGATATCGCGCTGCGCCATCGGTACCTTTTCAACAGGCAGTTCAACGCCAAGATCGCCGCGGGCAACCATTACTGCATCAGATTCAAGAATAATGTTGCGGAGGTCTTTTAATGCCGAAGGCATTTCTATTTTAGCAATAACCTTGACCGTGGAACTTTTTTCTGCAATTCTTCTTTTAAGATCTATGATATCTTCAGCCTTGCGCACAAATGAAAGGGCTATCCAGTCAACCTTATGCTGGAGTATAAAATCAAGATCGGCAAGGTCTTTTTCAGTTAATGCGGGCAGTGAGATCTCTGTATCGGGAAGGTTAACGCCTTTTTTAGGTAATAAGATGCCACCATATGTAACAGCAACCTTTACATCACCCTCGGGTGTAATTTCCACTACAACTACTTCAAGCTTGCCATCATCAATTAAAATCTTATCCCCCGGTTTTACATCCTGGTGAAGGTTGGGGTATGAAACATAAATCTTTTCCTTCGTGCCAATTACCTTTTCCTTTGATGTAAAGGTTAAAATGTCGCCACTATTAATTTCAAGCAAGCCGTTCTGCAGTTCACCCACTCTTAATTTAGGGCCCTGGAGATCTGCAAGCGATGAAACATTAAATGGCTCCTCTTCATTCATGCGCTCGATATATTTCAGTATCGTTGCTTTATCTTCAGCTTTGCCATGAGAGAAATTCAGCCTGAAAACATTAACACCTGCTTTTGCAAGTTCTAACATCTTTTCGTATGTATCGCAAGCCGGGCCAACAGTAGCCACTATTTTGGTGCGGTGAAATGTGTGTTCCAGACCTGCTTTCCTGTCCATTTCTTTATGCAGGTACTTATTTATATTTTCTGACATTTAGATTTCAATATTAATTTTTCAGATACCAGGAATCAGCTCGCCAGTATTTTTACAATATGCATCCAGTCTTCACCAATTTTTTGCTTTTCGCGAATCGCAATTTCAAGTGGCGTGTAGTGCATATTGTTATGTAATATTCCTACCATTACATCATGCCTGCCTTCCAGCAAACATTCTACAGCATGATAGCCCATACGGCTTGCTATAAATCTGTCCATGCAGGATGGCGGCCCTCCTCTTTGAATATGGCCTAAAATCGTAACCCTTATTTCTAGTCCTTTTAATTTTTCTTCTATCATTTTTGTAATCTCTGTTGCTCCTTTAAGATGAGGCCTGGAAGGATCCGGCATATATCCTTCGGCAACAATTACAAGATTTACAAGTTTCTTTCTTTTTTCCTGTTCAGAAAGTGTAGCCACCATTTCATCAAGCGTGGTATTTACTTCAGGCATTAATATATTTTCTGCACCTGTAGCAATACCGCTGTGCAGTGCAATATAACCTGCATGACGGCCCATTACTTCTACAATAAAAAGGCGGTCGTGCGATTCTGCTGTATCCCTTATTTTATCAATGGCCTGCACTGCAGTGTTGGCAGCGGTATCAAATCCAATGGTCAAATCAGTTCCGTACAAATCTTTATCAATGGTGCCTGGCAAGCCTACACAGGGAATACCATACTCTTTGCTCAGCTTATAGGCACCTGTAAAACTGCCATCGCCACCTATTACCACAATTCCGTTAATACCGCGTTTTTTTAAATTTTCGTATGCCTTTTGGCGCCCTTCAGGGCTATAAAATTCTTTACTTCTTGCTGTTTTTAAAATGGTGCCGCCGCGTTGTATAATGTTCGCTACGGAACGGGAGTTCATCTGGTAAATATCATCCTCTATCATTCCACTATATCCACGCATTACACCAAAAACCTCAAGCCCGTAATAAAGCCCTGTTCTCACTACTGCTCTTATACCGGCATTCATTCCCGGCGAATCTCCTCCGGATGTTAATATAGCTATTTTAGTAACTTTTGCTGACATCTAATGCAATCAGATTGTACTTGTTAATAATGAAAATGCAGTTTAAGTTTCTTGCTCAACGGGTCAAAAATAAGCGTTTTTTGCAGATGTTGTTTTTTAATTAAGCATGAAAATTAATTACCCTTAAATGTGTGCGACCATATTATTTTATAAGTGTTTTGGATGACTGTTCTGATAAGGCAGTATACATTTTTTACCGAACTGCTATATAAAAGGCTTACTATATAATCTACTATACAGATCAAAAACAGTTTAATTTTTTCGCTTAAAATCGCCGCGCTTCCAGGCTTGTATAAATTCGGCCCAGGCAACAGGATTAAAAATGTTTTGAGGTGGCAATTGGCCTGAGTAGTAAGATTTGGCTGCCTGCTGGCGTATTTGTGCATTCATGGCTTCACCGCCATCAATAGGCAAGGTCATCATTAAGGCTTTGCGGGTTGCTTCATCATTATTACGCCGGGCTATTTCAATTGCATCGGCGGGTATATCGGCATTTACAAATTCTCTTTCAAACTGTGACCGTGTTGGCCTGGGCCTTAAAATGGTTGCCGGCAGGTATGCTGTATCGTTCACCATTAATTGTATCACATAATACTGGTTGCTTTTAAGCGTGTCTGGTATAAGTGTTATTTTATCTTTAAACCCAACGCTTGAAAAACGGATTATGTTGCCCTTTAAAACCGGGATGGAAAAAACACCCTGGTTATTGGTAATGGTTCCGCGGCCGGTACCTTCTACGATAATACTGGTCGCCTCTAAGCCGCGCAGGCTGTCAGCACTCATTACAACACCATACAATTGTATTACAGAATCTTGCCTGGTTTGTGCTTTGCTATACAGTGATGCACATAGGAATACTGCAAAAAAAATGATTTGTATAGTTTTCTTCATTGAGTCTGCTTTGGGGTTCAATTTTATGCAAATAAAACAATCGCGCACTAAATAAAGCACACACACAGTTAACTTTGCCGCCCAATCTGTGTTTTTAACAAATTTATGATGATGAACGAAAAAGATATTCTCAAAGCATTAAGTACCGTACAGGAGCCCGACCTGGGAAAAGATATTGTAACCTTGAATATGGTAAAAGATATTGTTGTTGCTGATGACGTGGTTTCTTTCACCATTGTGCTTACTACGCCAGCCTGCCCTTTAAAAGAAGTAATGCGCACAAATTGTATCAATGCCATCCAGGCAATAAAAGAAAGTGTTATAGTAAATGTAAACTTTACATCGCATACCAGCAGCAATCGCAACGATGCCAAAACAATATTGCCCGGTGTAAAAAACATAATTGCTGTAGTAAGCGGTAAAGGCGGAGTGGGCAAAAGCACGGTAGCGGCAAATCTTGCGCTGGCGCTTTCGCAGCATGATGCAAAGGTCGGCCTGATGGACGCTGATATTTATGGCCCCAGCGTACCTATAATGTTTGGCGTACGCGGAGAGCGCCCCATGATGCGGGATGTAAACGGGAAAGGTATGATCGTTCCGCTTGAACGGTATGGCATTAAATTAATGAGCATAGGGTTATTGGTTGATGAAAAGAATGCTGTTGTATGGCGTGGGCCTATGGCAAGCAGCGCCGTAAAACAGTTTGTTACAGAGGTTGACTGGGGCGAACTTGATTACCTGGTAATTGATATGCCCCCCGGCACAGGCGATATTCATCTTACTTTAATGCAAAGCGTTCCGGTAAGTGGTGCTGTAATTGTTACCACGCCACAGCCGGTGGCATTGGCTGATGCTAAAAAAGGTATTGCCATGTTTGCACAGGCGCAATTAAATGTGCCCATAATTGGTTTGGTTGAAAACATGGCTTATTTCACCCCGGAAGAATTACCCAACAACAAGTATTACATTTTTGGAAAGGATGGCGGCAAACGCCTGGCTGAAGAATATGATCTCCCATTTCTGGGGCAAATACCGTTAGTGCAGGCTATACGGGAAGGGGGAGACCAGGGGGTTCCCGTTATGATGGGTGATGATGCTATATCAAGAAATGCATTTGTAAATTTTGCGGCGCTGGCTGCAAGAAGCATTTCTATGGTGAATGCCAATTTCTCAGAAGAAAAAATAGCTGAGGTGGTCGATTAATATCATCGGTTTTAATTTATTATTTGCAGGCCTGCTTCCATAAGCAGGCCTGCCGCATTTTACAATATCATTTACCGATTTTGTTTGTTTTGTTGTTTTTGTTCATCATGCAAAATGTACCGTTCATCTTTGCTAACTGCGTCTTTACCGATAATCGTTTGTCCCTGGCTTTCTTCATAAGTTTCTTTGTGTAATTATACGCAATTAATTAATTTTTGACAAATACTTTACCATTATTAATCGCATTCGTTTTCTTAGCTTTTACATCAATCGCTCAAAATATAAAAGGCATCGTAAAAGATGCTGAAGGAAAACTACTCCCTAATGCAAGCGTTTCGTTATTAAACGCAAAAGATTCTTCCGTTGCAAAACTTGCAGTTACCAATAATGCAGGTGAATACCAGTTCCAGGATATTAAACAGGGAAAGTATTTAACTAATACCAGTTATGTTGGTTATGCTGCTGCTTATTCTTCCATATTTGAAGTTACCGGCAATAGCGATGTAACAGTTGCCGCAGTGTCGCTTATAAAAGCCACCAACGGTTTAAAAGATGTGGTTGTAACTGCTAAAAAACCGATCGTGGAAGTAAAGGCAGACAAAACAATTTTAAATGTTGAAAACACCATCAACGCAACAGGCAGTGATGCCCTTGAACTATTACGCAAATCTCCCGGTGTGCTGGTTGATAAAGATGAAAATATAAATCTTGCCGGTAAAAACGGCGTACAGGTTTATATTGATGGAAAGCCTTCCCCGTTAACCGGGGCAGACCTTGCGGCTTATCTTAAAACATTGCAGTCATCACAGATAGAAGCAATTGAATTAATTACAAACCCTTCTGCCAAATATGAAGCAGCAGGCAACGCAGGCATTATTAATATACGTTTAAAAAAGAATAAAGCTTTTGGCACCAATGGTTCTGTAAATGCAGGGTATAATGTCGGTATCTATCCAAAGTATAATACAGGTATTTCCCTCAATCACCGCAATAAAAAAGTGAACATATTTGGTAATTACAATTATAACAAAAGTAAGAATGAAGGCTTCATGGATATTTACCGTGTGCAGCTTGATACGATCTTCGATCAGCATTCGAAAATGTTATTCAAAAACAACAGCAATAATTTTAAAGCAGGCATCGATTATTTCATCAACAATCGTAATACCATTGGCGTAATGGTTAATGGTAATCTTGCCAGCCCTGATATTTCCAATCAAAGCAGTACGGTTATAACATATCAGCCCACAGATTCAGTCAATAAAATTCTTAAAGCTGATAACACAAGCAGCAGCACCAGGAATAATGTAAACGCAAATATTAATTATCATTTTGCAGATACATCCGGGCATGAATTAAATATTGATGCAGACTACGGGTATTACGATATTAAGAGCAATCAATACCAGCCTAATTTTTATTATGATCCTACAGGTACCATTTTGCAAAGCCAGTATATCTATAATATGATCGCTCCTACTAAAATTGATATTTATTCTGCCAAAGCAGATTATGAGCAGAATTTTATGAAAGGAAGATTGGGTTATGGCGGCAAGGTCTCTTATGTAAAAACAACCAACAATTTTGAACGTTATAATGTGTACACAAACGATAAGTTTTTAGACACTTTGCGCAGCAACGATTTTAATTACAAGGAAAATATCAATGCGGCGTATGTAAATTATAACCGCCAGTTTAAAGGGTTTATGATCCAGGCCGGCTTGCGTGTGGAAAATACAAATGCCGAAGGTGTATCAAATGGCTATAATGCGAAAGGCAGCAATTACCTGCCTTATGATTCAGCTTTTAAAAGAAACTATACGGACTTCTTTCCAAGTGCTGCTATCACGCTTAATAAAAATCCAAAGAACCAGTGGGGCCTGGCATATAGCAGGAGAATTGATCGCCCTGCCTACCAGGACCTGAATCCATTTGAATTTAAGCTGGATGAATACACGTATCAAAAAGGTAATACGCAGTTAACGCCACAATACACTAACAGTGTTTCATTAACCAACACACTTGGTTATAAGTTAACAACCAAGTTAACCTACAGTCATATTAGCGATGTGTTTTCGCAGATAATAGATACAGCTGATAAGTCAAAAACTTTTATTACAAAGAAAAACCTTGCACAGCAAGACCTGGTGAGCCTTAACATCAGCATGCCATTCCAGTATAAATGGTACAGCGTGTTCGCAAATGTTAACGCTTATTACTCTCATTATAAAGCAGACTTTGGCGAAGGCCGCAAGATCGATCTTGATGTGTATGCGGTGAATGTATATGCGCAACAAACATTTAAAGTAGCAAAAGCAACAACGATTGAAGTGAGTGGTTTTTATTCTTCACCATCAATATGGCAGGGTACATTTAAAAGCGCGGCTATATGGAGTGTGGATGGCGGTGTGCAGCAAACATTATTTAAAGGAAAGGCGACTGTAAAAGCAAGTGTAACAGACATATTTCAAACATTACGCTGGAGTGGCACAAGTGATTTTACAGGCCAGTATATGAAAGTAAAAGGCGGCAATGAAAGCAGGCAACTGCGGTTAAGTTTTACTTACCGCTTTGGAAGTGCACAGGTTAAAAATGCAAGGCAGCGTAAAAGCGGTTCAGAAGATGAAAGCCAGCGTGTGGGCAACCAGGGTGGCGGAATAAATTAGTTTTGATTTTGGTGATGAATAAACACTAACAGCCTGGAATTCTTTCCGGGCTGTTCTGTTTTTATTTAGAATACTGGATACGCCAAAAAGCATCGTCACCTCGACGAAAGGAGAGGTCTCTTAAAATTTTTGCAGTATGAATTTCAGGAGATGTCTCGTTACCTCGACATGACGAAATCTTAACTTAATGATTGCACTTCAGCGGCAAATAGTTGCCTGCTTTATTATAATGTTTAATTTTAAGCGCTCATGTATAACATCCCATATTTTAAGGCTGAAAATTATAAAGAGGTTATAAGTTTTATGCAGGCACATCCGTTTATTATTTTATGCGGATGCGATAAGCAGGGCCAGCCTGTTGCCACGCATATTCCTGTATTAATAGAAGAAAGAGAGGACAAGACTTTTTTGCAGGCACACGTAATGCGTAAGCAAAAGCATACAGTAACTTTCGAAGAGAACCCCAATGTGCTGGCCATATTTTCAGGTGCACATACCTATGTAAGCGCAAGCTGGTACGAAAATAAAACTGTTGCCAGTACCTGGAATTACCAGGCCGTTCATGCCAAAGGAATACTGCATTGGAAAGATGAAACTTTTTTAAAGGCATTGCTAACAAAACTTACCGAAAACTTTGAAGCTGATCCCGGATCCCCTTCGCTGGTCTCAAAAATGGATACAAATTATGTTCGTGATATGATGAAAGCGATCACCGCTTTTGAAATTGAAATAACAGCGTTAGAACATGTATTTAAACTAAGCCAGAACCGAGATGAAAAAAGCTATGAAAATATAATCGGGCATTTGAAGGATGGTGATGCTGAGGCAAAAACAATTGCTGAAACAATGAAAGAAAATAAGAGTAATGTATTCTCTAAATAAACTTATTTAATTAAAGAATTTTATTTCTGATGAACCGCAGCCAGTTAATTGAACAGATCAAAACAAAACAATCTTATTTATGTGTTGGGCTCGACACGGATTTTGATAAAATTCCTGAGCATCTTCGATCTCAACCCAACGCTGTTCTCCAATTCAATAAAGCAATAATAGACGCTACAAAAGATCATTGTATTGCCTATAAGATCAATACGGCTTTTTATGAAGTGTATGGTATAAAAGGGTGGGAGATACTGGAAGAAACCCTGGCATATATTCCATCAACGCATTTCACTATTGCAGATGCAAAACGTGGTGATATTGGCAACACATCGGCACAATATGCTAAAACTTTTTTTGAAACCTACCGCTTTGATGCGGTTACCGTTGCCCCATATATGGGAGAAGACAGCATTCGCCCGTTTCTAGAGTACACCGATAAATTCACGATCGTTTTGGGGCTAACCTCCAACAGAGGCGCCAACGATTTTGAATACCTTAAAATAAGCAGCGGCGATTATTTTTATGAAAACGTGATCAGCAAAATCTCAACATGGGGAACGCCCGATAATTTAATGTTTGTGGTGGGTGCAACACAGGCAAAAGAACTTGAAAGAATACGTAAAATAGTTCCGTATAATTTTTTATTGATACCAGGCGTTGGCGCGCAGGGCGGCAGCCTTGAAGAGGTGAGTAAATATGGAATGAATAAAGATTGCGGCCTGCTTGTAAATGTTGGACGCAGTATTTTATTTGCATCGGGTAAGGAAGATTTTGCTGATGTTGCTGCAACCGTCGCCGCAGGGTACCATGAGGAAATGAAGGGTTATTTATAAACTGATCTTATTTTATTGGGTAATCTTTTTTGCAATTTTCACCTGGTCTGCAACAATACTGTCTATCATTTCAAATTCATCTGTAAAACTTTTTAGATCCCGCAATGAAGCGCGTGCCGCAGAAGGCTTATCAATTAAACCTTCTTCAATTTCTTTTTGCCGCTGAAGCAGCATGGCCTGCACTTTAATGGTGATCGG
>Ga0164241_10006087_pt1 | contig 11080 bp, 9 predicted proteins | sample OricomyardsoilBY_FD_108780 | JGI IMG/M metagenome (GOLD analysis project Ga0164241, IMG submission 108780) | Backyard soil microbial communities from Emeryville, California, USA - Original compost - Back yard soil (BY) | ecosystem: Environmental > Terrestrial > Soil > Unclassified | place: USA... | reverse complement strand
TAACCGGTAAGCGCAGATGGACAATCACATCCGCCCGTGGCGCAATATCGCCCGGCGTAAATCGCGTCAGATCATGGTTGGTCGGGTTCCTGTTGGGGGCGATGCGCCGATTTCGGTGCAGACGATGACGAATACCGATTCAGGCGACGTCAAAGCGACGCTGGCGCAGGTGATTGCGGCTTATGACGCAGGCGCCGATATCGTGCGGATTTCCGCGCCCGATGAAGCTGCGACCCAGGCGCTGCGCGAAATTTGCCGCGAAAGCCCGGTGCCGATTGTCGCCGACATCCACTTCCATTACCGCCGCGCGATTGAAGCCGCCGAGGCAGGGGCCGCTTGCCTGCGCATCAATCCCGGCAACATCGGCGATGCGTCGCGGGTGCGCGAGGTGGTGAAGGCGGCCAAGGATTACGGTTGTTCGATGCGGATCGGGGTCAATGCGGGTTCGCTGGAGCGCCACCTGCTCGAAAAATATGGAGAGCCGTGCCCGGATGCGATGGTTGAAAGTGGTCTCGATCACATCAAGCTGTTGCAGGACAACGATTTTCACGAATTCAAGATATCGGTAAAAGCCTCGGATGTGTTCCTTGCTGCCGCCGCTTATCAGGCGATGGCCGAGGCGACAGATGCGCCGATCCACTTGGGGATCACTGAAGCCGGGGGCTTACGCACCGGCACCGTCAAATCAGCTGTGGGGCTTGGCATGCTGCTGTGGATGGGGATCGGCGACACGATCCGCGTGTCGCTGTCTGCCGATCCGGTCGAAGAGGTCAAAGCGGGCTACGAAATCCTGAAGTCACTGGGCCTGCGCCATCGTGGCGTCAATATTATCTCGTGCCCGTCTTGCGCGCGGCAGGGATTTGACGTGATCAAGACGGTGACGATCCTCGAAGACCGGTTGGCGCATATCAAGACGCCGATGTCGCTCTCAATCATCGGCTGTGTGGTCAACGGCCCGGGCGAGGCCCTGATGACCGACATCGGTTTTACCGGCGGTGGCAAAGACGCCGGGATGGTGTATCTGGCCGGGAAACAGGCGCACAAACTCGGCAATGACCAGATGGTCGACGAGATTGTCCGGCTGGTTGAAGCAAAGGCCGCCGAGATCGACGCGGCCTAGTGCCCGACCGGTTTGACTGACCACAGCAAGCTTGCGCAGATCGTTGAGCAGACCACGGTACCTATCATCAAAGGTACCGGCGTTCCCGAAAAGCTTTGGCTGATCGGATAAGCAATCAGCACGGATGCTATGGTTGAAATCCCGCCAATCAGCGTGGCACCCATCCCGGCCATATGGCCGAGTGGTTGCAGACCAAGTGCATTCAGATTGCCGAACGTCAGACTCGCCATGATAAAAACCGAAACGCTCCATGCAAAAAAGAACCAGAATTCAGCACCTTGCGGCGCGAGCTTAAACTGAAACACGATAAGCATGCAGGCCGAAAAGCAAATCTGGAACAGATAGGCGCTCATCGCCATCCGTTTCATGCCAAGCCGCATTACCAGTGTTGCGTTCAGGATGGTCGACAGGGCCGAGCAGCCCGCTGTGACCATGAACCAGAACGGGAAGGTTGCACCGCGGTCGTAGGTCACGTCGTAAATTTGCTGGGTCGATGACAGCAGGGCGAACATCTGACCAAAGCCAAAGCTCAGCACAATGATGACCAATACCACGTCACGGCGCGACAACACGTCTTTCGCGCCTGCGAAATAGGTGCTGAAATTGAAGGCGCGGCGCTTTGCGGGGTCGAGCGTCTCGGCCTGACGCAGTTTCAGCCAGACCATGACGATCAGCGCAAATACGACATAGGCGAGGAAGATCGACCGCCAGCCCCAGGCCGCGATGAAGAATTGGCCAAGGAAGGGCGCGAAGGCCGGGACCAGCATGAAAACGGTCATAATGAAGGACGTGATCTGGGCCATCCGGCGGCCATCATGAAGGTCGCGGATGATCGCCATCGTGACGATCCGCGGTGCGGCACCGCCAAGCCCCTGAATGAAACGCGCCGCAAAGAGTAGCTCAAGCGAGGGCGCAAAATAAGCTAGAGCCGAGCCTGCCGCGTACAGCGCAAACCCGACAAACAGCACGGGCAAACGGCCAAAGGCGTCGGACAGCGGGCCGGTGAAGAACGTGCCCAGCCCAATCCCCGCCATGAAGAACGACAGGATCAGTTGCGCCTTGTTGGTGTCGCCTGCGGCCAGCTCTTTGGCGATTTGCGGAAAAGCGGGCAGCATCGCGTCGATGGAAAAGGCGAGCGTCGCAAAGATCAACGCCATCAGGGCGATGAACTCGGGCATCGGGAGTCGGCGGACGGCCATCAGGAGGACTTTCGGAGATTTTTCAACAAGCAGACAGAATGATCATTCCGCTTTTGAAAGTTGAGCGGTTACGTCGTCGATCACCCGGCCCCACAGGTCGACCGGCTGCGCGCCCGTTAACACATGCTGATTGGCGACGACAAAGGTCGGAACGCCATTGACGCCATGTTCGCGCGCCCATTGGTCGCGTTTGATGATGTCGTCGCGGTCGGCTTCGCTGGCCAGCAGACGCTCGGTCACCGCGCGGTCCATCCCGATGCTTTCGGCGATGTCCGCCAGAACAGCATGGTCGCCGATATTCCGCCGCTCGACCCAATAAGCGCGAAACAGTGCCGAGACGGCGGGAGTCTGCCGCGCCTCAAGCCCCGCCCAGTGGATCAGGCGATGCGCGTCGAGCGTATTGGGGACATGGGGCACGCCGATCCAGTCGATTTCAACACCGGCCTCTTGAGCCATCTGCGAGATGCGTTTTTCAGCGGCGATGACGCTCTCCATGCCGCCGAATTTTGCGGCCAGATAGTCGCGCCGCCCCATCCCCTCGGTTGGCATGTCGGGGTTCAACTGGAACGGATGCCATTCAACAACAAACGGATGGTCGCCCGCCCGTTCCAATGCGCGGTCAAGATTGGCCTTGCCGATGTAACACCACGGGCAGACGGGGTCGGAAATGATGTCGAGCTTGACCATGTGAGATATCCTGAGGGGCAGGGGGCGAACCTACCAGATCGGCGAGTGAACAAAACCCCCGATTTGGTAAAAAAGCCGTGCTGTGAACCCGCGCGCCGGAGTCTGGGTCAATCAGTCACACATCGGCGGAAAATCGGATTGCCCGTGACGTAAACGCGCTGGTGGCGTTGCTGGTGCTCAAATCTCAGCTAGAGATGGGCACGCAACCTGACCGCGACAAACAACCGAAGGAAGACAATCTTGCCCAAGATCGTACCCGCCCTGTTCCCGACCCTGTTTGGCGCCGTCGCCTTGGCAATCCTGTGGCAATACCACGGCGCCCCGGTTGTCGGCTGGCTGATGATCTGCCTGTGGATCATTGCCACAACGTCTTATCTGACGCGTGTGGCGATCGATCCAAGCATCATCTCGCGTGATCTTGACACGTTGCCCGGTCGTACCGGCCTGACCGCAATGAACCTGACGCTGATGCTGGTTGCGGGTCTGGTCGGGACACGCTGGTTGCTGCTCGGGCAGATCGCCCTGATCGCGGCACTGCTGATCCAATGCGCTCTTGTTTTCGCGGTTGGCCGCCGCATTCTGCGGGCCGATGCGACCGGCAAGATGGTGCAACCGGTGTGGCAGATGGTCTTCACGGGCTTTGTCGTCGCGATTCCGGCGGCCGCTGGTGTCGGCTCGCTGCCCTTGGCGCAGACCTTGCTTGGCGTTTCGGTGGTCATGGCCCTTGCGATCTGGGGGCTGACCGCCGCGATGTTCGCGCAAAACCGGTTTCCGCCACCACAGCTTCGTCCCACCCTTGCGATCCATTTGTCGCCTGCCGCGATGATCGGGATTGGCGGGATTGCCTGCGGCTATCCGATGATCGGGACGGTCTTCTTTGGCATCTCGGTCGCGATATTCGTGGCACTGGTGATCAAGATGGGATGGCTGACAGCTCATGGCTTTTCGCCGTTCTGGGGATCGTTCACCTTCCCGTTTGTCGCCTTCGCCAGTCTGTCGTTCTTCGTTACGCCGTGGCTGGGTTGGCTCCTGCTCTGCATAGCAACGCTGCTAATCACCATGATCGCGGTGCGGATTTTGCGCATGTGGGGCGACGGCGTGCTTGGCACAATGACCTTCGCAGCCTGAGGTTCGTTGGAAGGGGCCTGTCATAGGACAGGCCCCCAATACCATCAAAGTCAGAGAACGAAGTCAGACGCCGTCAGCGGAACGAAGCTATTGAGCAGCTTGATCTGCATGTCGGCCGTGCCGTTTCCGTCCACGTCAATTTCAACAATTGTCGTGGTGCCGCTTTGGACATGGCGCACTTCCGGTGCCGTCCCGCTGAAGGATTGCGTGCCGCGATAGGTAAACTGACCGAGGTTGTCGAGCCAGATGACGTCTGATCCTTTGGTGAAATCGGTGATCGTGTCGGCATTCGCACCAAGGCCAGAATCGGAGGCGTTCAGGAAGTGGAAGATATCCGCGCCACTTCCGCCCGTCAGCCGGTCGGCACCGGCCTGGCCGTCAATGATGTCAGCACCGCCGCCTCCGTTGATCGTATCCGCTCCGGCCCCACCCGCCAAGGCGTTGCTGCCACTGTTTCCGGTGATCGTGTCATTGCCGCCGCCGCCGGCTGCGTCTTCGATCCCGGTCAGTGTTGCGCTGGCAGCGCCGATGTTCAGGGTTCCGTTGGTCAAATTGATTTTGGCCGCCGCAGATCCCAGAACCATGACAACATCATTCGCCCCGCCGTCGCCATTGATGAAATTACTCGTTCCGCTCAGGTTCACGACACGGAACAGGTCATCGCCACTGCCGCCGCTTGCCGTCACATTCGTAGCTGCGATATCAAGAATGTCGTCACCTTCGCCGCCATTGGCGATGACGCCGGCCTTCGCAATCAGGATTGTGTCGTTACCTGATCCGGACACGACATGCTCAAAATCCGTTAGCAGGACAGACCCGGTCGCAGCGGTCCCGCCAATGCGGATATTGGCATTGGCTGTCATGCGGGTGCCATCGTAGACATCTGTGCCGGTGCCTCCAATGATTGTGTCGTTCAGATTAAACGTGGTCCCCGTAACGAACCTGTCATTCCCTGCACCAAGATCGAACTGGTTTGCCGACGTCACGACCGTTCCTGCAATCATCGTGTCATTGCCCGCGTCACCGAAGAACTGGCCGTTCAATGCGTCTTCCGCACTGATCCGGTCATTCCCGTCACCACCCGAGATGAATTTTTCACCACTTCCAGACCCGGCAAAGAATGTGTCGTCATCGGCTCCGCCATAGAACCGGAAGTTGAACGCCCCGCCGTGGAATGTGTCATCGCCAATATCGCCCCAAGCATGCGCGGCTTGCCCTTCGAGTGACCCCAACATGCCAGCACGGGTCACGAATGTATCGGGACCGTCACCGCCGTACAGAAGCGCCGTGGTCGCGTTTCCGCCGCTGCTCGCAACCAAAGTGTCGTTGCCTTGGTCGCCATAAAGGACGTTAGCCCCGCCGATACTGAACAGAATGTCCCAGTCTTCGTCGCCATGCAGCGTGTCGCCGCCACGGCCGATCAGATAGTCGTCCTCAGAGCCGCCATAGATGATATCAAGCCCGGTTCCGCCATCAATCGTGTCCCGGCCATCGCCGCCACTGATACTGTCATTGCCCGCGCCGCCGTTGATGATATCAGCGCCGACGGCGCCGAAGATCGTGTCGTTGCCGCCAAGACCGTTGATCGTGTCGTTGCCGGTTCCGCTGCCGTTGATGACATCGGCTCCGTTGGTTCCGTTGATGAGTGGCATGTCTGTGTCCCTGCTAATATTATTAGTTATAGCGCGGGAATGTGGCGAGGCTACCTAAGAAATACAACCCTAAATTGCTGCTCGATTGATCTCAGTTGTTAGACAAAATTTGGTATATTCAGATATATTGTTTCGACTTCCTGTTGGCCGTGCCAGCTTCTCCGACCTAGGGCTCAGCCGAACACCCGTTTGAAAATCGTATCGACATGCTTGGTATGATAGCCAAGATCAAAGCAATCGGCGATTTCATCCTTGCTCATCGCGGCGCTGACCTCAGGATCAGCCTGCAATTCGCTTAGGAAATCAGCGCCCTTTTCCCAGACTTTCATCGCGTTGCGCTGAACGGCGGCATATGAAGCCTCGCGTGACAGACCCTTTTGCGTCAGCGCCAGCAACACGCGTTGCGAATGGATCAGGCCGCGATGTTTGTTCATATTGGCGAGCATATTCTCGGGATAGACGATCAGGTTCTTGATCACCGTTGTCAGACGGGCGAGCGCAAAGTCGAGTGTGATCGTCGCATCCGGGCCGATCATCCGCTCGACCGAGGAATGGCTGATATCGCGCTCATGCCAGAGCGCGACATTTTCCATCGCGGGCAGGGCCATCGAGCGCACCATACGGGCCAATCCGGTCAGGTTTTCCGAGAGCACCGGGTTGCGCTTATGGGGCATTGCGGAACTGCCCTTCTGACCTTTGCTGAACGCCTCTTCGGCTTCCAGCACTTCGGTGCGTTGCATGTGACGGACTTCGATGGCGATATTTTCGATCGACGAGGCTATGACGCCAAGTGTCGCGAAAAACATCGCATGGCGGTCGCGCGGAATGACTTGGGTTGAAACGGGCTCGGGCGTCAGGCCAAGTTGCGCACAGACATGTTCTTCAACACGTGGGTCGATATTGGCAAACGTGCCGACCGCGCCACTGATGGCTCCGGTGGCGACTTCAGTGCGGGCATTGACCAGACGGGCGCGGGCGCGCGTCATTTCCGCATAGAACCGGGCGAAGGTCAGGCCCATCGTCACCGGTTCGGCGTGGATCCCATGCGAGCGCCCGACACGCGGGGTCATCTTATGCTCCATCGCGCGGGTCTTCAGGGCGGCGAGCAGGTTGTCGATATCGGTCAGCAAGATGTCAGCGGCGCGACAAAGCTGGACGTTGAAACAGGTATCGAGCACATCCGACGACGTCATGCCTTGGTGGACAAACCGCGCTTCGTCAGGGCCGACAATCTCACCCAGATGCGTCAGGAAAGCGATGACGTCGTGCTTGGTGACGGCTTCGATCTCGTCGATCCGCGCGATATCAAAAGTCACGTCGCGGGCGTTCCAGATCGCCTTGGCGTTCTCCTTGGGGATCACGCCCAACTCGGCCATTGCATCACCGGCATGCGCTTCGATCTCGAACCAGATTTTGAAGCGGGTCTCGGGCGACCAGATTGCAACCATGTCGGGGCGGGAGTAACGGGGGATCATGCCAAGCCTCTCGGTGGGGACGCAGGCGTCGTAGGCCATGTTCTGCTGAAATGCAAACCGTGGAAATTACTGATGGATGATCGAGGCGACGATCAGTTCCCAAACCATCTTTTCGCCCCGCGGCAACAGGTGATTGTCATCAAAATAAAGTGGCCAACCGTCAACGCGCGTCAGACATGATTCATCTGAGCAGAACAAGGGTTTGACGTCGATCACTTGCACTTGGGTTGCGGCCGCAAGGTCGAGTTCGAGTGCAACTTCATTGGCGTGAAATTTCGCAAATGCAGGCTGCGACACCTCATTCGAAAACAGTCGGGCACGCCCCGTCATATAGCTGAGATCAATCGGCTGTGACAGCATAAACACGCGGGTTTGGGGACTCAATCGGGCTATGGTACGTTCAAGACCGCGTTGTAATGCCGCACGGGTTTCATCATTGCTTCCACGCGTCTTTGTTTGGCTGTCGTAGAGGTATACGTCTGCGAGCGCTTTGTGGCCTTCGCGGACCCAGCCGTCCAAATAGTAGGTCCACCGACCGACCAACACCACATCTGACGGATTGCTCGAAATGATATACTCGAGGTACCGATCAAGCTGACCTAGCCTAGTGCAGTTCGGAATATCGCCGATAATGGGGCCCGCGGCCAGGCCGGCAGCGGGGGGGCATCCCTGTTGATTGATCGTCATCACGCGTACCCCCGGTATCGGGCTTATTGCATACCGCAATGAGACAACATGGCTGTCACCCCAGATAGCGATTAGTCTATCCCCCGCCCCATAGATGCCGCATTCCGCATTGCCGGTTGCGACGGCATCAAACCCCGGGCAGGCCGTATGTTTGGCAAGTTGGAAGCTCTCCGGACGAAACAATTTCGGATGTGCGGTCGCGAGCGCAGTTGGCACGTTCCAAATCGAAAACGCGACCGTCATCCAGGCGAGGCCAAACGACATCAGTGCCGCCAAAGCAAAAACTTGCTGCTGTGAGAACAGGGGGTTTGGCCGTCTCCGAAACGGCTGTTCGACAAAACGCCAGGTGAGATAGGCAAGGATGAGTGCGAGGCATGTCAGGCCCAACATGAACCAAGGGGTGACCGGCGTCATCGCGCGAATCCGCGCAAAAGCGAAGAGGGGCTGGTGCCATAGATAAGCACTATAGCTTATCAAGCCAATTGCGACAAAGGGACGCGATGCGAGGAGTCGCCCCGCATATGTGGTCGACGCCCCAAACAGGATCACGAGCGCCGTTCCAACAACGATCGGCAGCGCATAGACGCTGGGCACGGGCGTCGACGGGCCAAACAGCACCATTGCTCCAACGACCATCACCAGTCCGAGAGCCGATAAAATTTCATTGGGTCGCAAGGGGCGGGAGTGTGACCAAAATGCACAAATGCTGCCTGCCAGTAATTCGAAACTCCGCGAAGGCATGAGATAGAAGTTTGCACTGGACCAATAGCGCCAACCAACTTCGCTGACGATCAGACTCGTAATCGCGATGCCAATAATGATCTGAAGCACACGGTTGCGTTCAAAGCGCCAAAGGCCCATCAGCAGTAGCGGGAAGATCACATAAAACTGTTCTTCGACGGCCAGACTCCAAGTGTGAAGTAGTGGCTTCATTTCACTGTCGAGTGAGAAATATGAATCATGCTGCCAGAAGAAAATGTTGCTGAAAAATAGCGCAACGGCGGTGAGGCTGGCACCGAAGTCCTCAAACTGAGAGGGCTGCATCCAGAGCCAGGCAAAGGGAATGCTGGTGAACGTCACAACAAAAAGCGCGGGAAGAATGCGGCGCGCACGACGCTCGTAAAAACGCCAGAGCGAAAAGTCGCCACGGTCCATATTCGAAATCAGCAGGCGGGTGATCAGATAGCCGCTGATAACAAAAAAAACGTCAACGCCAAGATGTCCGGCACTGAAAGGTTGCAAACGCGCGTGAAACAGCATGACCGGGAGCACCGCGATTGCCCGCAGACCGTCGATCTCCCGCCTGTATTTCATCGGTGCTCCTCCTCAAGCTTTTCAAACTGAGTAGAATGCAATGCAATGAAACAAAACCCTCTCTTTAGCGGCTCCTGAATTCTGTCGTGGCGCGCCGGGTCAAACGGGAGGTTGCCCCAGCTTTCTTTTGAACTGAAATTTAAGGGTATCAGCGCCCCGAACAATCTGACACATTCCCTCTAACCCGGACTGACTGTATGTGAGATCCTGATGGATACGGACTGTGTGGGTTTAAGTGGACTTTTTCGACTTTCTGGGCAGCTGGTGCTTTTCGCGCATCCTTTTCAGCGCTGCAGGCCATGAGATGGGCCATGTCAGCGGGAACGCGGTGATTTCCGGCACAGACACCGCAGCCCGGTATGACGAGACCGGGACAATGGACTTGGCAGGCAGCCCTCCATTGCGGGCGACGCGCAGCTATCTGTGGTCCGCCATGCCGGGCGCCATTGCTGTCAGTTTCACCGATGGGCGCGATTTCCATCGGATCGCGCTCGACGGCGCGACTGCCGACGCGCAGCATTGGTGTGATCCTGACGACTACCGCGTTGCCTATGATTTCACCGCTTGGCCGCGCTGGACGTCCGATTGGCGCGTGACCGGCCCACGCAAGGAATACCGGATGGTGACAACCTACGAGCGGACTTGAAGTCGGGCGACCAAGCGGGCAAAAGCTTGGGAAATGTCATAGGGGAGCGACAGATGGCAGATATCACAGTTAATCCGGTTCTGGCCGAGGTCATGGGACCCCGCGAAGGCTCGGCTGTTTGGGTGAAGCGCGCGTTCCTGGTGATCGTCGGCGTCATTGCGATGACGATTGCCGCCAAGATCAAACTGCCGATGTGGCCGGTTCCGGCGACCATGCAGACTTTCGTCGTGTTGTCCGTTGGGGCGGCCTACGGCCTGCGCTTGGGTCTGACGACCTTGCTTTGCTATCTGGCGCTTGGCGCGATCGGGCTGAATGTGTTCACCGGGTCGTCGGTCGAGAATTACGGCATCGCCTATATGATGGGGTCGACAGGCGGTTATCTTCTAGGCTTTGCGGTTGCGACAGTGGTAATGGGCGCACTGGCGCGGCGCGGCTGGGACCGCTCGATGGGCTGGATGGCCTTGGCGATGCTGATCGGGAACGTCGTGATCTACGCGTTCGGTCTGCCATGGATGGCCTATTTGTTCGTGGATTCCAAGGGCTTGGCTTGGGTCATGCAATGGGGCCTGACGAATTTTCTGGTATCTGATGCGGTGAAGCTGGCCTTGGCCGCAATGCTGATGCCGATGATGTGGAAACTGGTCGGTAACGCGCGCGGCTAATGCTTTGAAATTATTGAAGTTCTTTGCGGGGCTAGGACTGATTGTCCTGGCCCTGTCCTATTTGGGGCGCTGGCTGGTCTTTGGCGACAGCCTGGCGGTCGGACGACTGCACCTTTTGATCGGTGGGCTACTGCTGGTGGTGGTTTTTGCGTTGAAAGGCGCAAAATGGTGGGCCCGGATCGTGGGGCTGGCCGTCGTGCTGGCGACCTTACACACGGGTTGGATCTGGTACGGGATTCAGGGACCGGAAGGCAGTTTTTCCTTATATCAGAAGAACTTACTGTTCATCAATGCTGACCACCCGGCGGTGATTTCGGACATCGAAAGCTCGGGTGCGGTGGTGGTGACGCTGCAAGAGGTGCATGAGCGGAACCTACCAATTCTTGTGGCTCTGAAAGGGACTTACCCCTACCAGTTGATGTGTCCGTTTTCGGGCGTCGGCGGCGTCGCGATTCTGTCAAAAATCCCATATGTCGGGGGAAGCCCCACCTGTGGTGATAAAGACGGGTT
>Ga0164241_10006086_pt1 | contig 11080 bp, 7 predicted proteins | sample OricomyardsoilBY_FD_108780 | JGI IMG/M metagenome (GOLD analysis project Ga0164241, IMG submission 108780) | Backyard soil microbial communities from Emeryville, California, USA - Original compost - Back yard soil (BY) | ecosystem: Environmental > Terrestrial > Soil > Unclassified | place: USA... | reverse complement strand
GAGCATTTCGGTGCACCGCTCGCTGGCAGTTTACTGCCCTATATAGATAAACAACTGGACAATGGTCAAAGCCGCGAGGAGTGGAAAGCGCAGGCGGAGGCCAACAAAATTCTGGGTAATTCCAGTCCCATTCCCATGGACGGTTTGTGCGTGAGGATCGGCGCTATGCGTTGCCACAGTCAGGCGCTGACCATCAAACTGAAAAAGGATCTGCCGCTGGAGGAAATTGAACAGATTATCGCCAGTGCAAACCCCTGGGTAAAATTGGTGCCGAATACGCGCGAGGCCTCACTGCGCGAACTGACACCTACCACGGTCACGGGGACCCTGTCGGTGCCGGTGGGGCGTCTGCGCAAAATGAATATGGGACCGGAATACCTGTCGGCATTTACGGTAGGTGATCAATTGTTGTGGGGGGCGGCTGAACCGCTGCGGCGCATGTTAAGGATTCTGCAGCAAAGCTGATCGATACACATTTTCTGTTCGACAATTAAAGCCCCCAGTCCTGGACTGGGGGCTTTTGTTTTTTCGTTGCTATAGTTAGCCATGGTGCTGGTCGAAGTTATTTGAGCCGCCATCCAATTTTTGCTGGCTCGCGCGCACCAAAGTTTGGTAAAAACCCGAGCATGGCCAGAATGGGGATAACCCATATAGCCGTTTCGCCGGCTTTGAACCGCCCGTAAGTTGATAAAACGCTATTTATAATGAATACTTACAGCGATAAGTGAAAGATTATTCGAGGTTTTCCGTCACCTGTGGCCCCAGTGGTATTTTGTTCGAGGTGCTTTTCCGGGCCGGGTAAACACACAAGATAAGGATTCTCCTATGGGGCTTCGCTCAAAAGCGTATTTCATCGGCGCATTTTTGACGTTTTTTTCGTCAATGGCCTCAGCGCTTGGTCTCGGTGAGATCAAACTCAATTCTTCCCTCAATCAACCACTCGATGCGGAAATCCAGTTATTACATCTGCGTGGTTTGACTGAGCGCGAAATCCTGATCGGCATAGCTTTGCCAGCCGAGTTCGAACGTGCTGGAGTTGAGCGTACTTACTTTGTGACGGAACTGAAGTTCAAGATTGATCTGAGCGCACCCGGCGGTCCCGTTGCACGAGTAACCAGTTCAGCCCCGATTCGCGAACCCTTCCTGAACTTTGTTGTGGCTGCGCAGTGGCCCAGTGGTCGACTTTTGCGCGAATATACTTTATTGGTGGATCTGCCGGTATTTTCCGGCTCCCGTGCAACTCCCGTGCAGGCGGCACCAAAAGCAGAAACGCCTTCTTCCACTCCGGCTTCACAACCACAATCCCGGCCAGCCGCCAACAAACCTGCAGTGGCACCGCCGGTCGAGCGTGACACATCAAGCTATGCATCCGATACCTATGGGCCGGTAGGCGCCAATGAAAATCTTTGGTCAATTGCCGCGCGAGTAAAACCTGACGGTTCTGTATCTGTTCAGCAAACGATGCTGGCGATCCAGAAATTGAATCCAGAAGCCTTCATTAACAACAACATTAACTTGCTGCGTCGTGGACAAGTGCTGCGTATCCCAGATAAGCAGGAAATTGAACAATTGACCACACGTGAAGCCCTGCGCGAAGTTGCGCAGCAAAATGAACGTTGGAGTAATCGTTCCGATGAGCCGGAAAAGGCGCAGTTGGAGGGCAGCCGGAATTTCAATCAAACCCGTGATGAGCCCAGAACTGTTGAAGGCCGTGTCAAATTATCTTCACCTGCCAGCGCCAGTGAGGCAGGTCAGGGGGCCGGAGCTGGTGAAGGTGAAAAGGGCAGCGGAGTCGCTCAGGCATTGACCGAGACTCAGGAAGAACTCGACGCAGCGGATCGCGAAAATACCGACATGAAATCGCGCCTGCAATCCATAGATGAACAGATTCAGACCATGGAAAAATTAATGGAGGTCAGCAGTGAAGAAATGCGCACGCTCGAACTGGCCGCGCAGCAAACTAATCAGGCAGAACAATCGGAGCCGGAAACTACACCTACCGCTGATCAACCTGCTGTGACACCGCAACCGGATACGGCGTCAGCAGCACCAGAAGCCAAGCCAGTTCCCACCACTGTACCGGCTGCCCCCACTCAAAAGAGCTGGATGGATCTGGCGATGGACAACATTCTGTATATCGGCATAGGAGCGGGTGTACTGGTGCTGGGTCTCGCAGCGCTTTTCTTCATGCGCAGACGTAAAGGCGAGTTCGATGATGAATTCGGTGAGGATTTTGACGGTGATTCTGACCGAGATTTTGGTGCCGCCGATGATTTAGCGTTTGATCATGACGACAAAACGGTGCCGCTGTTCGATGCGGATTCCGATGAGTCTGACCTCGGTCGTGAACCTGTGTTGGCAGAAGCTGAGACCGAGGACGTGGTAGGTGAATGCGATATCCACATCGCCTACGGACAATATGATCAAGCGGAGGAGAAATTATTGCGGGCTTTGGAAAAAGATCCCTCCAATGTGCCCGTGCGTTTGAAGCTGATGGAAGTATTCGCGGCTCAAGGCGATGGTGATCATTTTGATGCGCATTACGCGCGCTTATTGCCGCTCGGCGAGAAAGAAGCCTTGGATCGGGCAGCACAACTGCGCAGTTCGATTGAGGGAATCGGTGAATTCGATCCTGCTGCGCATGCAGGACAGGGGGCGGATACTCGGCTTGCTGCCTTTGCTGACAATGAGGAACCTGATCTCAGTCTTGAGAATGACACGCTGGATTTCGATTTCAATGAAGTTGACGACTTGGTGGATTCATCTTCCAGAACAGGCACGGATGACATGGCGTCACTCGGTGATCTGGATTTCGATCTGCATTTGGATTCCAACACGGATGATATTACGCGCATTCCCGAAAAGCCCTCTATCCAATCGGATGAGCAGTCTTTTGATACAGATCTGGCGGATTTGGAGTTTGAACTCGGAGACCTGGAGGTCGATTCCAATCTGGACGACACATCGTTGGACCTGGATCTATCCGAGACTTCAGAGAAGCCTCTGCAATTAGATGACGACCTGAGTTTCGATTTTGAGCAACCGCGGGATCTCGCTGCGGATGATTTTGATGATCTAGATGCTGATCTTGGCTTGGGTAATGATCAGCTTACTCCGGAATTTTCGGATAACCTGGTGGCGGAGTCTGGAAGTACCGATTTTGCTGCCGACCTGGATGATTTTGCGGATTTATCGAATGAGCAGGAAAATCTGGATGCGGACGATGCGCTGGATTTCGATCTGGATCGTGATTTGGAAAGTGCCAAGTCTTTGACTGAAACGGAAGTTTCGTTGGACAGTGATGGGGACGGCGGGCTTTCCGAGTTGGGCCTGGAAGATTTGCAGGAGCTGGATACCGGGAGGGAGAGGTCTGATGCAAGCACTTCCGTCTCCGCGCAGGCAACCGACGATTTTGACATGAACTTTGATCTGGACAGCGATATTAATCTTGATGAGCTGGATCAGGAACTGGATCAATTGTCTTCGGATTTTGGAACAGCTTCTCCTGCATCTGCCGCGCTTATGGATGAGCCGGTGATTGACTTCGACGAGCCGGAGCCGTTGGCTGAACCCAGCGCTGATCAATCTCCTGATGATGAGATGTTAGAGGATGTCGTGGTTGCCGACGCCGAACCACTCAAAAAGAGCGGCAATATTGCCAGTCTTTCTCTCAAGAGCGCAGTTTCTTCAAGCGAAGCTGCCAATTCCGCCCTGGAGTTCGAAATTCCCGATTTTGATCCGGAAAATGACGACGACAGCAATCTTGATTTCCTATCGGACAATGATGAAACAGCGACCAAGCTTGATCTCGCCCGCGCCTATATTGACATGGGAGATTCCGATGGCGCCAAGGATATCCTGGACGAAATTCTGGATGAAGGCACAGACCAGCAAAAGAAAGAGGCTGAAGCGCTGCTTTCTCGCATAGGCTGATGTTTCCGATAATCTTCAAAGGCTTCGCAAGACGGCGAAGCCTTTTTCGTTTATGACAGATATATTTTTTTACTCACCCAATTGTGAAATTAAACCCGGCATGAGCCTGCCCCCGGGTGTGCAACGTTATGCGCTTATTGTGGAATACAGTGGGGCCGATTATCAGGGATTCCAGCGCCAGGCAAGTGCGCGCCGGACGGTGCAAGGAGAGTTGGAAAAGGCACTTTCGCGAATAGCAGCGCAGCCAATTACCCTGGTTTGTGCTGGACGTACAGATGCCGGCGTGCATGCCACGCATCAGGTCGTGCATTTTGATTGTACGGCGGAGCGAAATGAACGGGCTTGGCTGGAAGGCACCAATACCCACTTACCGGATTCGATTCGTATCCGTTATGCGCAGCAAGTGCCGGGCGAGTTTCATGCACGTTTTTCTGCGCAGGCGCGCACCTATCACTACCTGACCCAAATCGACCGGGTGCGCTCAGCGTTTTTATCAGCCAATGTTACCTGGAGCCGTCAGGATCTCGACGTGGAAGCAATGCAAATCGCTGCGCAGGCCTTAGTCGGTGAACACGACTTCACCTCTTTTCGTGCCAGTCAGTGCCAAGCCCACAGCCCTGTACGCAAGATAGAATTTGTAGAGCTGAGTCGGCGCGGAGCCTATGTACTGATGCGTATCAAGGCGAACGCTTTCTTGCATCATATGGTGCGCAATATTATGGGGAGCCTCTATGAAGTAGGGCGCGGGTCCCAGCCTGCCGACTGGATGGCAACGTTGCTGCATGCCCGCGATCGCAATCGTGCAGCGGCTACGGCCCCCGCACATGGGTTGTATTTTGTGGGTGTGGATTATCCGGCGCAGTTTCATATACCCAGCATTGGCCGAGGACCGGGTATTTTTGAGATGTTCGGCGCTTGATAAATTTATGGAACTGGGTTTGAATGGCGGCAAATGTCCGCCAGCTATTGAAGCTTGGATGGGCTAACACTATAACGATCGGCAATAGCAGTAAGAGCGGAGGAATGATTGATGAATCAAGAAGAACTTGAAATGCAACATCAAGGTGACAGCTTGGCGGATGCCATTACCGCAGTGGTTTTAATTGCTGTATTTATCACCACGTGTATCTTCTGGGTTAGCGGCCAATAGCCGATCCGCCGGTAAATTGAGATTTAACGCCCGAGGCGACCTAGGTCGCCTCGGGCGTTTTTGATTCCGACAATAAGTAGGGTAGCTCGTCAGGCCGCTATTTTTCGGGCGATAAAGATGAGGCCCAATAAAAATAGGGCGGCTAAAATTATCCCCGTAATCATAAAAGGCAAGATGCTGCTCTGCTGAAAGTCTCTGCGGCGATTTTGATCACTCTGCACACCGATAAAGGCTGCCAGGGTGCTCAACAGTATTCGTATCAGAGACGGACGCTCAGGATTTTGGTCTACCATAAATAGCCTGCCTTAAGAGAAAATCAAGGTTCGTAATCGAGGTTGGGCATCAGCCAGCGTTCGACGGTTTCCACGGATGCGCCTTTGCGTTGCGCAAGTGATTTCACCTGGTCCTTGCCAATTTTGCCAACGCCGAAGTATTTGGCAGCAGGGTGGGAAAAATACCATCCGGAAACAGCCGCCGTTGGGTACATGGCGAAATGTTCCGTCAGTTCAACACCAGTGTTTCGACTCGCATCCAGTAGCTTGAATAGCGCAAGTTTTTCCGAGTGATCCGGGCATGCCGGATAACCAGGGGCTGGCCTTATACCCTGATAGGCTTCGCGGATTAAAGATTCCTTGTCCAGATCCTCCTGTTCCGCGTAATGCCAAAATTCCTTACGTACCCGCTCGTGCATGCGCTCGGCGAAGGCTTCAGCGAGTCGATCGGCCAGGGATTTAACCATAATTGCGCTGTAGTCATCGCCCGCCTTTTCGTAGGTTCTTGCCAATTCCTCCGCGCCTATCCCTGCCGTGACCACAAAGGCGCCGAGATAGTCGGTTTTGCCGGACTCCCGAGGTGCAACAAAATCAGCCAGGCTGTATAGGGTTTCGTCGGGTGAGTTTTTATCCTGCTGCTGCCGCAGATGATGCAGCAGTGTGGTTTGCCCCGGCGCGTTGGAAACCTCTATATCATCAAAGTTAACGCTGTTTGCCGGCCAGAAACCTATGACGCCGGACGCCTTCAGAGAGCCGTTATCTATGATGGTTTGCAACATCTGCTGCGCGTCTGCAAACAAATTGGTCGCCGCAGCTCCTACCACCGCGTCTTGCAGAATTTGCGGATATTTTCCCGCCAGCTCCCAGCTGACAAAAAATGGCGTCCAATCGATGTAGGGGATCAGTTCAGTAAGTGGGTAATCGTCGAATACTTGAACGCCAGTGAATTGGGGCGCGGGTGGTGTATAGGAATTCCAATCGATCGACGCGCGGCGTTGCACTGCCTGGGTGTAGGGGAAAAGCGCGCGACGCTGCCGATTAGCGGTGCGTTCGCGCACTTTTATGTATTCGGCTTTTACACCGTCAACAAAAGCTGGGCGCAATTCGTCAGACAACAATTGGCTGGCAACGCCGACAGCGCGTGAAGCATCGGCCACGTAAACCACTTGATTTTTTTGATAGTGCGGTTCGATTTTGACCGCCGTGTGTGCCTTGGATGTTGTAGCCCCGCCGATCATCAGAGGCAGAGAAAAATTTTGCCGCTGCATCTCTTTCGCGACATTGACCATTTCGTCCAGAGAAGGAGTAATGAGACCGGAAAGGCCAATAATATCGCAGGATTTTTCCCGTGCGGTGGTGAGGATTTTTTCGCACGACACCATAACTCCCAGATCCACCACCTCGAAGTTATTGCATTGTAAAACCACGCCCACGATATTTTTACCGATATCATGCACATCACCTTTAACCGTGGCCATCAAAATGCGCCCGTTCGGTTTTGACGCGGCGGTTTTTTCCTTTTCAATAAAAGGTTGCAGATAAGCCACAGCCTGCTTCATTACGCGGGCCGATTTCACCACTTGAGGCAGAAACATTTTGCCTGCACTGAATAGATCGCCAACCACATTCATGCCGGACATGAGAGCGCCTTCAATCACGTCCAAAGGACGGGTGGATTTCAAGCGGGCCTCTTCGGTGTCCTCAATGATATGGGTGGTAATACCCTTTACTAACGCATGTTCCAGCCGTTTTTCTACGGGCAGCTCGCGCCATGCGAGTTCTTCATTCTTGGTCTCCGCGCCAGAATGTTCGCGATACTTTTCCGCAAGTTCCACCAGAAGTTCAGTGGCATCGCCATGGCGATTGAGAATCACTTCCTCAACGGCATCTTTCAGTTCCCGTGGAAGATCGTCATAAATCGCCAGTTGGCCGGCATTGACTATGCCCATATTCATGCCAGCGCGAATGGCGTAATAGAGGAAAACGGAGTGAATGGCTTCGCGGACAGGATTATTGCCGCGAAACGAAAATGAAACATTGCTCACGCCACCGGAAATTGAAGCGTGGGGCAGGTTCTGGCGGATCCAGCGCGCGGCGTTGATGAAATCCACTGCGTAATTGTTGTGCTCATCGATCCCAGTGGCAATTGCGAAAATGTTTGGATCAAAAATAATATCCTGGGGCGGCATGCCTACGCGCTCCACCAATATGGTGTAGGCGCGCTGACAGATATTGATCTTGCGTTCCAGAGTGTCCGCTTGTCCGATTTCATCGAACGCCATCACGACCACAGCCGCACCGTAGCGTCGGCATAGGGTGGCTTGTTCGATAAATTCCGCTTCACCACCTTTCAGGCTGATGGAATTGACGATGGGTTTGCCCTGGATGCATTTGAGCCCCGCCTCAATAACGTGCCATTTGGAAGAGTCGATCATAATGGGCACGCGGGAGATATCCGGCTCACCGGCAATTAAATTCAAAAAACGCACCATGGCGTTTTTGGAATCCAACATCCCTTCGTCCATATTAATGTCCAGCACCTGGGCACCGTTTTCCACCTGTTCCAGCGCGACCTCCAAGGCTTGGGTGTAATCAGCATCCACAATCAGGCGTTTGAAGCGCGCTGAACCGGTGATATTGCATCGCTCTCCCACATTGACGAAAAGAGAGTCCTTGCGAATATTGAAGGGTTCCAGGCCGGACAGTCGACATGCGGGTTCAATTTCGGGTAGCGCGCGCGGCGCATAAGGTGTTACCACTCGGGCTATGGCGGCTATATGGGCGGGCGTGGTGCCGCAACAGCCGCCGATGATATTGACGAAACCGCTGCGAGCGAAATCCTCGACGATCGCTGCCATTTCCTCTGCGGTCTGGTCGTATTCTCCGAATTCATTGGGTAGGCCTGCATTGGGGTGGGCCGAGACGTAACAGGCCGCAACCCGCGACAGCTCTTTCAGATAAGGGCGCAGCTCTTCTGCCCCGAGCGCGCAGTTGAGTCCTATGGAAATCGGGTTGGCGTGTGCCAGTGAGTTATAGAACGCCTCGGTCGTCTGCCCTGAGAGGGTGCGTCCAGATGCGTCGGTGATAGTGCCGGAAATCATGATCGGCAAATCGTTGCCGTGTTCAGCAAAATAAGTCTTGATTGCAAAAATTGCGGCTTTTGCGTTAAGGGTGTCGAAGATGGTTTCCACCATTAATATGTCGGCCCCCCCTTTGACCAGTCCGTCGATGGCAACTGTATAGTCCGCCACAAGCGCATCAAAAGTGATGTTACGCGCACCAGGGTCATTAACATCCGGTGATATCGAACAGGTGCGACTGGTGGGGCCGAGTACGCCAGCGACGAAACGCGGCTTTTCCGGTGTCTTGGCAGTGAATTCGTCGGCAACCTCTCTGGCAAGCTGAGCGGCGGCAAAATTGAGTTGATGCGCCTCCGATTGCAGGTGGTAGTCTGCCTGCGATACCGCCGTACTATTGAAGGTGTTGGTCTCCAGTATGTCCGCCCCTGCCGCCAAATAGGCCCGCTGAATCTCGCGTATGATCTGCGGTTGAGTCAGGCATAGCAGGTCGTTGTTACCAGCGAGATCATGAGGGTGGTTGGCGAATAACGTACCCCTGTAATCGGCTTCGTTTAGCTTGTAACTCTGGATCATGGTGCCCATGGCACCGTCCAGAATGAGAATGCGTTGTTGTAAGGCGGCGTGCAGTGCACGTTGGCGGTCTTGGAAATCCACGGATACTACCTATATCAAAATTTTTTGATGCAGAGGTGCAAAATTGTAACAGAAACCATGGATTCTAGCGGTTTTAATCGAACAAGGGATTGTCTAAAATACCTGAGTATTTTTGTCGGATTTAATGGGCCGACGCTTGTCCAAGGCTTCGAGCCTGTCTTTGAGAAACTTTATCTATGTTGCAAGCTGAAAAATGGATGCCGAATGTCACCATCACGGACTCTGCTCAGCAGTACTTGGCAGATTTGCTAAAAAAGCAGAACTGTGAGGGTATGGGAATCCGCATGTTTGTCGCTAACCCGGGCACTCCGCAGGCGGAAACCTGCATTGCGTACCTGCGTCCAGGCGAGGAAAAAGAGGGCGATGTTTGTATTGCTCTGACGGGTTTTAACGCGTGGTTTGAAGGTAAAAGTCTGCCGTATCTGGACGAAGCCAAGGTGGATTATTCGCCGGATCGCATGGGGGGACAGCTGACCATCCGCGCGCCCAATTCAAAGATGCCGAAAATCTCGGATGACAGCTCCATTGAGGATAAGATCAACTACATCCTGTACAACGAGGTGAATCCGGGTCTGGCCGCCCACGGTGGCAACGTGAGCTTGGTGCAGATCACCGAAGATGGTTATGCGGTATTGAAATTTGGTGGCGGCTGTCAGGGCTGCAGCGCGGTCGATCTAACGCTTAAGGAAGGCGTGGAAAAAACGCTGTTAAGCAAAATTCCTGAGCTCAAAGGACTGCGGGACGTTACCGATCACACGGATACCAGTCACGCCTATTACTGATTCATTCCGGAATCAGCTTTTCACTATGCTCAAATAACATGCGAATGAAGTCGAGCTGTGGGCTGCCGTCAAGAAGCTCCTTGCGCCAGCCTATAGCGATATCGTCAGCCCATTCCACAAAATATTTTTCGAAATGGCGTTCGCGGTACCGGTCGTAGCAGTAGCTCAGCAATATAGTGCGGGATTTGGGAGAGCCCAGAATTGTCTGAATATTTCCAAGAAAGCTGGATAAGCTGCGGAGGCTATTCATTTGTCGACAAATGGCATCCGGTGCGAATACATAGTCATAGCCGGACATTTCGGCCAGTCGCAAATCGTACCAGAGGGAACTTTTATCTCCCAGTTCGCCAATAAACCGTTCCATTGTGGCGTCGTGGGGTATGTTTCGGTGCGAGATCAAAACAGTCATCGAGAAGCGCCAATTATAATTGGTTTTGGCTGTCCCTATGTTAGCGAGGCTAACCCGTTCCTGCACTCGCCAAAACATCCAGCGAATTAACAGCTGTGTGAAATTACCAGCGCGATTGTGAAAAATCCAGAGATGAATTGCGACGTCTTGTACTTTTGCGTGATTTTGCCGCTGAAAACGTGAGCTGGTCGTAAAGCAAGCGCTGTAACCGGATAAGGATTTATCTCATCCGGCGCAGCGGCAATTTGCTAGTTGCGGGAGGGAAGAACGTTTTTAATTTTATGGCTTATAGAGCGCAGGCTTGTCTCAGTGGTGTCCCAGTCAATACAGGCATCTGTTACGGAGATGCCGTATTTCAAGTTCTTTAAATCTGCTGGAATCTTCTGACTTCCGGCGCCAATATTACTTTCCACCATTACACCGATAATGGATTTGTTGCCTTCAATAATTTGATTGGCCACATTGTCCAGTACCAGTGGCTGCAACTCGTGGCTTTTATTTGAATTGGCGTGGCTGCAATCGACCATGATATTGGTCGGCACATCGGCCAAAGCCAATTCCTTTTCGCATACGGCAACACTGACGGAATCATAATTGGGTTTGCCGTTGCCACCGCGCAGTACGACATGGCCGTAAGGATTGCCACGGGTGTGTATCACCGAAACCTGTCCGTCGCTGTTGATACCAAGGAAGCGGTGCGGCTTTGAGACCGATTGCAGCGCGTTGATTGCGACAGTAAGGCTGCCATCGGTACCGTTCTTAAATCCGACCGCGGAAGACAGGCCACTCGCCATTTCTCG
>Ga0164241_10006085_pt1 | contig 11080 bp, 7 predicted proteins | sample OricomyardsoilBY_FD_108780 | JGI IMG/M metagenome (GOLD analysis project Ga0164241, IMG submission 108780) | Backyard soil microbial communities from Emeryville, California, USA - Original compost - Back yard soil (BY) | ecosystem: Environmental > Terrestrial > Soil > Unclassified | place: USA... | reverse complement strand
CGTCCGTCCGCTCGATCCAGAACGCTTCGTCGACGATCAGGCGCGCGGCGAGTTTCTGCAGCAGATCGCGCGCGATGGCGTGGCGCACGACTACCTCATTGGCTTGCGCCGCGTCGACGGCTCCGCGATGTGGGTCGAGGTGACGGCGCGCGCGGAACGACTCGCGACGTCGTCGACGCTGCGGGTCGAAGCGATGATGCGCGACGTCACGGAGCGCAAGAAGCTTCAGGATCAGTCGCGCGACCTCTACCTGCAGCTGTCGCAGGCGGAGAAACTCGCGGCGCTCGGTCAAACGATGTCCGGCGTCGCGCACGAGCTGAACAACCCGCTCGCGACGATTCTGGCGTGCGCGGAGCGACTCGCCGGCCGGCGGCTCGACGAGGCCACGCGCCGCGACCTCGATGCCATTCACAACGCCGCCGAACGCGCCGCCCGTATCGTGCGCAATCTGCAGACGTTCGCGCGCAAGCGGCACACGACGCGCACGACGGTCGAGTTGAATCAGGTCGTCAGGGACACGATCGGCCTCCGTGCGCACGAGCAGCGTGCTGCAAACGTCGCCATCGTCGATGCCCTGGCGGCCGGCCTGCCGCCGGTGTTCGCCGATCCGCACCAGATCCAGCAGATCGTCCTGAACCTCATGATCAACGCCGAGCAGGCCATGCTCGCCACCCACGGACGCGGCACATTAATCCTGCGTTCGTGGCACGACCTCGAGCGCGATGCCGTCGTGCTCGAGGTCAACGACGACGGCCCCGGCGTGGCCGACGAAGTCCAGTCGAAGATCTTCGATCCGTTCTTCACGACCAAAGCCGTCGGCAAAGGCACGGGGCTCGGCCTGACCGTCGCCTACGCGATCGCGCAGGAGCACGGCGGCCGCATCAGTGTGACGTCGCATGACAACCGCGGGGCGTCATTCTTTCTCGAGTTACCCGTGAGCGGCGCGTCTATGCGTCTGAACGATCCGGGGCCCGCGCCCGCGCCGGCGCTACCAGCCGTACCGAAGGGCACACGCGTACTGGTCGTGGAGGATGAACAGGCACTCGGTGACGCGGTCGCAGCGGCGCTGGCCGATGAGGGCTTCAGGCCCGACCGTGCGTCCGACGGCGAGGAGGCCCTCGCTCGGCTCGCCGAACGCCACTACGACGTCATCATCTGCGATCTGAAAATGCCGAGAGTCGACGGCATGGCCTTCTTCCGGGAGATCTCCGGGAAGATGCCGAACATCGCGCGCCGCCTGATCTTCGTCACGGGCGACGTCGCCGGCACCGAGGCCGAGCGATTCCTCGAAGACAGCGGCTGCCGCTGGGTTCCCAAACCCTTCAGGCTGCGCGATCTGGTACGAGCGGCGAGAGAAACGCTCGGCTGACGGCTAGGCGACGGCGCGCCGTTCGTCCGGTACGCGCGGTGCGAGACGGCGCTTCGCGGCGATCGATGTCGCCGGCACCGTGCGCTTGAACTTCGGCTTGGCCGACTTGGCCACGAGTCTCGGCGCGGCAACCTCGGACGGTGTCATCAGCAGCCGACGCAAACGCTGAACTGCGCGCGCGTGTAGTTGCGAGACGCGAGATTCGTTCACGCCAATCGCGTCACCAATCTGCTTCATCGTCGCTTCGCCGAAATAGTAGAGACCGATGATGCGACGTTCGCGCGCCGGCAGCTGCGTGAGCGCCTTGCGGACGCGGTCGCGCACCTGCCCCTGTTCGAACAATCGATCCGGCGACGGCGGTTCGCTGGGCACGAGCACAGCCGGCAGCGTCGCGCTGTCGATCGTGTCCAGGTTCGCCAGCGGAGACGTCGACTCGATCGTGTTGATGCGGACGATGGTGCGTTCGAGCCGAGCTTCGTCTGAGCCGACACGCTTCGCGAGATCGGCCAGCGTGGGTTCGGCGCCAAGCTCCCGGCGCAACTGCTCGCGGGCGGCTTCGAGTTCCCGGCGCGCCCGGCGGACACCGCGCGGCCATGCGTCGCGACGAAGCGCGTCAATCATCGCGCCACGCACCCGACGTTCCGCGAAGGTTTCGAACTTGATTCCGCGGTCCGCGTCGAACCGATGCGCCGCGTCAATCAACCCGAGCACGCCATCCTGGACGAGATCGCTGAGGTCGATCGAATGCGGCATCGTCGACGCCATCCGACGAGCAAGCGATTGGACAAACGGTAGACCTGCCGCCACGCGCTCTTGTTGAGATTCGACCAGGGGTGCCCGCAACATTGATTCCTCCAGATGCCCCACGTTGGGGACGAAATCTGTAAGGGCAACAGCGGTGCCAAGTCGTGAACGATTGTTCTGGAGCTCGTGCCCACAACGACTTGAGGCCGTAAGTCGTTGTGTCCTAGAAGTTTATGGAACGATGCGGTTATGTAAAGCCGTGTGCAGCGCGTCTGGATCGATCACATTTTTCGTCAAGTGATTGACGAAACGCGCAACGTTGTCATGAACCCGACAATGGGGGTGTCGGAATCAACGCTCCAGACTTCCCCGCAGGCCCACCAGGCGCCGCAGATCCTGAATGGTCGAGATTGCCTCGAGCGCGCCTGACACGACCTGACTGGCCCGTGCGCGTTGCGTTTCTTCGGTCAGGCGCGCCTCGAGAAGCTCGGCATTCGCGAGAATGATCCCGAGCTGGTTGTTCAGCCGGTGAAACACCCGAGGAAGGTCGGGAGCGGACCGATCCATGGCATAGCCCAGGGTGGCCGTGGCGTCAGGCGCCACGGCTCAGTCGCTGGTTCCACTCTTCTTCGGTCACCGTTTCGCCGGCCGGCTCGGGCTCGCGCCACAGCGTGTCAGCGAAGATCCGGACGGAGCCGCCTGCGGTCCGCACGTACTGCACTTTCCCGCCCGCGATCCAGTTGTAAATCGTCCGGCGGCTGACACCCACCAACTCACACGCACGAGGAATCGACACTGTCTTTCGATCAAGCAACATGTTTGACCATCCCGCAGGCCGGCATTTGTGTGCCGCGCCCGCTCTCTCTGCTTACTTCTTCGTGTATCGGCGGACGTCCGGTGGACTTTAAGGTCCGCATACGAATTCGTTAGAAACCGCCCCCGGCCGGCCGATCCGTGTCAAAATGTCGTCGCCAGCATGACCGACGCCGGCCTCCAGCATGTTCTGCTCGTGGATGACGAGAAAGCCTTCCGCGAAGTCATGGCGGAACGGCTCTCGGACCATGGCTTCCGCGTTGAACAGGCCAGCACGGGCGAGGAGGCACTCTCGCGCCTCGCCGATTTCGCCTTCGATATCCTGGTTACCGACCTGCGGCTGCCGGGTGTTGACGGGCGGCGCGTCCTCGACGAAGCCTTCAGCCGCTACCCCGACATCATCGCCATCGTCATCACCGGCTTCGGAACGGTCCGCGAGGCCGTCGAGGTCACGCGCCTTGGCGCTGAGGGGTTCATCACAAAGCCTTTTCAGTTCGAAGAGCTGCTGCATGAGCTGAGCGCGGCGCTCGAAAAGCGCCGGCTCAAGGCGGAGAACGCCTACCTGCGGGCCCAGCTCCACGACCGCTTCAAGATCGACGGCATCATCGGCCAGACCGGCGTGATGATGCAGCTCTTCGAACTGCTGCAAACGGTGGCGACGACGGCAAGTACTGTGCTGATCACGGGCGAGACCGGCACGGGGAAGGAACTGGCTGCTCGGGCCATTCACGACGGCAGTCCTCGGCGCAATCACCGCTTCATGGCCATCAACTGCAGCGCGATTCCGGAGACGCTGCTCGAGGCGGAGCTCTTCGGACACGTCCGAGGCGCCTTCACCGGCGCGGTAGCCAATCGGCAGGGCCGGATCGAACAGGCCAATCGCGGCACGCTGTTTCTCGACGAAGTCGGGACGATGAGCCCGGCGCTGCAGGCGAAATTGCTGCGCGTGTTGCAATCACGCGAGTTCGAACGCGTGGGTGATTCGCAGACGATCAAAGTCGACGTTCGCGTCATCGCGGCGACGAATTCCGATCTCAAACGCATGGTCGAGGCCGGCACGTTCCGCGAGGATCTGTACTACCGGTTGAACGTGATTCCGGTTCGGCTGCCGCCACTGCGCGAACGGCGCCAAGACGTCCCGCTGCTCGCGCAGCATTTCCTCGAGCGCCTGTCGAGCGAATCGCCGGCGCGAGGCCGCGTCACCATCGCGCAGGATGCGCAGCAAACGATGATGGCGTTCGCCTGGCCCGGCAACGTCCGGCAGCTCGAGAACGTCATCGAGCGCGCGTTCGCGCTCTCGCCGGGGCGGACGCAGATTACCCTCGCGGATCTCCCGGACGATATGCGGCAGATCACCACCGCCGCCGCCGCGGCAGACATGCCGATCCCTGACGAGGGGATCGACATGGAGCGACTGGTGGCCGACTTCGAGCACAACCTGATCCGCAGGGCGCTGGATCGGAGCGGTGGCAACAAGCGCCAGGCCGCCGACCTTCTTCACGTGAAGAGAACCACCTTGATCGAGAAACTCAAGCGGCTGGAACGGACGTCGTTATGAACGAGCGATTCGCGACCTGGGTAATTGTTTCAGGATCGACAGTTACGTCTTTTAGGTCTAGAGACCGTGAAGATCTCATCCCGACGCTGAAGCAGCTGCAGCGAAAAGATCCCGACGCAACCCTGAAGTTCTTTGCTCGTGGAAAGCTTTGGGATTCAGACGTTCAAGCGAGAGAAGCCCTGAGTGTTGCTCGTCAAACCAGGCGAACGCGGAACGATGACTGGCGGCCTGGTGGTAAACACGTCGACCCGCGAGCCCGTTTTGAGATGACCCGTGACGAGAAGAGGGCGAGGTACAAGAAGAGGCTGATTAGTAAATCGGCTTTGTCTTCTGGCCGAAGACCTAACACGTTTTCTGGAAAGAAACGTGAGGACAAGTCTTAGTTGGTCTTTGCACCAACTAAGGCCGGCTCTTGGTCTGAGAGGAAGTAGTCCCGCACGATTTGGCGCAGCCCTTCGATCGAGTCGGCTGAGTTGATCGCAGTCCTCAGCCGCGATCCTCCGTCTAGCCCTTTCGAGTACCAACTCCCTAGAGCCCTGAGTTTGTTGATCACCCAGCGTTCACGTCCTCGAGCCGTCGTGGGAGGGCCTGCTGGGTCGGTTCCTGGCGCGGCGTGACGAAATCCCGCGGCTTCGTCAACGCGTTCCTTGAGTAGGAGATTGATGTACTCGAGGAGAAACTCGCCGCGGTCAGCGAGCGGGACCGCTGGAATGCCCGTCCCTGACGCCGCGGACGCCGCTTGAGAGAAGATCCACGGATTCCTCAGCGCCCCTCTCCCGACGAGCACGCCGGCGACGCCAAAATCACGCAGCCGGGACACCACCTGGTCGGCCTCGACACAATCTCCGGATCCGAAGACCGGAATCGTGACGCTGTCGGCGACGCGGGCAATGAGCGTCCAGTCAGACTCGCCCGTGTATGACTGCGCGGCCGTGCGGCCGTGAACCGCGACGGCCGACGCACCGGCGTCCTCGACCATGCGAGCCAGCGTCGGCGCGTTGATCTCTCGCTCGTTCCATCCAGCGCGCATCTTGACGGTCACGGGAATCTTCACCGCGTCGGTCATCGCGCGAATCACGGAGGCGGCGTGACCGGGTTCACGCATCAGGCTGCAGCCGGCATTGTGCTTGGCAATCTTCGCCACCGGACAGCCCATGTTCACGTCGACGATATCGGCGCCCATGGCCTCGACCACGCGTGCGGCATCAGCCATCACAGCGGGATCGCCGCCGAAAATCTGCACGGAGACCGGGCGCTCCTCTTCCGTGTATTCCGCATACTCGAGCGTGCGATCGATGCCTCGGACAAGGCCTTCGGAACTAACCATCTCGGTCACGACGAGTCCACATCCGCCCTTGCGCTTCACGAGGCGGCGGAACGCCGTGTCCGTCATGCCGGCCATGGGGGCCAGCGCGACGGGATGGTCGAGTTCGATCCTCGCGATCTTCACTTGCTCGCGCTCGCGGCCTGAGCGATCTGCCGGTCGTACAACTGTTTGTACGTGTCGTCCTTCCATTCGATGACCGACTGTCCGCGCAGCCGCATGATCAGCTTGTCGGTCTCGGTATCGAGGCGAGACTCGCGAATCTTCTGTTCGATCTCGGGCTTGACCTTGTCGAACGACAGAAGCACGGGTGTCTCGCGCGATTCCATCTTGAAGATCTCGTAGCCGCCGCGCGGCATCGCCAGAGGCTGGCTGATTTCTCCCGCCTTGAGATTCGCGACCAGGTCCTTGACCGTGGGATTGATGTCCGCGAGATTCAGCGGACCAATCAGGCCGCCGGCCGCCTTCGTTGCCGCATCGGACGAACTCTGTACCAGCGCAACGAAGTCCTCTCCGGCCACCGCGCGCGCGCGTAACGCGTCAATCTTCGTCTTGGCGATCGCATTCTCTTCCGGGCGCACATCGTTGCCGGGGATCGCCACCGCCGCAACAAAGAGCTCACGCAGCGTCACATTCTCCGGCGTCGTGAACTCGTCCTTGTGCGCGGCGTAGAACTGGCGTAGTTCCTCTTCCGTCACGCGCATCTTGCGATAGATGTCTTCGCTCTGCACCTGACGGACGAAGTACGTGCGCTCGAAATTCTCGCGCAACTGCTCCATGGTCAGGCCCTCCTGCGCCATCACCTGCTTCAGTCCGGCGTCGTCGAGCTTGTTGTCTTTCTTGATGTTCTCGATACCGTCCTTGAACAAGTCGTCGCTGAACTTCCCGCCGAGTTCGCGACCGCGCTGGACCATCAGCATCTCGTTGATGGTGTCGACCAGCACCTGCGGCGTGACATCGTTCATCAGCTTCAGCACGTTCGCGTCGGTGATATTCCTGGTGTCGACGTTCCTGGAACGAATGGCGTCGATTTGCCGGCGCACGAGTTCCGACTGCGTGATGATCTCGCCGTTGATGCGGACGAGTACGCGCTCGAGGACGATGCTGTGACCCGCCGTGGAGGCGTTGACCCCGGCAGGCGACGTCGGGAGAGCCTGGGCCGCGACCGACAGGGGGACCACGAGTAGGGCGGCGACCGTAAGCACACACACACGCTTCATGGCTGAAAACTCCACGCGGCTAGTCGAGCTACAAACTCAACGCCATCAATATCTTAGCTTGCGACAAGTGACTGGCTCAACTCATCGAGCAGACGGCCCACCCGCTCGAAAAGCCCGCCCGGCTGCGACGGATCGGGCGGTGCTTCAGCCAGAATTTCTCCGCGCGTGAACCCAGGGGCGACGTCCGAGGTCGCCCTCGCCGTCCACCACGACGTTGAGACGCCTTCGGGCTCGGTTCGGGCGGGACGCAGACGACCACGAGTGACCGTCGGCCGGCCTGGCGCATGCTCGAGCTGGGCCATATTGAGCCGGAGCACGGCCGGGGGCAGCAGGGTCAGGTCGTCGCGGCTGGCGACGAGCTTCATGAGCGGGGCCGGGTCGATGCGGGCATCCTGGCGGAACTTGAGGACGACGACCGCCCCATGCCGGTCCAGGCTGTCCAGCCCGATCCGATCGGCGAAGACGCGAATGCGCGAGTACTGCGCCAGGTTCTCGACGGCCGGCGTAGGCAGGCCGTAGCGGTCCTTCAGCTCGGACATCGCGGCGTCGATCTCCTCGAGCGACGAGGCGCGTGCCAGCCGGCGATAGACCGTCAGGCGCTGGTTCGTATCCGGAATGTACGTATCGTCGATGCGCAGATCGATACCGAGATTGACGGTGGCGCGCCGCTCGTCTTCGAGGTCCTCGCCCTTCAATTCTCGAATCGTCTGCTCGAGGAGCTTCACGTACATGTCGAAGCCGACCGCTTCGATATGGCCGCTCTGCTGGCCGCCCAGAAGATTGCCCGCGCCCCGGATCTCGAGATCGAGCGCAGCAATGCGGAAGCCGCTGCCAAGGTCGCTGAACTCGCGAATGGCGGCGAGACGCCGGCGGGCAATGGGCGACAACGTCTGTTCGGCGGGAATCAACAGGTACGCATACGCGCGTCGATCGGATCGGCCAACACGACCTCGCAACTGGTAGAGCTGCGCCAGGCCGTAGCGATCCGCCCGGTTGATGATGATGGTGTTCGCGTTGGGAATGTCGAGACCGTTTTCCACGATCGTCGTCGCCACGAGCACGTCGAACTTGTGCGCGACGAAATCGACCATCACCTTCTCGAGTGCCTGCTCGCCCATCTGGCCGTGACCGATGGCAATTTTCGCGTCTGGCACGAGCTTGGTGACGAGATTGCCCATCGAGAAGATGGACTCCACGCGATTGTGGACGAAGTACACCTGGCCGCCCCGGTCGAGTTCGGTGCGGATGGCGCGGCCGATCGTGTCGGTGTCGAACTTGACGACCTGCGTCTGGATCGCGAGCCGATCGCGCGGTGGCGTCTCGATCACCGACATGTCGCGAATCCCGACAAGCGACATGTTCAGTGTCCGTGGAATCGGCGTCGCTGTCATCGTCAGCACGTCGACGCGCTTCCGCATCTGCTTGATGCGCTCTTTGTGCGCGACGCCAAACCGCTGCTCCTCGTCGACGACCAGCAACCCGAGGTCGCGAAAGGTCACGTCCTTCGACAACAGCCGATGCGTCCCGACGATGATGTCGATCTGGCCCTTTTCGAGCAGGTCGAGAACCTCCTGCTGCTCCTGCTTCGTGCGGAAGCGGCTGATCATCTCGATGCGCACAGGAAATCCAGCGAACCGCTCCTTGAGCGTGCGCGTGTGCTGGAACGCCAGCACCGTCGTCGGCGCCAGGAACGCGACCTGCTTGCCGTCGATCACCGCCTTGAACGCGGCACGCATCGCGACTTCTGTCTTGCCGTAGCCGACGTCACCGCACAACAGGCGATCCATCGGTGTCGACGATTCCATGTCGCGCGTGATATCCGCGATCGCGTTCTGCTGATCGACGGTCAAGTCGTACTCGAACGCGGCACCGAACTCCTGCTGCCAGTGCGAATCCGGACTGAACCCGTAGCCCGGCACCGCCTTGCGCGCAGCGTAGAGCTTGAGCAGCTCTTCGGCCATGTCGCGCATCGCCTTCTTGACCTTGGTCTTGGCTTTCTCCCAGGTCGTGCCGCCAAGGCGATCGAGCGTCGCCGCGCCGCCCGTGTACTTCTGCACGAGATCGAGGCGCTCGAGCGGCACGAAGAGCTTGTTGTCGTCCGCGTAGTGGAGCTCCATGAAGTCCTGGGGCGGCTGGCCAGGAATCACGGAGAGGCGTTTCAGGCCGGCAAAGCGACCGATGCCGTTGTCGACGTGCACGACCAGGTCGCCGGTCTTGAGATCGCGGAAGTCCGACTCGAACGTCCGCGTCGCCGAACGGCGGCGCTCATGCACGCGCCGCTCTTCTTCGAACAGATCCGTCTCGGCGAAGACCAGCAGCCCGGCGGAAGGCACGTGGAAGCCGCGGGACAATTGGCCGGTCGTCACAAGGACGGCGGCATTCTCGAGGTCGTCGGCGTCGGCGACCGAGCGGCCGCGCAGACCGTAGTCAGACAGGAGTTCGATCGTGCGTTCGGCTCGACCGGGCGTGGCCGCGGCAAACACGACGGCATCCCCCTGGGCCCGCGCCTTGCGGATGTCCTCGGCCCAGTCGCCGATCCGCCCGTGGTACTCGAGCGATGGCGACGTCGACACGTGCACGCTCGACGCGTCATCGTCCAGCGCGAGCTGGCTGACGTGACGCGAGTCGGTCAGCCATGGCGAAAGCGCTTCCCAACCGGACGCTATCGAGTCGAACGCCGGAGTTGAGGGATTCTTGGCGCCGGCGGTCTCCGCCGACGCTCGCCACTGCGCTTCGAGCGACGACGCGCGTTCAGCGACGTCATCAATCTCGAATACGGTCACGGCGGCGCCGCTCGACCGCACGTAGTCGATGATGGACGATGAGCGATCGAGGCGGTTGGGATCGTCTGGAAACGCCTCGTCTGGAAGCAGTTCGCGCTGAGGGCTCACGACCACGCGATCGAGCGCGGTGAGTGAGCGCTGCGTCGCGCCATCGAATCGGCGAATGGATTCGACGATGTCGCCGATGAACTCGAGTCGGATCGGGTGCGTATCGGCACTCGGGTAGAAGTCCACCACGCCACCACGCACGCAGAACTCGCCGTGTTCGTCGACGGGATCTTCGGGCCCGAAACCCGCAAGAACGAGGCGATCGCGGAGGTCGTACGGCGAGATCTCCGTTCCGGGCGTCAGCGTCAGGCCGGTCTCGGCGTAGCGCGAGCGGTTGCTGAGTCGCGGCAGAAGCGCGCGCGCGGAAGAGACGACCAGTCGCGCGCCACCGCTGGCGATGGCGTAGAGCGCCCGAGCCCGCGCGGATGCCACTTCGAGATGCGGGCTGAGTCCGCGGTACGGGTCGACCTCTTGCGACGGAAATGGCAGGACGGCGTGCTCGGTGTCGCGCGCCGAGAGACCTTGCATGGCCGCCAGGAGGAATCGCGCGTCGGCGACGACTTGATCGACCTGCGCATCGGTGGGAACGACGAGAAACTGCGGCGCGTCCTGCGCGAGAAGCGCGGCATGGAACGCAAGCGCCTGCGGCGTCAAGCCTGTCAGGCGCCTGGCGGGACGAGCCAATCCCGCGCGCGTGCCCGAGGCCTTGAGCAGCGAACGAAACGCGAGCGAAGAACCCGATCCGATCACAGACTCTGCATCCGCTTCACGATGCCCGTCGTCGACCAGCCCTGCTCGATCGCGATGCGGACCACATGGCCGCCGCGAGCTTCGACGGTGTCGCGTCCGACGATCTGATCGGCGGCCCAGTCGGCGCCCTTCACCAGCACGTCAGGCTGCACACGCCGAATGATCTCGGCCGGCGTGTCCTCATCGAAAATCACGACGGCATCCACGCACGCCAGGGCGCCAATCACTTCCGCTCGTTCGCGTTCGGGATTCAGCGGCCGGGTCGGCCCCTTGATCGCGCGTACCGATCGGTCGGAGTTCACGGCCACGATAAGCGCGTCGCCTTCCGCGCGCGCGGCGGTGAGGTACCGCACATGGCCGGGATGCAGGAGGTCGAACACGCCGTTGGTAAAGACCACGCGCCGTCCGTCGGCGCGCCAGCGGGCAATGATCGTCCCGACGGTCTCTGGCGTCACGATGTCCATCGGTCGT
>Ga0164241_10006084_pt1 | contig 11081 bp, 9 predicted proteins | sample OricomyardsoilBY_FD_108780 | JGI IMG/M metagenome (GOLD analysis project Ga0164241, IMG submission 108780) | Backyard soil microbial communities from Emeryville, California, USA - Original compost - Back yard soil (BY) | ecosystem: Environmental > Terrestrial > Soil > Unclassified | place: USA... | reverse complement strand
GGCGATGCGGCCCTCACGCAGTTCACCGTGCTGCAGCGATCAGCCGATGGCACCAGCCTGCTCGAGGCCCGGCCGCTGACCGGGCGCACCAACCAGATCCGCATTCACTGTGCTTGCCTGGGTTTTCCGGTGGTGGGGGATGCGGCGTATCACGGCGGCGAGGCTGTGCCGCGGCAGACGCTGGATGTGAGTGAGCCGGCGCTATGCCTGCACGCCTGGAAGATCGACTTCGCGCATCCGGTCAGCGGAGAGGCGATGCGTTTCACCGCCGCGCCGCCGGATTGGGGCGCGGGCGCCTGAGTCCACCTGCCCGGTCCTCGCCTCCGCGGGCATGGGCCGCCTATACTCGGCCCCGGACGAAAAAATGCAGTGGGGGCCATCCATGTCACGCCAGATCGTGCAGTCGACGATTTTCGCAGCAGCGCTTGCTGGTCTCGCCACTCCGGCATTGGCGCACCACAGCTTCGGCCAGTTCATGATGGACGTGCCGAAGAAGTGGACCGGCACCATGACCGAGATGCACTTCATCAACCCGCACTCCTACATGGAGATCGACGCGGTCGACGAGGCCGGCAAGAAGGTGCACCTGCGCTGCGAGATGCGCGCGGCCACGCTGCTGAAGCGCTCGGGCTGGTCCGGCGACATGTTCAAGGTGGGCTCGCAAGTGGAGATCGAGGGCCACCCGCATCGCACGGACCCCAATGCCTGCTACATCGAGAACTTCAAGTTTGGCAATGCGCCGATGATCAATCGCAACGCGCAGTTCGCGACGAACACGCCAGTCGATACTTCGAAGCGCGCATTGAAGCTGGCTGATGGCCAGCCCAATATCGGTGGCGACTGGGCCGTGGAGCAGCTGGTGCTCACCGTGCCGCCCAGCGGCGGCAACGGCTCGATGATCCCGAAAAGCATGTCGGCGGATTTCGCGGCCGGCAAGATCACCATGCAGCAGGTGCAGGCCACGCAGCCGCCGCGGCCGAAGGTTGTCTACACGGACGCGGGCAAGAAGGCGGCTGACGCCTTCAACAGCCGCTCGCCGAAGGACAACCCCTGGTTCAACTGCAAGCCCACCAGCTTCATCCGCGACTGGACCGCGGACTGGCCGATCAACCACTTCGAGCAGAAGACGGTGGGCGGCGAGAAGGTCATCGACATCACCTACGGCCTGTACAACTTCGATCGCCGCATTCACGTCGGCATGACGAAACACCCAGCCAACGTCAAGCCCACCAATGCCGGCCACTCGATCGGCCATTGGGAAGGCAACACGCTCGTTGTCGATACGGTGGGGTTCGAGGCCGGCGTGCTGTCGCCGCCCACGCGCAACAGCGCGCAGATGCACATCGTCGAGCGCTTCACCTTCGACCCGCAGAAGTTCTCGCTGCGGCGTGACTACTCGGTGACCGATCCGGTGTACCTGGCGGCTCCGTACGAGAGCTACGACGTCATGTATCTCTCCGACGTGCCGTTCCAGAAGCAGGAATGCAAGGACATGACGCCGGAGTTCCAGCAGTAGCCTGATGCATGGCTCCAGTCCTGCTGACTGAACGCCTGCTGCTGCGTCCGCACGCTGTGGCCGACTACCCGGCGTGCAAGGCCCTGTGGCAACACCCCGAAACGATCCGCTTCATCGGCGGCGTTGCACAGAGCGACCAGGAAGTTTGGTTCCGCCTGCTGCGCTATGGCGGCATGTGGCCATTGCAGGGCTTCGGATTCTGGGCATTTGAGGACCGCGCGACAGGCGAGTTCCTGGGCGAGGGTGGGCTCATGGATGCCCGTCGCGGCATTGCGGGTTTGAATGGATTTCCCGAGGTGGGCTGGGCGCTGATGCCGCAGGCGGCGGGCCATGGCATCGCCACTGAAGCGATGCGCGCAGTGCTCGACTGGGCCGATGCGCAGCTTGCAGCCGATCGCACCGGCTGCATCATCAACCCGGACAACATTGCATCGCTGCGCGTCGCAGCCAAGCTCGGGTACGTGGAATCAGGGCGACCACTCTTTCATGGCGAGCTCATCGTGCTGCTGCATCGGTCGAAGAAGATGCGCGGCGCGAGTCAGGGATAGCCTGGATTCGCTCGCCGGGCTGCCGTGAGGTAGTCGGCGAGTTCATCCATGCCGTGCTGCCGATACCACTCGGCCGGTGTCCGCTCCTCGTTGTTGCGGGCGCCGGGGTCGGCGCCCTGTTTCAACAGCAAGTCGATGGTGGCAATGCTGCCATCCACATCAGGGTCTTCCTGCCGGGCCTGGCTGACAACATGCAATGGCGTGTTGCCCATGGGTGTGCGCAGTTTCGCCAGCGACAGGTCGCGCTCCAGCAGCCACTGCAGCCGTTGGCTGTCGGCGGTGCGGCACACGTCGAACACATCGTTGGAGAGCGGCGCCAGTACTTCGACGACGCTCCAGTGATGATGATGCAGGGCAAACCCCAGCGGCGTGGCACCGTACAGGCGGTCTTTCAAGTCGGCATCTGCGCCGTGCTGCAGAAGCGCCCGCACCGCGTCGGGGTTGTTCCAAAGCGCATAGTTGTGCAGCACCGTCTGGCCCTTGTCATCACGGGTATTGATGTCAAAGCCCTGCGCCACCAGCCACAGGCAGGTATCGACGTCGACCATGGCGCATTCCCGGAACAGGGCCCCGTCCCGCAGCAGTTGCCGGTGTTCCTTCAGCATGTCGTTAGCGCGCGTCCGGTCATGCGCGGCGCAAGCGACGCGAAACTGGTCCTTGATCGACAGGGGACGCACCGTGGCACCGTGCCGTTCCAGCAGTGCGGCGACTTCGGCCTGGCCGGCCAGTAGGGCGTTGGTGTGCGCGCTGCGGTGGTTGTAACGGCTGATGGCGTTGGGGTTGGCGCCATGTTCGAGCAGCAGGCGCACCACCTCGATCCGGCCCTGCGAGGCCACGTTGGACAACAGAAAGTCGAAGATCGGTTCCGTTACGCCTGGATTCCAGTTGGCGGGCTCACCGGCCTTGAGCCCACGCTGCACGAAGCGCTGCAGCCATTTGCCCAGCGTGTGGCCCAGCATGGTGTTGTACAGCGCCTGGCTCTGGTTGGGGTTTGCGCCGGCATCGAGAAACAGCGCAACCAGTTCATCCGCGCAGCGGTGGGGAACGCAGGACACGGGGCCTCGTTCGCCCTCGCCAATGGCCCCGGTGACGGCGTTGAAGCCCGGCAGGGAAGGCGCCTGCGCATCCGGATCCGCGCCATGCTCGATGAGCAGCCGCGCCGCGGCCACTGCGTGTGCGGCGTTCTGCTCGATGCGGCTGTAGGTGATGTACATCAGCGGTGGCCAGTTGCGCGGGCCGCCCAGGCGAGTTGCGAGCCCGGCATCGTGTTGCAGGAAGCTGCGCAGGGAGTCCACGTCGGCCGCTACGAGCGCGGCATGAAAGTCGCTGGTCAGCGCCGGCATCTGCTGCAGCCAGGTCGTGGCACGCTGGTAACGCCAGGCCTGGTCATCGCCGTTGTAGCGCAGGCAGGCGTGGTCGATGAAACGCTCCACCTGTTGCGGCGGGGAGCTGCTGCGGAACTGGCGCAGCTCCACTTCCGCGCTGAGCTGCGCCCAATCGGCGAAGCCATGCCGGCGCGCCACGGTCAGCTGTGCATCGCGCAGCGACGAGAACTCTTCGGGTCGTGGATGAAATGCCGCGACGATGGCGAGCGCAGCCGCATCTTTTGCTCGATGGTCGCGCAGCAGTTGGCGGGCCTGCTTGCGCAGGTGATCGGGATGGGGGTTTGCGGGCAGCGTCAGCGACGCGGCACCCGGGGTGCGGTCGGTGGTCACAGGGCCTCCTTTCATCAGCGCCAGTGTCCGCTCATGCAGGCTGAAAGAAGGTGAGCTTCTGTTTCAGTGGGTGCTTTGTGGGATGTTCCCTTGCCGCGGACAGGAGGCGCCAAAGCTGCGCACTGCGGGCGAATGTGCCAATTGGCACCGGGCGCGTCAACTCCACGGGCATTATTTGATGGCCGCCACGGGGCGCTCTATGCTCCGCGTTCAGCGAATACCAGGGGGTCTCATGCGGCGTCTCAACCTTTTGGCAGCAGCGGCTGCCATGTCGATCGGCGGTGCCATCTGCATCGCCGCCAGCAGCAGCGCGAACCAGGATGCCGCCGGCGAGTGGGGCAGCCACGGGCGCGATGCCGCCGAGCAGCGCTTCAGCCCGCTCTCCCAGGTCGACGCGAACAATGTCAGCCAGCTGGGCCTTGCCTGGTACGCGGATTTCATCGAGGGCGGTGGCTACCAGAGCACTCCGCTGGTCATCGACGGGCGCATGTACGTGACCACGCCGTGGAGCAAGGTCTATGCCTTCGACGCAAAGACCGGCAAGCAGCTGTGGAAGTTCGACCCCGAAGTGCCGCGCGAGATCGCGGGCGTTTCCCTGTGCTGCAACATCTCCAACCGCGGCGTGGCGTACTGGAACGGCAAGATCATCTGGGCTGCGCTCGATGGCCGACTGCTGGCAGTGAATGCAAAGACCGGCAAGAAGGCCTGGGAAGTGCGGGTCACGGATCCGGACATGGCCTATTCCATCACCGGTGCGCCGCGCGTCGGCAACGGCATCGTGTACATCGGTGAGGGCGGCGGCGAGTTCTACACGCGCGGCTTCCTGGCCGCGCATGACGCCGAGACCGGCAAGGAACTGTGGCGGTTCTGGACGGTGCCGGGCGATCCGGCCAAGGGCCCCGACCATGCGGTATCAGACGATGTGATGCCCATGGCGGCGAAGACCTGGTCCGGCGAATGGTGGAAGACCGGCGGTGGCGGCACCATCTGGGACGGCATCGTGTACGACCCGGAGACCAACTCCGTGGTCTTCGGCACCGGCAACGGCATTCCGTGGCCGGCGAACCTGCGCTCGCCCGGCGGTGGGGACAATCTCTTCATCGCGTCCATCGTTGCGCTGGATGCAAAGACCGGCAAGTACAAGTGGCACTACCAGACCACGCCGCGCGAAGGCTTCGACTTCGACAGCACCTCGCCGCTGACGGTGGCGGACATCGTGGTGGGCGGTCAGAAGAAGCACGTGGTGATGCAGGCGCCGAAGAACGGCGTGATGTACGTGATCGAGGTGGGCACCGGCAAGGTGGTGTCGGCCGACCCCTTCGTGCCCACCATCAACTGGGCCACGGGCTTCGACGAGAAGAACAACTGGGCGCCGATCATGAACCCGGATGCCGATTACGCGAAGACCGGCAAGGGCTTCTATGTTGTTCCCTCGCGGGCGCACGCATGGTCATCGCAGTCGTACAACCCGAACACGGGTTTGATCTACGTGCCCACGAGCTACGGCGTCGGCTCGTTCGTGGCGGAGAAGGGCGCCACGATCCTGGGCAACCAGCTGGTGGACGTGAGCCTGCAGAAGCAGCCGGATGCGTCGCTGACTCGGCCAGTGATCCAGGGCGCAGGCGCATACCTGCTGGCCTGGGATCCGGTGAAGCGCAAGGCGGCGTGGACGCAGCGCCAGGGCAGTGCCAGTGCCGGCACGCTGACCACGGCCGGCAACCTGGTGTTCCAGGGCACGGGCGGGCAGAAGCTTTCGGCCTTCCGCGCCGACACGGGTGAGCTGATCTGGTCGACGCCCACGCAGGGCAATGTGGTGCCGGGGCCGGTGAGCTATTCCATCGATGGGGTGCAGTACATCGCGGCGATCTCCTCGGCCAGCACCGGCTATGCAGCCGCCACTGGAACCAACCGCCTGCTGGTCTACAAGCTCGGGGGCAAGGTTTCTCTGCCACCGGCACCGCCGCCGGTTGCGCAGGTGCTCGATCCGCCCGAGAACTTCGGCGACGACGCGCAGCGCGCGCATGGACAGGATGTGTACGAACGCAGCTGCACGGGTTGCCATGAAGGCGGCCGCATGTTCACCGGCTACCCGGACCTGAATTACACCGTGGCGCTGAAGAGCGCGCCGCTGTTCAAGTCCATCGTGTACGACGGCGCGCGGCGCGAGCTGGGCATGATGCCGTTCAACAAGTCGCTGTCGGTGGAAGATGTGGAAGCGGTTCGCTCGTACCTGACGTACCGGGCCAACGAACTGAAGCGGAATCCGCCGGGCCGGGGAATCGGGCCGGGCGGCGCGGCGCGGTAGCCCACGCCACCGCCGCGCCGGCAGGGCGCGGCGGTGGCCATAGCCGGTGGTCACTCGAGCAGGGCCTCCAGCTTGTCGAAGCTGCCGGTCCAGCCCATGGTCATGCCGCCGCGCTGCTTCACGAATTCGGCCAGGTCCGCCGCGGTGGCTTCCCGCGGCTCCCATCGCACGGTCACGCGCGTGCGGTCCGGACCTTCCGCCGTCAGTTCCACGGTCGTCAGCATGGCGAGCGGCCAGTCCTTGAAGAAGGGCGGGCGCACGATGTTTTCCTGGGCATCGCAGAACTGCTGGGTGTAGACGACGCGGTTGGGCCCGGCCAGTTCGAGGTACCTGATGAGCCCGTGCATTTCCGGGCCATCGCCGAACTTCATTGCATACAGCGAACTTCCGCCGACTCGCGGCTCGGCACGCAGGAAGCGCATGGTCGCGCCGGTGGGCGGCGTCCACTGGACAACATGTTCCGGATCGGTCCACATCTGGTACATCAGCTCGATGCCTGCATCGAACGAACGCGTGATGAAGAACTGTTCCTTGCCCGCGCCGTGTTTGCCGAGGTATTCGGCGAGCCGGTCCCAGGTGGATTCGCCACCGGCCTTCCTGATGAAGCCGCGCGTCTGCTCGGCCACTTCGGGTGTGGCAAAGGTCATGCTCATGTCCAGCTGCGTGCGGCCATTGCGTTCAGTGAACAGGGCGGTAACGCGAAACAGCGGCGGGCGGTCCTTGTGACCGCCATGGTCATAGACCATGCGCTCGCGCGGCACCACCTCGAGGTACTGTGTGGTGTTCTCGTAGTCCGTGCCGTCGGGGCCGTGCATGGTGTAGTGCCAGTTGCCTCCGGTGCGCAGGTCATGGCTGTGCGTGGTGATGGTGAAGCCGCGCGGGCCCCACCACTGCGCCACTTCTTCCGGAATGGTCCACGCTTCCCATACTGCCTTGAGCGGTGCGTCGTAGACACGGGTGAGAGAGATGGTGGCGGACTTATTTCTTGCGGCCATGACGGGTTCCTTGGGTCTTTGTCTTCAGATAGGCGCCGAGTCGATCAAGCTGTTCTTCCCAGGCAATGCGGTGCTGTTCCAGGAAATCCACTGCCTCTTCCAGCGGTGCGCCATTGATGCGGCACGGGCGGTACTGCGCATTGCGTCCCTTGCTGACGAGGCCGGCACTCTCGAGCACCTTCAGGTGCTTGGTGACCGCGGGCAGGGTCATGTTCTTCAGGAACGGCCCGGCAAGGTCCGACACATTGGCTTCGCCCTCACTGAGGCGCGCCAGCATGGCTCGCCGCGTGGGGTCGGCCAGCGCGGCGAAGGTGCGGCTGAGCTGGTCAGACATGATATTTACCCAGTGGTTAATTAACCAATAGGTAAAGTATAGGCAACACAACGAGCAACTGTCCAGCGCACCATTCCTGAATTGCAGCGAATCTTTCTGGTTGTGAATGCCCGGGCAAGTGTTGACATGAAACCTTTTGCGCGTAGAGTGCGCGCCGCTATGAACCACCGACTCCAATCACTATTCGCGAAGAACGCGCGGCATTGCTTGCCGGCGCGCTCGTGCCCCTTTGCGGGCAACGCGTATGAAGATCTGCCCCGGCAGATGAGCTGACCCTTCTCCAATTCGGAAGGGTCGGCCATGTGGCGACCCTTCGGATGTGCTCCCAAAGCCCCGATGGCGATCGCCACTCGGGGCTTTGTCGTTTTCGCACCGGGGAAGTCCCGGCAGGGCAGTGGGGCTCTGCCGGGCAAGGAAGAAGGAAATGTTGTCATGAGCCAGAGTGCATACGAGGTGATGGCCGTCGAAGGCGGCGCACCGGTGAAGATGTGGACACGGGGCGTGCCGGTCGAGGAGGGCGCACGCGCGCAGCTGACGAATGTGGCGCGCATGCCGTTCGTGCACAGCCACGTGGCGGTGATGCCGGACGTGCATGTGGGCATCGGCGCGACCGTGGGCTCGGTAGTGGCAACGCAGGGCGCCGTCATCCCCGCTGCGGTGGGCGTGGACCTGGGCTGCGGCATGATGGCCGTCGCCACCACGCTGCGTGCCGGGCAGCTGCCGGATTCGCTGGCAGGGCTGCGTCGTCGCATCGAGCTGGCCGTGCCGCATGGTTTCGTGACCGATCGGGACTACGCCTTCAAGGGCTCCTGGCGCGAGACGCCCGAGGCTGTGAGTGCGCGTTGGGCCTCGCTGGCCGAGCGTCATGCGCGCATCGTCGCGCGCCGTCCGAAGATCTCGACCAAGCAGCCGCAGGCGCAGCTGGGAACACTGGGTGGAGGTAACCACTTCATCGAGCTGTGCCTGGACACGACGGGGGCGCTGTGGGTGATGCTGCACTCGGGTTCGCGCGGTGCGGGCAACCGCATCGGACAGGTGTACATCGAGCTGGCACGCGAGGACATGCGCCGCCACTTCATCAACCTGCCGGATCGCGACCTGGCGTACCTGGTCGAGGGCACTGAGCACTTCGACGACTACGTGGAGGCGATGAGCTGGGCGCAGGACTACGCTGCCGAGAACCGTCGCGCCATGATGGAGTCGGTGCTGGCCGTGCTGCGCAGCGAGCTGCCGCGCTTCATGACGCACGATGTAGCGGTGAACTGTCACCACAACTACGTGTCACGCGAAGCGCACTTCGGTGCGGACGTGTGGGTGACCCGCAAGGGCGCCGTGCGTGCCGGCCGTGGCGAGCTGGGCATCATTCCGGGTTCGATGGGGGCGCGTTCCTTCATCGTGCGCGGGCTGGGCAATGCCGAGAGCTTCGAGAGCTGCAGCCACGGCGCAGGTCGTCGGATGTCGCGCACCGAGGCACGCAAGCGCTTCACGGTGACCGACCACAAGGCAGCCACCGAGGGCGTCGAGTGCCGCAAGGACGCGGGCGTGGTCGATGAGACGCCCGCGGCCTACAAGGACATCGAGGCCGTGATGGCTGCGCAGGGCGACCTGGTGGAGGTCGTGGCCACGCTGAAACAGGTGCTGTGCGTGAAGGGTTGAGGGGAAGTCCCGGCAGGGCAATGGGGCCGTGCCGGGCGAGACATGGAACAAGTGATCAACGAGATGAACATGGACAAGGAAATCGACAAGCCGTTCAGCGTGAGCTTGAGCTTCAACGACCACATGCGCGATCTGGGCGAAGCGGTCATGAATACGCGGGTCGTCCGGGCGCTCGATATTGCAGCGGCCAGCTATCCGATACACCGGCAGGTGCGCTGTGCCGCGCGCCGGCCCATGGAGCAGGTCTTTGACGATCTGGCGCTGAAGTCCGGCCTCGCCGCGCAGCGTCTGTACGCCGGTTCGCTGTTGCTGGACGGTCCGGGCGTGTTCGTGCAGGTCAATGGATACCGCAAGCTCACCTACTGCTCCTGCACGTTCAAGCTGTGGGCGCGGGACATCGCGCTTGCCGAAGCGACGATCGCGAAGCTGTTCCGCGTCGTCGGTGATGATCGCGTCCGCAGCCAGCTGTTCGTCGTTGAATGGCGCATGCGTGATCGGGACGGCGACGCGGCATCAGCCACTTTTGAGGAAGTTGCCGATGATGTGCTCGTGGACGAGGCCTACCCGATGCTGGCCGAACCCGTGGATCAGTTCATCGATCGCTACGTGCAGGCACCCGAGTCGGTGCTGATCCTGCTGGGACCGCCGGGCACAGGCAAGACGCGACTGGTGCGCGCAATCCTGGGCGCGATGTCCCGACGCAAGGGCGACAGTGCCGAGGTGCTCTACACGGCCGACAAACAGGTGTTGCGATCAGACAGCATCTTCGTCGACTTCGTCACCGGTTCGCACGATGCCTTCGTCATCGAGGACGCCGACTACCTGCTGCAGTCGCGCACCGACGGCAACGCAGACCTGCACCGCTTCCTGATGGTGGCGGACGGAGTTGTGCGCACCGAAGGCCGCAAGCTGCTGTTCACCACGAACGTGCCCAATGCCGGCGCGATCGACGAGGCGCTGCTGCGTCCGGGCCGCTGCTTCGCGGCAGTAACCGTGCGGCGGCTGACACGCGATGAGGGCCATCGGCTGGCATTGCGCCTGTGCGATGGCGATGCGGCGCGGGCCTCGCGGGTCCTTGCCAGTGCGATGCAGACCGACCAGCGGACGGTGTCGGCGGCCGAGGTCTACCAGGCCATGCGGCAGCCGCCGCAACCGGTTGCGCAGTCGATGCCACCACGGGTCAGGGCCACAGCATGAACAGCAATTCGATGGAGAAGGCGCTGGCGGCCGATGACGCCTCGGTGCGGCTCAAGGCTGCGCTGGCGGCGGGCTCCGATCCCGATCCGCACCTGCTCGAGACGCTGGTCGCGCGCTGTGCGGTGGAGCCGGACTTCTACGTGCGCGACATGCTCACGTGGGCGCTGATTCGTCTTCCGCACGCGGCAACGGTGCCGCGGCTGCTGGTGGAACTGCATGCGCAGAATCCGCAGGCCCGCAGCCAGGCATTGCACACGCTGTCGAAGATCGCCGATGCCAGTGCGTGGCCGGCGATCTCCCCCGCGCTGCTGCGCGATGCAGACGATGAGGTTGCGCGCAGCGCGTGGCGTGCAGCTGTGGTGCTGGTGCCGGAAGGGCAGGAGCCTGCGCTGGCCGCGGAGCTTGCGACCCAGTTCGGGCGCGGCGACCGCAGCCTGCAGCTCAGCCTGAGCCGGGCGCTGATCGGGCTGGGCAATCAGGCCGTGGAGCCGGTGTTGCGCGAGGCGATGGGAAGCCCGGATCCGCTGGTCCGTGCGCACGCGGGTGCAACGGAGAAGCTGCTGCGCAATCCGGATGCCGCGTTCGAGCCAGACTTGAAGGAAGCCAGGCGGGTGTTCGTGCTCAGCAAGGAGCGCGGCTAACCGAACCGGATGCGTGCGGCCTCGTACACGTCACGCGGCAGCGGCCCGCGCGCTGCCGCGCGGGCGTTGTCCCGCAGGTGTGCGGGGTTCGCCGTGCCGACGATGGTCGTGGACATGTCGGGGTTGGAGATCGTGAAGCGCAGCATGAACTCCATCGGGGTCATGTCGCCAAGC
>Ga0164241_10006083_pt1 | contig 11082 bp, 11 predicted proteins | sample OricomyardsoilBY_FD_108780 | JGI IMG/M metagenome (GOLD analysis project Ga0164241, IMG submission 108780) | Backyard soil microbial communities from Emeryville, California, USA - Original compost - Back yard soil (BY) | ecosystem: Environmental > Terrestrial > Soil > Unclassified | place: USA... | reverse complement strand
GCGCAAGGTCGACGGCACCGAGATCCTGCGCCGCGTCGAGAAGTACGGCGTGACCGTGATGTGTGCGGCGCCGGCCGTCGTGGCCGCCGTGCTCGACGCCGCGCCCCGGTGGAAGGCGGAGCGGGAGGGCGAGATTCCTGGTCGGAACCGAACCCGGATCATCGTCGCGGGTGCGCCGCCGCCGACGAAGACCGTCGCGCGGGTGGAGGCGGAGCTCGGGTGGGAGTTCATCCAGATCTACGGCCTCACCGAGACCTCGCCGCTGCTCACCATCAACCGCAGTCGCTCGGAGTGGGACGGCTTGGAGCCGGCCGACCGCGCCTCGAAGCTGGTCCGTGCAGGGACGCCGGCGATCGGCGTGGCCCTCGACGTCGACGACGAGGGCGAGGTGCTGGCGCGTTCCAACGTCTGCCTGGAGGGCTACTGGCAGCAACCGGAGGAGAGCGCGCGGGCCCTGGCGGACGGCTGGTTCCACACCGGGGACGGCGGACTGCTCGACGACGAGGGCTACCTCAACATCTCGGACCGGAAGAAGGACGTGATCATCACCGGTGGGGAGAACGTCTCCTCGATCGAGGTCGAGGACGCGATCTTCAGCCATCCGGACGTCGCCGAGGTCGCGGTCATCGGCGTACCCGACGAGAAGTGGGGCGAGACCATCAAGGCCCTCGTGGTCAGGGCCGAGGGCTCGGCCCTGACCGAGCGGGAGCTCATCGACTACGTGAAAGGGAAGGTCGCCCGCTACAAGGCGCCGACGTCGGTCGAGTTCCGCGACGTCCTGGCGCGCACCGCGACCGGGAAGCTGCAGAAGTTCAAGCTGCGCGCGCCGTACTGGGAGGGCCGGGAGCGGCAGGTCAACTAGTGGCGACGCTGGCTGAGGTGGTGGACCTGGTCCACGGCTGGTACCCACCTGAGACCGCCGAGGAGTGGGACGCCGTCGGGCTGGCCGCGGGCGCCCCGGACGCCGAGGTACGCCGGATCCTCCTCGCCGTCGACCCGGTGCTGCCGATCGCCCAGGAAGCGGCCGCGTGGGACGCCGACCTCCTGCTCACCCACCACCCGTTGTTCCTGCAGGGTGTCCACGGGGTCGCCGAGACCACACCCAAGGGCCGCACCCTCGCGACGCTCACCCGTGCCGGCTGTGGCCTGCTCACTGCGCACACCAACGCCGACCACGGCAGCCCCGGGGTGTCCGATGCTCTCGCTCGTGCGCTCGGACTGACCGAGGCCCGCCCGATCCAGGCGCACGGCGTCCCTCTCGACAAGCTCGTCGTGTTCGCTCCGTCGACCGACGCTGAAGCCGTCCGGACGGCGATAGCCGATGCGGGCGCGGGCAGGATCGGCGACTACGACAGCTGCTCGTGGACGGTCACCGGTGAGGGCCGGTTCCGGCCGCTGGCGGGCGCCCACCCGGTGATCGGGCGCGTCGGCGACCTGGAGCGGCTCGAGGAGGTGCGGATCGAGGCGGTGCTGCCCCGCTCGCGCCGCGCGGCGGTCGTCCGGGCGATGCTGGCCGCGCACTCCTACGAGGAGGTCGCCTTCGACGTGATCGAGCTGGTGGACGCCGGCAACGCCCGCACCGGCATGGGTCGGGTCGGCGTCGTCGCCGAGACCACGCTCGGGAGGTACGCCGAACAGGTCGCCGAGGCGCTGCCGCCGACCGCGCGCGGGGTGCTGATCGGCGGCGACCATGACCGCGTCGTACGTCGGGTTGCGGTGTGCGGTGGGTCCGGTGACTTCCTTCTCGCCGAGGCGCTGGGGACGGGCGCGGACGTCTACGTCACCAGCGACCTGCGCCACCATGTCGCCGGCGAGTTCCTGGAGAAGGGCGGCCCGGCACTGCTCGACGTCAGTCACTGGGCGGCCGAGTGGACCTGGCTGCCGGCGCTGGCCGCCCGGCTGGGCGAGGCGCTGGCCGATCAGGAGCCGGGCGATACGGTGGAGGTCCGGGTGAGCACCATCTGTACCGACGTGTGGCAGGGCCGCGCGTGACCCACCGACCCGGAGATCCCGAGGAGAGTGTGTGAAGGCCGACCCGTCCGCCCAGGTGCGACTGCTGGACCTCCAGGACCTGGACTCGCGCGCCGACCAGCTGCGCCACCAGAGACGCTCACTCCCTGAGCACGGTCGGCTGATCGAGCTCGCGGAGGCCAGGGCCCGGATCGACGGGGAGAGCCAGGACGCGCGGATCGTGGTGGAGGACCTGACCGCCGACCAGGCCAAGGTCGATGCCGATGTCGAGCTGGTCAAGGCCCGACGCGAGCGCGACCAGCAGCGTCTCGACCAGGGGCTGGTCAGCAACCCCAAGGACATCCAGCGGATGCAGCAGGAGATGGTCTCGCTCGAGCGCCGCATCACCTCGCTCGAGGACGACGAGATCGAGGTGATGGAGCGGCTCGAGGAGGCGCAGGCCACCCTCGACACCCTGACCGGGCAGCTGACCGACACCGACAAGGAGGTCGAGCAGACCACCGCGGCCCGCGACGCGAAGCTGGCCGAGATCGACCAGTCGCTCGGGGAGCTCGACACGCAGCGCACGCCGCTCGCCGCCGACCTGCCCGGCGACCTGCTGACCCTCTATGACCGGCTCCGCGAGAGCAAGGGCGGGGTGGGCGCCGCACTGCTGCGGGCCCGCCAGTGCGGCGGCTGCATGCTCGACCTCGACAACGCCGAGCTGGCGACGATCCGGGCCTCCGCGGACGACGACGTCATCCGCTGCGAGGAGTGCAGCCGGATCCTGGTCCGCACCGGCGAGAGCGGGCTGTGAACCAACCCGTTCGAAGGGTGGTCATCGAGGCCGATGGCGCCTCCCGCGGAAACCCCGGTCGTGCGGCGTACGGCGCGCTGGTCAAGGACGCCGACACCGGCCGGGTGCTCGCGGAGGACGGCACCACCATCGGCGTGGCCAGCAACAATGTTGCGGAGTACCGCGGGCTGATCGCCGGGCTCACCATGGCGCAGACCGTCGCCCCCGAGGCCGACATCGAGGTCCGGATGGACTCCAAGCTCGTCGTCGAGCAGATGAGCGGCAACTGGAAGATCAAGCATCCCGACATGAAGCCGCTGGCGCTCGAGGCGAACCGGCTGGCGACAGCGCGACCGGGCGGCACGACGTACACCTGGGTCGCGCGGGAGCAGAACAAGCACGCCGACCGGCTCGCGAACGAGGCCCTCGACGGAGAACGTTCCGGTGTCACCTTCCACATAGATGCCCCCTCGCCGGAGCCGCCGGGGCTCCTCCCCGAGGAGCCGGACTCGGCGGTGGAGCAGGCCGAGAGTCCCGTCTCGCGCGGGTGGGGCCCTCCCGATGGGCCGGTGACCACGCTGGTCCTGGTGCGGCACGGCGCGACCGGTCTCACGGCGTCCAAACGCTTCTCGGGCGGGCTGGCCGGGAGCAACCCGGGTCTCACCGACGACGGGCGCGCGCAGGTGCGCGAGGTGGCTGACTGGTTGTCGCCGATCGGGGAAGCGGTTCACGTCGTGGTCACCTCGCCGGTGCGGCGTACCCGTGAGTCGGCCGAGATCCTGGCCGACCGGCTCGGCGTCGGCTTGGTGGAGGAGCCGGGGTTCGCCGAGATGGAGTTCGGGACGTGGGACGGCCTGACGTTCGAGGAGGTGCAGGAGAACCGGCCCGACGAGATCGACGCCTGGCTCGGCTCGCTCGACGTCGCGCCGGGTGGTGGTGAGTCGTTCCGCGAGGTCGAGAAGCGGGTGCTCGACGCACTGTCGCGGGTCCTCGAGAGGTACTCCGGCAAGACCGTCGTCGTGGTCACGCACGTGACGCCGATCAAGACCCTGGTCGCCCACGCCATCGATGCGCCGCTCTCCGCGCTGTTCCGGATGGAGCTCTCCACGGCGTCGGTCAGCGTCGTGTCCTTCTTCGGCGACCCTGGTAGCGACGACATCCACGCCTCGCTCCGCCTCTACAACGCCCAGGCACCAGGAGCCGGGCAGATGCTCGACCCGCAGCGATGGTGAGCCGGGTCAGAGCTCGCTGACCACCACGTCGAGCTGGGTGCCGGTCTTCGTCGGCGGCCCGACGTCGACCTGCCAGCCCAGGTCGGTCAGCAAGGTCGCGAACGCTCCCGGCGTGCGCGCGTCCCGCCCGTCCTCGAGCACCGCCCGGACCAGCCGTCCCTTCGTCGCCTTGTTGAAATGACTCACGACCTGCCGCTTCCCGTTCACCTCGTGCAGCACGCGGACCGTGACGGTCCGCGGCCCGAGGTCGGGGGACGGCCGCCAGAAGCCGGCGTACGTCGTCGAGCGGAGGTCGACGACCAGTCCGCGGCCGGCCATGGCCTCCACGACCGGGTCGAGGTGCCGACGCCAGAAGGCAGCGACACCGCCGACCCCGGGCAGGTTGACCCCGCCACTCAAGCGGTACGCCGTGATCCGCTCGGCCGGGCGCACCACGCCGTACAAGGACGAGACGATCGCGACTCGTGCCAGAGCTCGTCGATGGGCAGACGCGTCCAGCGTGGTGAGTCCGAGCGCCTCGTACAGCACGCCCGTGTAGACCCGCTCGGCCGGGGCGGACGGTAGCTCCGCCAGTCGCCGGTTCCGGCGGACGTCCTCGATCTGCGCGGGGCTCAGTCCCAGCACCTGGAGGGCATGCTCTTCGGGCCCGCGACACAGCTCGTTGAGCGCGTCCCGCACCCGGCGACGCGGCCCCGCCAAGGGACCGGCGTCCGGATCGACGGGCTTGCCGCGACGCGGTCGCTCCTTGCCTTCGCTCGGTGGTAGCAGGATCAGCACGCGGCGAGGCTAGCGACCCGATCCGATCACCAGGGCGTGTTGGCAAACACCTGGCCTGCTGCGCGCCGCCCCACGGGCGCTCCGCTGCGTTGCCGTCGCTCGTAGATGGGGCCCACAGCGACGTCGCTCCGGCGCGTTGCGGAGCATCCCGTGGATGCGACGCTCGGGACGGCCAGCCGCTTACCAACACGCCCTAGGGTGTGGGCATGTCCTCGAGCCGAGTGGTCCGGGTCCACGCCCGTGACGAGGTCGCCGCGCAGTCGCTGCGCGACGGGATCTCGCGGATCCAGTCCGAGCTCGAGGTCACGCCTGGCTTCGCCCCTGACGTGGAGGAGGCGGCCACCCGCGCGGCCGCGAGTCCGCGGCTGCCCGACCTGGACCGCACCGACATCCCGTTCGTGACCATCGACCCGGCGTCGTCGATGGACCTCGACCAGGCGCTCCACCTCGAGCGCGACGGCTCGGGGTTCGTCGTGCACTACGCGATCGCCGACGTCGCCGCCTTCGTCCGGCCCGGCGACCCGATCGACGTGGCCTCCCACGCGCGCGGGGAGACGCTGTACGGCGCGGACTCCAAGGTCCCGCTGCACCCGACCTCGCTGTCGGAGGGGGCGGCCTCCCTGCTGCCCGACCAGGTGCGCCCGGCCCTGCTGTGGACCATCCACGTCGACGACACCGGGGAGGGCACCGACGTCCATGTCGAGCGCGCCCGGGTCCGCTCGCGCGCCAAGCTCGACTACGTGGGTGTCCAGAAGTCGATCGACGACGGCACCGCCGACGAGGTGCTGCGACTGCTGAAGGAGGTGGGCGAGCTCCGGCTCCAGCGCGAGGCCGCACGCGGCGGCATCTCGCTCCCGCTGCCGGAGCAGGAGGTCGAGGTCATCGGTGACGAGTGGTCGCTCGAGTTCCGCTCGATGATCCCGGCCGAGACCTGGAACGCGCAGATCTCCATGCTGACCGGCTTCGCGGCGGCATCCCTCATGGTCTACGCCCGCGTCGGCCTGCTGCGCACCCTGCCTCCGCCGCAGGCGCGCGACGTCCAGCGTCTGCACCGGATCGCGCGGGCGCTGCACCTCGACTGGCCCGCCGAAGAGCTCTACCCGGACTTCATCCGCGGTCTCGACTCCCGCAAGCCCGCCGAGGCGGCGATGATCACCGCCAGCGCCCGGCTGCTGCGCGGAAGCGGCTACGTCGCCTTCGACGGCGAGGTGCCCGCAGATCCGGTGCACGCCGCCCTTGCCTCGGAGTACGCCCATGTCACCGCGCCGCTGAGACGCCTGGGCGACCGGTACGCCGGAGAGATCTGCGTCGCGCTCTGCGCCGGCAACGAGGTCCCGGACTGGGTGCTGAGCAAGCTCCACGACGTCCCCGAGGTGATGAAGGACGCCGGCCGGCGCGCCGCGCAGTACGAAGCGATGGTCCTCGACCTGGTCGAGGCCGGCATCCTCCAGCACCGCGTAGGGGAGTCCTTCGACGGTGTCGTCACCGACGTCGACGAGAAGGACGACACCCGGGGCAAGGTCACCATCCAGGAGCCGGCCGTCGAGGCCCGACTCACCGGCCCGGGACGACTCCCGCTCGGCACCGAGGCCGGTGTCCGGTTGACCCAGGCCGACGTGAACTCCCGGTCGGTGGTCTTCGAGCTCGCCTGATCCGGGCGCGGAGGGTGACGAGTGTGCCGAATCCCACGCCGAATATGTGGCCGAGGATTTCCCATCGGCCCGGGCAGCCGCTTAACCTGTCCTTGAGACTTCGTCAGGCGGTTTCCGACCGGCGCATCCCCCCTTTGCCGGATCTCGGGGACGTCTGGCGACGGGCTCGTGGCAACCCCCCATCGCCACGGCCCACAGTGCCGACCGCCCCATCCGCGCCGCTCGTGCGCGGTTGGGGCGGTCGTGTCATCGGGGTGTGAACGTGACCCTGGCTGCGGAGTGCTCAGCGTGGATTCAGGCTCAGGTCAGGCGCTGGTCGAGGAACCGGACCGTCCGAGCCATCGCCGCGTTGAACGCCGGACCGAAGGCGTGCCCGTCGTCGTACCACTGGAGCTGGGCGTCCACGCCCGCTCGGCGCATCGCCCGGTACGTCGCACCGGCCCAGGTCGGAGGACAGGTGTCGTCCAGGCGCCCGTGCACGAGGAGCACCGGCTCGGTGATCTGGTCGAAGTAGGGACGGGAGGAGTTCTCGCGCCAGAAGCGAGGGTTCTGTGCCGGCGTGCCGTGGCGGCGAGTCAGCAGCTCCCGAAGAACCGCGTCGCCGGGATCGGGGCGGATGAACTGTGCGTAGTTCTGACCCTCGAGGGACGAGACCGAGGCCCAGGCCACGGCCGCCTGCACCAGTCCCGGGTCGGCGACCAGTGCCTTCATGACGACGCCACCACCCATTGACCTCCCGAAGACGGCGATCCGGTCGTCGTCGACCGGGACGTCCGACGTACGTCGTAGCGCCTTGACCGCGTTGATCACGTCGGCGCTGTATCCCAGCCGCATGCGGGCCTGCAGCAGCGGGTCGTCATCGGACTCCGCGTGGTTGCGGTAGTCGACGTGCAGCGCGACGTACCCCTGCGCCGCCAGGTAGCCCCGCTCGCGCGTCATGCCCTGACCGCGCACATAGATCGCCGGGTCGATGTAGCCGTGGGCCAGCACCACCGCCGGGAACGGACCTCGACCACGCGGCACGTTGAGGACACCGCTGATCGTGTACAACTCCTGACCGCGCCGCGTCACGCTGCGGCTGCGATAGGTCACGTCGTACGACGTGTAGGCGGGCGTCTCCTCCCGGATCGCGCCCAGACGCAACCGGTCACCGCGGTGTCGCTGCGCCGCCAAACCGAGGACGGAGACGGGGTGCGGCGGCTCGCTCCGGGCAGGAGCGCTCTCCCCGGGGTCGGAGGACGGGGTCGGGCTGATGCTCGGTGACTCCGCGCCCGGCGTGGAGGAGTCGCCAGGGTCGGTGCTGCTGCAGCCGGTCAGGAGGACGCCGCCCGCCGCGAGGGCGACCAGGATCCGGCACGGTGGATGCATCGAGCACCTCCGGGTCGATCGGCCTCTGCGGTCACGGTAGCCGCCGTACGGTGGGCAGATGATCGGGCGCGTGCTGCCAACCGCCGCCACTCTCGTGGTGGCGACGGCGCTACTGGTCTCGTGCGGCGAGTCCCGGACGCGCTCGACCTCACCATCGGACACCTCGGCACCACCCACGCCGGTGCACGCCCCGCCACACGTGCGCGAAGCCGCGCAGATCGTCCCGGCGGGTCCGGTCACGAGCGACGGGCGTCCACGACGGGCGATGCTGAGCATCCCGGCTCTGGGGCTGCACGACCTCGTCGTCGTTCCGTACGGCGGCCGGACCGACGACGCCGCCGGCACCCGAATCCAGGACCGCGGCCTGGCGGCCAGCCCGTATGGACCCAGGGGAGGCGTCGGGCCCGGGGGCCTGGGGAACTACCAGATCACGGCCCACCGGACCTCCTCGACCGAGGCCTTCCGGCGGTTGCCCTCCCTACGCGTCGGCCAGGTGGCTGTCGTGCGGGCGGGCGGTCTCCGCTACGTCTATGAGATCCGCCGCACTCGCGAGACCTCGTTCCGTTCTGCGCGGTCACTGGCCGAGCAGCGTGCGGCGGTCCCAGGGCACCCCGGCGCTCCGGCGACCCGAGCGTTCCTCACCCTCTCGACCTGCGCGACGCTCGAGGACCACGCGGCCGGCAACTATTGGGCCGACTCGCTCCACAACCCCGAGCACCGCATCGACAAGGTCGGCGTCCTCGTGCAGACGGCGCCTGCATGACCCGAGACGACGTGCTCGCCTTCTGCCTCGGCCTGCCCGCGGCGGAGGAGACCTACCCGTTCGGCGACGAGGTCGCGGTGCTCAAGGTCGGCGGCAGGATGTTCGCACTGGTGTCCCTCGACGGCGAGCCGGTGGTCAACCTCAAGTGCGACCCCGCGCGGGCGCTCGAGCTGCGCGCGGCGTACGCCGATATCCGTCCTGGGTACCACCAGGACAAGCGGCACTGGAACTCGGTCGACCTCGACGGCTCCGTCGAGGACGACGTGATACGCGGCCTGGTCGAGGACTCCTACGACCTGGTCGTCGCGAAGCTTCCCCGAGCGGTGCGTGACGGTCTGACGCGCGGGCAGCGCTGACCGGCTACTCGGTCTCGCGCTCCGGCAGGTCCGGTCGGACGAAGTAGTCACTCGCCTGCGAGACCCACCAGGCCTCAACCGTCCGCAGCCAGGTCGGTGGCTCGAGCGTCCCCGCGCAGATCGAGATCACGTCCGGCCACGCCGCTGCGCGCCAGAACAGTGAGCCGCCGCAGGTGCGGCAGAACCCGTACTCCGCCTCGGGCACCGGGAACCAGGTCAGCTGTTGGCCGGGATCGTCGATCGCGACGTCCGTTGCCGCCGCGGACGTCGCCGCCATGTGGTGCCCGGTGAACCGCCGACAGCGCCGGCAATGGCAGTCGATGACCGGGCGGAGCGGACCCGACACGGCGTACCGCACCGCTCCGCAGAGGCACTGCCCGGTGTTCTGCCGGGTGTTCTCTTCGACGTCTGACACGACCCGAGCGTGACCGAGATCCGGCGTACGGCGCAACGGTGTCGCGAGCGCTCGGCGTAGGAGACGAGCGTCACGCTCCGGAGGGTGTCCTTGATGCTCCTCGGTCACGTAGCGCCTGCTACATTTGGCGGTGGCGAGACGGTCTCGCCGAGCGTTAGAAGGAAGCACCATGTCGCACGTCATCCGAGTCTCACAGTCCGCCGGCGCCGCCAAGGTCGCGCGCGTCACCGAGGCTCTGCGGAACAGCTGGACCCAGGCCCGCCTCACCGACCGGGAGCTGCTGGACCTGCGCACCAACCTCGTGCGCCACGTCGGCTGAGAGCCGTCCGCGCGCACCTCCCCGACGGGACGGTGACCCGGCTCCGGGCAACAGCCTGACAACAGACATGGCCGTGGGTCTTGCCGAAAGTAAAAACTTGAGTCACGGTGGGTCGGTATGTCGCTCGCGGCGGGGGCCGCGGAGTGGAGATCTCGCGCTGGGGGCGCGAAGGGGGAAGCATGAGGAACTCGCGTGCACTCGTGGCGGGGATCGCGGTCGCCGGACTGGCGGTCATCCTGCCGACGCCGGCACAGGCGGTGAACCGAAACATCACGATCGTCGTCCACCGCGGACTGCACAGCACCGTCGGTGAGGACACGCTGCCGTCACAGAGCAACGCCTATGACAACGGGTTGTGTGCCGAGACTGATGTCCGGTACAGCTCGGACCACCAGTTCATCCAGTCCCACGACCCGACCGGGCTGCGGGTGTTCGGACATCCGGACAAGATCGCCAAGACGCGGTTCGCGACGATCCGCACGTGGCGCACCCTCAAGGGTGGGCAGCAGGCGCCGACCGCGACCGAGTCGTTCAATCTGGTCCGTGACCGGAAGGCCTGCCTGTACATGGAGATCACGCAGCAGTGGCCCAACGCGAGGCTGCAGCAGCTGGAGAACGAGGCGCGGGCCGCCAACGTGCTGCCGTACCTGCACCTGTACACGGCGTCGAAGGCGAACCTGCGCTGGTTCCACGCCAACGCCTGGAACATCGGCTGGAAGGCGTACGAGAACCCCCGGACGAACGACCTGACCGACCTGCACCCGGCGTTCGTACTGGTCCGGCCGGAGTGGCAGTCCGTGACCACCACCAACCGACTGCACGCGCATGGGGTGCTGGCAGGTGGCGGCGTCTCGGGCCAGACCGCGATGTGGCGGGCGATGGATCGCAACGACGACATCGCGACCACCGACTCGGGTCTGTCTGCGAAGACCTGGCGCGCCAGCCACCCGTGACGTCCGCCTGAAAGGGTCGGTTCGACCTCGACCAACATGAGCCAGATTCCAGGCCACCCACCGGCGGGCGTCACGAGACCCGGTGACCATGTCTGGGGCCGAGGCCGAAGCCATCTCCCGGTGGTCTCGTGACGCTCGCTGGCGCTCACTCCTCGACCGCCGGGGATCCCGTGGTCTTGACGGGCTCGACCGTCGACTACCCGCTGGCGGTCGAGGAGCGTCGGCCCGGGCCCGAGGGACGAGGGGCTGAGCGACGCGTCACGAGACCCGGTACCGGTGCCTGGGGCCGGGGCCGAAGCCATCTCCCGGTGGTCTCGTGACGCTCGCTGGCGCTCACTCCTCGACCGCCGGGGGTCCCGTGGTCTTGACGGGCTCGACTGTCGACTACCCGCTGGCGGTCGAGGAGCGTCGGCTCGGGCCCGAGGGACGAGGGGCTGAGCGACGCGTCACGAGACCCGGTACCGGTGCCTGGGGCCGGGGCCGAAGCCATCTCCCGGTGGT
>Ga0164241_10006082_pt1 | contig 11084 bp, 6 predicted proteins | sample OricomyardsoilBY_FD_108780 | JGI IMG/M metagenome (GOLD analysis project Ga0164241, IMG submission 108780) | Backyard soil microbial communities from Emeryville, California, USA - Original compost - Back yard soil (BY) | ecosystem: Environmental > Terrestrial > Soil > Unclassified | place: USA... | reverse complement strand
GTTACGGATGCTGAAGTAGAAGATACCGGATCTTTTATTATACAAGGAGATGTACCTCAACCAGAAATAAATTGCGCGGAATTTTATCAGATGTGCAACGGCAACCGATTAATGACTGCCTTCCAGGGAAATTTGTTAGTTGCTAACCCATACAACAACGGACTGTTGTCCTATGGAATCATTTTTAAAAAGCCTGAAGAATGGACTCGCAATGATGGATTAAACTTTCAAAATACTGACAGCATTATTAAATTTCTCTCAAACAGGTTTGCTCGTTGGGATGAACGTTACCGACAATTATTTCGCTCAACAACTTTTTTTGTTGGTTTGCCTACGAGAAAAATTTCATTGAATAAACCGTGGAAAAATAATCGCCCTTTGCCGATAACGCTTATTGGAGATGCCGCTCATTTAATGCCGCCGTTTGCGGGACAGGGTGTGAATATTGGATTGGTGGACACGGTTGTTTTATCCGATAATCTAACAAATGGAAAATTTGAAACTATAGAAGCTGCCATCAGCGATTATGAACAAAAAATGTTTTTATACGCAACCCAGGCACAATTGGAATCGGGCAGGAATGAAATAGAGATGCATGATCGGGATTTTTCTTTTCAAAAATTTTTTTAAACACTGGTTCGTGTATTTCATGTAAAGCCGATGGGTAAATAAATAAGCAAAAGAGGGTCATATCGGCGAATAGCTTTTTTTAATGAGGTCTGTATTATCATATTATTTGATACAGGCACGGTTTTTAATACAATCTGAGAAAGAGAATTGACTGAAATCACTTTTATTAAACAAATCAAATTGTTGCAAGTTTTGTGGCCTTTGTTTTTTGTACGATATGTGTCATTCTATTGATGAAATTACACCATATAAAACGCTCTAAAATAATTCAGGCCGCTAACAAGCGGCCTGAATTATTTACCTGGTTAATTTCTTTTCTTTATTTCACACTCACCTGATAGATCGTTACCTGGTGATATATTTCTCCCGGTTTCAAAATCGTTGACGGGAAACTGGGTTTGTTGGGAGAATCGGGAAAATGCTGCGTTTCCATCGCGAGCGCTGAATGTAGTGTTAATGGTTGGTTGCCGCGATTTGTAAATTTACCGTCGAGGAAATTCCCCGTGTAAAATTGCAAACCAGGTTGCGTGGTATAAACATCCATTGTTCTTCCACTGATAGAATCAGAAAGTGAAGCAACTTTTTCTATCGAACTATCTTTTCTGTTTAAAACAAAATTATGGTCATAACCACCCTTCACATCAGCAAAATCTTTTCCGATTTTTTTTGGTGTTCTGAAATCAAAGGGAGTGCCTGCAACAGATTTTATTTCGCCTGTGGGAATTAGCGTGCTGTCGACCGGTGTATAGCTGTCTGCATCTATCATCAATGTTTCATCCAGAATAGAATTACTTACATCGCCTGATAAATTGAAATAACTGTGGTTGGTTAAATTAACCGGTGTTGGTTTATCTGTTTCCGCATTATATTCAATTTTTAATCCACCATCATTGGTTAATATGTATTGAACCGTAACATTCAAATTGCCGGGATAACCTTCTTCACCGTCTTTGCTCAAATATTTTAATGTAAGCGATGGAATTGTATCGTCTGAAATGGTTGCATCCCAAACTACTTTATCGAACCCTTTGATACCGCCATGCAGGGTATTTTTGCCGTCATTGGCTGCAAGGTGATATTCCGTTCCATCCAATGTAAATTTTGCATCGCCAATCCTGTTACCGTAACGGCCAATTAACGCGCCAAAGTAGGGCGGATGCTGAAGATAAGGCGCCAGGCTATCAAAGCCAATGATGACGCTTGAATATTTTCCATTCTTATCAGGCGTAACAAATGAAGTAACTGTACCGCCATAATTACTGATGGTAACGGTATCGCCTTTGCTATTCACTAACGTATATAGATACACGGGTTTCCCATCTACCGTGCCCCAATCGGTTTTGGTGACGCCGGCTTTTATTACAGTAGCATTTTTGTTTCCAGAGCCGCTATTGCAGGCAACCGTTAAAGTAGCGAGAGCGCTTGCTGCCAGCATAAACTTTACAAATTTCATGATGATTGATTTTTATTTTTGATGATTATGAATTATTTCCTTCGACACCCTTCGATTTTTCGACAAGCTCACGGCCCAGGGTGGCACTACATTTTTACCCTGATGACACTAAACGAATAAGACGCTGATTTGATTATTATTTGTTTCTTATTAACTGCAATCTTAGAATCTGCCGGCGCTACATTAAACGGCTTTGCAAAAGAATTTTCACTATTAAGATCATTGCTTTGCAAAGTAGTAAGCGTTCCCTCTGACGCAAACTTCTTAGAACCATCAAGTTTAAATGTATTGGTTTGTTCTTTACCGGAGGCATTTACTACTTTGATAATTACCTCATTTGTACTCTTATCAATCACTGCAGACACATACAGGCTGTCTTGCCCCGTCAGCGCTTTGCCATCGCGCAGGGCAGTCACCACATTGGTTCCTTTGTTAAGAGAAAATAATTTTTGTACATAATAATCTGTCGTTCCATAAGACTGAATATTATTTACCCAGATTAAGTCAGGCGTCCATTGCCAGGCCGCCTCATGAGCAAACAACGGTGCATACGAGGCCATGTTGACGACTGCCGCGTTTCTTTCAAGCCCGGTCATGAAAGCGGCTTCGGAGATTGCAGTAGCCATGTTGTTTTTATTATTGATACTTACCGTGTGGTCACTTTGCGCGGCATATTCCCCCGCAAAAACTTTTGATCCATTTCTTGGATAATTATCATAGCGGGCGGCATTTTCAAGGAACCATTCAGGGCGGCGATAATAATGTTCGTCAATTAGATCAGCGCCCATTGTTCTTTCCTCGTTATTAAGATAATCGAATCTATCTCCATTGGGGTCTGTTCCGGAACTCACTACCAACTTAAAGTCGGGATATTTTTCTTTTATGGCTTTGAAAAATATCTTTAACCGGTCAATGTATTGCGGCCCCCAGTTTTCATTTCCGATGCCCATCATTTTTAAATTGAAAGGAGCCGGATGACCTAGCGATACGCGTACCTTGCCCCATTTCGTGTTGGCATCGCCGTTAGCAAACTCAATCAGGTCCAACGCATCCTGGACATAAGAATCTATTTCCGTTAAAGGAACAGATTCAGCGGTATTAAACTGGCAGGCCATTCCGCAATTTAGAATGGGCAATGGTTCTGCTCCAATATCTTCAGCAAGCTGAAAGTATTCATAAAATCCCAGGCCGAAGGTTTGAAAATAATCCGGTGTGGGGCGATGTGCAAATTCGGTATTCCAGCGGTTAATAATTAAATGACGTTCGTCAACGGGACCCAACGTTTTCTTCCATTGATAGCGGTTAGCAAGATCGCGGCCTTCCACAATGCACCCACCCGGAAAGCGGATAAAGCCGGGTTTCATATCTGCAAGTAATTGTATCATATCACTTCTCATGCCACCTGGCCGGTGTTTCCATGTATCAGAAGGGAATAATGAAATCATATCCAAATCAACAATGCCGGTTCCTTCAAAGGAAATCCTGAATTTCCCTTTCCATGCCGTGTCCGTTGCATTAAAACTGATTGTTTCCTTCTTCCATTCGTTTTCTTTACCGGAAGGTAATAAGATCGTGCTGCCGATAATATTGCCTGAAGCATTTAATAATTCCAAATGAAATTTCAATCCGGGCGTTGGCTGCCGGCACAAAACTGAAAAATCATACCGCAAGCCTTTTTTGATTCCCATACCACGAAAGCCTTCGTTGGTGAGGCTTAGAGAATCTCCTGTATTTTTTTTAGTTACTCTTATAAAGCGTGGATTGCCGGTATTTAAATCCTGCCGGTTAAGTACCAACACTGCACCTTCATTAAATTTATTTTGCGCAACGGTCCATCCCATCAAAGGCATGGCAAACTCAAATGACCTGTTTTTAATCAGCTCCGCATAAATGCCACCATCGGCGCCGAAGTTGATATCTTCAAAAAAAATACCCCACATGGTGGGTTGCACTTCAGCTATTGGCTTTCCGGCTGATACAATGATGGGTGATTTTGATTGCGCCTGTACTTGTGTCGAAAACAACACCACTCCAATTAATGCAACCGCTATTTTTTTCTTAATACACATAAAAGCTTTTTTAATATTCTTCACATTTAATGCGGCGTCATCATTTTACGGTTAAAACCACAACAGAAAAAGGAGGCATCTTTAAACTGATTATATTATCCTTCAACGTAGCTCCTGTAAAAGTTTTTGGTTCGATTTTGTCCGGATTGTCGAACGTATTATCATCCTGCAGTTTTGCAGAACTCAGAATTCTTCCGGTTACATTTTTGCAATTCATTCCATCCACGTTGATGACGATACCTTCCTGCGTGTGTGCATTGATGTTAGTAACAGAAATATGAACTACGCCGGCAGAATCTTTTGAAGCAGAAGCTGACAAAGAAGGAAGTGCGTCATCACCGAATTTGTAATTATCAGTAATTATTTGCAACGGCAACATAGTGGCATTTTGATGTACGTTGTACATCTCCATCACATGATAGGTAGGCGTAAGCACAATTTTTTCTTTGTTGGTTAAAATAACAGCCTGTAATACATTAATGGTTTGTGCCAGGTTGGCCATACGGACTCTGTCTGCATGATTATTAAAAATATTGAGCGTAGCGCCTGCAATCATTGCATCACGCATCGTATTTTGCTGATATAAAAAGCCGGGGTTGGTACCCGGTTCCACATCGTACCATCCGCCCCACTCATCCACCACCATAGCCACTTTTTTCTGGGGATCGTATTTATCCATGATAGCGCCATGCTTTGTTACCAGTTCTTCCATTTGCAAAGCAGATTTCATTGTTTCAAAATATTGCTTCTCTGAAAAATCTGTTGCGGAGCCTTTATCACTCCAGCTAATAATGGAATAATGATGCACGCCTACGCCTGCGAGCATATTATGTGGAATGTCACGCATCATCACTTCTGTCCAGTGATAATCGGCATCGCTGGCTCCGGAAGCAATACGATACAGATGGCCGCCTTTGATCCAGTTATTCATAAAAGTAGCGTACCTCCTGAAAACATTGGCATAATATTCAGGAGTCATATTTCCTCCGCAGCCCCAGGCCTCGTTGCCAATGCCCCAGTATTGTACTTTCCAGGGTTTGTCTCTTCCGTTTTGCCTGCGCCAGTCACTCATCGGGCTTTTGCCATCAAAATTTACATACTGCAGCCAATCAGATAATTCCTGAACAGTGCCACTGCCTACGTTTCCTGAAATGTAAGGTTCAGCGCCCAGTTCTTCACACATATTTAAAAAATTATGCGTACCAAAACTGTTGTCTTCCGTAACGCCGCCCCAGTTTGTGTTTACGATAGTGGGTCTTTTATCTTTTGGGCCTACACCATCTTTCCAATGGTAGGTATCTGCAAAACATCCGCCGGGCCAACGCAGCACCGGGATTTTCATTTTGCGCAAAGCTGCTATCACATCGTTTCTTACTCCATCTGTATTTGGAATTATTTTATTGCTATCGCCTACATAAAACCCATCGTAGATACAACGCCCAAGATGTTCGGCAAAATGACCATAAATATTTTTGCTGATAATCGTATTCCCCTGATCTGCATGTATCACAATCGTATTTTGTGCAGCAGCAAGCAATGCTAAAAACAGTAAAGGCGCAAATAATGCTTTTTTCATATCAATGTATTTTTTTTTGTAATTGAAATATTTGAAGACCCGCAATCTTTTAAACTAAGCTAAAAAAAACGAATATATTGAATTATTTTATTAGTGTCAAAATAACATTTATTCATCCGGGATACGATGCACCCACCGCATTTATTTCTTTTGTATTTGTTTAAAACGATAAAGGTGGTAAGAGCATTTTAGCGTTTCAAAAAGTGTACATTTATTTTGCCATTGCACTGAAAAATAACAGAAATGAATTAATGAATCGTGAATGTTGACAGGATGATGGCTGTGGCTACCGCTGCATTCAATGATTCCGCATGGCCATAGCGCGGAATGGTAATCTGGTGAGATGAAAGTTTCAACAATTCGCCAAGTACTCCTTTGGCTTCATTGCCTATCAAAATGATCCCTTCTTTTATTTTGGGCATTTCAAAAACAGAAGTACCATGCAGCGTGGTGGCATATACATTTATGGTTTTATTTTTTAAAATAAAAGACTGCAAATCGGTATATAAAATATTTACCCTGGCCAAACTGCCAACGGTGGATTGTACCACTTTAGGATTGTAACAATCAACCGTGTTGCTGCTGCAAATGATATTTTCTATCGCAAACCAGTCGGCAATGCGTATGATAGTGCCCATGTTTCCGGGGTCTTGCAAATAATCCAACATGATGGAAATTTTGCCGGACAGATCAGGATTATCAACAACAGTTTTTTTATTAAATACCGCAATTACTTTATTAGGTGATTTTTGTGATGAAATACTTTTGAGTCCTTCTTCATCTGTTTCAAAAATATCCTGCGGCTCCAATCCTTTCAACAAAGGCCCATTTTCAACCAGCCAGTCCTTTTCAGCACAAATGAAATTGCATTGAATATTTTGGGATAATAAAAACTCGGAAACTATCTTTGGCCCCTCAGCAATAAAGACACCATCTTCATCCCTGAATTTTTTATGGCTTAAACTTTGAATATATTTGACAATCTTTTTGCTCAACATGGCATTATATTATGAAATGGCTCTATTCCTCAAAAATACAATCCTCTTTTTTTTCACGGGTTAATATCTATGTTTTATTTGGGACAATATTTTTAAGCAGTTGCACTGTAGTTCAAAAATATCAAAAAAATGTTCCTTTTGTATTTAAAAATAATATTGAGCTCAAAGTAGATAGTGTGAGCAAAGATGAGAAAGCAGCGATTAAATCAAAACTATATACGCAAATCGATGACGGCGCCAAAACAAATGTTAAAGATAAATTCTTTGTTTTCCACTACTATATTATGCCTCCTGTGTTTGACACCAACGCCATCTTAGTGTCTGCATCCAATATGAATTTTGCGCTGATAAATCTTGGATTTTATCATCCTGAGATCAGTTATCAATATGATACAGTTGCTGCCAAAAAGGGGCAAAGGAGGGTAACGATAAATTATAAGGTAATCGCGGGTAAACGCACCACGATAGATACGGTAGCTTATATTTTTGATCAGCCGGAGTTGGAAGAACTGGCGTTGAAAACAAAAAAAGAGTCCTTTTTAAAACCGGGCATGCCGGTCACAAAAAGCGGCATTTCGCAGGAGACCAATCGCCTGGTAAATCTTTTTAAAAATAACGGCTATTATAAATTTACGGCCGATGAGATACGTCCCACCGGAGACACGTCAATTGAATTATTGACGAGCGTTGCAGAAGACCCTTTTGAGCAACTGCGTTTAATAGCCGAGGCTAACGAGAAGCGAAACAACCCAACTATCAAGCTTGCTTTCCTTTTAAATAGCTTGCCCGACACGTCCATTCTTACAAAGTACTATGTCAATGATATTTATGTTTTTCCTGACTACAAGATCGGAGATAGCTACAGGGATTCTTCCATAAATGAAACCGTTTATAATGACTTTACCATAAAATACCATCGAAATCTTTTTAAAAATTCGTTGCTGGCCGAAAATATTTCGTTGAAGAAAGGAGTGGTTTTCCGGCAGTATGATTATTTCAAAACCATCAATGATTATTATAAACTCGGCGTTTGGGAAAACCCAAACATTGATATTATGGAACAAAAAGATACCAACCTGCTGAATATGGTCGTAAAATTAGTGCCGCTGAAAAAATATGCTTTAGATGGAAATATAGAGATCAGTTATTCTGCTAACAACACCACGAGTAATATTGTAACGGGAACTTACGGGAATCTCCTGGGCTTATCGGCAAATTTAGCATTGACAGACAGAAACCTGGCCAAATCAGCCGTGCGCATGACTAACAGCCTGAAAGCGGGTATAGAGTTTAATACCACTAGCACCAATAACAACGGAAATTTTATAAATTCAAATGAAATCACATGGTCCAATGCATTGCTTTTTCCCAAATTTATTTTTCCGTTCCGTGGCTTTAATCATAGAAATCTGATCTCTAATCAATCGGTCATCAACACCAACATTTCTCTTGTAAACAGGATTGATTTTTATGATCAGCAGATATTTAATACTGCGCTCGGATATACATGGACAACGAACGAAAAACATTTGTGGACGCTAAAACTATTAAATTTCGATTACAGGAGAATCTACAACCGTTCGGATGGCTTTAATGAAACACTGGATGAATTTCCTTTTTTAAAATATTCTTTCAACACGGCCCTTGTTATGGGATCCGGGTTGAGTTACACAGTGGGCAAAGCCAATCCTAAAAACCCAAATATTGCTCATAATTTAAAACTTAATTTCCTGGAATCCGGGTTGCCATGGAACTTCTTAAAACAAAAAAATAAAAATGCCGAAAATGGTAATTTCTTTAATAAATATTTACGAACGTTTATAAAAGCGGATGTCAATTACACCTATACGATTAATCATCCAAAGTCGGCTATCGCTTTCCGGACTTTTACGGGAGTAGGTATCCCGCTGGGAAAAAGCGATACTACGCTTCCTTTTTTTGAACAATATTTTGGCGGTGGCCCCAATAGTATGCGGGGCTGGCCGGTAAGAGGGATTGGCGTTGGAGGTCAAAAATTATTGCCCTTTCAATCGTCAGGTGTCAGGTTTAATGACCGCACCGGCGACATTCAGATGGAAGAAAATGTAGAATACCGCTTTGATGTTGCTCCATTGTTTTCGAATGCTGTGCTCTTTAAAATGGCCGTTTTTACTGATATAGGAAATATCTGGAACTTCAAAAACACCCAAACTTTCGGTGGCACCGATACAGCTCAATTCAAGTTCGAGAATTTGTACAAACAACTCGGGGTCTCATCCGGCGTCGGTTTCAGGTTCGATTTTAAATACTTTTTATTAAGGTTTGATATGTCATTCCGTTTCAAACGGCCCGATATAACAGAAAATGACGGATGGCAGTTTCCCGACATCAACTTCAGTAATATTTTTGGCTCATCTTATGACAATCGCCTATGGCGCTATGAAAATTTCGGTGCTACTTTTGGTATCGGCTATGCCTTCTGATAATTCATAACATCTATTTGCGGTTTGAATTCGCCTATTAGCCACTACGCCGCTATGATCCTAACTTTTGTTATCAGTTAGTGAAACAACACTTTACCCGGAATCGTTTCTTTTTCTCCATTCCCATTTTGCCAAAAAGCTTTTAGATCATTTACACCTCCGCCATCAAAATAGCTTACTTTAATTTTATGAAACCCCTTCTTCAAAGCCGCATCGCCAGAGGCTTCTAAAGTACCATGTTCGCCACCGTTATCTACAACTACTTCGTCATCAATAAATAACCGGCTACCATCATCGGAAATGGTCGAGAAATGATAAATTCCATCTTTATCTATTTTGATGAATCCATCAAATTCTAATGCATATTTCTCTTCACGCTGTTTTACTTTTTCTGAAATAGCATCAGTGATTCCTTCTTTTTTTACCGGTGATGTCTGAATGGATTCCAAACTGATTTGTCCTTCGGGTTCATAATATTTCCAGGCGATTCCTGGTTTTGGATTCTTCACTTTTCCGCTTTTCATCCAATGATATACTTTTACTTCACCGGATGAAATATTGGATGGTAAGGCATTTGGCAGAATGGCAATAGCTTTTACTGTTGATGTTCTCGAAATTGAAAAAGGTACAGAATACAAATTGGAACTATTTATTGGTTCACTGCCATCAGTGGTATAATGTATGTCCCCGGTTAAATTTTTATCAAAAGATATTTCGGGGGTTAGTGATCCATTCGGATAAGAAACAATCATCATTGGCTTATGCGCGTATTTTCCATAGTTGGATATTTTCAATACATAAGCATAAGGCGCTTTTATTTTATTGGCATCATAATCCGGCAGCGAAACACTTACATCCTTACCCTCATTGTGCCATTTAAGATTTTCGCTCGTTGATAAAAAAGTAACAACACTTGTTTCGGGCAATTGAATGCCTTTTAAAACCATTTTTTTATCTGAAGGATATCCTGGAAGAATAGCATATAAAGAATTGGTCGCAGGATTATAAGTATAAAAAACTTCTTTGACCGCATATCCCGGATCAGGATCTACCGTAATTTTCAAAACCGGATCTTGCCTGTGTGCGGGCTTATAATTTCTGTTCCCTTCACTCCATTGCGAAGAAGTTTTCCATCTTACGGTATTATAAATTGCTTCCGAATTAATGTGCATCCAATCGCCAATCTGTAACAATCTCTCCTGCATAATCGGTGGAATCTTCCCATGTGAATCAGGCCCAATATCCAATAAAAAATTTCCACCGCGGCTTACTTTATCTATCAACTGCAACACCAATGATTGAGCAGAATTATAATCCCACGAATCTTCATTGCGATTGTATCCGTAGCTGGCGCCCATTCCACGGCTTTCTTCCCATGGATGGTCTTCAAAGTCTACATCCGGCTGGTACTCCGGCGTGTATACTTCACCGTGCTTGAAGCGTACGCCACTGCCCCAGCGATCATAAGTTACCACGGTATTTTTCACCGGACTTTCATTATAAAGCCAGGCCAGGAATTCCTGTGATTTCCATGTAGACGCAGGCGCATCCCATTCTCCATCCGTCCAGAAAACATCGGGCTTATAATTATTGATCAGTTCTTTCATTTGCGGCCACATGTGATCAGAAACATATTTTTCTCTATCACTAATCCATAATGGATTGTACCATTCATAAAGTGAATAATACATACCGGGATGCACTGATGTTTTTCGGATTGCTGTAAAAAGCTCACCCAACAAATCTTTGTGAGGGCCTGCTGTTAACGCATTCCAGGGGAAACCCTAATCCCGGTCAGCCTCTTTGCTTGGCCACAGGCAAAACCCATCGTGATGCTTGGATGTAAGCACCACATATTTTGCTCCGGAGGCTTCAATGAGTTTTGCCCATTCATCC
>Ga0164241_10006081_pt1 | contig 11085 bp, 8 predicted proteins | sample OricomyardsoilBY_FD_108780 | JGI IMG/M metagenome (GOLD analysis project Ga0164241, IMG submission 108780) | Backyard soil microbial communities from Emeryville, California, USA - Original compost - Back yard soil (BY) | ecosystem: Environmental > Terrestrial > Soil > Unclassified | place: USA... | reverse complement strand
TAGAATTAGCGGCCATGGAACCAACGCGTATCGAGATCGTGGAAGTCGGGCCCCGTGACGGCCTGCAGAGCGAATCGCAGGTGCTCGACACCGCGGCGAAAGTCGATTTCATACGGCGTCTGGACCGCGCCGGCGTGCGTCGCATCGAAGCGGCGAGTTTCGTGAACCCCAGGCGTGTGCCGCAGATGGCAGATGCCGAAGCCGTGCTCGCGGCGCTGGCGACGGCACCCACGTCCGCCCGATACATCGGCCTGGTGTTGAACCGCAAGGGGTTCGAACGTGCGCGTGCTGCCGGGTGCACCGAGGTCGGCATGGCCGTCGCCGCCACCGAAACGTTCAGCCAGCGAAACCAGGGTTGCAGCATCGAGGAAGGCGTCGCGGCCTGGCTCGATATCGCCCGAATGGCAAAGGCGGCGGGCATTCGCGCGCAGATCACTATCTCCACGGCTTTCGGATGCCCATTCGAAGGGGAGGTACCGGCATCGCGCGTGCTCGAGTTGGCGGAACGACTCGCCGCGGGTGACCCGGACGAGATTGCCGTGGCGGACACGATCGGCGTGGCGGTGCCGACGCAGGTCACGGGGTTGTTGGGCCAGCTGCACTCGTCACTGCCGCAGCTGAAATTGCGCGCGCATTTCCACAACACGCGCAACACCGGGCTTGCGAATGCTTACGCCGCCGTCGAGGCCGGAGTCTTCACGCTCGATGCCAGTTGCGGCGGCATCGGAGGCTGTCCCTTCGCGCCTGCCGCGACGGGTAATATCCCTACCGAAGATCTCGTCTACATGCTGCATCGAATGGGACTGGAGACGGGCATCAACCTGCCTGAGCTGGTCGAGACCAGCCGATGGCTACAGAAGACGCTCGATCATGCCGTGCCGGGCATGGTCCTCAAGGCCGGATTGTTTCCGGCGCAAAAGATGGAGACCGCGTGAACCCACAACTGCTGCGCGTTGGCGCTGCTGCGCTGCTGCTTTGCCTGGTCGCAGGGTGTGCCAAGGATCCGATCGAAAACGCGGTCAACAAGAATGACCGCGCGGCGGTCAGCGACGCCGTCAAGCAGGGGGCTGACGTGAACGCGAAGGTCTCGGGCGGCGATACACCGCTGTTGGTCGCCGCGAAGTCATCGCAGAGCAGCTCTGCCCAGGGACTCATCGAGGCGGGCGCTGACATCCAGGTTCGCGACAGCGCCGGCAATACGGTCCTGCACTACGCGGCGCGCAACGGGATGACCGGCATCTGCGGCTTGCTCGTGGACCGCGGCATCGCGATCGACGAGAAGGGTGCGGGTGGCGCCACCCCATTGCAGTTCGCCGTGCAGAGCGGCCGGCAGGAAACCGCCAAGTACCTGGTCCGCCGCGGGGCCAGCCTCGAACAGAAAGATGATTCGGGCGCGAGTGCGCTCGACCTCGTGACGCGGTCGGGTGACACGCGTTTCAAGGGCGATCTCGAACTGGCCGCGTCAATGCGCGGCCAGTGACCTACCAAAGGAGTTTTCAACGATGACGATCAAGGCTGGCGACAAGATGCCCGCGGGCACATTCAAGACCAAGACGAAGGACGGGATCCAGGATCTCACCACCGATCAGCTCTTCAAGGGCAAGACGGTGGTGTTGTTCTCCGTGCCGGGCGCGTTCACGCCGACCTGCGATGCCAAGCATTTGCCGGGATACGTGCAGCAGGCCGGTGCCATCAAGGCCAAGGGTGTCGACACCATCGCCTGCATGGCGGTGAACGACGTGTTCGTCATGGACGCCTGGGGCAGACATTCGAACGTGGGAGACAACGTCCTCATGCTGGCTGACGGCAACGGTGATTACGCCAAGGCGCTCGGCCTCGAGATGGACGGCCGCGGTTTCGGCATGGGTACGCGCGGGCAGCGTTTCGCCATCGTGGTGAAGGATGGCGTTGCGAAGGACGTCGAGATCGAAGCGCCGAAGGAATTCAAGGTCAGCGCTGCCGAATACGTCCTCGGGAAGCTCTAACGAAGAGGTGGTACCGCCCGCCCGCGCTACTTTCGGGAGGCGTCGATCAGCTTCTCGAGCTCCGGCACGATGGTGAAGAGGTCGCCGACGATTCCAATGTCGGCGACCTCGAAGATCGGCGCTTCACCGTCCTTGTTGATGGCGACGATGGTGCGTGCGTCCTTGATGCCGGTGAGATGCTGGATGGCACCCGAGATGCCGATGGCCACGTACAACTCGGGCGCGATGATTTTCCCGGTCTGGCCCACCTGCATGTCGCTCGGCACGTAGCCGGCGTCGACCGCGGCGCGTGACGCGCCGACCGCAGCACCCAGCTTGTCCGCCAGGGAATAGATGAGCTTGAACGCGTCGCTGCTCGCGAGCGCGCGACCACCCGAGACCACCTTGTTCGCGCTCTGCAGGTCCGGCCGATCGCCACCCGCCGCGGCGAGCGACACGAAGCGCGTGTGCGTGGGCAGGGCCACCGAGGGTGAGGCGGCTTCCACGGCGGCGCTGCCACCGGTTCCCGCCGCCTCGAACGAAGCGATGCGAATGGTGGCGACGATCTTGTCCGCCGATACCTCGACCGTGGTGATGGCATTGCCCGCGTAGATAGGCCGGCGGAAGCGCGTGGCACTCTCGATGGCCATGACGTCCGAGACCTGCGGGGCATCGAGCAGGGCCGCGACTCTCGGCATGAGGTCTTTGCCGAACGTGGTCGAGGGACCAAAGACATGCGAGAAGGGCGCCGCGAGCTCGGCGACCTGCGGGGCGATGGCAGCGGCGAGGGCGTGCTCATGCACGGCATTGCCCACCTCGATGACGCGTGTAACACCGGCAATCTGGGCAGCCTGCGCCGCCACGGGCGATCCCGGCGCAGCGAACACGGCCACCACGATCTCGCTGCCCACGAGCGCCGATGCTGCCTTGACGCACTTGGAGGTAGCCGCATTCAGCTTGCCGTCCGCGTGTTCGGCGATGACGAGAATCCTGCTCATACGAGACCCCGCTTCGACAGCTCGGCAAACAACTCCGCGGCGTCCTTGACCATGATGCCGCGCTGGCGGCCCGGAGGCGGTTCGGTCTTCTGGACCTTGATGCGCGCCGTGCCGGCCACGCCGATTTCACTGAGCGCAAGCGTGGCGAGCGGCTTGGTCTTGGCTTTCATGATCTCGGGCAACTTCACGAAGCGCGGCTCATTGAGCCGCAGGTCGGTCGTGATGACTGCCGGCAGATCCACCTCGAGCGTCTCGAGGCCGGCGTCGACTTCGCGCGTGACCTTCGCGGAGGATTCCGTGAGTTCGAGTTTCGATGCGAACGTGGCCTGTGGCCGGTTCCAAAGCGCAGCCAGCATCTGGCCCGTCTGGTTGTTGTCGTCATCGATGGCCTGCTTGCCAAGGATGACCAGGAACGGCTGCTCGCGCTCCGCGAGCTTGAGCAACACTCGCGCGTTGTCGAGCGGCTCGAGCGGCGCATCCGCGACCACGTGGAGTGCGCGTTGCGCTCCCATGGCCAGCGCGTTTCGAAGCGTGGCCTGACAATCCGCCGGACCGATCGTGGCGATCACGACTTCGTCGGCTTGCCCGCGCTCCTTGATGCGCAACGCTTCTTCGATGGCGATGGCATCGAAGGGATTGATGCTGAGCTTGACGCCGTCGAGCACCACACCAGAGCCGTCGGGCTTAACGCGAATGCGTACGTTGTAGTCGACGACGCGTTTGATTGCGACCAGAATCCGTCGGGGTTGCGGGCTGTTCATCGCTCGAAGTGTAGCGGGAGTCGTCAAGGTGTTCGAGGGATGTTGACTTACACGCTGCGGCGTATTGCCGGACTCGTTCCGACGCTCTTCATTCTCGTGACCCTGTCGTTCTTCATCATCCGGCTCGCGCCCGGCGGGCCTTTCGACCAGCAACAGGCGCTGCCGCCCGAAATCCGCGCCAACCTCGATGCCGCGTACGGGTTTGACCAGCCCTTGCTCGTGCAGTACGGAAGATATCTCGCGGATGTTTCGCAGGGCGAGCTCGGCCCCTCGCTGCGCTACAAGGATTTCACCGTCAACGAATTGATCGGCCGCGGCCTGCCGCTGAGCCTAACTATCGGCCTCGCGGCGGCCTTGCTGGCCTTTTGCACGGGCGTGCCGCTCGGCGCATACGCAGCCTGGCGCGCCCACTCCGTGGCCGATCACGCCATCATGGGTTTTTCGATGCTCGGTGTCGTACTGCCGGGGTTCGTCGTCGGTCCGCTGCTGGCACTGGTGTTCGGGATCTACTGGCCCGTCTTTCGTGTGGGGGGTTATGAACCCGGGGTCGTGAGCTTTCTGGTGCTGCCGGTGGTCACCCTGGCGCTGCCGGTGTCGGCCTATGTGGCGCGCCTCATGCGCAACAGTCTCGAGGAAGTGCTGCGCGCCAACTACATTCGCACGGCGCGCGCCAAGGGCCTTTCGTCACGCGACATCTTCCTGCGTCACGCACTGCGTCCGGCGCTGGTTCCCGTCATCAGCTATCTGGGTCCTGCCGTGGCGTTCGTCGTCACGGGCTCACTGGTGGTCGAGTCGGTGTTCGGCCTGCCGGGTTCCGGTCGCTTCCTGGTGCAGGGCGCAGTCGATCGGGACTATCCCATGGTCATGGGCATGATCCTGGTCTATGGCTTGCTCACGCTGCTCTGCAATCTCGTCGCGGACCTCCTGTACGCCTGGCTGGACCCGCGCGTGCGTCTCACATGAGCCACGTCATCAACAAAGGGATGAATCGGGGAACACGCATCGCGCTGGTCACGCTGGGCCTCCTGGCCGTGCTCGCGCTGGTCGCGCCTTGGATCACGCCGCACAGCCACGACTTCATAGACTGGCAGCACCAGGCCGCACCGCCGCAGTTCGAGGCCGCGCATTGGCTGGGCACCGACCGGCTCGGCCGCGATCTTTTTGCGCGCAGCATGCAGGCGTTGCGCGTCTCGCTGCTGATCGGCGTGCTGGCGACGCTGGTCAGCGTGTGCATCGGCGTTGCGTGGGGCGCCACAGCGGGCTACCTCGGTGGGCGCGTCGACGCGGTCATGATGCGTTTCGTCGACATCGTGTACGCGCTGCCATACATCTTCATCGTCATCATTCTCTCGACGCTGTTCGAACGCGGGAGCATCGCGGCGCTGTTCATCGCGATCGGCGCGGTGGGCTGGCTGACCATGGCGCGCATCGTGCGCGGCCAGACGCTCGGGTTGCGGCACCGCGAGTTCGTCGATGCCGCCATCGCGAGCGGTGTGCGGACGCCGCAGATCCTGTGGCGTCACATCGTGCCGAATGTCGCGGGTGCCGTGGTCGCCTACGCCACGCTCGCCATTCCACAGATGATCCTCTACGAAAGCTTCCTGAGTTTTCTCGGACTCGGCGTGCAGGAGCCTTTCGCCAGTCTCGGCAGCCTCATCAATGAAGGCGCGCAGGAAATGGAATCCTCGCCGTGGATGCTGCTGGTGCCGGCCACGCTGCTTACGATCCTGCTGGTGGCGTTCAACCTGCTGGGCGACGGGCTCCGTGCACGCGCGGAAGGCGAGCGATGACAGATACGCTGCCCCAGGCGTTGCTGAGTGTCGAGGAACTCTCGGTGAGTTACGGCCCGACCGTCGCCGTGCACTCGGTGTCGCTCGAGCTTCAACCCGGTCGTTGCCTTGGCATCATCGGTGAATCCGGCGCCGGCAAGTCTCAGGCGTTCCTCGCGATGATGGGGTTGCTGCCGGCGCAAGCTCGTGTCACGGGCCGCGCGAGCCTGGAGGGGCAGGATCTGCTCGGTGCGGCCGCCGCCGCGGTTCGCGGACGTCGCATGGCCATGATCTTCCAGGACCCCATGACCTCGCTGACGCCGCACATGCGTATCGGCGACCAGATCGCCGAACCGCTGGTCACGCACCAGGGAAAGAGCTGGCGTGAAGCACGCGAGTGCGCCGCCGCGCTGCTCGAGCAGGTGCGCATGAACGACATTCCCCGTCGTCTTCGCCAATATCCGCATGAATTGTCGGGAGGCATGCGGCAACGCGCGATGATCGCCATGGCGCTGGCCTGCGATCCGAAGGTCCTGATTGCCGATGAACCCACGACCGCGCTCGACGTGTCGGTGCAGGCGCAAATCCTCGCGCTGCTGCGTCAGCTCGTGATGTCGCGCGGCATGGCGCTGGCCGTGGTCACGCACGACATGGGCGTAATCGCCTCACTCGCCGACGACGTGGCCGTGATGCGCGAAGGGCGCATCGTCGAGCGTGGCCCCGTGACTCGCATCCTGGGTGCACCGGAACACGCGTACACGCGGTCATTGCTGGCTGCCACGCCGCGAATGGAGTCTGTCGGGCCGGGCGGCGCTGGTGTTGCCCCGCACGTCGATGCCGCTCGTCTCACGGTACGCGGCCTGCGCGTGAACCACGTCTTGCGTTCGGGCGGTTTGAGACGGCCGCTGACGCTGACCGCCGTCGACGATGTGTCCCTGCAACTCGATCCGGGAGAGGCGCTCGGCATCGTCGGCGAGTCGGGCTGCGGCAAGTCGACGTTGAGCCGTGCACTGCTTCGCCTGGGTCCGCTGACGGCGGGTCAAGTCGTGTGGTTAGGCCGCGAGATCCAGGATCTGGAAGGCGAGGCGTTGCGGAAAATTCGCGCCGGCATGCAGATCGTGTTCCAGGACCCGTTCGCGAGCCTCGACCCCACCATGAACGTGGAAGACATCGTCGCCGAACCGCTGCGCGCGCTGCGGCCCGACATGGACGCTGCGCAGCGCGCCTCGCGCGTGGCGGCCATACTGGACAGCGTCGGTCTCGGCACAGGTTATGCGCGCCGACGAAGCCAGGAACTCTCGGGTGGCCAGTGCCAGCGCGTGGCCATCGCACGTGCGATGGTCCTCGAACCGAAGCTGCTGGTCTGCGACGAAGCCGTGAGCGCACTGGACGTGTCGATCCAGGCGCAGTTGCTGGAGCTCTTCGCGGCCATCAAACGCGACCATGGCACGAGCATTCTCTTCGTGAGCCACAACCTCGCGGTGGTGCGAAAGCTCTGCGAGCGCGTGCTCATCATGTACCTGGGGCGTGTCGTCGAAGAGGGGCCCACCGAAGAAGTGTTCCTGCGGCCCCGGCATCCGTACACGCGCCTGTTGTTAGAGTCGGTGCCATTGCTCGACCCGTTGCGCGCACGCGCGCGCCTGGAGACCTTCGTGGTCCAGGGTGAGACGCCCTCCGCGGTGGATCGCCCCAGCGGCTGTCACTTCCACACCCGTTGTCCGGAGGCGCAGCCCCCGTGCGCCGCACGCAGTTCAGAGACGGAAGTGGTCGCGGAATCCCACCAGGTGGCCTGCCTGCGGTGGCGCCAGATCGCGGGCCAGCGAGCGCCGGAAATATCGTGAAGTGACCCGGATTCCGCCTCCTTGGGCTGCGCAACGCGGGCGGGTTCGCGTTATTCTCGGGGCACCCTTTTTTCCCATTCTTTTTCCGGTAACGACATGTCCCCTGAAACCCAGATCCGTCCCAGCGAAGGCGTGCGTCACGTCAAGTACGAGATCCGCGGCCGGCTCGCTCGACGTGCCCAGGAACTGGAGCGTCAGGGTTACGAGATCGTCCCGCTGAACATCGGCAATCCCGGGGCGTTCGGCTTCCGTACCCCGGAGACCATGCGTCTCGCGATGATCGAGAACATGCCGGCGGCGGAAGGGTATTGCCATCAGAAGGGCATCTTCCCGGCGCGCGAAGCCGTGGTGATGCAGCAGCAGATGCGCGGAATCACCGGCATCAGCGCCGAGGAAGTGTTCATCGGCAACGGCGTGAGTGAACTCATCGATCTCTGTTTGCGCGCACTGCTCAACGACGGCGACGAAGTGTTGATCCCGAGCCCTGACTACCCGCTGTGGTCGGCGGCGGTCACGCTGAATGGCGGCAAGGCGGTTTATTACCCGTGCCGTCCCGAGAATGATTTCGTGCCCGATCCGGCCGACATCGCGGCACTGGTCACGCGCAAGACGCGCGCCATCGTCGTCATCAATCCTAACAACCCCACGGGCGCTGTTTATCCGCGCGCGGTCTGCGAGGGCATCGCGCGCCTTGCCGAGGCGAACAAGCTCGTCATGTTCAGCGACGAGATCTACGACCAGATGACCTACGAAGGCGCCGAATCCATTCCGATGGCGACGCTGGTGCGTGACACCGTGTGCTGCACGATGTCGGGGTTGTCGAAGATCTATCGTGCCTGCGGATATCGCGTGGGCTGGGCCGCATTCACCGGCAACCTGCGCGGGGCGGGCGACTATCTGTCGGCGCTCGAGCTGTTGTCGTCCCTGCGATTGTGTTCGAACGTGCCGGCGCAATGGGCTGTTCAGACTGCGCTCGGCGGTTACCAGAGCATCAGGGAATTGCTCGCGCCGGGCGGACGCCTGTTCGAATCGCGCCGCGCCATCCTCGAAGCCACCAGCGCGAGCCGCTTCCTGTCACTGGCGCCGCCGAAGGGCTCCATGTATGCCTTCGTGCGCGTCAAGACCGACGAACTGCCGGACTTCGACGACCAGACCTTCGCGCTCGACCTGCTCGAGCAGAAGCATGTGCTGCTGGCACCCGGTACCAGCTTCAACGTTCCCTATCGCGACCATTTCCGCACCACGCTGCTGCCGGATGCCGCACTGCTCAAGAAGGTGTTCATGCGCATCGACGAACTGCTCTCGATGTATGCCAGCCAGGGGGCAGGCGGCACGCCGCGCGTCGTTCACGCGGAATCGCGCTTCAAGCCCTAGTTCGATTGAACAGGCAGCGGCTACCCGACCCGATTTCCGAGGTCCTTTCGGCGGGTGCGATCCTCATCGTCCCCAGTCCTCAGCGGCAGGCCGCGATCCGCGCGGCGTGGGTGCAGATCCAGCGCGATGCCGGACGGACCTTGTGGAACACGCCTCGCGTCCTGACTTTCGGCCAGTTCGCGGAAAGAGCGCTCCAGGATCAATGGGCGAGCGCCCATCTACCCGATCGATTGTTGCCGCCGGGCGCGGAGTGGGCGTGCCTGCGTGAGTTGCGCCGCGAGGCGGGCGGTGCGGCCGAAGCACGCGCGTTGCTGAACTCGGTGCGCACACTGGCCGACTGGCGCATCGACGCTTCGACGCGCGCCCTGGGCGTCTCGCCCGAATCCGAACTGCTCGCCGAGGCGCTGGGCACGCTGGAAACGCTTTCCGCGGAACAGGATTGCAAGCCGATGCGCGCCTGGCTCGACGAGATCGAGCCGCCGACGGAGAAATTGTTCGTCGCGGGACTCGGCAACCTGCCTGCAGCGGCTCGCAACACTTTGCGCCGGCTCGGCGCCGTGGAGATCGCGGCAGCGCCCGACGCATCGCTGCCGGCCGTGCCCATCACCATCGCGACCGCCGACAACGATGACCACGAACTCGAACTGGTCGCATCCTGGTGTCGCACCGAGCTCGAACAGGATCCCGGTCGGCGCCTGCTCGTCGTCGATGCGAGGCTGAGGCAGCGTCGTGGACACTACGAGCGACTGCTGTCGCAGACGCTCGCGCCTTCCGAGTGGATCGCACCTGTGGCGCGTACCGCCTCGTCGGTGTTTGCCATCGAAGGCGGCCGGCCGCTCGCCGAGTTTCCGATCATCTCGCATGCCTTGCTTTCGCTGCGGCTGCTGACCGGGCGGTTGAGATTCGACGAGGTCGTGCGTTGGCTGCGTCTCCCATTCCTCGATGGTGATGACCGCATGGAAAGTGCGGCCATCGAAGCCAGTCTGCGCGAGGGACGAAAACTCGAGTTCACGGCCGAAGAACTGGCGGCATTCCTCGAGCACGCGGGCGGCGCGGCGCCCACCGCCATGGCCTCGAGACTTCGACAGGCACTCGCCGGGCTCGCGGGTCCGCGACGAAGACCCGCGGAATGGTCGCCTCGGGTGCTCGCCGCTTTGCGCCAGCTTGGATGGCACGGCGCACGGCCGCTTCGCAGCGACGAGCAGCAGACCGTGAACCGCTGGCACGCCTTGCTGGATGAATACTCGGCACTCGGTCCCTGGCTGAAAAATGCGAGCGCATCCGAAGCGGTGTCGACGCTCGCCGATCTGGCCGGCGAACGGCAGTTCGACCCCGCAAGCGTCGAGGCGCCGGTGACGCTCACCGAGTCCCATGACCATCCGCTCGTGCTTTACGACGCCATCTGGGTCGCCGGGCTCGATGCCGCACAGTGGCCGGCAGCGCCGAAGCCGGACGTCTTCATTCCCCTGCGACTTCAGGTCGCGGCTGGCGTGCCCTGGGCCAGCGCGGGCGCGCAGACCCGTGTCGCCCGGGAGTCACTGGCGGCCTGGAGCGCGAGCACTCGGCGACTCTATTGCTCGTGGGCGCGACTCGAAGGCGACGCGCACCGCACGATGAGTCCATTGCTCGTCCATCTGCCAGGCGCGTCCATCCATGAGGGGTCGCCATTGCAGCCGCTCGCGGCCGTCTTGCATCGAGCGGAGCTCGAGATCCTCGACGCCGAGCAGGGCGTGAAAGTGGATACCGCGCTGCCGGTGGCAGGGGGCGTGAAACCCCTGGCATTGCAGGCCGAGTGCGGGTTCCGTGCGTACGGCGAGATGCGGCTCCGGGCAAGCGAACTGGAGTCGCCGGCGCCGGGCCTCGATCCGCGCGAACGCGGCATGCTGCTGCACAAGGCGCTCGAACTGATCTGGATCAAACTACCGGGTCATTTCGAACTGTCTGCCACCGAGCGCGAGGTCCTGCGCCCGACGATCGCGGATTCAGTCGCCGCGGCGGTGGTGTCGGTGTTCCGCGGATTCGTGCCCCTGGAACTGCGGCCCGCCGTCGAGCGCGAAACGCACCGGCTCGAAAAACTCCTCGAGGCGCTGCTCGATGTCGAACGCTCACGCGCACCCTTCACCGTGGAAAAACTCGAGGCGCGGCGCGAGGTGAGCATCGGCGGTGGCCAGTTCGAGCTGCGGATCGATCGCATCGACCGTCTCGAAGGCGGCGGCTACGCCATCCTCGACTACAAGTCGGGGGAGCCGCGTTCCTTGCGCTGGCAGGGTGAGGAGGTTCGCGATCCCCAGCTGCTCGCGTACCTGATGGCCGAACGCGGCCGGGATGTGCAGGCGCTGGCCAACGTGTTCCTGTCCGGTGGCCGCGCGAAGTTCGCT
>Ga0164241_10006080_pt1 | contig 11085 bp, 5 predicted proteins | sample OricomyardsoilBY_FD_108780 | JGI IMG/M metagenome (GOLD analysis project Ga0164241, IMG submission 108780) | Backyard soil microbial communities from Emeryville, California, USA - Original compost - Back yard soil (BY) | ecosystem: Environmental > Terrestrial > Soil > Unclassified | place: USA... | reverse complement strand
TATGAACCCAAGTAATTTAACCATAAAATCTCAGGAAATATTTCAAAAAGCACAGCAACTGGCTTTTAATGATAAAAATCCAAATATAGAGGTGGAGCATTTACTGAAAGCATTGCTCACTGAAGAGGATAGCCCTGTTGATTTTCTTTTGAAGAAAAATAACGTCAATGTCAATTTTGTCGAAGGCAAGGTTGATGAAAGCCTGAAAAAGCTTCCTACAACTAGTTCCGGAGAACCGGCCCAGGTAATAAGCCGCGACCTAAATAATGTATTGCTACGTGCGGCCGCGAGTTTGAAAACATTCGGAGACGAGTTTGTGAGCGTCGAGCATTTGTTGCTCGCGATCGTGCAGGGGAATGATAATGCAGCCAAGATTTTAAAAGATGCGGGGCTTACTGAAAAGAACCTGGTAGCTGCTATTAAAGATTTGAAGAAAGGCTCTACGGTTTCTTCTCAAACGTCAGAGACACAATTTAATGCGCTGAATAAATATGCCAAAAATTTAAACGAACTGGCAAGGAGCAACAAACTTGATCCGGTTATCGGGCGTGATGAAGAGATCAGGAGAACGTTGCATATCTTATCAAGAAGAACAAAGAATAATCCCATCCTTGTTGGTGAGCCCGGAGTGGGCAAAACCGCCATAGTAGAAGGTTTGGCAAACAGAATCATCAGTGGCGACGTTCCCGAAAATTTAAAATCAAAAATAATTTTTGCTCTTGATATGGGACTTTTAATAGCGGGCGCAAAATACAAAGGAGAGTTTGAAGAAAGATTGAAATCGGTGATAAAGGAAGTAGGCGATAGTGATGGTGAAATAATTATGTTCATTGATGAAATCCACACATTGGTGGGCGCCGGCGCCGGCGAAGGGGCAATGGATGCGGCTAATATTTTGAAGCCTGCTTTAGCACGCGGAGAACTAAGAGCAATCGGCGCTACTACTTTAAATGAATATCAAAAATTCTTTGAGAAGGATAAGGCGCTTGAAAGACGATTCCAAAAAGTGATGGTGGATGAACCAAATGTAGAAGATGCGATTTCTATATTAAGGGGTTTGAAAGAAAGATATGAAATGCACCATCATGTGCGGATAAAAGATGAAGCGATTATTGCGGCGGTTGAATTATCCAACCGGTATATAACTGATCGTTTTTTGCCGGATAAGGCGATTGATCTGATTGATGAAAGCGCTGCCAAGCTTAGGCTTGAAATGAATTCTATGCCCGAAGGGTTAGACAACCTCGAAAGGCAAATTCGCCAATTGGAAATCGAAAGAGAAGCAATTAAACGAGAAAAAGATGAGGTGAAATTAAAAGAATTGAATACAGAAATTTCCAATTTATCAGTAGCGCGGGATACGTTTAAAGCAAAGTGGCAACAGGAAAAAGGATTGGTCGAAAAAGTTCAGAACGCAAAAGCCGAAATGGAAAATCTGAAGATGGCCGCAGAAAAAGCCGAGCGCGAAGGCGACTATGGTAAGGTAGCTGAAATACGATACGGAAAATTGCAGGACCAGGAAAAACTGATTGCAGATTACACCGCTGATCTTGATGAGATTAGTGAAAAGCGATTATTAAAGGAAGAAGTGGATGCCGAAGATATTGCGGAAAGTGTGGCCAAAGCAACAGGTATTCCTGTCAATAAAATGTTACAGGCTGAAAAAGATAAATTACTCAATCTTGAGGAAGAATTGCACAAACGTGTAGTGGGACAAGATGAAGCCATTGAAGCAGTTGCTGATGCAGTAAGAAGAAGCAGCGCGGGGTTGCACGATCCGAAAAAGCCGATCGGTTCTTTTATTTTTCTTGGAACGACTGGTGTAGGTAAAACAGAACTGGCAAAAGCATTGGCTGATTATCTGTTCGATGACGATAGTATGATGACACGCATCGACATGAGCGAATACCAGGAAAAACATTCTGTTAGCAGATTAGTTGGCGCACCTCCGGGATATGTTGGCTATGATGAAGGTGGGCAACTAACGGAAGCGGTTAGACGTAAACCATATAGTGTGATTCTTCTCGATGAAATTGAAAAGGCACATCCTGATGTTTTCAATATTTTGTTGCAGGTATTGGACGATGGAAGGTTAACGGATAATAAAGGTCGCGTAGTGAATTTTAAGAATACCATCATCATTATGACGAGCAACATGGGAAGCCAGATAATCCAGGCGAATTTTGAAAACGTGAATGAAAAAAATAAGGAAGAGGTAGTAGAGAGTACAAAGAGCGAGGTAATGAATTTATTGCGTCAGACTATCAGGCCGGAATTCTTAAATCGTATTGATGAAGTAATTATGTTTGAGCCACTGATGCGTGATGATATCAAGGAAATAATCAGGATACAATTAAATGATTTAAAAACACAACTTGCTAAAAGCGGTGTTGAGCTTGAGTTTACGGAATACGCATTAGATTACCTGGCCGAGAACGGGTTTGATCCTCAATTTGGTGCAAGGCCGCTGAAAAGATTGATTCAAAAACAAATTGTGAACCAGTTGAGTAAAAAATTGTTAAGCGGCACAATAGATAAAACCAAGCCGGTGCTGGTAGATGTGTTTGATGGAACAGTGGTTTTCAGAAACGAGGCAGTTGCGAAAGATTCGGTGAAAGCTTAAATTTGGGTGGTGCAGCGCATTCTCCTGGTTTCATCACTATATTGTAACAACTTCTTCGTTACATTAAGAGAACGTTATTTTAAAAAGCCACCGCCTTTGGCGGTGGTAATATTTTGTGGTTTTGCCTGGATTTTTTAAGATAACTTGATCAATGAAATTCAAAAAAAATTTCTGATAGCCTGTATGATAAGGAGTGATACGCCCGATGAATTTCAATCCACTTTCTTAGAAGGCGGATATGGAGTTTTCGAATTAGTATTGTATGTCCATCTTTTCCGCATTTACCTTTCTGTCTCTAACGACCTGGTTTTTTAAAAAGGATCCACATCAGCAATAACAACTACACTTCTGAATTTTTTTTGAGACTTCAACAGATCAATATGGTTGCTGAGTACTTTCTTTTGAACTTTTAAATGCGCCGCGTCCTGTTGCAATTTTATCAATATTTCCATCAGGTACATGTTTCTAACGCGGTTGATGACAGGCGCTGCCGGGCCCACGGTGTTATTAAAATCTTTTTCTAATGAGTTGCCCAAAACATCCGCAGCTTCCATTACGATTTCTTTCAGCTTATGCTTGATTGTAACACGAATAAGTCTGCTAAACGGAGGATAAAAAAATTGTTTCCGCGTTTCCATTTCAAAGTCATAAAAGCGGCTGTAATCATGCTGCTGTACAAACAATAAAACCGGGTGATTTGTTTTAGATGCCTGTATAAGCACCAACCCTCTTTCCTGTTTTCTTCCGGCTCTGCCACTCACCTGTTCCATCAGTTGAAAGGCTCTTTCGTTGACCCTGAAATCTGCAAAACTCAATAAGCCATCTGCATCCAGAACGCCTACCAGGCTTACTTTTTCAAAGTCCAATCCTTTCACTACCATCTGCGTTCCTGCCAATATATCGATACGATGTTGCTCGAATAATTTTATCAAAGTATCATGCGCGTTCTTACCTTTTACGGCATCTACGTCCATTCTGGCAATCCTGTTGTTTGGGAAATCTTCCGTCAATTCTTCTTCTACTTTTTCTGTTCCAAAGTTTTTTTCCTTCCAGTTTACGCTTCCGCATGCGGGGCAGGCCGTTGGTTTTGGATAAGTATTTCCGCAATAATGACAATGTAATTTATTAGAATATTTATGCAACGTTAATGTAACGGCGCAGTTTTCACATTGAGGAATAAATCCACAGGTTCCGCAGATTAAAAAGGGTGCATAGCCGCGACGATTTTGAAAAAGAATTACCTGTTTATCATTTTGTAATGCTGTTTCTATGGCTGCTTTTAACTGGGGCGAAATCATCACCTTGCCTTTTTTAGAAGCAGCTACTGTTTTTGTATCTATTATGTTGATTTCAGGTAATTGTGTTCCTCCAAATCTTTCTAACAGAGTAACCAGCGCGTATTTATTTTTCTGCGTGTTGTAATAGCTTTCCAGCGAAGGTGTAGCGCTACCCATCAAGACTTTTGCCTCAAAAAGTGAGGCATAAAAAATGGCGGCGTCTCTTGCATTATAACGTGGTGCAGGGTCTTGCTGCTTAAAGGATGGATCATGTTCTTCATCAATCACAATCAGCCCAAGGTTTTTAAATGGAAGAAACAACGCGCTTCTGGCGCCAAGAATAATTTTTAACTCGCCCGTTTTTATTTTATTCCAGATTTCTATTCGCTCATTATTATTAAACTTGGAATGATAGATGGCAATATTCCCTCCGAAATAAAGTTGCAATCTTCTTATGATCTGCGCGGTTAAAGTAATTTCAGGAAGCAGGTACAACACTTGCTTTCCTTCGTTCACAAATTTTTCTATTTGCTTAATGTATAATTGTGTTTTGCCACTGCTGGTAACGCCGTGGACAAGACAGACTTCTTTCGTCCCGAATGCTGTATCAATTTCAGTCAATGCGATTTTCTGCGCGTCATTCAATTCAAAGTTTACGTCCATTTTCTTTGGCAGTGATTGAATACGATCGGTACTTCGGCGTTGAATCAATAAAACATTTTTATCGGTCAAACCCTTCAACTGTGCTGCGGTGGCGCCCGATTTCTTCAGCAGTTCGGTTTGCAATACCTCGCCTTTTGTTTTGGATAGATGTAAAAAACTTAACAGCAATTCCATTTGTTTAGGAGCACGCGTTAAAGACTCATTCATTAACGCATTCATTTTCTCGTCCGATGAAAATTCAGGATTCAACAATACAAAATTTTCTTTTTTCTCTTTGTATTTGTCTGTAAGCGACTCCCAGATAAAACAAACTTTTTTTTCAATAAGCCTTTTAATTAAAGGGTAAACATGGATGATACTGGAAACCTGTTGCGCCTCTGTAATTTTTAATTCTTTTTTGATAAGCAAAGCTTCTGCAAGCAAATATTCTTCATCATCTAATGAAGAAAAATCTTCACCATATTCTTCATTAAAAATTAAAATGGCTTCGCTGCTTAGTTTCAGATGCGTAGGTAATGCAGCGGCCATCACTTCGCCTTCGCTGCACATATAATATTCGCTGAGCCATTTCCAGAGTAGTAATTGTTTGGGATAAATAACGGGCTCGTCATCTATTACACTTAAAATTTCTTTGGTTTCGTAGGCCGGTTTTTCTTTGCTGATGGCTTTTATGATTCCCGCGTATTTTTTATTTTTTCCAAAAACGACTTCCACCCTGGATCCGGTTTGTAATTTCTTAACTAATTTTTCCGGAACTGAATAGGTGTATGTTTTTGGGAGCGCCAATGGCAAAATCACTTCTACCCAGTCAGATGGGAAGCGTATTATTTCGTTGAATAGATTTTGTTCTCTTGAAATATCATTGCTCATTGATGCAAATATATTGCGAGTGAGCGGATAAGGGAGGAAGTTGTGAATGGTGAGTGGTGAATGGGGAATGAGTGAAAAGTTATGAGAGAAGCTTGTCAGAGGCGTTAGTGGTGGAAAAGACTTTGAAAATAGTAAACCAACTTACCAGTCAGCAGGCAAACAAAATAATTCTGTTTTCTATTTTGCGAAGAAATTATTGGTTACCGCAAGGGCATGTTTTTACTTTCTCGAAATCATTGCGTTGATATGCCCTTGCATTTCGCTTTTATTTTTTATCCTTCGCTCTTTGTTATACTTTTGAAAATAAAAAGAACCATGCCCGATCAGCCACAGATGCCCAACCAATTGAATATTGAAATATCAGAAGAAGTTTCAGAGGGAGCTTATGCCAACCTTGCCATTATTACCCATAGCCATGCAGAATTCGTGGTGGATTTTGTGAATGTAATGCCAGGCACTCCAAAAAGTAAAGTAAAAAGCCGCATCATTCTTACGCCTACGCATGCCAAGCGTTTTATGAAAGCGATGATTGACAATGTGAAAAAATTTGAAACGGCAAACGGCCCCATCCAGGATATAGAAGCCGTGGAACTTCCATTGAATTTTGGAGGGCCTACAGCACAGGCATAGTTGCCGTCTAGCGTGACGTTATCCAAAGTAAAAATACCCGGCAAAAACCGGGTATTCGTCATTATCTAAGAAATTATTATAGCAGTACAATCAGTAAAATGATAATAATAATAGCGCCTATACCAAGGCCTAATATGATTCCCTTCTTTTTAGACTCTTTTTTGAGTTCTTTCACTTCCTGGCGAAGTTCTTTTTTTTCTGAATTGGTCAAATTGCTCTTATCCATATCTCGTATGGCGATAAGGCGGTCCATAATTTCCTGCGAACTTTTATTTGCGGGATTTTCTGTTTTTGGCATCAGGGCTACATTAGATGCAAACGCAGGGACTACTAATGCAAGGCTCATTGATATCAACAAAAAAGGAATGATTTTTTTCATGTTCATTTTTTTTGAGTTTGAGTTTAATTTTTTGTTTTGTAAATGTAGAAGATTTTGATAGATACCAATAAAAAATATTCTGCCACTCGAACAAACCTGGCAACTTTCCTTTAAAATTAGATTGATCCAGGTACTTTTCTATTGTCTCTTGAACATCTAACCGGCCCTACGGCGCAGACGCAACGCTGCATTTTTATTTGACATGTCTTTGCTTATTGAAAATGAGTTCTTTGCAATTTCAAAGATTTCGGTGGGAAATATTAATAATGCTCCATCCTGGGCAGGCACTTCAATCTTTCAGATACTGCGCATCAAAATTTACTAAAATGATAAGTATAACCTATTAACAAGCCGATGTTGCTATATTTTGCTTCGGTAACAGTGAGGCTATTTGTAAAAAAGTTGGATTCATTGCCGCCATCAATATCCCCGGTTTCTTCGCGGTGCTTATCTGCTCCGAAAGCAGCTGTAAGCCCAATACTGATACCGCTTTTGCCTTTTTGCCAGGTAGTGCCCGCAACAAGATGATAAATATTCCAACTCGAAATATCGGGCTTAATTCCTGTCTGCCGGGTTATGGCTTTGTCAAAAAAGGTTTGATCGCTACGACAACTTAGATACATTAATAAATTCTGTTTCAGCCGATATTCGTACGCCAGGGCAACGTTAAAAACGGGGCGTGCTGCAGTCAGTACTCTCAAATACTTATCGCTTGTTAACTCAGGATAAACATTGGCGGGTCTTGCAAATGCCGATGAGTCAGCATTAATGATGGAGTACATATCAATCTTTCCATAATATTGCACAGCCATTTCAATATGAGAACGCTGATGACTATAACCAATACCCCCAGCAATGGAAAATGGCGATTTATAAGTAGATTTCAATTTTTCCTGGCGGTCGTTGGCCACAAAATCAATGCGACTGTTTTCCGAAGGCGGTTTAATATTCGTGGCGGTAGCATCAAAGCCAATATTGCCAGTTCCAAATAAATTGACAGAAGGCGAAGTAATAGTAAGCCCTGCCTGCCAGTTCCCTTTTTCATATTCCAGTCCGATCTTCGGCGCAAAGCGTACATTGAAATAATCGACATTTTGAATAAGGGTAGCAGTTACCAATGGCATGGACGGTTGATTCATATAAAGTCTGACCAGCCGGTTATTATTATAGTCTAGCGACCGTGCAATAAACATTCCCGTGATGCCCACCCCAAAAGAACTACTTATCTTTCTACCAATCCCTATACCTGCACCTAACTCACTCAACTTAGTTTGAATGGATGCCTGTGCAATTGCCGGTTCATTTCCAGGGCTTTCGCTATCATCTATCAACGGGAATTCTCCCTGTGCCCTCCCAATGGCTTTGAAGCTAAAATTTGTTGGTGTAATTAATCCGTAAGCGATCCGGGTCTTTTCGCTATGGGTTCTTATCATTCCGCCTATCAGGAGTGGGGTAGAACCGATTTGGTTGCTTTTTAGATCTGCCTGACGCCCTAAGGCATTTTTTATTTTGATATTTTCACTTTGATACGCTGTGGCATTGATTGAAAGACTGGCAGTATCGATCCAACCCAACGATCCGGGGCTGTAGAAAAGTGAAGAATTGTCCCGGCTACTTGCGATGACGGCCCCGCTCATTAATGCCGACCTGGTACCGAATTGTTGTGTCCAGTATTGGGTGTCCTGGCTTTTTACGCTTGACAATACAAAAAATAGCAGGGCGATCAGGTACAGCTTTTTCATAATTTATAATTTTTAGTTGCTTTAGATAATGAGGGTAATATTCACGCAATTAAGAAATTTTAAAACGGCTCGTCCAAAGTAATGATGTAATGTTGGTTTACGATTTTATATTCTACATATCTTAATTTTTTTTCGAAAAATAGAAATCAGCAAAAATTGTTTATTTACTGTTTCTCTGAATGGTCAAAAAAATTCCCATAGTTTTCTGAATGTCAACTTGAATAGGATTGGAACTCACCTCATTCCAAAATTCAACGTATTTCCATTTTCGGTCACTTTGCTATTATCTCAGCTACTTTGTACATGTTTTTGCCATCCGGTTGTTGAAAATTCATTTGTTTTTTGTTGAAGGAAATACCGCATTTATGTGGCACATGAAAGTCAAAACGCCGGAGTCAGGCCCGCTTACCACATATTCCGGCCCGAACTGAGCACTCAAATTTTTCGCAAATGCCTTGCCAAGATTTAAATAAAGAGGCAAATTGAAAGCACCTCTCGGTTTACTAATGATTTTTAGTTTCTGTGCTATTTTCAAAAAGGCTTCCATAACCTGCGTTCTCACGAGTTGCCTTCCTCACAATTGCAAAAGAGAGAAACTCGTGAGACACGAGTTTTGGAAGAAGGAGATACCGAATGGAGCCAAATCATGGAGACTTTTTTGGGGTTTGAAATTTATAGACTCATATAACCCGTGTCTCACGGGTTGCCTTCCGCACAATTGTAAAAGAGAGAAACTCGTGAGACACGAGTTTTGGAAGAAGGAGATACCGAATGTAGCCAAATCATGAAGACTTTTTTGGATTTGAAATTTATAGACTCCCATAACCTGTGTTCGAACGAGTTGCCTTCCGCACAATTGTAAAATTTATAGACTCCATAACCCGTATCTCACGGGTTTCCTTTCTCATAATTAGAAAAAAGAGAACTCGTGATACACGAGTTTTGGCAGATGGCAATGGCGCCAGATTGCCAAATGAATTAATTTTACAAATATGAATGATGATTTTTTAAACAAGAAATTACAGGAAAGAGTTGACAGTAAGTCGTTACGTTCTTTGAAAATAAATAAAGTTTCTGGTGATAATTCCGTCATTGATTTTTGCAGTAACGATTACCTGGGCATTGTAGAAAATAAATTGATTGAAAAGCAAATTAATCCAACTCTTTCTCATGGAAGTACGGGCTCAAGGCTGCTTTCGGGCAACTATGAGTTGATTGAAGAAACAGAAAAATTCATCGCCGATTTTCACGAGGCTGATTCCGGGCTGATTTTCAATTCAGGTTATGATGCCAACACAGGCTTATTAAGTTGCGTTCCGCAAAAAAATGAGGTAATTATTTATGATCAGCTTAGTCATGCTTCTTTGCGCGATGGAGTTCGTTTGTCGTTCGCAACAGCATTTTCCTTTTTACATAATGATTTAAATGACCTGGAAAAAAAGTTGTCATCCACTGCGAAAGATATTCAAAAGTTTGTGGTAACGGAAAGTGTTTTTTCTATGGATGGCGATTTTGCGCCTCTAAAAGAAATTGCCGGACTGTGCGAAAAATACAATGCCGCATTGATTGTTGACGAAGCGCATGCTACTGGTGTGATCGGGGGAAAAGGAGAGGGGTTGGTTCAAAAATTGAATTTGCACAAAAAATGTTTTGCCCGGATACATACGTTCGGTAAGGCGTGTGGCGCCCACGGAGCCATCGTTTTGGGCTCGGAAAAACTAAAGCAATATTTGATTAATTTTTCAAGGCAGCTTATTTACAGTACTGCATTGCCGCCTGCGTCGATAGCGGCTATTGCTGCAGCGTATAAATTATTTCCGGGGATGACGAAAGAGCGAAATCATATCAACCAATTAATCAGCATTTTTAAAAATGCCGATTTAAATTTTAAAATATTACCAAGCGAAACACCTATTCAGATAGTAATAATTCCCGGGAATGAAGAAGTCAGAAAAATAGCCGGGGTTTTACAGAAAAATAATTTTGATATCCGCCCGATCCTTTATCCGACAATCCCAAGGGGACAGGAAAGATTAAGAATAGTGATGCATGCATTTAATAGTGAAGAAGAAGTAAGCAAGATGGTAAAACTGTTGTTGTGATGAATATCTCAACACAAAGTTCATGATATAAAAATCTCCTGCTTTTAATTTCCGAAATTTGCCCAATTATCGCATTAGCAAATTGGCATATTAGCACATCAATGAAACATCTAAAATCTTTAAATAAATATTTCTGGAAGTACAAATGGCTTTTCTTCCTGGGAATGATTTTTATTGTCCTGTCGAATTACTTCAGGATATTGGCGCCGCAGGTTACCAAATATGTTTTGAATACGGTTGAAATTAGTATCAACCATAATAATCCTGCCGTCGTTAAAAAGAATGCTGCTCACTACGATCCTTTGGTAAATTTATTTATCCAAAAACTCAACACGGATGATGCTTCTTATAAAACCAAAATTCTTTATTCGGGCGTTACGCTTTTGTTACTGGCGCTTATCAGTGGATTGTTCATGTTCCTGATGCGGCAGACCATTATCGTAATGAGCCGTCATATTGAGTATGAACAAAAGAATGAAATTTTTAAACACTATGAAACATTAGACACTCATTTTTACAAAACGCATAATACGGGCGACCTCATGAACCGGATATCGGAAGATGTAAGCCGTGTACGTATGTATGTAGGACCCGCGGTGATGTATCTTATCAACCTGGCGGCTACTATTGGTTTTTCGGTTACCTACATGCTCAATGAAAACAAAGAACTTACCATGTATGTTCTGGCGCCTTTGCCGATATTGGCATTTACTATTTATTATGTAAACACCATTATTAATCGCAAAGCGGATAAGATACAACGATTGCTATCCGATCTTACTACCAATGCGCAGGAATC